>Ga0207659_10000280_pt1 | contig 30963 bp, 22 predicted proteins | sample KBSM43metaG_FD_184330 | JGI IMG/M metagenome (GOLD analysis project Ga0207659, IMG submission 184330) | Miscanthus rhizosphere microbial communities from Kellogg Biological Station, Michigan, USA - KBS M4-3 metaG (SPAdes) (version 2) | ecosystem: Host-associated > Plants > Roots > Rhizosphere >...
AGTCGCTTGCCGGTGGCCGCCATGTCCCGCTGGATCGACGCGGCTCGGATACTCGCCGAGGTGGTGCGATCGAACAGCGACTGCTCAACGGAAAATGCCGCGCGAAAGTTGTCCGTGGCGTCGGGGCGGTTGAGCGCATCAAGGGCAAAGTCAGCCGCGGTGAACCGCCGCTGCGCAAGAAGCGAACTGAACACGAACACCGGGTTGTTGCCGCGCTGCCAGGACTCCGCGACGTCCACCTTGGGAAAGTAGCCGCCGCGAATCTGGGCGACGCGCTCGGCCGCTTCCCGCTCGACTGCCGCCGCCGATCCCGCGTCGGGGTTGCTGGCCTTGGCGCGCGCGATTGCCTGCGAAAGCGAAAGCGGCGACTGCCCAGATGCCGGCACGGCCACTAAGACGGCGGCAAGGAGGAGGATGCATCTTGCGCTCATGGCCCGCGATTCTGCGGTACCTCTCCTTGCCTGGCCATGCCCGCGCGATTGAATTTCTTGACCGCCAGTCCGGCGAGGCTGGAGCGCTTTGCGTCGGGGCCACGAAACTTTGCCGGCCGTCCGGAGGAGGATGGACGCTCGGCGTGCTCGCCGTTCCGCCTTTATTCCTGCCGCAGCGCCACCCGACGGAAGAAGAGGAGCGTCATCGGCCGAATACGCTCAAGATCTTCCTGCCGAACGTTCGCAGCGCTACCGCGTGAGGTTCTTCACGACCCCGTTGACCCGGACGTTGTCGAAGACAACGTTGCGGACGGCCTGCAGGATGTCGTCCCGCTCGACGCCGTCGAACGTGCAGTCGCTGACGCGAACATTCGAAATCGGCGACCGGTCGTAGCCTTTCAGCAGAAACGCGTACTGGCTCTTGCGGCTGGTGACTCGGCGGACCTCGACATCGCGAAGCACCGGCGTAAAGGCGCCGGTGTCACCTTCTTCATAGTAGAAGTCGGCGGCGACAATTGCTTCGGCAACCTGGCCGACGGTGATGTCGCGGATCGCCACCCGCTCGATGACGCCGCCGCGTTCGGCGTTGGTCTTGAAGCGCAGTACCCGATCGAGCTGAGGACTGTCCATGCGGCAGTGCTCGGCGAAGATGTTGCGCGCGCCGCCGGAAATCTCGCTGCCGATCACCACGCCGCCGTGGCCGTCCTTCATTTCGCAGTCGCGGATAATGACGTTTTCGATCGGCGTGTTCACACGGCGTCCATCGGCATTGCGGCCAGACTTCAACGCGATGCAGTCGTCGCCGGTATCGAACTGGCATCGTTCGATGAGAACGTCGCGGCACGACTCGGGATCGCAGCCATCATTGTTCGGGCCGTGGCTGCGAACCGTCACCCCTCGCACCGTCACGTTCTGGCAGAGGACCGGATTGAGCTCCCACATCGGTGAGTTCACAACGCTGACGCCTTCGATCAGAACGTTCTGACAGCGGTACGGCTGGACGAACACCGGTCGCAGGAAGTGCCCGGCGCCAAAAACGCGCTGCGCGACCGGCACACCGCGGGTCGCCATGTCCATCAGACGGGCACGATCGCCGTTCGGCCCGAGCTGCCGCTCGCGCCATACCCACCAGTGGCCGGCGTCCGCTTGTCCGTCCAGCGTGCCGCCGCCGCTAATTCCAATGTTCTGTTGCTCGAAGGCGTAGATGAATGGCGAATAGTTCATCATCTCCACGCCTTCGAACCGTGTCAGGACCAACGGCAGGTATGCAGACGTGTCGCGGCTGAACGCGAGAGTCGCGCCATCCACGATTACGAGGTTGACGTTCGACCGCAGCGCGATCGCGCCGGTTTCGAAACGCCCCTTCGGCACCACGACACGGCCACCGCCTGCGGCGTGGCAGGCGTCGATCGCCGCCCGAATCGCGGTGGTCGCGTCTTTGTCGGGTGCTGCGCCGTAGCGCGTGATGTCGAAAGTCCGGTTCGGAAAGACCGGAGCCGCGATGCGCCTCAGGATCGTGGCGGCTTCGGTCCACAGATCCGGCGCCTGAGCGCCCAGCGGCAGTCGTGACGCGAGCAGCCCCAGCCCCGCCGCGCCAGCGCGCGTCAGGAATTCCCGACGGCCGGCCGAGTGAAAAAGAGATTTGGCCACGTTCCAGTTACCGTCGTCCGATCCCGCATGCTCCGATGTCGCCACTCTCGAGGCCGGTTCGTAACGCCGCCACTCGTTCGGCGGACGAGCCATGCGTGAACGATTCCGGAACCACCTGGCCCTGGCTTTGGCGCTGCAGACGATCGTCGCCGATCGCCGCCGCCGCACGCAGGCCCTCTTCGGCATCGTCGGGGTCGAGTCGATTTCTCGACGCCGCGGCGTGACCCCAGACGCCAGCGAGGCAGTCGGCCTGAAGTTCCTGACGAACCGATTGCGCGTTGGCCGATCGCCTCGACAGCCCTTCACCGCTCGACAGCGCGCCGGTCAATCGTTGCACGTGATGGCCAACCTCGTGCGCAATCACATAGGCCTGTGCGAAATCGCCCGGTGCGCCGAAACGGCGATCGAGCTCGCGGAAGAAGCTCAGATCGAGATAGACCTTTTGATCCGAAGGACAATAAAACGGGCCGGTCGCCGACGAGGCCTGGCCGCACGCTGAATCGATTGCGTCTGTAAACAACACCAGCACCGGTTGCCGATAGCGAGAACCGGACCGCTCGAAAATCGCCGTCCAGGTATCTTCGGTGTCAGCCAGAATCTTGCGCACGAATTCAGCGCTCGGATCAGATCCGGGCGGTCCGGCGGGCGCGCTGCCTGGCGCATCACCACCGGAGTTGAGGCCGGTGTCGTTGAGCAACTGACTCGGATCGACGCCCAGGAAATAGCTGACCGCCAGGACCACAAGGAGGCCGCCAATCCCGAGACCGCCGGCACCGCCGGGGAAACGTCCGCCGCTGCCTCGCCGATCCTCGACGTTTCCACTCTGGCGCGCGTCATCCAATCGCATCGCTGGCTCCTTCGCGGGCGAGGCCAAGCCTATGATAGGCACTGTGTGAGGCGTTCGACAGGGCATTCATCGACGTCGAAATGCCGGAAATGGATGGCTTCGAGGTAACCGCGAGGTGCGCACCGGTGAACTGCTGGGCGGCGCACGGCTGCCGATCATCGCGATGAATCAGCACGCGATGGTCGGCGACCATGAACGCTGTTTTGCGAGCGGGTATGGAGGCTGCGTCGCCTACTTCTTGCTGCCGGCCTTGCGCTTCGCCGGTTTCTTTTTCGCCGCGGCTTTTCGCGCCGGCTTTTTCTTGGCTGCCTTAGCTTTCTTCGCCGGCTTGGCTTTCTTCGCCGGCTTGGCTTTCTTTGCCGCTTTGGCCGCCGGTTTACGCCCCGTCGATTTGCGACTGCCTCCGGCTGGCTTCGCGCGAGCGCCGCCCGACGGCCGGCCGCCTGGTTCGCCCGCGGAACCGCCGCCCTCGGCCTCGCCTTCGATGTCGCCGGCCGGGCCGAGATCGTCGCCGAGGTCCTCGGTCGCGGCCGAGTCTCCGACCATGTCGTCGTCCGGCATATCCAAATCGTTATCGAAATCGTCCTGCATGATGCCCCTCGTTCCGGTGATGCATGCCCCGGAGCCGCCTAGTCTGCTGGCAAGTCCTAGACGACGTCAAGCCTGCCGTGAATACAGATCAAGAATCTGCTCGATCGCCCTTCGGCACACCGCGCAGAATGGCACGTTGTCGCGGGTGAACATGATGCAATCGGCTTCGGGGCGGTAATAGCCGCGCGCCTCGTAATTGGCGCCCTCGAACGCGCCGACGCGATGCGCGTGGGCGCCTTCGTTCAACTGCGCGGTATCGTGTTTTTCCTGCTCGCGGAATAACGCATCCATCTCGGATTCCGGTCGATTCGCGGCGCGAATCTGCCGGCGCCGGTCCTGAATCGACTTGGTATAGGCCTCGAATGCGGCCTTGGGCCAGGCGGTCGGCAACGGCGTGCCCGGGGTCACGAGATCCTTCCATTTCAGGTTGGCTGGATCGAGCAGTGCTGTCACGTTGGGTTCCCACGGCTCGACGCGATCGGTGGCCGGCAGGTAGGCAACATCCGATGTGTAGTACTCGTCGGCCAGCGCGGCAATGTGATGGCCGAATTCGTGAACGAAGATGTACGGCGCCCACACGCTGTCGGCAGCCACTGTGCTGTAAAGGCCGTAAATACCGCCGCCGCCGTAGGTCGCCGTGTTGGTCAGCACTTCGACCACTTCGTACGGCGCGTTCGCCGCAAGGTCGCGAAAGGCCTTGTTCTCGAACGACAGCACGTAGCGTTCCGAATCAAACGCGTCGTAAGTCGCACCGACTGGAGTGCGCTTGTAAATCCCCTGCGACGGGCGCGAAATGCCGGACTGCGCCGCTGCCGGCACCAGCCCCCAGATGTTGAGGTCGCGTTGTCGCTCCTTGAACGGTGATGTTTGCAGCAACGTGGTGACCAACCGCCGGGCGTCGCGTTCGAACTTGCCGCGTTCGGCAGCGGTGTAACCATCGCCGAGAATCAGAAAATCGAGCTTCCCGTCCGGAGGGCCACTTTCGTGCAGCTTGATCAACGCCCCCGCTGGAAGCGCGGTGTTCTTCAGGACGAACTTGTCCGCCGGATCGACCGAAAACGTCCACGCATCGCGAAAACCATTCCGGGCGTCGCGCTTCCTGACAACGATCCGAACCGGAGCCGCCGGCGCTGGAAAGCGCAGCGATTCTTCAAACGTCCGATCGATCTTCTGCGCTTCACCGGTCGTTTCCCACTCACCGTAGATCGAACTGAAGCCGCGCGAGTACAGCACCCTGCTGGTCGCCTGGTCGATCACCTCGAAAAAGTACTTACCGCGATTCGTGTCGTCGATCGGCCGCGACGGGTTGCCGGGCCATTGGAGCGGCTCTACGACCACCCGATCGAGGGCGAATCGCTCTTCCTTCGCGTTGCCGGTGTGATAAAAGTCCACCCGCATGGTCTGCGCCGCGTGGGCGGTTTGAACTGCAACGGCGCTCAACAACGCTGACACAATCACGACAGTCTTCATCGGCGTTTCCCCGCGACGTACACCACCGCGCCAATCGCCACCAACGCGACCGACGCGCCAACCACTTTCACGACAGCAAGCATCTTATTGGGTTCTTCGTCCGCGGGAATGCACGCCAGCACGATCGAAACCGCGGTGACGAAAAACCCGAGCGCGGCGAGCGCAATCGCGACGTTCTTGCCGCCGGGCACTCGCATCACTTCGGGACCGGCTGGCTCGTCTTGCAGCTTGATCATCGCGGCAAACATGAACAGGAACGGGATGAAGTAGGCGATGATGCCCATGCTGACGAGCGCGTCGTAGGCGCCGCGCACCGAGGTGCCGGCTTGTCCGAGAAAGATGAACAGGCTGGCGATGAACGCCTGCACCAGCAACGCCACGTACGGCGTTCCCCACGTGGGATGCAGTCGGCCAAAAGCGTCGGGCAGAAACCGATCGAGGCCGGCGACAAACGGCAGCCGCGCGGTTGCGGCAAACCAGCCGCCCACGCCGCCAAGCGCGTTCAAGGTCACGAACACGGCAAACACCGGCCCCAGCCACGCAATCCCCATCTTCGCGGTGATCGTCTGCAGCGCCTGCGAAATCCCTTGCAGCCCGGTGATCTGCGCGGTCGGAATTGTCAGCAGCACGCTGGCCGTGCCAAGAATGTAGAGAACGGTCATGGCCGCGCCGGCGGTAAGAATGGCGCGGGGCACCGTCTTTCTCGCATCCTGAATCTCGTCGCCCATCGTCGAACCGCTTTCGACGCCGCCAAACGCGAACGCGATGGTCGACCAGAAGATCACATCCTTCAGGCCGGTGCTCGGCACGAATGCGCTGGTCGGCATCGGCGTCGCCGATCCGAATCGCGACCACGAAATGACACTCAGGACCAGCAAGCCGGCGGCGGGTATCCAACTCGCCAGCGCGCCGACATTATTCAACCACTTCCCGACGTTCAACCCGACGACATTCAGCGTCACGGCGATCGTCAGGCCGGTCATCGCCACCGCGGTGAAATACACGTTGTTCGACGACAGCGACTGCCACGACGGCCCGCCGATGAACAGCGCGTTCGCCGCGGCAAAGTACAACAGGCCCGGAAAGTACGGCAGGTTCGATCCCCAGTAGGTCCAGCCGGTGATGAATGCCGCGAATGGACCGAATGCCCGCTTGCTCCAGACGTAGATGCCGCCCTCCTCCGGATAGCGCGACGCCAGCTCGAGGACGGTGAACACCAGCGGTACGAACAGTCCGAGTGCCGCGATGATCCAGATGATCAGCGCGCTCGGTCCGGCGGAGGCTGCTGTCGCAATCCAGCGAAGGCTGAAGCCGGTGACCATGTAGAACAGGAATAGATCTCTGAAGGTCAGGACTCGCTTGAGCTGACCAGTAACCTGGGACGCGTGGCTCGCGCGGGTCACTTCGGTCGCGTGGGAATCGTTCATCGGCCCGCTCGCATCTTACGAACCGGGCCGTTCGGCGCGCCAGCGCTTGTCGACCGACACGAACCGGGTTTCGCGCGGCGATTCGGGATCTGACGCCTCCGGATAGAGCGGATCGCCCGGGATCAACAGCATGCGGCGGCCGTTCTGTTCAACCATTTTCGGCTGGCGTCGAGCGATACGCCGGGTTCGCGCCCATGCCAGCGCGGCGTCGACACTGCCAAACACCTCGAGCTCGCGCAGAGTCGTCCAGGTTGGCGGCGGCAGGACAATCGTTCCATTTGCAGCGGCAGCGATCGCGGCGGCCGGTGTGATCCACGTGCTATGCGTCGTTTCGGTTTCGTCGTGGATCGGCGTCTGTCCCGGCGGCAGCCGGGTCAGAAAGAAGCGGGTGTCGAACTGCCGTGTATCGATTGGCGGCGTCACCCAATGCGCGCAGAGCACCAGCGAATCAAGCGCCAGCCGCAAGCCCTCGCGCTCGACAACCGCCCGCAACGTGGCGCGGCCTCCGTGAACGTCGACCCGGTCTTGAACGAAATGATCGCGGGTGGCGGTTCGAGCAAGCAGCACGCCGGCTTCCTCGAACAGCTCACGCGCCGCAGCGACGTGGTAGGCAATCGCCTGCTCGCGGTCGAGATCTGACAACTGCGATACAGCCCAATCAACACCATCGCACCAGGACACGTCGCCGTTGTGATCGCCGGCGTCAACCCGTCCGCCCGGAAACACATGCGCGCCGCCCATGAATGCCGTGCCCTCGTGACGCCTGACGAGAAACACCTCGGGTCCGGCTGGAGCGTCGCGAAGGACGACCACCGTCGAGGCAGGGCGCGGGTTGGCAATAATCGGGTCGGGCACGCGACACAATAGCATTTGTTCTCGTTGCTCGAGTCGAGCGACGAGAGACGAGAGACGAGAGACGAGAGACGAGAGACGAGAGACGAGAGACGAGACGATGGACTTGAACGGCAAGATTGCCGCTTTGCTTCGCGACTTTGCGGCGATTCAGTCCTCGAAGCAAAAAATGTGGGGGTACAAGCGTGCCGCGAGCGCGATGCTGGCACTCGAGGAACCGATCGAATCGCTGCTCCAGCCTGACGGGACGCTCAGGAAGATTCCGAACATCGGGCCTGCGTCGACCCGAATCATCCTCGAAGTGTTGAACACCGGTACGTCGCCAACCATTGAGGCCGCCATCGGCGGGAGCGGTCAGAAGGCCGACATCGAGCGCCGCGGCGGCTTGCGTGGCAACTTCCTGAGCCGCGCGCAGGTGCTGGCCGCGCTACGCAATCAGAAACTCCATGGCCTGACGCGCGAGCAGTACCGCGGCGACCTGCAGATGCATTCCACCTACAGCGACGGCAGCCAAACGCTGCGCGACATCATCGAAACCGGGATCGCGCTCGGCTACCAATACAACGCCGTCACCGACCATTCCTATGGTCTGCCGATCGCCCGCGGTGTATCGATGGAACGGCTGGCCACGCAGCATCAGGAAATCGATCGGTTGAACAACGAATTCCGTGACCGATTCTGCTTACTCAAAGGCATCGAAGCCAACATCCGCGCCGATGGTTCGCTGGACATGACCCCTGACGAACTGGCGCAAATCGAAATCGTCGTGGCATCGCCCCATTCGCAACTCCGGACGAAGGAGGACCAAACCGCGCGGATGGTGCGAGCGGTCACCACACCGGGCGTTCACATCCTCGGCCATCCTCGCGGCCGGATGTACGGGTCCCGTCCCGGCGTCACCGCGAAATGGCGGAAAGTGTTCGAGGCGGCGGCTGCGTCGGGCGTCGCTATCGAAATCGACGGCGATCCGGCGCGGCAGGACATCGACTGCGATCTCGCGAAGACCGCCATCGAGTCCGGCTGTCTGTTCGCGGTCGACAGCGACGCACATTCGACGCGCGAACTGAAGGCTTACACCGATATCGCTATCGCACACGCTCGACTGGCCGGCGTGCCGCCAGAGAGGATCATCAACTGCTGGCCGCTGCGGAAGCTGCTGAAGTGGGCCCGCGGACGATCGACAGGCTCCGCCCGGTAATCACCCGGTGGTTTAATCCGGTCGCGCGATCGAGCTTGGCAACAATCTCGGGCAGGTCCGTCGAGAACCGCCATTCGTCGGCGCGGCCGCCAGCCGATTCGACTTGCGTTCGCCATTGCTCCCACCACCGCGCCGCTCCTTTCGCCAACGGTTCGACGATCAGCATTCCCGTGCCGTCTATTTGCGTGTAAGAGAGCAGCCGCGTCAACAGGGCGTCCCTCGATGTCGACGGCAGTTCGTTCATCGTGAAGGCCGCGACCACGAATGCCGGCTGTCGGGGCATCGAAAAGGCCGCTGCGTCCGCCTGCCGCGTCTTTCCTTCGAGCCCGAACTGGCGATAGGTGCGCGCCGCCTCAGCAACCGCCCAACTGCTTTTGTCCACGCCGATCACGTGCGCGGCCGAAATCGCTGCGCCCGCGGCTCCCGTTCCGCAGCCGAGGTCAACGACGAGCCGCCGTCTTGCGGTGCCCATCAGCTGGTGCGTGATGTGCCGAACCAGGAGAAAGTGCAGCGGACCGTAAAACAGCGCAAACGCAGCGCGCTTTCCAGCGCCAGACAGCGCAGCGCCCTCCGCGATCTTGCTCCGGCGTTCAACATAGGTGGACGACAGCGCCCGTAATGCGCGCGACACTTCTGAAAACGTCAAATCGGCGAAGTGACGTTTCTCGAGGTCAGCAATCCAGTTCTGCAAGTCGCGGTCGATGACAGTCGAGTTTAGCGGCTCGGTATTCAAATTGCTTAATTGTTGAGGCAATGACTCGCTTGGAGGACCGACCGATGCAGACAGTCCGCTCGTTTTTCGTTCTTCTCCTCGTTTTCATCATGACGGCGCCCGGGCGCGCATTCGCCGCTCAACAGCACATCGTCTCGCCAAACGCGATCGCCGCTGCCACTGCCGACCACGCATCCGCGCCGAACGCCGACCGGGCTGCGATCCATACGGCGCTCGCGAAACCGGAAGTTCGCACCGCCGCCGCCAGGCTCGGCGTCGACGTCGGCCGGCTTGACGCCGCTGTCAACACGCTTTCGGGAGCAGATCTCGAGCGAGCCGCATCGACCGCCCGCCAGGTCAACGATCAGCTGGTTGGTGGCGCCTCGAACGTGACGATTTCAACGACCACCATCATCATCGTTTTGCTGATCATCATCCTGATCGTGGTGGCCGTCGACTGACGAATGTTTCTGACGGTTGCCGCCCTCGCTCTGGCTCTGCAAGCCGCATCGCTTCAGGTGCCGTATGTGCCCCAAACCGATGCGCTCTGCGGCGGCGCGGCGGCGGCAATGGTGTTCCGATACTGGGGCGACGCGCATGCTGACGTCGAACAGTTCGGTGCACTCGTCGAACGGCGTGCCGGTGGGGCAGCCGGCATCGCCGCCGACGTCTTGACTCGGGCGATTGTTTCGCGCGGCTGGCGAACCGATCGCGCGCCTTCATCGCTCGACGAACTGCGCGAGCATCTCGAATCCCGGCAACCGATCATCGTCCTCATCGCCGACCGGCGCGACCTGTACCACTACGTCGTCGTGGTCGGAATGGACGACGACGCGGTAATCGTTCACGACCCATCGTGGGGTCCGTTCCGCGCCGTCAATCGTTCGGCCTTCGATTCGTTGTGGAGCGCGGCGCGGCACTGGTCCCTCGTCATCCTTCCCTCGGACACCCGTGTCGCCAGCGCCGACGACTCAAACGCGGCGCTCACCGAATCCGCAATCGAATCGACCGACGCCTGTTCGGCGATGTTGAACCAGGCCATCCAGGACGTCACGGTTCAGGGTGTCGCATCCGCCGACGACCTGCTTCTGCCCGTTCGAGAGAAATGTCCTGGGTCTGCGGGACCGTATCGCGAACTGGCCGGAGTTCGCTTCGCGCAGAAGCGCTGGGCAGACGCGGCAGATCTCGCGCGCGACGCTCTTTCCCGCACGCCAGACGACGTCTACGCGAGCGAAGTGCTCGCATCCAGCCTGTTCATGCTCGACGACGCTGAAGGCGCGCTGCGTGCGTGGAACCGCATCGGCAAGCCACGGCTGGACCTGGTCAATGTCGAAGGCGTTCGCCACGCCCGTTATCAAACGATCACCGAAAGCCTCGGCCTGAAACCGAACGCCATATTGACGGCCGACGCGTTCGCGAAGGCGAAGCATCGCTTGAACGAGTTGCCGGATCGCAGCCAGTCCCGACTGGAATTGCGGCCGGAGGCCGACGGGTTCGCGACCGTGGATGTGGCGATCGCCGAGCGAAGCGGCCGACCTCGAGGCCGCGCGGCGTGGACCGGCACGGCGATCCGCGCCCTCGTCGATCGCGAATCGTCCATCGCGCTTCCCGGTTTCACGGGCCAGGGCGAGGTATGGATGGCCAGCTGGCGCTGGTACCAAAATCGACCACGACTCGCTATCGGCTTCGCGGCACCGAGCGTCGGGGGCTTGTTTGGCGTGTGGCGTGTTGAAGGGAGCTGGGAGGCGGAAACCTACGCCGAAGGTCCCCTCCTTCGCCGCGAGATTCACAAGCATGCGGGACTGGCAGTGAGCGACTGGATGACGGGAAGCCTTCGTTACGCTCTCCACGCCGGCCTCGACGTCTGGGAGGGCGGGCGGCGAGCGACCGCGTCGGGTGGATCGCTCGAGCGCCGCTGGCTTCGCGATCGCCTCGCCCTCGCCGGCGACGTAACCGCATGGATTCCGATTGATGGCGGCCAGGCGTTTACCGCGGCAGGGATGCGGGTCATCGCACGGTCGAGCTCGAACGCCCTCGGCTGGATCTACGAAGGCACCGTTGGTGCCGACCAGACAAGCCACGCCGCACCGCGTGCGTTATGGCCCGGCGCCGGCGAGGGACGCGCTCGAACAATTCTGTTACGCGCCCATCCGATGCTTGACGACGGCATCATTGACGTCAACGCGGCTGGAACGGCGTTCGGGCGATCGATGCAGTACGCAAACGGAGAGGCACAGCGTTGGCTCGCATGGCCGAAAACACCGCGAACGGCCCTCGCCGCGTTCGTGGACGTCGCACGGTCGGCCGCGCGAACCGACGGCAGCACCGTGTCTTACGCCGACATCGGTGCCGGATTACGAATTCGAGTCCCCGGCGTCGGCAAGGCTTTGCGGGTAGATTTCGCCCACGGATTGACAGACAACGCGAACGCCGTGACGGTCGGTTTTACATACTGAGGGTGAATCCTACACAGCGGTTTGAAGTGAAGAGCTGCGTCAGCTGTCAGCAATCGGTGAAACGCTCCATCGATACCCACACTGCGGGCAGTTGAGCCAACGGGCGGGGCCTGGATTATTTTCGCGCTCTTCTTGAGGGTTTTCGTTGTGACAGCGCGGACACCGATACGCCATCGATGGCGGATCGGGATGCTCCGGAAGTTCGCTGTTCATGTGATCGAAATTTGCAAGAAGCGTGCGCCATGACTGATATCCGCTTCCAGAGTTTCGAGGACGGCGAGCTGGCGGACATCTGGTACGCGTTGGCGGACGCTTCGGCACGCCATCCCGGCCACTTCTTCGGGCTCGCGAATGCGATCCTCGAAGAGCTCCAGGAGCGGCGCGGTCGTGGATTACATCCCTGGCTCGACGCGCGATATCAGCCCTTCCGGCCGGCCGAAACGAACCTGGTCTAACCGCGCAGGGGTTCGGCCCTGTAAGTTCATACGCTGAGCTTCCACGCGTAGAATGGCCGCGTGCGCGACCCCCTTGCCGCTACGTCCAGGAATTGGAAGGGCGTCGCTCGGCGCGGGGCGGCTGCGGTCGTGGTGGCTGGTGTCGTGGCGATCGGACTGCGCGAGCTGGTGAACTCCTCGACTTTCCAGTTATTCGGCGACTACGTCGCTCGAGTCGAAACGGCTGACCGCGTCGTCGCACTGACGTTCGATGACGGCCCGGATCCGCGTAACACGCCCAAAGTCCTCGACGCACTCGATCGTCAAAATATCAAAGCCACCTTCTTCATGATGGGCAGAAACGTCGAGCGGTACCCGGCGGTCGCTCGCGAGGTTATGCGACGTGGCCACGAGATCGGCAACCACTCGTATTCCCATCCGAAGCTAGTGTGGATGTCGCCCGCGCGCGTCCGGGAGGAAATCGAGCGCACCGACAAACTCCTACGCGACATCGGCGTGTCGGGCGACATTCACTTTCGTCCGCCGCATGCCGCGAAATTCATCGTCCTGCCGTGCGTGCTCGTCGAGATGAAGAGGTTAAGTGTGTTGGGCGATGTCGATCCCGAGGAATGGAAGCGCTACGCCGCACCGGTCATGACCGAGTCGATTCTGCGACAGGTTCGGCCCGGTTCAATCATTGGCCTGCACGATCCGAACGGAATCGAGACGCTCCGCACGCTCGAGAACATCCTGCCGGCACTGACCACGCAAGGCTACCGTTTCGAGACCGTCTCCCAGCTTGTGCGTCGCCGTTCTTAAGTTCTCAGTTCTCAGTTTTCAGTTTTCAGTTCTAAGTTCATCGACTCTCCGCCGCCTGCGCGCTCGCGAGGCCAGAGAGGCTGATAACGATCAAAATGGCAGAAAAAAAGCGAATCATCGAACGTCTCCCCGGCCGCGAAGGATACTGCAGCTAACTCCTTGTCGCGTCGAAATCTAGAATGTTGTGCTGGCGAGATCAGTCCGCCCGGCGATTCGACGGCTAGAGTGTGCAATCGCGTGCAGGTGTGGCCAATATTGTCATTGGACGCCGCCGACCTCGCAGGCGACAATTAAGAGCAAGCTCGGCCGCAAGGCTCTCCTTTTTCCATGATCAAATCCGTATTGATTGGCGTCGCGTGCTTCCTGTGTGTGTCCGCAGCAGTCGCTGCTCATGGGCAGACTGCCAAGCCACCTGGGACGCAGCGGCCAGGACAGATCGAGAAGCAGTTTGAACGGCCGCCCGAGCCAAGCGCCAAGCCTGGCCCGATCAATATCCCCGAATCCAGACTCACCCCGCCGCCCAACGCCGGCGACGTGAAGGTGGTTCTCCATCAAGTGACGGTTGACGGCGTAACCGCCTACCGTCCGGAAGCATTGCGGGCATCGTACGCGAGCCTTCTCGAAAAAGAAGTGACGCTCGCCGAGATCTACCGGGTCGTGGAGGGCCTCACCGCGAAATACCGCAACGACGGCTACGTGTTGTCACAGGTGTTCGTGCCGGCTCAAACCGTCGAGGGCGGGTCGATTCGTCTTCAGGCGCTTGAAGGGTACATCGCGAACGTACGCGTTGAAGGCGGCACCGACGAGATGCGCCGACGCGTCAAGAAGTATGGCGAAAAGATCCGGGCGAGCCGGCCGCTGAGGATGGCGGCGCTCGAGCGGTACGTGCTGCTCGTCAACGATCTGCCGGGATTCGCCGCGCAAGCGGTGCTTGCACCGTCGACGGTGCCCGGCGCATCCGATCTGGTCCTGCAGCTGGCGCGCCACCGGGAGCAAAGCGATCTCAGTTCGGATAATCGCGGCAGCGAAGCGCAAGGGCCGGCGCGTTTGTCGGGCAATCTTATTCTGCAATCGCTGGTTGGCGCGGCCTCGCGGACCGAGCTGCGGTCGGTCACGACGTTCACCAATGAGCTGTTCTACGCAGCGGTGGCGCACGATCAATTCATTGGCGCCCACGGCGGCAAAGTCGGAATCGCGGCAAGCTACGTCTACTCCAAGCCTCAAGAGCTCTCGATCGTCCCGCTGCGTCTCAACGAACAATCCGACAGCCTGCACGTTTCCTACAGCCACCCGATCATTCGCAGGCGGTCGCGCAACCTCTTCGTGCGGGGGATGCTCACGGCATTCGACAGCACGTCGCGCGTCTTCAATGTGACCGACACCGTAGACCATGTCCGATCGGTGACGGTGGGCGCCACCTACGACGGCGCGGACCGCCTCGGCGGGGTGAATTTGTTCGACGTCGCATTTTCTCAAGGCTTGCAAGAACTCGGAGCATCACGTGAAGGTGATCAGATCCTGTCACGTTCGACGGGCAGGGTCGACTTTCGCAAGTCGACGATCTATGCCCAGCGGGTGCAATCGCTGCCGGCCGGCTGGTCGCTCCTGTTTGGCGCCAGCGGACAATACGCGTTCACTGATCTCCTGGCGTCCGAGATGTTCAGCGTCGGCGGCGAGTGGTTCGGCCGCGGATACGACCCGTCCACGCTGCTCAACGATCACGGCGCGGCGTTAAAGCTGGACCTCCGTTATAGCCTGCGATTGGGCGCGAAACCGATCACGCTCATGCCCTTTGCGTTTGGTGACGCAGGCAGGGTATGGCAGCGCACCCCCTTCCGCGGCATCGAACCGTCACAATCCATCGCCTCCGCCGGCGGCGGCGCCTGGTTGAACGTCGGTAGACAGTTCGCCGGTTTTATCGAAATCGCGAAACCCTTCGAACCAATCGTAGGACAGAGCGCGACCCGCGGCGTGCGCGTTTACGCCGGCGTGTCAGTGAGATAGGTATCAAACATATGATCTTTCGCTATTTCCGACGTTCATCCCAACGACTGAAAGCCGCGCTTGCCGTGCTGCTCTCGATCGAGCTCGGCGGCACCGGCCTGATGGCGCAGGCGTTGCCCGATGGCGGCGTGGTGCGTGCTGGCGCGGCGCAGATCTCGACGAGCGGCGCGGTGACGCGAATCGATCAGGCCAGCGACCGCGCAATTATCGACTGGCGGACCTTCGCGATCGGCGCCGGCGGGCAAGTGGTGTTCGTGCAGCCGTCGGCGCAATCAGCAACCCTCAATCGCGTGACCGGAGATCAGGTTTCGATCATCCTCGGACGGCTCGACGCCAACGGACAGGTGTTCCTGGTCAATCCAAACGGGATCGTGTTCGGCGGCGGTGCTCAGATCAATGTCGGCAGCCTGGTCGCCAGCACATCGAACCTTAGCAACACGAACTTCATGGCCGGCAAGCTGGTCTTCGATCAGCCCGGCCGGCCCGGCGCCGGAATTCTGAACGCCGGCGCCATGACTGCCGCCGAAGGCGGTCTGGTGGCGCTGGTCGCTTCGCATGTGCGCAACGACGGAGTGATCGTGGCGCGCCTCGGGAAAGTCATGCTCGGCGCCGCCGACACCTTCACCGTCGACCTGTATGGCGACGGCCTGATCAATCTCGCGTTGAGCGACATCCATGCGGGCCAGCTGCGCGCGTTGAACGGCGAACCGGTCACCAGCTTGATCGCGAACGCCGGATCGATCGACACGGCCGGCGGTCGCACGGTGCTGATGACGGCGCGCAACGCGAAGAACGTGCTCGACAATCTCATCAACATGTCGGGGACGATCAAGGCCGACAGCGCGGTTCAGCAGGGCGGGCGCATCCTGCTGCTCGGCGAAGGCGGCAAAGTCGAGGTCAGTGGAACGCTGTCAGCGCGCGGAGTGACCGGCGGCGCGGTCGAAGTGCTCGGCGATCAAGTCCACCTCGCGTCAACGACGACGGTGGATGCGAGTGGCGCACGCGGTGGCGGAATGGTCCACGTTGGCGGCGCGTTCCAAGGCCAGGGCGATACGTATCGATCGTCGCAGACAACCGTCGACACCGGAGCGACCCTGAAAGCCAATGCCGGAGAGCGCGGCGATGGCGGCGAAGTCGTGGTCTGGTCGGATGGCCGCACGGCATTCAGCGGCGCGGTCGAGGCAACTGGCGGTGCGAATGGCGGAAACGGCGGCCGCCTGGAGGTCTCCGGCAAAGGCACGCTTGAATTCCTGGGCAAAGCCGACGCGTCGGCGAATGCGGGACAAGCCGGATCGCTGCTGCTCGACCCGGCGTTCCTCGAAGTCGGCGCAATCGAAGCCGGCGCCATCGCGCGGGTATTGCGCACCGGCACGAGCACGAACCTGGCCGCCGACGTCGACATCACCGTAAATTCGGCAATCACCGGCGGCGATCGCATCGCCGGTGGCGGCCTGACGATGACGGCCGGGAACAATATCAACATCAACGACTTCGTCGTGACCAACGACGGCGCCATCAACCTGCTGGCGTCGAAAGGCTCGGTCAACGTCGCCGCGGGCAAAGCGGTGTACGCCGGCTCTGCCCCGATCACCGTCAGCAGCAGCGGCTCGGTGCATACCGCTCCGCTTGTAACCAGCGGCGCGCTGTCGATCGCCTCGGTTACCGGTTCGGTCTACATCGACTCGTTCATCGACGGTCACACCGGCCCGGTCAACATTCGAGCGGCCGGTGACGTCGACATCAATCAACCGATCGTGAATCTCGCCGGCGGTTCAGCACTCGACGTGGCCGCCGGACAGGACGTCAACGTCAACGCGCTCGTGATCGGTAGCGGCGGCGTCGCCGGCGGCGCGGTCAAGATGAGCGCCGCGCGCGATCTAAACGTCAACGAATCGATCGTTACTGACAACGGCAATATCTCGCTCGCGGCAACCAACGGTTCGATCCATGTCGCCGATGGCCAGGCGATCGTCGCAGGGAGCGGTGCGGTCGCAATCAGCGCGCGGGGCGACATCACCAGCGGCGCGCTCAACGGCGGCACGCTTGCGATTGCGTCGGCAGCCGGATCCGTGACACTCGACGGCCTGATCGACAGCGCGACCGGCGACACACGGATCAGCGCGGCAACCGATGTCACCATCAATCAGCTGATCCTCAATGGCCGCAGCGGCGGCGCTCTCGCGGTGGACGCTGGCCGCGATGTCAACCTCAACGCCCAGATTGACGGACGCGGCGATGCCGCCGGCGGCGCCGTTGCCCTGACCGCTGCACGAAGTCTCAATCTCAACCAGTCGATCACCACCAACAAAGGAGCTATCGCTCTTACGGCCGGCAACGATCTCGCCTTGGCGGCGGTCGGCGGAGGCGCGCTCAGCGCGAAATCCAACGCCGGAACGCTGACGGTGAACGGTGTCATCGACGGTACGACCGGTCCCGTGAGCCTCGCCGCGGGGCTGGACGTGCAGATCAATCAACCGGTGCTCAACCCGAGCAACGGCACTTCGTTCAGCGCCACGGCCGGCCGCGACGTCATCGTGAACGCTCAGATCGACGGACGTGGCGGCGCGTCGGGAGGCTCGGTGGCGTTGACCGCGTCACGAGACGTGACCGTCAACAGCGCGGTGGTCACGAACAACGGCGCCATCGACATCACCGCGTCAAACGGCGCAGCGAACATGGCCCGCGGCACGGCGCTGGTTTCCGGATCCGGATCGATTGCCATCACCGCCGGGAGCGACGTGACCACCAGCGGCATCAGTGGCGGCTCGTTCGCGGCGACGTCGAACGGCGGGTCGGTGAACGTCAACGGCGTGATCGACAGCAATACCGGCCACGTCGAGCTCAGTGCGAGACGGGATGTGAACATCAATCAGCCGGTGCTGAGCCTCGCCACCGGCAATTCGTTCGTCGCGAACGCCGGTAACGACATCAACGTGAACGCTTCGATCGACGGAACGACTGCTGCGCGGGGCGGATCCGCAACGCTGGCAGCCGGACATGACGTCAAGGTGAACACCACCATCGCGACCCGTAACGGCGCAGTCAACATCTCGGCCGCCGGAGGCAGCGCGACGGTTGGTCCGAATGCGGGAGTGTTCACCGGCAGCGGCGCGATTGGGATGACGGCACTGGGGAACGTGACAACCGGCATCCTGAGCGGCGGTCCAATCAACGTCGTCTCGAAGAACGGATCGGTGGTGGTCAGCGGCGCGATTGCCGGCAACGGCGGCGCGATGACGATTGGCGCCGGCGCCGACGTCAACGTCGCGCATGCGATCACCAACGCGGGAACACTGTCGCCGCTGACGATTACCGCCGGTTCGGACATCAACGTCAACGCGGCGATCGACGGCCGGACGGCGGCAAACGGCCCGAGCAGCGCGGTCACGCTCACCGCCGGACAGAACGTCAATCTGAACCAGAGCATCAATACGCAGGACGCTGCGATCAGCGTGACGGCGGCACAAGGAACCGTGACGACCGCCGCCACCCAGGGACTGTTCGCCGGATCTGGCGATATCCTCGTCGAATCGGGCCAGACACTCTCGACCGGGATTACGTCCACGACCGGTACGCTGACGCTGCGCTCGACGAACGGATCGGTCAACGTCAACACGCCAATCAACGGCGAGACCGGCGCCGTCACAATCGCGGCTGCCAATGACGTCAACGTGAACCAGGCGATTTCGAACCAGCGCGGCGATGCCCCGCTGAGCGTCTCGGCCGGCCACGACATCATCGTGAACGCCGCGGTCAACGGACGCGATCCCGGCCTCACGACGCCGAGCGGATCGGTCACGATGACCGCGGGCAACAACGTCGCCGTGAACGAATCGATCGCGACGAACAACGCGGCGATCGGCCTCACCGCGACCGCCGGCACCATCAACATCGCGGCCGCGAAGGGGCTGTTCGCGGGCACCGCGCCGGTGACGCTGCTGTCGGCCGGCGATCTCTCGACCGGGAACGTGAGCGCGGGCGGGCTGAGTGCGACGTCGACTGCGGGAACCGTGACGGTCAACGGCGTCATCGCCGGCAGCACCGGCGAGGTCACGCTGAACGCGGGCCAGGACGTTCAGATCAACCAGGCAATCCTCAGTCCCAGCAGCGGGCTTCCGCTGACGGTCACGGCCGGCCGCGACGTCCTGGTCAACGGCCAGATCGACGGGCGCAACGGCGTGACCGGCGGCACCGTGACGTTGAGCGCGTCGCGCGACGTTGCCATCAACAACGCTGTCATCACGAACAACGGCGCCATCGCCGTCACCGCAACGCGGGCAGCGACCATGTCGCCAACCGCGACGCTCGCGTCGGGCACGGCAGCGATTACGATGAGCACCGGCGGCGACGTCACGGTCGGCGGAATCAGCGGCGGATCGTTCTCCGCATCGTCTTCCGGCGGATCCGTCAACGTCAACGGCGTCATCGGGAGCACCACGGGTCGCGTCGACCTCACGGCCGCGGCTGACGTCAACGTCAACCAGGCTGTGACCAACCTGACTTCGGGCGCCGCGTTCAATGCGACGGCCGGCAACAACATCAACGTGAACGCGCAAATCGATGGGAGCGCGGCCGTGGCGCCGGTGAGCGGTGCCGCGACGCTGACGGCGGGGAACAACCTGAACGTCAACGCGGCGGTCATGACCAAGAACGCCGCGATCACCGCGAGTGCGACCAACGGCTCGGCGAACATCGATGCGAACGCCGGGCTCTTTGCCGGTAGCGGCGCGATCGCCCTGAACGCGCTCGGGAACGTCACGACCGGTTCGCTCCGTGGCGGCACCATCAATGTCGCCTCGAGCGGCGGATCCGTCGCGGTCAACGGAAGCATCGCCGGCACCGGCGGCGCGATGACGATCGGCGCAGCAACCAGCGTGGATATCGCGCAATCGATTGCGAACACCGGCACGACGTCGCCGCTGACGATCATTGCCGGCACGGACATCAACGTCAACGGCCAGATCGACGGCCGGACCGCGTTGAACGCGCCGAGCAGCACTGTGACTCTCACCGCAGGCCAGAACGTCAACCTCAACGACACCGTCAACACGACGGACGCCGCGATCAACGTGACGGCCATCAACGGGACCGTCGCGACCGGGATCGCGGGCGGCCTGTTCGCAGGCGCCGGCGCGATCACCGTTCAATCGGGCGCGACGCTCAACACTGGCACCGTCGACACGACCGGAGCGCTGACGTTCCGGTCCACCAACGGATCGGTCAATGTCGCCACCGAAATCAGCGGGAACACCGGCACCGAGACGATTCAGGCCGCGGTGGACGTCAACGTCAACGCGGGCATCTCGAACAAGCGGACCGGATCGACACTGGCGGTGACGGCCGGCAACGACATCAACGTCAACGCCAAGATCGATGGGCGCGACGCCGTGCTCCCCGGTTCCAGCGGCACGGTAAACCTGACGGCTGGAAACAACATCGGCGTGAATCAGAACATCGTGACGCGCAACAGCGCGATTGCGCTGACGGCGACGAACGGGACCATTACCGCGGCGGGGGGCGGCGTCGGACTCTTCGCCGGCAACGCCACGATTTCCGAGACCGCTGGCCAGACGCTCGATACCGGCATCACCGAGACGACCGGCGCGGTAAACCTGACGTCGACGGGCGGCGGCGTCAACGTCAACACCGCGATTCCCGACACGACCGGTGCGGTGACGATCAATGCCGCCACGGCCGTCAACATCAATCAGTCGATCACGAACCTGAAGACCGGCAGCAACCTGGCGATCACGGCGGGCACCGATATCAACGTGCTCGCGCAGGTAGACGGACGGAGCGGCACGGCGGCCGGCGGGACGGTGACGATGACGGCCGGCAACAATCTGAATGTCGTGCAATCGATCGCGACCAACGACGGTGCGATCGCGCTGACCGCGACGACAGGCTCGGTCACGCTTCCAGTTGCAACCGAGGTCATTGCGCCGGTGTTCGACCCGATATCGGGCCATACGTACGATCAGATCGTCGCGACTCCGGATGGGTCCAGTCCGATGCAGGCGAGCATTCTCGCCGGCAACGCGCCCGTCACGATCACGAGCGGCGGCAACTTCACGCTGACGTCGCCCGTGAAAACAACCGGCGCGCTCACGATCACGTCGACTAACGGCGACGTGACGACAGCAGCGCCGATCGACGACCAGACCGGAGTGGTCACCCTGACCGCAGGCGACGCGCTGGTCGTGAATCGCGAGATCAGGACCAACAGCCAGGCGATCACGCTGAACGCCGGGGCTGGCGGCATCACTATCAACCAGATCAACGACTACGACTACACCGGCACGTCATCGGTGAACCCCAAAGATGCGAACCTGACACTGAACTCGGTCGGCAACGTGAGCATCCTCGACGACCAGGGCGTCGCCACGACCCAGACGCTCACCATCGATACTCGGAGCCAGATTCTGACCGGCAAGATCGGCTATGCGTTAACCAGCCTATCGGGGCGCCCGCAGTCGGTCATCCTGAATGCAGACGGCGGCATCGTGTCGTTCTCCACGGGCTACGCCGATTCGATAAATGCGACGTCGTCGGACGGATCGATCACGCTGAACGTGAGCGCGCCCGGGCAGTTGCGCATCACGACCGGCACTGTGGGCACCCTCGACTGCCCGACCTGCAACATCAATCTGAGCAGCAGCTCGTTCGACGCCTCCATCGGACCGGACGTCGTGTTGAACGCCGGTGGAAGCGTCAATCTGTCCACCGCGAAGGTCGGCACGCTCGATGCGACCGCGAGAAACTTTGACGTGAACTTCCAGCAGATCATCGCCAATCAATTGACGGCCACCGCCGGACAGGACGTCAATTTGAGCGCCAGCCCGCTGATGTGGATCGGTAACGCTCCACTAGACGCGGTTTCCGGTGGCCCGCTGACGCTGACCGCGGGCCGCAACATCGTCACGACCGCCACCTCGCCGATCCACGTCGGAAACGGCCAGACGTTCACTTTGACGGCGGGACAGAATGTGACGCTGAATCTGCTCGAAACGCTCGGTGCCGTGAACATCACCGCGACGAACGGGAACGTGACGTTGAACAACGACATCGGCCCACACATCTTCAATACTCAGTCGCCCGGGATTCCCGACTTCAACCCGACGGACAAAGGCGTGGCGTCGTTGACGATTTCCGCACCGGCCGGCACGGCGGCGATCACCATGCAGGGCGCGCGCGCCGAAGGCAACGTCGTGATCTCGACCGGTGGCAGCCTGACGGCGGCCAAAGCCATCACCTCGGTGGGCGGCTCGGTGAGCATCACCGCGCCCACTCAGACGCTCAATCAGGCCGTCCCGATCGGTACTCAAAACCAGGTCTTGTATCCGGTGTCCGTCTCTCCGGTGATTCCGCCAGGACCGAAGGCGCCGCTGCCTGGCGCGCCTGGCCTCGCCGGAAACGGCGGGTCTGGAGCCCCGGCGTTGGTGGATATTCCGGTGGCGCCGGCCGATTCAATCGTTGCGGGTGTGAATACGCCTGGAGCAGCGAACGGCAACATCGGGCTGCCCGCAACGCCCGGCGGCGGCAGCGCGATCGCTCCCGGCGGAACAAACGGAACGACCGCGGTCGCGGGTGTCGCATCGGCGTCCTCCACAGGCGCACCCGGATCGGCGACCGGCAGCGTCGGTGTGAACGGCGTCTCCGGGGGCAACGGCGCGCCAGCCGTACAGCAGGCCCGATCGACGTCCGTGCCCGGAACTCCGACAGCGCCAGCTGTCGCGAGCGCGTCGAGCACGAACGCCGGCCCGGGCGCGGACACTGCGGCTGCGTTGCGTAGCGCGGAAGAGGGCTGTGGAAAAGAAGACCAACGGGAAGAGACTGGCCTCCAGGCCATCGAGCCAACGAAGCCGTCGCAGCCGACCGTCGGGAAAAACGCGGCGTGCAACGCGGCGCCCGCGGACGAAACGGCGCCGGCGGCGACCGCGCCGGCACAGCCGCCAGTGCCGCCCGCAGCGGCTGTTGTAGTCCCGCCCGTACGCAGCGGAGGTACACGCTGATCGATTGGCGCGCCAGAACGGTCGCAATATTCGGAAGCCTGGTCACGTCGGTCGTCTGCACCGCGTGGCCCGCGGCGGCGCAATCCACCGCGCCGATCCTCCGCGTCGAGACCGGCATGCACACGACGCTGATCCGCCGGCTTGTCGTCGACGCGGCGCGCAACCGGCTGATCACCGCGTCCGACGACAAGACGATCCGTATCTGGCAGATGCCGGAAGCGCGCCTGCTGAACACGCTGCGCGTGCCGATGGACGAAGGCCACGAGGGCCAGTTGTTCGCGCTTGCGGTGTCGCCCGACGGCAAGTTGGTCGCGGCCGGTGGCTGGACGGGCTGGGACTGGGAAGGCAAAGGATCGATTTATCTATTCGATATCGCCAGCGGCGATCTCGTCAGACGCCTGGGTGGCCTGGACGAAACCGTCGGAGCGCTCGTCTGGTCGCCCGACGGACAGTATCTGGTCGTGGGCCTTCAGGGACGCGCCGGCCTTCGCGTGTTGCGCGCCGACAACGGCACGGTCGTCGCGAGCGATACGCAGTATCTCGACAAGCTCCAGGACATCGACATCAGCCCGCAAGGCCGCATCGTGACCACGGCGCTCGACGGCAGGGTGCGGCTCTACGCTCCGGATTTCCGCTTGATTGGCCGCCGGGCAATTCCCGGCGGCGAAAAGCCGATCTCGGTGAAGTACGCGCCCGACGGCCAGTCGTTCGCAGTCGGCTTCGTCGACGCGCCAGCGATCTCGATTGTCTCGGGCAGCGATCTGTCGCCGCTCCATCAGGTCTCGACTGAAGGAATCGCTGATCAAGTCAACTTCGAGTCGGTCGTTTGGTCGTCCGACAGCCGATATCTCTACGCCGGCGGCGACTACCGCGGCGCGGGGCTCAACCCGCTCTATCGCTGGCCCGATGCCGGCCGCGGCCGGCCCGAGCGCATTCCGCTGACGCAGAATCGCATCGTCGAAATTCAACAGCTACCGGGCGGCAACATATCGTTCGCCGCGGAGGATCCGGGCCTCGGCATCATCGCGCCGGACGGCAAGATCATCGCCTATCGCGGCCCAGATATCGTCAACTTCAGCAGGGACCGCGCCGGGCTGTACGTATCGACCGACGGCGCGGTGATCAGCTATCCGCTGACGACGGATGGTAAGACGCGCCATTCGTTCTATACGCTCGGCGGCGGCGATCAGGCGACGAAGGACGAGCCGATCTTTCCGGTGTTTCCGCCGCGGCTCACCGCACCGGGCGTGGTGGTGCTCGCCTGGAAGGATCAGTACGCGCCGACGATCAACGGCAAGACACCGAGCTCGCTCGACGATTATGAAATGGCTCGCTCTTACGCGATCGCGCCGGATGGACGAAGCGTGGTGCTCGGCACCGAATGGGCGATCCGACGACTCGACCTCGAGACGAAGGAGATCTGGAGCCGGAACCTGCCGGCGGTTGCGTGGAGTGTCAACGTGAGCGGCAATGGCGAGCTCGCGGTCGCAGCGCTCTCGGACGGAACGGTTCGCTGGTACCGGATGCGCGACGGCAAGGAAGTGATCAGCTACTTCCCGCACGGCAACGGTCGCGACTGGATGGCCTGGACGCCGGACGGCTACTACACGTCATCGGTGTACGGCGACAACTACGTCGGCTGGCATCTGAATCGCGGCAAAGATCAGGCGCCCGACTTTTACCGCGCCGTGCAGTTCGATCGCATTTTGTATCGTCCCGACGTGGTCGCCGACACGTTCCGGCAGGCATTGGCGACGCCGCAGGCTGCGGTCGCAGCACCGGCGAACGATGCAACGTTCCGGATCGCGCAACTGCGGGAGATTGCACCGCCGAGACTGCGCCTCCTGCCGGCCGCGCTTCAGGGCCTCGCCGACCGCCGGCCCCGCGCCACACTCCGGCTCGAGGGTGAAAAGACCGAGCTCGGGATCAGGGATTACGCGATTTTCGTGAACGGCATTCCGGTCACGCCGAGCAAAGAGCGCGCGCTCTCCGGCAACGACGCGACGCGGTTCTCCCGTACGGTCGAAATCGATCTGCCGGCCCGGGCGAACGAGATCCGGGTCGAGGCCTTCAACGGTGTGTCGATGGGCGTTGCGGAAACCTATATCGACCTTCCGACCGACGTTCGTCCGGTGCCGGTTCGAGGAGATTTGTACGTGCTCGCGGTCGGCGTCAATTCGTTCCCGAATCTTCCCGAAAGTCTGAATCTCGCGTTCGCGGCACAAGACGCCGAAGCGATGGCTGCCACGCTCGAGCGCGAGGCGACCGGCTATTACAAACACACGTTCCTCAAAGTGCTCTCCGACGGCCAGGCAGTGAAGCCCGACCGCGACGCAGTGCTGTCTGCGCTGGACTTTGTCAAACAGGCCGGCGCGCAGGACACGGTCGTGATTTTTCTGGCGTCGCACGGCGTCACCGATCCGAAAGGCAACTACTACTTCGTGCCACGTGACGTGCAGCGCCGCGACATCGTCGCCGTGCAGCGAGGCCAGGCCGGCGACTCGCTGCTGTCGTGGCTGGTGTTCTTCGACGCATTGCGCGGGGCCGCGGGCAAGCGCATCCTGATTGTCGATACCTGCCATGCCGGACGGGCGGAGGGAAGTTTCGACTCCCACTCGCTGTTGAAGCGCTCGGCTTCATCGATGTTTCCGCTTATCGTGGCGTCGAAAGGTGAGGAGACGTCGCAGGAATATCCGCCGGCGAAGCATGGCCTGTTCACCTACGCGCTGATGACAGCGCTGGCCCCGGCTGCCGATACGGACGGCGATTTTCTGGTCTCGCTTCAGGAAGCGTTCAGCTTTGCGCTGCCGATCGTCGAGCAACTCCGCGACAAGTCGGCGGGGGCACAAACGCCGCAAATTCTAGTGCCTCCGGTTCTCGGAAGCCTCGCTCTCGTGGCAGTCGGTCGATAGACGTGCGGTCGATGCCGCCTTCATCACGCGCACCCCGCGAATCGACGTGGGCGAAGTTCAAGCGGCATCGTTTCCACGCATTGGTCTTCGTGGCGTCGATCGCCATCGCGGAAGTGTCCTATCGGTCCGGCGCGCTCGGCACCCCGGAACATCTCTACTCCGACTTGTGGCATCGCGCCAGCGGCGTTCGTTTTACGCCGGAGCATGTCGCCCTGGTCGTGGTGGACGACAAGACGCTGGCCGAACACGCGGACGACCCGATGGTGTTCTGGACGCCGCTGTTCGCGCGCGCCGCAACGACGCTGCGGGAAGTCGGCACATCGGTCATCGGCGTCGATTTTCTCTTCGCCTTGACGCCGGAGGAATGGATCACCAGGCGAAATCTCGCCGGGAACGACGCGCTGCGTGACTACGATCTCGCGTTCAGGACAGAGCTGAACAAAGGACAGGTCGTGCTGGTCGGCTCGCTGGTTCGCGGCAATCCCGGTGAACAGGACGGGTTGCTTCTCGCGCATCCTGATTATCTGCTTTCCTTGCCGAGCACAGACTTCGCCGGGCACGTCGCCTTCGCCGATCTGTTGCTCGATCAGGATGGTGCGGTGAGACGGTTCGAAGTGACGCTGCCGGCGAACCTCCCGTCGGACTTGAAAGTTGGCGCTCCGCGCTTCTCCCTCGGCGCACTGCTCGCAGGCCGCGCGGCCGGTGTCGACCCGTCGACCGCACTCTGGAACGTCGGCGGCCGCGCGATTGCCACCAATCAGGTCGGCACGATCAGCTACGCAGGCCCTCCTGGAACGATCCCGCGCGTATCGATGTCGCGTGTCCTGGCGCCAGATGCCGCCCGCGATCCGGCGGTTCAGGCGTTGCGCGGAAAAGCGGTGATCATCGGCGCTGATTATCAGGGCATGAACGACGTGCACACGACGCCGTACAGCGGCAGGCTGTTCAGCGGTTCCGGCGGGTTGATGGCTGGCGTCGAAATACAGGCCAACGTGGCAGAGACGCTCCTCTCGGGCAAGACGACAGGAGACATCCCGCGGTCTTTCAGGTGGCTCCTGTTCGCGGCCACGATCGGCATCGCTATCGCCGCCTACGCTCGATACACGCCGTGGAAAGGTTTGATCGTTCTGGCTGTGGTTTGGGTGATCAGCGTGATGGTCGGTTTCGCGGCGTTCCAACACTTCCGGCTGGTGCCCACCGCCAGCCTGCAGTTGGGCCTGCTGGCGGCCTACCTGCTCGCCTACAGCGAACGGCTGACAAGAGAAGAGCGGGAGAAGGCACGCGTGAAGAAAATGTTTCAGGGCTACGTGTCCGACGATGTGGTGGATATGTTGCTCAGCTCTGAGAAAAAACTCGATCTTCACGGCGAATCAACGCTGATCACGGTTCTGTTCTCCGACATTCGCAACTTCACGACGATCAGCGAGAAGCTGACCGCGCACGAGACGGTTGAATTCCTCAACGCCTTCTTTACCCGGGTGGTGGCGATCATCCAGGAAGAGGGCGGCCGGATCGACAAGTTCATCGGCGACGCAGTGATGGCCGAATTCGGCGTGCCGTATCCGTTTCCCGATCATGCGCATCGCGCGTTGCGCGCCGCGGTTCGCATGCGCGCAGTCGCGGCTGAATTTGCCGAGTGGATGCGTACCCGGTTTCCGGATCGTGACATTCCTCCCTTCGCAATCGGTGTCGGCGTCCATACCGGGGAGGCAGTCGTCGGCAATGTCGGATCGGCGACGCGCATGGAGTACACGGCGATTGGCGATACGGTGAACGTCGCATCGCGGCTGGAGGGGAAGACCAAGAATCTCCAGTGCGTGGTTGCCGCCAGCGCCGACACGGTGCGCGCCGCGGGCGAAGGCGTGGAGACCGGCATCAACGACCTGATCCAGGTAAAAGGCCGCCTCGAACCGATCGAGGTGTATGAGATCATTGACGTGCGGTCATAAGGAGAATGCAATGGTGGGAACGATGCGGACGACTGGCATCCCTGTCTTCTTTGTCCTGTTCGTCTTGTCGCTTACCGGTGTCGCCTCTGCGCAGGTCGCCATGCTGACTCAGGTAGCCGGCGACGTCGGCGTGTCGGGCAAAGAGGGTGCTCGTGCGGCGGTTCCCTTCCTGAAGGTGAATGACGGCGACAAGCTGACGCTGGCCGCGAATGCGCGGGTGCAAATGGTCTATCTCGCGAATGGCCGCCAGGAAATCTGGAAGGGACCCGGTCCGGTGGACATTGGCGCGCAGGAAGGCCGGAGCGCCTCGCTCAAGGCCGAGACGTCGCAGGTGTCGCCGATCATCCTCAAGCAGCTCGCGAAGACACCAGCGGTCGGGCAGCGCGGAAAAACCGGGATGGTGATGTTGCGGTCGCTCGACGATCTGGCCGCGGTCGACCAACTGGACGAGGATTACAAAAAGTTCCGGGCGAGTGCCGCCGCGGACGACACCACACCTGAAGTGTTCCTGTTGTCGGGGCTGCTCGATCTCGGGGACTACGATCGCTGCAAGAAGGTGTTGGAAGAGCTGAAGGCCAGGCAGGCGGCGCAGCCGGCGTACGGGCCGGTGATCGAGCACTTTTCGCGGCTGGTTACCGAAGCGGCTGCCAAAAAACCTTGACTACAATCGTCTGACATCGGGCGCGCCTGACGCGGACGGATGGCCGAGTGGCGGCACGCTGCCGCATCCGGCTCGCGGCCGCGGCGCGCAGCCATAAGTTCAGTGCCCCTGCCACGCCGGTGCACGCTTCCCGAGAAATGCGTCGATTCCTTCAGACGCATCGTCGAGCAGCATGTTGCACGCCATCACCTCGCTGGTCACATCGTACGCCCGCGCGATCGGCTGCTCGATTTGCGCGTAGAAGGCCTGCTTGCCCAGGTGAATCGTGGCGGCGCTGCGCGCTTTGATGAGTCCGGTGAAATGCGCGACCGTCGCGTCGAGGGCGTCTGGCGCGACGACGCGGTTGACGAGGCCCCACGCGAGCGCAGTCTGCGCATCGATCAGCTCCCCCGTGAGAAGCATTTCCATCGCGCGCTTCCGGCCCACGTTCCGGGCGACGCCCACTGCGGGCGTCGAGCAAAACACGCCGATGTTGACGCCGGGCAACGCGAACGTCGCGGTCTCGACCGCGACCGCGAGGTCGCACATCGAGACGAGCTGACAGCCCGCGGCGGTGGCGATGCCGTGCACGCGTGCAATCACCGGCTGCGGGAGGTTGGTCACCCGCACCATCATCCGGCTGCACGCGTCGAAAAGCTCGCGCTGCCAGCCTTTGTCGTGCGCATGCGAGCGCATCTCTTTCAGGTCGTGGCCCGCCGAGAATCCTCTGCCAGCGGCACCAAGCACCACCACCCGTGTCGCTTCATCGCGCGCAGCAGCGTCCAGCTCCGCATCGAGCGCCGCAATCATCGCCGATGAGAGCGGGTTGAAGCGTTCGCCTCGGTTGAGCGTCAGCGTCAACACGCCCTCGTCAAATGATCGGAGCACCAGCGGACGGTCGTCGCGTATATCGCTCACGGCATCCTCCTCTGGATTCATGTTACCCGCATGCGCTGGGGCCAGGGGCAAATCCAGCACAACATGCTGCGCGGTTCGTCAGATTCCCGAAGGCCAGGGCCCGCTCGACGCGATCGCGCGTTCGTACGCCGGGCAAGTCCGACACCGAAACGCCGTCAAGGACCCGGCGCACGAGATCCGGGAACACGAGATCGGCCTCGCCCGACACCGCAGCGTCGACGTACGGAAACGACCGGACCGTTTCGGCGCCCATCACGCCTTCGCAATTCGCGCCGCCGAAGACCACGAACGTGGACGGCCATTGGCGTTTGAGGCGACGGGCGAGCGCGAGCGAAGCGGTGTGTTGCTGAAAAATGCTCGTAAACCCGACAATCCTGGGCCGGTCCCGCATCAGAGTCTCGAGGCATTCGTCGAGGCGTCCCGGGGCGTCCTGTTCGTCCCGTCGTAACCCCACCGCTACACTTCCGGTAACACAAACACTGAACACAACGCGTCGTCCTCCGCATGATGTACACTGGTGTCTCGGATCTTGCCGCGTGCTGTGCTGATTCCTGGCGTAACGAGCCTCTTCTGACTCGCTCCTCCCCGAGTTCCTAGCTACGAGACGAAATTCCGGATCACGGCACATCCCTTCGAGGCCGTGGAAACTATGCGCCGCCTGGGCGGCGTTGATGTCGCGTTTCGCGGCAGAGGAGTCAGATCATGGGTCGAAAGTTGTATGTCGGAAATTTCCCGTATGAAACCGGAGAAGCGGAGCTCCAGGAGCTGTTCGCCCGTGCCGGCACCGTGGAAACGGTGAAAGTGATGCGCGACATGGCCACGGGGCGGGCGCGCGGGTTTGCGTTCGTTGAGATGAGCAGCGACGACGAAGCGCAGAAGGCGATCGCAGAGCTGAATGAATATCAGCTTGGGGGGCGCAGTCTCTCCGTCAACGAAGCGCGGCCGAAGCCGGCGTATGCCGGGGCCGGGGGGTTCGGCGGCGGCGAATCGCGACGTCGCTCTGAGCCGCGTTGGTAGGCAAGTACGACGGCCGTGGGGAGACAGGGCGCCAGCCTTGTCCCTCGCGGCGGCGCGCCGCCTTGCCTGCTATTCGGCGACAGGAGCGCGGCGACGGGTTCAGGTCAACCAAACAAGTCATGCCATCGGTCGAGTTGAACTCGACGATGGTCAGAAACCAGAGATCGGAGATGGACAAATGATGGGAACAATTCGGACGCTGCGAGTGGACAAAGGCTTTGGGTTCATCAAGAGTGAGGCGGGGCAAGACTATTTCTTTCACCAAAGCGCTATCTATGGCGAGGGCATCACAGCTCTGCGCGAGGGTGATGGAGTCGAGTTCGAGGTTGCCGACAGCCCGAAGGGGCCGCGGGCGGAGAACGTCAAGCGCACCACGACGTAAGAGAAACGGAGCTCGAGGATCGGGTGGTAGAAAGGACAAACGATGAATGGAACCATATCAAAGGTGATCTCGGATAAGGGCTTCGGGTTTATTCAGGGCGAGGACCGCCAAGAGTACTTCATGCACCGGAGCGCTGTCCGGGACGGCTCGGTCTTCGAGCAACTGCGCGAGGGCCAAACGGTCGTCTTCGATGCCGGCCGCGGCGACAAAGGACTGCGCGCGGAGAACGTGCGGCTCTCTTA
>Ga0207659_10000281_pt1 | contig 30945 bp, 27 predicted proteins | sample KBSM43metaG_FD_184330 | JGI IMG/M metagenome (GOLD analysis project Ga0207659, IMG submission 184330) | Miscanthus rhizosphere microbial communities from Kellogg Biological Station, Michigan, USA - KBS M4-3 metaG (SPAdes) (version 2) | ecosystem: Host-associated > Plants > Roots > Rhizosphere >...
GCGACGGCGACGACCGACGGCCGACCTAGCGGTTGAACGTCGATGTGTAAGTTCATCGCCAAATCCTCCTTGCGAGCGAACGCCATGTTCATGATGGAGGGACGTTCGTTTCAGAACATAATGTTCACTTTCTGAAGGCGCCGAACCAGACGCCAGGCAACGAGACGTCTGTTACGGAACAATCGGCGCCTTTCTGTTCCGAAATGTGAGGGTGCGGTGAGGGCGAGAGCTGTCGATCGACGCATCCAGCGGACGCGGCAACTACTCCACGGCTCGCTGATGGCGTTGATTCAGGAGAAAGGATTTGAAGCGCTATCGGTGCAGGACATCATCGACAGGGCCAACGTCGGTCGGGCGACCTTCTACGCCCATTTCGACAGCAAGGAAGATCTCCTCGCGAGCGGCATTGAAAACCTGCGCGAATCACTGAAGGAACGGCAACGGCAGGGGCGATTGGCAGCTGGATCGGACGAGAGGTTTTTTGCGTTCAGCCCTGAGCTCTTCACTCATGCGAACGAGCACAGAACCGTCTTTCGTGCCATGGTCGGGAAACGAAGCGGTGCAGTCGTGCAGCAATTGCTGCAGAAGATGCTCGTCGATCTCGTCCGAGATGAAGTGAAAACGACATGGGCGGGCGTTGAAAACGACACTCCTGTCGAAGCGGTCTCCCAATTCATCGGCGGTGGTCTGTTCGGGTTGCTGCTCTGGTGGGGCAACGGAAGGATGCGGATACCGGTCGAGGATGTCGACTCGATGTTCCGGCGGCTCGCGATTCCTTCACTCAAGGCTGCTGCTCGATAGCTCAGTCAGACGGTCGGTGGTCAGGAGTCGAAGGCGAACGAAGATGGACTGGTTGTGACGCTGGGGGGCCGAAGGTGAACACATTGGCCCGCAATCCGGCGTCTGACGCCCGTGGATATTGGCGGTGTGGCGGCGGGCCGGCACCACGCGCGGGAGCCGTGTGCTGGACGTCGGGGCCTGACCGGGATTCGCGACAGCGGATCTGGCCGAAGTGGTCGGCGAAACGGGCGAGGTGCTGGGACTCGAACGCTCCGCCCGCTTCGCGGCCGCGGCGCGACGCCGTTGTCGCGATCGCGCGCTCGCGAATGCAAGGATTGAGGAGATGGATCGCCTGTCAGGCGCGATCCCCGCCACAGCGTTCGACGGTGATGATGACTCCTCTGTTCCGAGATCATCGCTCACGGGTTCGTGTAGCACAGCATCAAAGGAGATCCGGTCATGAACCGACATTTGCGCCAGGTCGCACTCGTCACCGCTCTTGCCCTGTTGTGCTGCCGTGCGGCGCAATCCCAGCCTGCAGGCAATGCCGCCTGGGATGGCTGGCAGATGCTCGAGGGGAAATGGGTCGGCGAGGGTACGAGCGAACTCGGGCGCGGCTCGGGCTACTTCTCCTTCGAGCCCGATCTGCTTGGAAAGGCCTGGGTCCGCCGGAACCATTCGGAGTACCCCGGCGTGAACGGCCAGCCTGCGTCCGTTCACGAAGATCTGATGATCGTGTACATCGAGTCGGCAAACGGTCGCACGCGCGCGTTCTACACCGATACGGAAGGCCACTCGATCCACTACTCGGTGACGCTCTCCGCGGATCGAAAGACCGTAACGTTCCTGGGAGACGTCCAACCGGGGCAGGCCACCTATCGGCTGACGTATGTGAGCCTCGCGCCGGGACGCCTGTCGGTCGTCCTGGAAATGGCGCCGCCCGATGCCCCGGGCCGCTTCAAGCGGATCGTCGAGGGAACGGTGCGCAGAACCTGAGACGCGCGGGCATCCTGGCGGCGGCGATGGCGTTTCGGCTGATGAGCGCAGTCCTACCGGGCGTCCAGCGGCTGTCGGTTGTGATGTGGGGAGCGAACGTCGTAGTGGTCGCCGCCTTGCGCGCACCCGCAGCAGGGCTGCCTGCGTAGGCCACCTTGGCGAAGCGTTGATGCGCTCGCTCCAGGCCGCCGATCGAAAGGCGATCGGTCTCGACCTCAAGCCTTCCCGTTTCACGACCACCGTCGGATCGATCGTAGATCGCGCCGTCGTGCATCGGTGGATGCGCGGCGTCCGTGCGGTACTCAAGCGGCGACCCTTCACAAGCCCCACATCGCAACCCATCGGCGGTGGGATTTCATCGACACCAATGTCACCGGCACGTTGAATGTGCTGAGGAAGCCGTCGATGCCGGGTGTGGAGGGCCGTCGTCTACACGAGCACGACCAGCGCGTTCGGCGAGGCACTGGTGCCGGCGCCTGGAACGCCGGCCGCGTGGATCACTGAAAGTGTCCGACCCGTTCCCAAGAACATCTACGGCGTGACGAAAGTCGCGAATGAACTGCTGTTTCGACGCGTCGACATCGAGGACGTGGTGACCGCACATCTGCTTGCGCTCGAGAAGGCATCCTCAATCGGCCTCGGTCGTTGCGTCATCAGCGCGACCAGGCCCTTCGGTGTGGGCCCGCGGTACAGCCTTGGCACTGCGCTCGAGCGCGTCGATCGCGGTGAGGACCCTCGCAGCGATCTGGCGCGCGTCATTGGGACAAAGGGATATCATCCTGAGGCGTTTGCGGACGGACCGTATCCTGTCTCCGGGGAGTCTTGAGAAACGTGATGCACTCGGTTGAATGGAGGACTGATGGCAAAAGTCACAGGGATCGGCGGGGTCTTCTTCAAATCCACCAACGATCACAAGAAACTCGCGGAGTGGTACAGCCAGAACCTGGGGATGACGCTCGAGCCGTGGGGCGGCGCGATCCTCCAATGGACCGACGACAAGGCCGAGGACCACGGCCAGACCGTGTGGAACGTCGCCGCGAAACACAGCGAACAGTTCAAACCCAGTTCCGCCAGCTTCATGATCAACTACCGAGTGGACAACTTGGCCGAACTGTTGGCGACGTTGCGCAAAAACGGCGTCGAAATCTGGAAGGGTCCTGAATCCGACGAGAACGGAAGATTCGCGTGGATCATCGATCCCGATGGAAACAAAGTGGAGCTGTGGGAGCCGACGTCATCGGATGCAAACACAGCGAAGGAGCGCGGCTAACAGCCCGTGGTGAAAGCCTCGCGCAGGCCCTGGTCGTTGAGGCTTTACTGCACACTGCAGCAATTGAATGCAGCCTCTTGCTTACTTCCCATGGCAGCGGGTCACGGACGTCTCGACGAGAACCATCGCTATCGAGTCGCTCAAGAAATGTGGAGTGCGACGTTCCGTGCGCGACACGTCCCTAACCAGTTGGATGTGGACTACAACGCCCACGTGCTCGAAAGCATCCTCAAGTACGTCGCTCCGGCGCTCGGCTGGCGCTGACCGCGAACCCTGTTAGCGCAACGCTCAGGCTCCTGGACGGGTTCAACCGGCGAGCACTCTCGACTGGGCCAATGCCACCGCGTCTGGCCCGGCTGGGAATCGAAGTTGCCGCGACAGATCGGTCGCCGCGCGAAAGACCGCTTCGGCGACGTCGGATTCCTTCGTCACGGTCGTGACTTGCGCAAAGGCCGCGAGGATGGACTTCGCGAAGGCCGTGTATGCCTCGGGAAACAATCCGTCCATGCGCGCTCCGCCGTTACTCGTAAAGCGCGTGGTCGGGGCGTAGCCCGGCTCAACCAGCTTGACCCGCACGTTGAACGCCTCGAGCTCGTGCGCGAGCGATCCGGTGAACCCTTCGATCGCCATCTTGCTCGCAGTGTACGCCGCCGCCAGCGGCATCGGCGCCAGCGCCACGCTCGACGTCACGTTCACGACCACGCCGGACTGCTGCTGGCGAAACTGCGGCAGCACGGCCTGCGTCATCGCCATCACGCCGAAGGTGTTGGTCTCGAACACCTCGCGGACCGTGGCCATCGGCGTGGCCTCGAAGACGCCGACGACGCCGATGCCAGCGTTGTTGACGAGCACGTCGAGGGGCCCGGCCGCCTCGATCGCGGCAGCGATGCTCCGCGGCTCGGTCACGTCGAGCGGCAGAACGCGTAGCCGCTCCGAAGGACGCAGGATGTCCTCGCGCGGCGTTCGCATGGTGGCGATGACGTTCCACCCTTGCGCGTGAAAGTAGCGCGCGGTCTCGAGTCCGTAGCCGGAAGAGCAACCAGTAATCAGCACGGTCTTCATTCGTCGACTCCTCTCTGGAATCAACCATCTGTGACCCCACTACGATCGTGATGGCCAACGATAGCGGAGGTGCGTCGGACGATCTACCATGTAGAGTCCATATTTCATTTGCGAGCGTCCAGATGAACGACCCGCTCTCTGAAGTCATCACGCTGCTCCAGCCCCGCGCGGTGTTCTCGAGGCGCATCAGCGGCGCCGGCCGCTGGGGAGTCCGCTACTCCGCCTTTGGTCGACCAAGCTTCTGCGCGGTGCTGGAAGGCGGCTGTCGTTTGACGGTCGATCGCCATCGTCCTCTGACACTCGAAGCGGGCGACTTCGTGCTCCTGCCTGCGACGCCCGGTTTCACCATGTCGGGCTTCGAGCCGGTGAGACTTGAGCGATTCGATCCCATGGTGACGTCCAAGGTGCTCGGTGAAGTCCGCCATGGCACGCGCGGCGGGCGCCCGGACGTGCGGTTGCTCGGCGGCTGGTTCGAGTTCGACTCGCCCGACAGCGCGTTGCTCGTGTCGCTGCTGCCGTCGCTGGTGCACGTGCGCGGCGTCGAACGGCTCTCGATACTGGTGCGCCTCGTCGGCGAGGAGGCAAGCGAACGGAGGGCAGGCCGTGACCTCGTGCTCACCCGACTGGTCGAGGTGCTGCTCATCGAAGCGCTGAGGGCGGCGCCAGGTGATGATGCGCCTCCTGGACTGCTGCGCGGATTAGCCGATGCGCGGCTCGCGCCGGCGATCCGGCAGATGCACAGTCAGCTCGAACGTTCCTGGACCGTTGCCCTACTCGCGAGAACGGCAGCCCTCTCGCGTTCAGCGTTCTTCGAACGCTTTACGCGCACTGTCGGCCTGCCTCCGATGGAATACCTGCTCGCCTGGCGAATGGCGGTCGCGAAGGATTTGCTCCGCCGGGAAGACGTCGGGCTTGCCGAAGTCGCCGAACGCGTGGGCTACGGCTCGGCGAGTACCTTCAGCACCGCGTTCAGCAGACACGTGGGCCGCCCTCCAGGTCGCTACGCGCGCTCAGCCTCCCTTGCATACCGCTAGTCCGTGTGTTATATACTGAACCACATGGTTCAGTATAGCCGGACCGGCTTCGATGCCTCGTTCGCCGCGCTCTCGGACGCCACCCGACGCGGCGTTCTGGAGCGGCTCGGGCGTGCAGACGCTTCGATCACGGACCTTGCCGAGAAGTTCCACATGACCCTGACGGGCATGAAGAAGCACGTCGGCGTCTTGGAGCAGGCGGGGCTCGTCACCACGGAGAAGGTCGGGCGCGTGCGGACCTGCAAGCTCGGCCTGCGCCGACTGGAGGAAGAGGCGAGATGGATCGAGAGGTACCGCCAGCTCTTGGACGCACGCTTCGACGAGCTGGACAAGGTTGTTGAGGAACAGAAACGGAAGGAGAAGGTCGATGGACGCAAGAAGAGAGAGTGAGCCTACCCCCATGAAGAACCACACGACGGCGGAACGGAAGTCCGAGCGTGAGCTAGTCGTCACGCGAACCATCAACGGGCCGGCGCGCATCGTGTTCGAGGCGTGGACCAAGCCCGAGCTGTTCAAGCAGTGGTGGGTGCCGAAGTCTTTCGGCCTGTCCGTGCTTTCCTGCGAGATGGATGTTCGCGTCGGCGGCAGGTACCGTCTCGTGTTCAGCCACCCTGCTGCCCCGAAGCCCATGGAGTTCTTCGGTAGGTACATCGAAGTGACACCGCACTCGCGCCTCGTCTGGACCAATGAAGAAGGTGGCGACAGTGGGCAGGTCACTACGGTAACGTTCGAGGAAAGAGGCGGCAAGACGCTGCTGATCATGCACGACCTCTATCCCTCGAAGGACGCTCTCGACGATGCCATTGCCTCCGGGAGTACTGGTGGGATGGCTGAGACGTTCGAGCAACTCGACGAGCTTCTCGTCACCCTGGGGGCGAGCGTGGGACAGGTTAAGTGACTGCTGACCCAGCGGATAATTAAATCATCAATGGTTCTGTCGGCTGGTCGCCCTCGGTCAGCGGATGTTCGGCCATTGTTGCCGCCGGGCGTCTGACGGACAATCAGCCCATGGCCGATCGCGCCGAGTTATTTCCCGCGGCGGCGTTCCCCGAGAACCGCAGCGGCCGTCTGACCAGCGAACAGGCACGCAGATTCGAGCGCATGGTCAGCGGCCGACGTCAGAGCACGCGGGGCGTCGCCGTACCGGTCGGAGCGATTGGGGCGTTGTTGCTCATCATGAGCGGCCCCGCAGACAACGCGGTCAAGCGCCATCTCGCCGGGTGGGGATTCGTGGCGGCGGCGGCCGTGATTCTGGCGGCGCCGGCGTTCGACCCGCTCGCGGCCGACGTTCGCGAGGGGCGGGTCGACGCCGTCGAGGGTGCAGTCGGCAAGAGGCGGATGCAATCGACGGCGCCCACGAGTGGCGCCCGTTATTACCTGACCATCGGAGGCCGCCAGCTTCGGACGTATCTATCGGCCTACGACGCGGCTCCCGACGCCGGTTATGTGCGCGCGTACTATCTGCCTCGCACCCGGAAGCTGGTCAATCTCGAACGGCTGCCGAACCCGCCTCTTCCCGCTGGCCCCGACGAGGCCCGAGGCATGTTCGGCCGGATGGCGCGCGCGTTCGCTACCGGCGATCCTGCCGCCTTTGCAGAAGCTCGCGCGAACGCGGCTGGTCTATTGGATGCTGCTCAGGAATTGATCCGCGAGCCGTCGAATGCTGCGAGCGGACGCGTCGCTGGGCGCCTCGTGCGCGAAGCCCTGGTTGGCAGGTGGACTCATCCACTGGTTACCGTGATGTTGGCCGAAGACGGGACGGCGACCGTCACGACAATTGCAGGCTCGACTGAGGCGGGACACTGGTCGGTTGACGGGCACGGGCGACTGCTGACCGACGTGACCGGCACGATGGAACCGACGGACGCTGCGCTCGACGACGGCCGCCTGACGATTCAGCTCGAGGGCCGGCGTCTGACGTTCACGCGTTCGGCCGACGCCTGACCATCTGCGGCGAGTCCGCGGTCGTGCAGAGCCACATCTTCCCGCCGTTCACGGATTAGCGTTGGCTAGGCGACTCGGTTGGGTGATCGTCCAGGAAAGGCAAGTTGCGAGTGTTGATTCGAATTCCCGTGTGCGTCGCATTCGCGGCGATGCTGTCAGGCTGCGGCAGTTCAGCGGACCACCCGACGAGCCCGACTTCGCCAGTCGCGTGCACTGCCGCCATCACGATCGGCATCTTTTCGAATGGTGCGCCGGCATCGCCGGGGCAGGGCATGGTGTGGACGTCGTATTTCCAGGCAACCGTCCTGCCCGCCCAGCCCTCGGTCTATGTCGTGGATATCAACTCCACGCCGGCCGGATGCCTGACGACCTGGACGGCCGTTTCGGCCAACACGTCCGCGGTCCAACTGTCGCCGGCGAGCGGTACCGGCCGCAGTCAGGTCGAGCTGTTCATGCCGGCGAATGCCGGCACACAGCGGTCCACGCTCGTCACGATCGCCGGACAGACGGCATCGATTACGCAGGCGGGGCGATAACCGCAACGACGCGGCGGGATAAACGTTCGGAATCGAACAGTCTTTTCCTCATACCGGGCAACTGACGCATGAACGTGCAAATCCCATCGTGTTTTGCGGCCCGGTAGCTATCGCAACAGTGGCACACGTCTTGAGTGCATTGCCGGTCGAATTCAAAGGACACACCGCATGGCTGCCTTTTGGAACGACGTGAGAATCGGCTTTCGATCCTTGCACCGAAGCCGCGCTTATGCCGTCGTCGCGTTGTTGACGCTTGCCGTGGGCATCGGAGCGAATACAGCGATCTTCAGCGTCGTGAACGCCACGCTCCTTCGTCCGCTCGCGTACAAGAACCCTGATCGACTGGTGCTGATTAGCGTCGATGCCCAGGATGCGCAAGCGGGGACTTACTACAGCAACTACGAAGCGATCGCCGAAGGGGTCAGCAGCTTCGAACAGACAGCACGGGCGTTCCGCGACTCCGGTATTTCTCAAGTAACGCTCACCGAGCCTGGCGAGCCCGCATCTGTTCGAGGAATGTTCGTCTCGGCGAATCTGTTTCCGGTTCTCGGCATTGCACCACAACTAGGGCGGACGTTCACGATGGCTGAGGAGTTGCGACAGGAGCGAGTCGTCGTCCTCAGCGCGAATCTCTGGCAACAACGTTTCGGAGGAGCGCGAGATGTCATCGGAAAGACGCTGGTGATCGATGGTGTAGCCGCGCTGGTCGTGGGCGTGATGCCCGACTCGTTTCAGTTCCCGAGCGCAACGCCGCAGTTCTGGGCCCCGATTACCACACATCGGCTTTGGAACGATCCAATGGTCCGTGTGAGAGACGTCAATCGCAGCCGCGGCTACTACACCCGATGGAACCTTGTCGCCCGCCTTCGGCCAGAAGCTACCATCGCCCGCGCACAGGCGGAAGTGGACGCCATTGCGTCACAACTGCGGCGACTGGATCCGCTGGTGGACAAAGATTTCACGTTGCATGTGCTGCGGATGCGCGCCGATGTCACATCGGATACACGGAGGACGCTGCTGGTATTGCTAAGCGCGGTGATGGCCGTCTTGTTGATTGGATGTGCCAACGTCGCCAACCTTTCACTTGCGCGCAGTGTTGCCCGTCAGCGAGAGTTCGCCATTCGGACTGCGATCGGAGCTGGGCGTGCCTGCCTTGTCCGACAGATGTTCGCAGAGAGTTTGGTATTAACCTCGGTCTCTGGCGTTGTCGGCCTGCTGCTCGCTTTGTGGGCAACGCCGGTGCTGGCGAGGTTCGGGCCGGCCGACGTTCGCGGTCTGGGTGACGGCAGCCTCGATCCGCTCGTCCTTGGCTTCACGGCTCTTCTTTCGCTTGGGGCCGCCGTCGTGTTCGGGTTGGCCCCCGCTTGGAAGGTGTCACAAGCTGATCCGATTGATGCCCTGAAGTCGGGCAACTCAGGTGCTGGCGACAGCGCCGGCACGCGCCGCCTGCGGAGCCTCGTCGTCATCGCCGAGATCTCGTTGGCGGTGGTGCTGTTGTCCGCGTCCGGGCTTCTGATTCGAAGCCTGGTCGCCGTGTTGCAGGTGCACCCGGGTTTCGACGTGGACAACGTTCTGACATTCCACGTCACCATGCCGACGGCCACCCCTCCTCCACGGCGCGCTGCGATGCAGGACGAGCTACTCGAGCGCCTTCGCACGTTACCTGGTGTGCGCAGCGCCGGCGGATTCGACGCGCTGTTCGAGCTTGGCAATATCAACAAGGTGGGTTTGCGCGCGATCGAAGGTCGCGACTTGCCCGAGCGCCGGCAGGATTGGACCGCGCTGACATGGAAGACCGTCAGCGGCAGCAGTTTTGAGGCGATTGGCATGCCAGTGCTCAAAGGGCGGACGTTTTCATCCGACGATGGCCCGCATGCGCCCTTGGTGGCCGTCATTGACGAGAGCATGGCACGCCGATATTGGCCGAACGAGAATCCGATCGGACGAGGTTTCAAGGGCCAGGATCGGCGAGGAGCGGCCGACGACTGGATAACAGTCATCGGCGTCGTCAGCGATGCGCGGCGTCAGGGACTCGAACGTGCACCCACTCCGCACGTGTATCTGTGGTCTCAACAGTCGGCTGACCCGATCACGGATGTAGTCGTGCGCGTCGGCAGTGACGTCGACACGATGGCGGCGGCGGTGCGGCAGACCGCGCGTGCCGTGGACCGAACCGCGTTGCTGTCTCCAGTCACCACGCTCGCGAATCAGCTCGATCGGCAGCTGGCGCCAAGGCGATTCCAAACGTGGCTGCTCACAGCGTTTTCGCTTGTGGCTGTACTCCTGGCCGGCATCGGCATCTATGGCGTGATCTATTACTCCGTCGAACAGCGGAGGCGCGAGATTGGCCTGCGCATCGCACTAGGGGCCCAGCCCTCCGCCGTGTTGCGTATGGTCATCCATCAGGCGCTCTCGTTGGCAACTGCGGGCCTGACGATCGGGTTGATCGCCGCAGTTCTGCTCACTCAGCTGATGGCTGCGATGCTGTTTGGTGTGACGACGACGGATCCAGCGACGTTCGGTGGTGCGGCGGCGCTTCTGATAGGCACTGCTGTGATTGCCAGCTGGATTCCAGCGCGACGCGCCTCCAAGGTCGATCCGCTCGACGCGCTTCGCGCCGATTAGCGGGCGAGTCGCCTGTTCGAGACAGCCGCTTGGCGTTGTCCAAGCCGCGCTAGAAGTGGCATCGGTCAGCCCGCGCTCTTCTTCGCGAGCGTCGCGACCAGCGCGCCGAACTCGGGGCCGTGGTGCTTCGCGACCAGCCGCGCGAGCTGCTCGAACGACTCGGCGTCCACACGGAGGACTTCCTCGGATGACGTGCCATCGCCGAGCGCGTGCGCGAGCCACGGAAAGAGCGCGGGCGGCATACGCTCGGGCGAGTCGAGCTGGCAGTGCGCGGTCGCGCCTTCCTCGCGCGTGAAGACGCGGAACGCAACGGGCCCCGTCAAACCAGCCAAAAACTCCAACGTGTCGCGCACCAACTGCTTCGGCGCCTCGGCGATCTCGTCCTCGGTGATCATCACGAGGAGCGGGACCGTAAGCGCGCCCTGGACGCTCCAGAGGTTGTACGGCTCCAACGCCTTGATGAACTCGGAGCCCGACTGAGTGCCGAATGCGTCCTTGGCGCTTTCGAGGAAGAAGCGCGCCGTCACGCTGGCGCGCGTCAGCGCGCCGAACGCGCCATCGAGGACGTAGTCCGGCAGCTTCCACAGCACGGCTGGGAGCGCCATCCGAAACGCTCCCGGAATGTCAACACCGAGCGTGTTCGCCACGACCGCGCGGATGCGCGGATCGCCCGTGGCGGCGCGAGGCGCGAGGCAACCGCCGAACGAGTAGCCGAGGATCGCGAGGCCGTCCGGATCGACATCCGGTCGGCCGATCACGTGATCGATCGCTGCGCGCACGGGCACCTCGTAGTCGGGCCGGAACACGAGGCCGGGGTTCAGGTCGACCGCGCCTACCTGGCCGGGCCCCTCGAAGACGAGCCCGTTGAAACCGCGCGACGCGCAGACGTTGCCGATCCAGAGCATCAGCTCCTCGGAGGTGGAGTCGTAACCGCCGAGCACGACGAGCGTCGGGTGCCGCCCTTCACCGGCACTCACGAAGTAGCCGGGCAGCGTCGCGCCCTCGAACGGAATGCGGAGGACCTCGACGTTGCGCCTGCCGCCGTCGTCGATCGCGCGGTGGAAGGCCTCGCGGCTGGCGGAGCGATAGCGATGCTGCCGCTCATCCTGGTGTGGCAGAAAGAACGTCGCGACGCGGTAGTAGGTCGAAGCCCGCGTGAGCTGCTCCGCCGCCGAGACGCTGTCGCGAGCGCGGAGCGAGCGCTCGGCCTCGCGCACGAGGCGATCGCCGAGCGCGCCGAACTCGTTGGCCCAGCTGTCGACGTCGTTACGGCGGATGCGATTGATCGCCGCGAGGCACTCGCCGACGCCGGCGCCGCCCATAGACGCAATGCCGAGACAGCGCATCGCCTCGAAATCGAAATTGCCGCCGGTGCCCTTGGAGCCTAATGCGATCTGCATGGGAGCCTCTTATTTGCGAAGGATTCGTTGGATGCCATCGAAGACGCGGGCGCGGTGTGCCGCGAGCGCGTCGTCGTCGGGGTCGGGGTTCCGGTGGAACTGGTCGTCGAGCGCGATGTCGATGGCGTCGGCGAGCGCGATGAGCGTGTCGACGTCGATGTCGTTGCGGACGACGCCGAGCTTGACGCCGCGAGTGAGTAGGGCGCGGTACGTGAGGCGGACCTCGCTCATGACCTGCGCAAGGCGCGGGCTCGCGGTGCGGCGGAGTGGCTGCATCGCGCGAAGCAGGCCGAGGAAGCCCGGCTCATTCGCCGCAGCCTGGCCCCAACGCTCGATAAGCGCACGGGCTTCGCGCCAGAAACGCAGCGGGCGCTTGGGGAGCTCGACGGGGCCGACGGCTGCGGCGATGCGCCCGACAGCCGCCTCGATCACGGAGGCGAAGAGATCTTCCTTGTCGACGAAGTAATAGAAGAACGTGCTCTTGCCGACGCCGGCCTCCGCGAGAATCGCGTTGAGCGACGCGCGCTCGTAGCCGTCGCGAACGAAGGCCTCGATCGCGACGGAGAAGAGCCGGTCGCGGACGGCAGGGTCGAGGCGTTGGCGTCGAGCAGTTTCCATGTACCACCAGTATAGACCACTGGTACAATGAACCAGGTGTCTTACTTCGGCCTCGATGCCGAGTGCAGGCGCACTCGACTGGCTCAAGCAGCCCCAAAAGGGCGCGCAAGTAAAGAGCGGCTAGAGATCCCGGGAGGGCGACCCGTCACGTGGTCGTGGGTGAAGGCCAGACGCCGTGCCGCTGAATCGATAGCAATTGCGCGTGCGTGTGATCGACCTGTAACGTGGTGTGCGCGATCTTGAAGCGCTCGTTCAGCATCTGCTCGATCGCGCGGCGAACCGCATGGCAGTCTACGCCGGGCGCGACCAGGACATGCGCCGTCAAAATGGGGTGCCCTGGTGCGAGCTCCCACAGATGAAGATCGTGCACCTCCTTCACGTGCTCGCCCTGCGCCATCGCCACGCCGACCTCGGCAGGTGGCATCCCTTCCGGCGCGCCCTCGAGGAGCACGCGGATGGCTTTGCGCTGGAGATCGAACCCTGATCGGAGCATCAGAACCGCCACGAGAAGCGACGCAATCGCGTCCGCTCGGTCGAACCCGGTCACGAGGATCACGATGCCAGCGATGAGCGTTCCGATGAAGGCATACAAGTCAGTCAGGATGTGCTGAAAGCTGCCCTCGATGTTCATGCTCTGACGATTGGCCTTTGCGATGACCCATGCCGCGGCGAGGTTCACGACCACGCCGGCAGCCGCCACCATCGTCACCGCCAGCCCGGCGACGTCGGGTGGCGTGATCATGCGTGAAATTGCCTCGTAGATCACGAGCAGGCCGAGCACGAGGAGCACAACGCCATTGGCTTGGCCGCTCAGCACCTCAGCCCGCCGCCTGCCGTAGGTCAGAGCTTCGCCGCCCGGGCGCCGAACATAGCGCAGGACCACGAGTGACAGGGCAAGCGCAGCTGCGTCGGTGAGCATATGGGCAGCGTCGGACAGGAGCGCGAGCGAATGCGCCACGATGCCAACCACAACCTCGAAGGCCATGAACCCGACAATCAGAACCAACGCGATTGTCAGATACCGACCGTCCGCGTCTGCGCTCACGCCGTGCGTGTGACCGCCGACGCCGTGCTGGTGACCGGCGTGATCGTGGCCATGCTCGCCCATGTCAGGATGCCGATCCTGATCACGATCTAATCGTCCAGGGTTGTCCACGTCACACCTCGAAATTCGTGCTGACCATCTCACGCGCGGCCGCGGCGCTGGCGTGGTGACAGTCGAATGCCATGTTGGTTTCCAGGTCCATGGTCACCGCCACGTCGATCGAGCACTTGGAAAGCCATTTGGCGGCGCTTACCAAGACGCGATCTGGTTCAGTTCCAGCGAGGGAATCGCCTTAATCACAACAACGTTCCGCGAAGGACGACAACTCCGACGGAGAAGTAGATCACAAGTCCTGTTACGTCAACCAACGTGGCGACGAACGGCGCGGACGACGTCGCTGGATCGAAGCCAAGCCGACGAAGGATGAACGGCAGGATTGATCCGACGAGTGATCCCCACAGCACGACCCCGACCAGCGCAAACGCGCCAGTGAGCGCGGCCAGCAGCCAGTGGGGACCGTAGATATCCGAGAACGCAGACCCGATCGAGATTCGCAGGAACCCGATCGTTCCCAGGATGCGGTCAAGCGCGAATCCGGAGAATACCTCGCGCCGAATCACGCGCCATAAATCCGAGAGCGTCAGTTCACCGCTGAACAACTCGGAATCTCGTCGTCGCGATCGTAGGGCTGCTGACGCTCATGCCGCTGTCCCGCGCGCTTGGGCGGCAGGTCCGCCGGCAGCAACAACGCCAATCGGTTGAAGCGGCGACCACCCTTTCATTCCCACTGAGGCTGTCGCACCAACTGACAATCGACTCTATGTCAAAGTGAAGCGCGACGGCCAGGGTAGCAAAGGCGCGCGACGGCCCCTCGTCGCCTCGACCCGCGCGGAGAGACTGCTATGCTGTCGAATTCGTGAAGCATTCAGTGATCTTAGCCGCGGCCGCGGCGCCGGTTCGTCTTGACCATCGTCTTTGCCGTCCGCATTTTGGCGGCCTGACTGTCAGCGATGTTCGCGCCCGGATCGGTTGGCAGCGGCTTACGATGTTTCTTGCCGGGCGCGTCGACCACGCCGCCGCTTCGCCGTCTGGCTTTTCCGAGCGCCGCCGCGGCGGCCGGGTACCTGCCCGAGGGCTTCGTCGCGCCGCCCGCGAGCTGCTCGAGCAGTTTGGCCGCGCCGTCACGCACACTGGCGATCTGCTTGGTCAGCGCGTCGCGGTCCATCCAGCCTTCCGCCTTCGTCTGAAAAATCCCTGCGATCCGGCCGAGCTGCTCCGCAAACGCCAACACTCGCTGCTCCATCGCGTCGGCCGTCGTCACGCCTGACGCGCCGGTCGTCGTCGTAGCACCGTTCGTTCCGGTCGTTTCGTTGTCGCGCTTCGCCATGCGAACTCCATCCCCGCGTTCAGTCGCCACATGAGTGTACTGCAGCCTACAGTGCGGCGTCCCTCCAGCAACAGCAGCAACGCGCCGAGTCTGCCCGTGGGCTGCCCGATTAGTCAGCGCGGTTGACACGCTCCGGCCCGTGTGGCACCCGGCGATGCATTTCGACGTCTTGATCCGGCGCTCGGAGGTGTTCGCACGCATCTCTGGATCAATCTGGTGGAGGGCGCACCCCGAAGCCTGACCCTGACTATGATCGTGTGGATGCTGATGCCGTTCTGGTCTGCTCCGATCGAGACGGTTCTCACCGATCTTGCCGCTCGCCCGGATGGTCTCACCCAGATCGAGGCCGACCGTCAGCGACTACGGTGCGGTCCCAATCGCCGCTCCGACACCGGGAAGACCACGCCACTCGGACTGCTGTTGAACCAGTTCCGAAGTCCCCTCGTTCTCCTTTTGCTGTTCGCGATGGCGCTCTCCCTGTTCCTGGGCGAGACGACCGACGGGTTGATCGTTCTGGCGATCGTACTCGGCAGCGCTCTGCTCGGCTTCCTGCAGGAATACCGAGCGAGCAGCGCGGTCGCCAAGCTCCTGGCGGTGATCCAGACCAAGGTGACGGTGCTGCGCGACGGCCACGAGATGGAGTTGCCCCACGACGCACTCGTGCCAGGGGACGTGATCGTGCTCGCGGCGGGCGCGGCCGTGCCCGCCGACTGCCGGATCCTCCGTTCCACCGACCTCTTCGTCGACGAATCCACATTGACGGGAGAGAGCTACCCCGCCGAGAAGGGCGCGGGTGATCTCCCGGGCGAGACGCCGCTCGCGAAGCGAGCGAACGCGCTGTTCCAGGGATCGCACGTGGTGAGCGGCACGGGCCGAGCGGTAGTCGTGCAGACCGGCGCGAGCACCGTGTTCGGCGAAATCGCCGAGCGGCTGCGGCTCCGTTCGCCTGAGACAGAGTTCGAGCGCGGGCTTCGGCACTTCGGCGGCCTGCTGATCCAGGTCACCCTGCTCCTCGTGATCGCCATTTTCACCATCAACGTATATCTGCACCGGCCGGTTGTGGACTCGTTCCTCTTTGCGCTCGCGCTCGCCGTCGGCCTGACGCCGGAGCTTCTCCCCGCCATCGTGAGCCTCACGCTCGCTCGGGGCGCGCAGCAGATGGCTGCCTCCCAGGTGATCGTGCGCCGCCTCAACTCCATCGAGAATTTCGGCAGCATGAACGTGCTCTGCTGCGACAAGACCGGCACGCTCACCGAGGGGGTGGTGAGGCTGCACGCCGCTCTCGACGCCGATGGCAACGCGAGCGACGAGGTCCTCCTCTACGCGCAGGTCAACGCTACCTTCGAGTCGGGCTTCGCGAACCCGATCGACGAGGCACTGCGGCGCCTGCCGTGCCCCGACCTCGCGGCGTACGTCAAAGTGGACGAAGTCCCGTACGATTTCATCCGCAAGCGACTGAGCGTGGTCGTGGAGGGAACGGCGCCCTCAGCCGACACGCGCCGTCACACGATGATCACGAAGGGCGCGCTCCGGAACGTGCTCGAAGCCTGTGTCGACGCGCAGACGCGGATCGATCGAGGCGCGGCCAGCACCGTCCCCATCGCGAACGTGCGCGCTTCCCTTCAGGAGCGCTTCGAGGCCTACAGCGAACAGGGCTATCGCGTACTGGGCGTCGCGGTCCGGGACGTCACCGACGACCCGATCATCGACAAAGATGACGAGCAGCAGATGACGTTCATCGGGTTCCTGCTGCTCGAGGACCCGGCCAAGGCGGGTGCGCTCGACGCGATCGTGGAGCTCAGGCAGCTCGGCGTGGCGCTCAAGATCATTACCGGGGATAACCGTCTCGTCGCCGGCAGGATGGCTCGGCAGATGGGGCTGGAACGACCGACCGTGCTCACCGGCGAGGAGCTCCGCGGCTTGAGCGACACCGCGCTGCTGCAGCGCGTTGGCGAGGTGGACATCTTCGCGGAGATCGAGCCGAACCAGAAGGAGCGAATCCTGGCGGCGCTTCGTAAGGCCGGCAACGTGGTCGGCTATCTGGGCGACGGGATCAACGACGCGAGCGCGCTCCACACCGCCGACGTGGGGATCTCGGTGGAGAGCGCGGTGGACGTCGCCAAGGAAGCGGCCGACATCGTCCTCTTGGAGCGAGACCTCAGTGTCCTCGCGCGTGGCGTGCGACTAGGCCGGCAGACGTTCGCCAACACGCTGAAGTACGTGTTCATCACTACCAGCGCGAACTTCGGCAACATGGTGAGCATGGCCGGCGCGTCGCTCTTCCTTCCCTTCCTGCCGCTGCTGCCGAAGCAGATCCTGCTCAACAACTTTCTGTCCGACGTTCCCTCGATGACCATCGCGACCGACCGCGTGGACCGTGAGCAGGTGGATCACCCTCGGCGCTGGGATATCCGGTTCATTCGGAACTTCATGCTGGTGTTCGGGCTCGTAAGTTCGGTGTTCGACTACCTGACGTTCGGCGCGCTGCTCTACTGGCTCCGAGCGACGGAGCCGGAGTTCCAGACGGGTTGGTTCGTCGAGTCGCTGATGACGGAGCTCTTCATCGTGCTGGTCATCCGGACCCGGGGGCCGTTTTACCGGAGCCGGCCAGGCAGACTGCTGCTCGTCTCGACGCTTCTCGTTGCGGGCACGACGATCTTCCTGCCCTACGCGCCACTCGGGGCGCTGTTCGGATTCGTAGCGCTCCCGCCTCTGTTCGTTCTGCTCCTGCTCGGGATCACGGTGGGATACCTCGTGGCGAGTGAGCTGGTGAAGGGATGGTTCTTCCGACGATTCGCCTAAGGTGGATCCGTATGGATGAATACAAGGAGTTACGAATATAGCAACCGGTTCTCGACTGCAAAAACCGCTGCCGCCGCACGGGTCGAGACGCCGATCTTGTCGTAGATGTGTTGGACGTGGTGACCGACGGTCTTGGGCGTGATGCCGAGCGACGTGGCCATTTCGCGATTCGAGCGACCCTGTGCCATGAGACGAAGGACCTCGATCTCGCGATCGGTCAAATTGCCCGGGCGTGAAGGCACCGTTCGCCGTGGACGCGCCCCGGCGCCGGCCAGCACCGCCTCCACGGCCTGTGGATCGAGCCGGCCGGCCGACACTTCCTTCCGCAGCTCACGGGCCGCGTCGTCGAGCGTCCGCGCGGGACGATGTGGCCGCGGCTGCAGCATGGCTTGGCACGCATCGGCCGCCGCGAGCACGCGGGCCCGACTATCGAGGTCGTTCCCTCGACTGCCGCGGTGATAGCCGGAGCCGTCGAGACGCTCGTGATGCGCTGCAGCAATCAGTGAGATCGGGCGAAGGCACTCGCAGCGGGCCAGAATGCGTTCGGTGTAGTACACGTGCAGGCGCACCCGCTCCCACTGGTCGACGGAAAGCGTACCTTTCCACTCCCAGATAGCATTCGGCACCCCACTCACGCCAATGTCGTGCAGCAGACCCGCTCGCCGCACACAGGTCGCATCAGTGGCCGACAGACCGAGATTGCGCGCGGCCGTTTCAGCGAAGTCCGCGACGCCGCGCGAGTGGCCGAGTGTGAAAGGCGTCTTGGCATCGGCGAAGTCGGCAAAGGCCGTCAGAGCCTCGTCGATTTGCTCCGCGGGAACCCACCGAGGGCAGCCTGGTTCGCCGCGCAGTACGTCGTTCCACACGTCGCCAGCCTCGATCTCGGCCACGATGCGGGCACCGTGCTTGAGGAAGGCGTCTACGATATGTGGATCGAACGCGCGATCGCGGCGCCGCTTGAGCACGTCGCGCGTCTCCTCGAGGCCGCGCGTCCGCGTCAGGACCTCGATATCTCGGGCAACGACGGCGAGACGAATCGGCGCAGGCACCTCTTCTCCAGACCGTCCATCCGGAAAGCCACGCCCGTCCCAACGTTCGAAGGCATGGCGCAGCGCATCGCAGACCGTGGAGCCCAGCCCAAGCCGAGCGGCAAGCATCGTCGCGACCTCGCAGTGGACGGCGGCGATCTGCGCGCCGATGCCATCCGGCGATTCGAGTGCATCCCGCACGCGCGCAGGAATGTCGCCGCCCGCACCGACCGCCGCCATGAACTGCGCTAAGTGGGGCGCCATTTCGTCGGGTGTGTCGTTGCCGATGGCGACCATCAACTGACGAAATCTCACGTCTTCGCCCGCGGCGAAGGCCATCAGCTCGTGCGAATCAGACGTGCAGCCAACAAAGCGGAGCAACGTCGTGTAGTACGTGTCCGCGAGTTGGCCCTCGCGAAGACCCAGCGCGCGACCAAGGCTGATGGCGATCAGACACGTGCGCAGTGCGTGCGCCATCGGCTGGCCCAAACCGAGGTCGGTGGCAATCGAGAGAGCAGCAACCAACTCCGCGAGTCGCAGGCGGTTGGAAGGATCCGGCGCCATGGAGTGATTGTATGTCTGAGCCTCAGCTTCATCGGGCGATCGCCCGATGCGCGACGGGCCAACGCTTTCCGATACTGCGACCATGGAGGACATGCCATGTTCAGCACGATGTCGATCGTTACGCAGGAAACGTTGTCCCGAGTTACGCGTTATGCGCTTGCGGTTCTGCTGCTCACGAGTGTGCATCACGCATACGGGGCATTCGCGTACAACACGCCCTGGCGTCTACACGCCGTCTTCCTCAGCGCATTCGCTGCAGCAGCGATCATCGGTTCCGTGGTCGTCACTCAACGAAATGCTGATGAGACCGTCCGTGAAATCGCGTTCTGGATGTTCACCGCGGTGGTGCTCGTAGTTCCGGTGGCCCTCATCGGACTATTCGAAGGTGCGTACAATCACGGGCTCAAAAACGCGCTCTACTTCACCGGTGCGTCTTCGACACTGATGAACCGGCTCTTCCCGCCCCCAACATACGAATTGCCCAATGACGTATTTTTCGAGGTCACTGGCGTCATCCAGGCGGTACTCGGAAGCATCACCGCCTGGCTGCTCTATCGCCTGGTCTGGTCGCGTTTCGGCCACATCGTTGTTGCATCGAAGGACGTTTCGTCGGACTGGGTCTGATATCCGACGCGCCGCTTCATTCCTTAAGAGACTTGACCAGAATGGTCCGCCGAGACGCAGGCAGTACGTTCTGCGGTCTCACGGGATGGGGATGCTGTAAAGATTGCGCTGCGTCGTCTTTCGAGTGAATGCGTAAACCGACGACGATGTTCCCGGAAAAACATCCTCCTCCGCGATGTCCCAGGCTCCAGGCACGGCCAGCACATCGCGGTGAGACTGGAACCCACCATGCGGCAACGCCGGCAATGCCTCTCCCGATCGCAATGGCATGACGAACGTCTTGTGCTCCATACCGCCCAGAACGGATTTGAAAAACATCGCCTGTTGATCGCGGGTCCAGCTCACGACCGGTGCTCCGGGATTGCGAGGGCCGCTGATCGCGCAAGCGGTGCAAATCAGTTTCTTCTCGCCTCCATGGGTTGCGTACGCCACGAGCGCCTGGGTGCTGCCGTCTCCCCCGTACGCGATCCAAGCCACCAGCCATTGACCATCCGGCGAGACTGCCATCAAGTAAATGATTGGTTCCGCAATGATTTTCTCGCTGAGCGTCATGTCCTCGTTCGTGCGGTACACGTACTCGGCCTCGCCATTCCTGGCCAGGAAGAAGACATCACCGTCGCGACCGAATAGCGGGCGGGAGGCGTCCAACGAGGTCAACTGTCGTGGCGAGGAGCGGCCATCGAGTCGTGCCACCCAGAGCGAAGATTTGTCGGAGGCTTCCCTGACCGCAAAGACCACCTGTTTTCCATCGGTCGAGATATCGTACCGGGTGATCCGAAAGCCAGGGAGCAGGCTCTCGCGACGGGGTGAGCTGACATCGGCTGCCCATAATTCGCCAACCACGAAGTCACGCGACGAGCCGGATCGGACCAGGTAGTACACCTTGCTGCCATCCGGAGAAACAGCGGGCGCATAGGCGTAGCCTTCGGACGAAATCTGATGGTCCCCGGCGGGATCGTGCAGCCAGACGGTACTTTGTTCAGAGCCTACGGAAGTGATCAGCGACCGGCCGGAAGGCGCCACCGCGATTCCCTCTTCCTCCGTCGCCCCGAACGTGATCTGTTCCGGATCTCCGCTCTGGAAGCGCTGACGCCAGATGTGGAACCCTCTGCCGGCATCCGCGGAGAAGTACATCCACCGCCCGTCAGGGGACCATGCCGCACTGGTGCACTTGCCGGGACGAGGCCCAACTTGCCTGCCGGGAGATGAGGTATCGAACAGAATCAGGCGACAGGGCATCCACCCGTGCGGGTCCATCTCGGCCACCAGCACCGACTGGCGGTCCGGAGACAGATAGGAGCGGTGGGCCATGCTCAGTTCGCTCGGTGGCGGCCGATAGACGTCGCGTTCTTCAGCCCGGCTTTCGGCGGCCGTCGCGATCCTCATGTACATGCCCGGGCCGATTTCCGAGAACATCAGGCGGTGCTCGGCGATCCACGACAGGCCCGAAGCATTCGGCAGCAGCCTTTGAGGCGTTCCTCCTGGAATCGGCACGACCCATGTGTCCCAGCTCCCGCGATGCACGGTCGTGTACGCGATGCGTGTTCCGTCCGGAGAAAAGACGGGACTCATTTTGTCCGCGCCGTCGTGGGTGAGCTGAAACGGCTGTCCTTCAGAGAGGAGCTTTACGTACACCTCCGCCGGTCCATGAAATGTATTCTCGCCTCGCAAAAACGCCAGCGTACGGCCGTCAGGAGACAACGCCGGCGAGGTTGCCGAGTCTGCGTAATTGGTGAGCTGCACGTAATCCGGTGTCGGGACCGGAGATCTTCTCAGACGCAACCAGGTCAATCCACCGGCCGCGATCAACCCAACGACGATCGCCGCGAGTGTCAACCAGTGAGCTGTCGGGACTTGCGTCGATGCGCCCGGTTGATGAGACGGCGTTTCCGGTCGGGATTCGGACTCGAGGGCGCGTAGCGTCACGCCGATCTCTGCCTCGACTGCGTCCCGTATCTCTCGTGCGTCCGCGGCAAAGAAGTAGCCCCGCCGCGGAACCGTCTCGATGTAAGGCTGCCCGTTGGGCTGCTCGCCGAGCGCCTTGCGCAGTGTGAAGACGTACTGCGTAAGGTTCGCCTCCTCCACAAAGCTGTCCGGCCAGAGCGTCTTCATGAGCACCGGGCGCTCGACGACCCGCCCGCGGTTCTGAATGAGGACCACTAGCGTATCGAACGCCTTCGGCTGCAGCGGCACCACCTCGCCATCCCGCAACAGGCGGTGGGTGAGGAGATCGGCGCGAAACGGCCCGAACTCGAAGCAATGTCTGGGTGTCAAGCCGAATGAGGCCCCTGAGAAATCATTGAGCCGCAGGCGGGGTCTTTTGAGCGCTCGTTGAGCGGCTCTCGAGGACTTCCCTGCGTCGCACCCTTAGTTTATCCAGCGCGAGGCTGAGGATCGGCCAGGCGGCGCAGACGATTCGCACCGGGCCGTCAGCCTCGAGAGGGAGAGTGTGCCATGAACAAACGGCGAATCCAAGGTGCCGGAGCAGTCCTGACGCTCGGAGCGGCCGTCGTGTTAGTGCCGATTCCGGCGCCACATGCGGCCCAAGCGCAAGTATCCACGCCATCAACGCCGGCGCTGACCGTCGCAAGCCCTGTCGAGCTACTCGATACGGATCCGGTTCTCGAGTGGAACGTCAACATGCTTCAGGCGCTCAGCACCGCCACGTCCAGTGGCGTCCTGCAGTCCCGCGTGGCGGCCATCGTCGAAACGGCTGTTTACGATGCCGTGGCCTCCTTCAGCGAGGACGCCGAGCCTTATGCGGGCATCCACATTCCGCCACCTCCTGGTGCATCGATTGACGCGGCCGCGATCGCGGCAGCGCACTTCGCCCTGGTCAATCTGATACCCGCCCAGAGCGCGTCGCTCGACACGCTGTACGCGAGTTCCCTGTCGGCACGAGGCCTCACGACGGCCAACCCCGGCGTCGATGTCGGCGAACAAGTCGCATCTAGCATTCTCGCGGCGCGTGCGGCGGACGGTTCCGCGTCGGCGCAGTTTCCTTACACGGCACCCGGCGCGGGCAATCCTGGCGTCTGGGTCCCCACGCCTCCAGCTTTCGCGCCCGCGTCGCTGCCCGGGTGGGGCAACGTGACGCCTTGGGTGATGCGGCGTGGATCCCAGTTCCGTGTCCCGCCGCCTCCCGCAGTCGATAGCGACGTGTACGCGCAGGACGTCGAGGAAGTGCGGAATTTTGGTGCCCTCAACAGTATCGTCCGCACGTCTTACCAGACCGAGATCGCGAAATGGTGGCCTCCGTCTGCCGTGATCCTCTGGAACCCAATCGCCCGACAGGTTGCCGTTGCCAGGGGGCTGAGTATTTCGGAGAACGCGCGGCTCTTCGCGCTCCTGAACATCGCAGCTGCCGACGCGGCGATCGCGTGCTACGAATCCAAGTACGCCTATAGCGTCTGGCGACCGATCAGCGCGATCCGCAACGCGGATGGCGTCCGCATTCCGGCGGATCCAAACTGGCAGCCGTTTCTGGCGACGCCGGCATTTCCGGAGTACCCCTCGGCGCATAACGAAATCAGCGGCGCTATAGCCCAGATCCTGATCGCGTTCTTCGGTGACACTCCAGGCGTCGCCATGGTTGCGCACAGTCCGGCCAACCCGGCGTTCGATCATTTCTGGACCCAATTCAGCGAGGGCATCGACGAGGTGATCAACGCGCGCGTGTGGGAAGGCATCCATTTCCGCAACTCGGACGAGCAGGGCATGCGCGCCGGTCGATGCGTGGGTCGATTCGTCGTTCGCCATGCACTGAGACTGCGCGGCGATCGCAACGATCTGAATCGCGGAGAAGCCAGGGAAGATCATCACGACGGCCTCCGCTGCAACGATCTGGGCCACGTCGGGAGAGACGACCGCGACGACCACAGCGGCCGTTAAGGTTTTGGCGCGGCGCTACGACGAGAAGGAGGATTCGATGCCATCCACAGCCCATGGCAGGCGCGCGATCGCGCTGTTATCGCTGTTCGTGCTCGGCGGTGCGGTTGCTGTCACTCGCGAGGACCAGCCCGCGGTTCGCGTTGTGACAACGGCCGACATCACGTGGAACTCCGTTGCGGGCTATCCGCCTGGTTATGCGCGCGCGATGCTCGACGGCGAAGCCGCCAAAGCAATCCCCTTCACCTACCGCCTACGGCTGCCCGCGCTTTTCAAGTTTCAGCCTCACACGCACGAGTCGGACGAACACGTCACGGTTCTCCAGGGAACCTGGTCCTTCGGCGTCGGCGAGACTTTCGACGCTTCGCGCTTGAGAGCTGTTCCCTCCGGATCTTTCGTGATCATCCCGGCGGGCACACCGCATTTCGTCGCCACCGAAGGCGAGACGGTCGTTCAGGTGCACGGAGTTGGTCCCATTCGCTTCCGCCCTGTCACAAGAGAGCGCTGACCGATACGTCAATGAGTCGAGGCAGCTGAGGCGTAAACCTTTTCCGCGCAATCTCAAGGGCCGCAGAGCATGATCAACCGAGCGACCGCAAGAGTGCAGCAGGCGCACGTCGGGGACCCTGAGGTGAGGGTTCGGAGAGGTACATGCGAAACCAAAAGATCGCGCTAGTCACTGGCGCATCGTCTGGGTTCGGCGAGCTCACGGCGAGGCTACTCGCGCAAAGCGGCTTCAAGGTCTTTGGCACAAGCCGGAGGAGCGGGACGATTGGAGGTGGTGTCGAGATGATCGAACTTGACGTCACCTTGCAGGCCTCGGTCGAAGCGTGTATTCAAACGGTTCTGACACGCAGCGACACGATTGATGTCCTGGTAAATAACGCCGGCCAGACGCACGCGAGTCTGGTCGAAGATACCCCGATCGAGACGGCGCTGCGCGTATTCGATACCAACTTCTGGGGAGTCGTGCGGGTCACAAACGCGGTCCTTCCGACCATGCGCCAGCAACGATCAGGTCTGATCATCAATGTAAGCTCGCTGGCCGGTTTGGTCGGTGTGCCGGGCCAAGGATTCTACGCCGCGAGTAAACACGCGTTGGAGGGATACACTGAAACGCTTCAAAGCGAACTTCAGCAGTTCAACATCGGGGTGTCGCTCGTCGAGCCGGGGTTCTTCCGAACGCACCTGGATCGCTCCATGTTACGTGGGAGCCGTGGCATCTCCGACTACGACAGCATTCGTTCGAAGATCGAATCCGCGATCAGCGAGGCCATTTCAGGAGGCGGCGACCCGCGTGACGTCGCACAGAGGATTGTCGTCGTTGCCCGGACCCGACGGCCGAAGCTGCGGTATCGGGTCGGCAGCGACGCAACCTGGGTTCCGCGATGGAAGACCTGGCTTCCAGAAGGTTGGTTCATGGCCGGCATGCGTCGCCGGTTTCACTTGAAGTGAACCAACTTTGGGCCGGATCGAACGCGGCGATTGAAGTCGTTGTCAACTGGTTCGAAAAATTGCGCGGGCGTGTGCCGACCAGAAGATAGCGGACGATTGCGCGGCTGACGCGTCGTCAGCCATATCATTCCGTCGCGTTAAGAGCAGTGGCTGTCTAACCTTGTCTAATGCCTGGCGTCGGATAAGCGCCGGCGCACTTCGTCGAAGAAACTGGTGACCAGGACGACCTTGTCGACGTTCGTTCTCGTCGCCAGATCTCCGCTCACGAGGAATCGATCGCCGTCCGGATGCAGATCGAACCAGCGCGAGGTGGGCCGTTCGGCAATGAGCTGCTCCGACCACCTGTGCGGAGGGTTAGCTCGAAACGTGTCGCCTTCGATCGTGTACGAAACAACCATCAGATGAGAGTCTGGTGAGAGATAGAACAGTTCGTTGCGGCGTCGGGACCACGTTGGAAGCCGACCGCCCGACGTCGAGACCTGCCACTGAGCACCGGCACCAGGAAACGAACGTACGGACACCTCCGAGCGGCCGGATTCATTCGACGTATACGCAAGCCACCGTCCGTCCGGGGAAAACACAGCAGTCGGACGCTGCGCGATCTTGCTCATCACACGTGTCGGCGTCCCTGCCTTCCAACCCGAGCCGCTGACGTCCATCGGCAGGACCATCAGGTCCCATTGCTGCGGCGAGATCTGCTCGTCGAATACCAGGTACTTGCCGCTCGGATGCCACGAGCTGGCAAGCTTTCTTTCATTGCCTTCGGTAAGACGATGAGCCTCGCTCGAGCCGTCCGCAGAAGCCCAGTACAGATTCGCTAGTTGGTTAGCGCCTCGTGACGAGGAGAAGACGATGGTGCGACCATCCGGGGACCACACGGGATACGAGTCCACCGCCGGATCGAAAGTGAGCCGCGTCGTGAAATCACGGGCCCACTCGTACGTGTAGACATCCAGCTGCCGGCCGTCATCGAGGTGGAACGCGATCCGTTTTCCATCTGGTGAAAACTGCGGCGCCCTCCAATCACGCGGGACCGCTCGCATCGGGGTCATGGTTCCGTCGCGGCGCAACCACATCATCGGAGCGTCGGTGCCTATCAGATCCCCAGCCACATACGCCAGGGTACCGGTGTCGGATATATCGAATAATGACGCGCCGCTCACCTTGAAGACCTTGACGCCCTGGACGACCGCGACTGGTTGCCCCGTGACTTCGAGACGGTTGACGTCGAAGGGGACTCCGAACAGTGTGGCTCCCTGCGCGTAGACGAGATAACCGCTCCGAACATAGCGGGCATAGTGGGCACCGCGGAGCACGATTTTCGAAGGACCGGAAGGAAGGCGTTGGGCGACGATATCGGCAGAGTCGATGCCACCCTGGGTTCCAAACGCGGCGAACAGAACGGTGTTCGCGCCCGGAAGTACCTGTGGCCATCGATGCGCAACTTCCCCCTCGCTCAGTGTGGAAATGGGCTGCGGCTTGCCACCGGCAGCTGGCACGCGCAGCAAGGCCGTCCACGCCGCCTCGTACGGGTTGAAAACGATAAAACCATCATCGCCCCATGAGGCGCCGCGAGGATAAAAGGTGTCGATGTCGCAGATCGCCACGGCGGTGCCACCCGCCACCGGTATCTTCTTCAGCTTGCGGTCCGCAATGCTGAAGAAGCCAACCCACTCGCCATCAGGCGAAAAGAACGGGTCGCTGACCGGTCCCGTGACCAGCGGCAGGGCCTGTAGTTGAGCGAACCGTCTCAGATAGAGTCCTTCGACGCGATCCCGCTCGCCGACGAACGCGAGCATGCTGCCGTCAGGCGAAATGGCCAATTGCGGCATGCCCCCTGGTGATCGGTCGAGAATTGCACCAGCGCCAAGATCGACGCTCAGTTGCTGCGACACCGGGGGTGACACGGCGCGCCACGGGCTCCACAGCACGATTGACAACGTGAGCGCACCAGCCAGCGTGGCGACGATCGACCACGGTAGCGCCCGTTGAACGCGGATGCCAAGCTGAGTCTCCGGCGAGGCGTCTGCTCCTGCGAGTACCTGCGCCTCGTCGATCTCGAGGCGTGCGTCAGCCATGTCGGAGAGACGCCGCCTCGTGTCTTTCTCCAGACTGCGACGCAACAGACGCCGGATCGCTGACGGCGTGTCGTTCGGCAGCGTGGCCCAGTCGGGTTCGGTTCTGAGGACGCTGGCCAGGGTGTCCGACACGTCGTCGCCATCGAATGCGCGCTTCCCGGTGAGCATCTCGTAGAGCACGCAGCCGAATGCCCATACGTCACTCCGCTTGTCTGCGGGCCGGCCTTTGGCCTGTTCAGGGCTCATGTAGGCCGCCGTCCCGAGAATCAGACCCATCGCCGTGACGACGGGACTCACGACCGACGGTGACGGCGACGGAGACATGGGAGGTGGATCCCCTGATTGCGGCGACCGAGCATCCTGAACCGGCTTTGCCAGACCGAAATCCAACACCTTCACGGTCCCGTCGTCGCGCACCTTGATGTTCGCTGGCTTCAAATCGCGGTGAATCACGCCGTGCTCGTGCGCAGCGGCAAGCGCATCCGCGATCTGGCGCGCAATCGGCAGGGCTTCCGGAAGGGCGAGCGTTCTCCGAGCGATGCGATCGGCCAGGGTCGGCCCTTCCACGAGCTCGAGGACAAGGGCGTGCACGTCATCGCGGTCCTCGACGCTGTGAATCGCAGCGATGTTTGGATGATTGAGCGACGCGAGAATGTGCGCCTCGCGGCTGAACCGCGCGAGGCGATCGGGATCACGCGTGAGCGATTCGGGTAAGACTTTCAGCGCGACGTCGCGATTCAGTTTCGTGTCACGAGCGCGATAGACGTCGCCCATGCCGCCGGCGCCGATCAGGGCTTCTACGCGGTACGGGCCGAGAGCGGAGCCTGGCTCGAGGCGCGAGATGCCTTCGAGCACGGCCGCGGCCACAGTGAGCATCCCGTGGTCGACCACCAGCTCCGTGTGCTCCTGCGCGAGCAGCGATTCCACTTCACGGCGAAGATCGGAGTCGTCCCGGCATGCCTCCGCTAGAAACGGCCCGCGCGCCGCCGGCTCGCGCTCCAGCGCCGCCTCGTAAACGTCGGCGACCTGACGCCATCGGTCCGGGTTCATGGGGGTTTCTGGCCCGGAAGAGTCTACGTCCGTGCCCGTCGTGACGCCAGTCGCCGATCGGCTAGAGCTCGAGTGACGCGGAACCTGAAATCATTCGAGTGGCCGCACTCTCACTGACATTTCGATCAGTCATCGAGCGGCTTCAGGAGATGCCTCGCCGTGTATCTGCCGACCCTACGACCGAGCCGGGTACCAACCTCGGTGCTGTTGCGCCAGTGCATCCCGCCCCACACACGCGCGTTGCCTTCCTCGGCATGGATCTCTGCGACGCTCGTGTAGTAACGAACCGCGCCGGCGTTCCCTTTGAACGCTAGTGGGAACCGATCGGTCTTGAACCACGCGGTATAGAACCCAAGCGCTCCGGCGCCCACAGTCGCGTGCGCGCCGGGGTATTCGGGGTGGGATGGCGTGGGGATGAAAGGTGTCCACTCGGCGTCCGGATCGGTATTGTCGTTGCCATCGGCGTCGCCGGCCTGAATGGCAGTCACCGGGCGCCAGAACATGTACGTGTACTTCGCGTCCCAACACGCAATCAACGAATTCGTCACCGCCGCAATTCCAATGGCCTCGAAACGAGCGGCGGTCAGGAGGTCCATCGAGCTGGCGACGCTGCGTATGTTGGCGCTCCACAGCGCGCTCGCCGATGGCGACCAGAACAGTGCCGTCGCAGACTGCTCGGCGGTTCGACTCGTGTCGGTTGCCCGACCGAGGTCCTTGCTCTCGTTGTAGTCGGCCGTGTACGTCCTGCTGCCGAGCGCTGGCGGAGCATGGGGACGGAAGCGCGCAGGGTCGTCATACCCGAACGGCGTGACGAACTGAAGGAATGGAGTCTGCGGGTTCGCGAATGCGGGTGGCGTCGGGATCCACACACCCGGGCCGCTGCCTGGCGTGTAGCCCACCAAGTCCGGATCGTTGCGGTGATCTCCAACGCGCACCGCGAGCACCGCATTGGCAGCGGCTTCGCCGACCAGAATGCCGTCGGCGATCGCGCCTGGGGTGGCGGGAACGACGGCGATCGACGCGTTGTAGGCACTATCGACCGTCGCAGTTTTCGTCGGGAACTCGTTCCGAGCGACGATATACGCGGCGCGGATTGCCGCAGCTTCGGGTGATGCTCCGTACGGCGATGGAGGCTTCGACGCGAAGGCGTGATACGGTCCGTCAAGGACCGCGTTCACAGCGTCGAACATCGCCAACTGTGCGATGGTGGTGCGGACCTGAGTTCGCAACGCGTTTTCGGGGATGGATGCGCCGAGAGAAGCGAATCGGTTGCCCCAGTCGTCGAGCACTGCAGGTCCCGTCAAGCCTGCGGGCAAGCTCGTCGCCACCGCCTTTGGCGCACGCGCCGGCGACAAGGCGAGCAGGAACAGGCAGGCAACGATCCGTACGTACGCTGTGCGTTTCGTGCTCATGAGCATCTCCTCTCTGACGACGGTTGGACGACAGCCGCTTTCCGCTCCCGGTACTCCGGTTGCTCTGGTAAGCGGAAAAACAGCGGAGACACTACAATCCACGCCGTCGGAGGCCCGCGGGTGGGGAGTTCTGGAGAGTCGGCCGAAATCACCAGTCTGCTGAGGGCCTGGCGGCACGGAGATCCGGCGGCCCTGGATCGCCTCACCCCGCTCGTCTACGTGGAGTTACACCGTATGGCCCGCGGCTACATGCGCAACGAGCGGCTCGGGCATACCCTGCAGGCGACGGCGCTCGTGAACGAGGCGTTCTTGCGTCTGGTCGATGCGCGCGATCTGGACTGGAAGGATCGGGCGCATTTCTTTGCCGTGTGCGCGAGGGTGATGCGGCGGATTCTGGTCGATGCGGCGAGGTCGCGTGCGGCCGTCAAACGGGGCGGGCAAGCTGATCGCGTGGAGCATTCAACCGCAATCAATCTCGACCAGTTGCCGAACCCTGCCTCGGAGATGAGCGCTCAGGTCTGTGCATTGGACGAGGCGCTGAACGCACTGACGCGGATCGATCCACGGCGAGCGCAGGTCATCGAGCTGCGTTTCTTCGGAGGGCTCACCGTCGAAGAGACCGGTCAGGTTCTCCAGATTTCGCCTCAGACGGTGATGCGCGACTGGAGGCTCGCGCGCGCCTGGCTCGCGCGTGAGCTCTCGCAGTCGTCAGGATAGAAACGGCTTAACCTTCGCTTGCAAGCGCGCCCACATGTCCAAGGATCACTTGGAGCGATCTGCGTCGACTACTCGCGCAGCGATCTGAAGCCCGCCCGAACTTCTTCTGAAAACAGTTGCGGTTGCTCCCAGGCGGCAAAGTGCCCGCCCTTGGCGAGGGCGTTGAAATGGATGAGATTCTTGTAGGCGCGCTCGGTCCAGCTCCGCGGAGCTTGGTAGACCTCCTCAGGGAAGACGCTTACGGCAGCCGGAACGGCGATGTTGTAGTCGTTGAAGAAGGCGCCCTTGTATTCCACATAGAGCCGAGCGCTGGACACGCCCGTGTTCGTCAACCAGGAAAGGGTGATGTTGTCGAGGATGTCGTCCCGTGTGAGGTCGCCGTAGGGCTCCCCATCGACAAAGAGTTTCACGATGTGCCCGTAGCTGGCCACGTCGTGGTCGATCATCCAGGCGGCAAGGGCGACGGGTGAATCCGCCAACCCGTACAGGGTTTGCGGGTGTGCGGCCATCATCAGTTGCGTCGGGACGTGCTGGTAAAGGAACGCCATCTGGTCGTATGCCCGCTGCTCCTCAGCCGAGAGACCGGCCGGCGGCGGCCCGCCGGACTGAAGCGCCCTGGTCACGTCAGGG
>Ga0207659_10000282_pt1 | contig 30915 bp, 34 predicted proteins | sample KBSM43metaG_FD_184330 | JGI IMG/M metagenome (GOLD analysis project Ga0207659, IMG submission 184330) | Miscanthus rhizosphere microbial communities from Kellogg Biological Station, Michigan, USA - KBS M4-3 metaG (SPAdes) (version 2) | ecosystem: Host-associated > Plants > Roots > Rhizosphere >...
GTCCAGGCCGGCGGCACCGGCGTCGACGACGTCCTGTCTGGGACCGACAACTTCTTTCAAGCGTTCGTTCCGAAGAACAACCCGACCATGGTCGTCGAGGAGCTGGGACGCCGGTTCGAGGTCATGCGCACCGACATCAAGAAGTGGTCGGTCGGCGCGCCGATTCAGGCGCCGCTCGACGCCCTCGATACGCTCATCAAGCGCGAGCGATTCGATGCGTCTCAAGTGAAGCAGGTCGTGGTCCGCGTCGCGACCGACGAAGCCGCGATCGTCAACAACCGCGAAATCTCGGACATCAACCTGCAGCATCTGATCGCGGTCATGCTTCTGGACAAGACGGTATCCTTCAAAGCCGCACACGATGTCGCGCGCATGAAGGATCCAGCCGTGTTGCGCGAACGCGCGAAAGTGCAGCTCGTGCCCGATGACGAACTCGAGAAGCTGATGCCGCAGCGCACCGCCATCGTCGAAGTAACGCTGACCGATGGCCGCACTGTCCGCGAGCGCGTTGGAACCGTCCGCGGCACGGCCGCCAATCCGATGACGAGGGATGAAGTGATCGCGAAGGCGCGCGATTTGATCGTCCCTGTGCTTGGCGCAGCGACGTTCCAGAAGCTCTCGGATACGGTATTTGCGCTGGAGAGCGTGAAAAATGTGAACGAGCTCCGACCCTTACTGCAGAAAACGTAGCGGTAACGGGTGAGCCCCCCTTCCCCCTTACTTCTCGATCACAGCGCGCTTGCGTGCACTCACACGAAGCACGTCGGGCACGTTGCGGTTGGTCGAGAGATTCCGCAGATCCTTGTCATTCAGGCGTGCGAGGAAATTCATCGATACCGCTAACGGCGTCTTCGGGTTTCTGACGAGCGCGTGTATCACCGCGTAGTTCTTCGTCCAGGCGCGGGAAAAGCCGATCATCCGCAGAATCTCGTCGGACACGTTCGCCATCTTGGCGATGCTCTCCACTTCCGTTTCGGTCAGCTTTGGACTACTCAGCACGGCGACCGCGACGATCTTGTTCGGATCGCGAATGAGCACGGCGCGTTCTTCACGCGACCCCTTCATTGCGAGCGTCATGCGCTCGGCGACGTTCAGGGACGCGATCTTCTGGACCGTCGAGGCACGCACGCCGTCGTCGGCCGGCTCCTCGTCCTCCGCGATGATGGCCGTCAGCGCGTCGTCCGAGGGTTTCGATTCGACCAGCGGCGCATCGGCCGCCTGCGCAGCGATAGCACCCGGCTCAATGCCCCGGCCCGCAAAGAACTCCCGCATGTCTGTCGAAGCGTCTGAGCGCGCCAGGAATGCCTCCAGCGCCGCGCGAGGAATCATCGAGATCGTCCCCTCGGCGGCGGCGGCGATTTCGGGGTCATGGTCGTCGAGGAGCAGCATCAGCAGCGCAATCTGCTCGTGGGCGCGTGGCGCCATACCGCCCTGCGCCGCCTGAAGACGGATGTCGCGCGCAACCTCGCCGCGCCGGAAAAAATCCAGCATTGGAGTGCGAAGAGCCGGATCGGGCATGTCTCCCGATGTTTCGGCCTATTTGAGTGACAGGAACAGGATGACGCCCACCACCACTGCGACCGTGGCCGCAATCATCATGGCGCCGGCCATGAACTGCCTGCCGCGCGATTCCTCGGCTGCCAAGAGGTGTGGACCGGAAGCTGTGACGGATTCGTGCGGAAACTGCGTGAGAAAGTCGCGGACGGTCTCTTCAGGGTCCGCGCCGATCTCGGCCGCATAACAACGGACGAACGCACGCGAGAAGATGCCGCCCGGCAGTCGCGAAATATCGTTGCGTTCGAGCGCTTCGAGCGCACTCACCGAGAGCTTCGTCGTCTGTGCAATTTGACGAAGCGAGACACCACGTTGCTCCCGAGTGTGGCGCATCCGCGCGCCGAAATCGCCCGCGGACGAGTTAGGCAGTCCCATGTGGAGCGGCCATGTTAGGAGACGTCCGAGGGCATGTCAAACATCGTGATGCCGGCCACGCCGGCAGCGCCTGCGCGCATCACGTCGGCGATCCTGCTGGATGTCATCCCTCCAATTGCGAGAACCGGGATCGCCGTGGCGCATGCGACCGCCGACAGCTCGTGGAGTCCCGCGGCAAGGCGATCCGGCTTCGAGGTGCTGTCGAAGACCGTGCCGAAAATGAGGTAGTTGACGGCACCACCAGCGGCAGCCGTCACCGCGTCCGGCACCGAATGCACCGAGCGGCCGATCAGAAAGCCGGGAGGCGCGCAGGCGCGAACCCGCGACGCCGGAAACGAATCAGCCCGCAAATGGACACCGTGCGCACCCGCCGCGACTGCCACGTCGAATCGGTCGTTCACCAGCACCCGCGCGCGCGTGCCGCGAACCGCGTTGACACAGGCGGTGACCAAACGCGTTAACGGACCACCATCCAGATCGCGCTCGCGAATCTGAATGAGATGCACGCCTTCCACCGCCGCGGCACGGACGCGAGTGACGAGCACGTCTTCCCACGACAGACCATAGCGGCGGCGATCGGTAACCAAGCAAAGGACCGGACTCACCTACTTTTCCTGGCCGCGAAGGCCAGGCAGCGGTGCCGGATCGGTGTCCGTGTTACGGGCGAGAAGCAGGGAAATCAGTTCGAAACATCCGGAGGCGAGATTGATGACACCGAGTCCCGAGACGGCGCCGCGTACGAAGTTGTTCTTGATGATGGTGTGAATGAGCGGCACCGCCGCGGCAAAGTAGTTCCGGTCCCAGAACGAGGACCACGGAACGACGAGCAGCGCTATTCCGAACTCGAAGAAGAACGCGATGATGAACAGCCGCTTCACGAGCGCTGGCTCTCCGCCTGTTGGGCACGGGACAGATACATGATGCGGGTGCTCACATCACGGTACCCATCGGCTTCAGCGTCGAGTTCCATCAGGACCGCCAGCGCCCGTGCTGACTCCCCCTGCGCCTCGAGGGCGCCCGCAAGCTCGTAGAGCAGGTCGTAGCCCTCCTCCGGCGACGGCGCCGGAGCTTCGGCGGCGCGCTCCAGCCATTCGACACCCTCGTTCAGGTCGCCGCGGTCGATCAAGAACCGGCCAAGGCGAGCCGCGGCCTTGAACCGCATCATCGGCACACGGGCAGCCGCCTCGAGCGCCGCGATGGCCTCGCGATCGAGGCCTTGTTCGATAAATCGTGTCGCTTCTTCATATTGCGCCAGCGCCGCTGACGCCTGCTGTTCGCGGGCGGAGTTCGCACGCATCTGCGCGAAGACGCCTTCGATGTCGGGCGTGGGTTCCGAGGCGGAAAGCACTTGTTCGGACGCATCCGAGGCATCGGTTGATGACGCCGACGTGAGATCCGAGAGCTCCGTGCTCAGATCGATCTCGCCCAGCTGTACGCTCAGACCCTCGTCTTCGTCATCGGGGACAGCTGGATTGGGAACCGACGGCTCCGGCGACAGCGCCTCCATTGGGACGTCGGGCACCTCCTCTATCGCGGTGATCGCGGCACCCATGTCGAGTCCGTCCAGCGATAGCGCATCTGTCGAAGAGCTGCGTTCGCGCGAGCGAAGGCGCGCCAGCACCGTCTCTGGATCACGTTCCCCTTCGAGCGTCAGCGCACGGAGGAGCCGCTGCGCATGCGCCTCGTTTGTGGGGTCGCCGCGGACGAGATCCTCGGCGATGGCGCGGGCATCCTCGCCACGGGAGACATCGAGGTATGCATCCACCAGTTGCGCCTGCGTCTCATGCAGCCGATCGCCGAGCCCCGCTTCGACCGAGATCCCGGCGAGCTTGGCGAGCGCGGGAATGTAGGGCGTACGCGCGACGAATGCCTGCAACGCCCCAGCGGCGCGCGCGGCATCGCCCTGCAGCAGCGCGGCATCAGTAATGGCATCCGTGCACGCGAATGCCGATTCGACGCGCGATTGCTCCATCAACGATTCGGCGAGGCCCGCAATCTCGGGCTCGCGGTCGGGCGCCAGTGCCAGCACACGCGCCATCGCAATGCGTGCATCCTCTTCCTTACCCTCGGCGAACTCGACTGTGGCCAACGCCAGCAGCAACTCGGGATCGTCTCCGGCGGTTTCGAAACTGAGATACGCGCGCGCCCGCTTCGGCTGTCCAATCGCAAGGAACTCGCGCGCGAGCCTGACGCGCAGCTCGGAATCGAACGGATCGATCTCGGCGGCGTCGGACAGCATCTGCAGCGCCTCGTTGCGTTTGTTCTGCTTCTCGAGCAGCTGCGCCGCTTCCTTCAACAGCTCTACGCCTCGAAAGGCGTCGCCAAGCTGCTGCGCCGCCTGTACCGCCGCCACCTTCGATTCGACGTCGGCTTCCGGCAGCGATCCGAGGCGGAGGACACATTCGGCGGCGGCGCGGTCCTCACCGCGTCCCTGGCGCTGCCTGGCCACCTGCTTGAGGAACTGCTTGGCATCGACGAACTTGCCCTGACGCTCGCCGATCTCGGCGAGCTGCAGCAGGATGTGCTCGTTCTCCGGCTCGAGCTTCAGCGCTTTCTTATACAGCGCGGCGGATTTCGGAAAGAACCCTTCGGCGAACTGATGATCCGCAACGCGGATGTATTGCTCGATCGCCTTCTCGTTGTTGCGCGCCCGCAGGTACAGATCACCCAGCGCGTTGATCGTCGTCCAGTCCTGCGGCTGATCGTCGATCAGGCGCACGTACTCTGCGATCGCCGCGTCGAGCTTTCCCTGCTTGAGCAGCTTGTTGGCCTGCTTTAACGTTGCTTCTCGATCGATTGCCACTGAAACAATAAGGTCGGATTGACGAATCTACGAATTGACGAATCTACAAAGTAATGGGTCAATGCAAATCACACAACTTGCACATTCGTAAATTCGTAACTCTCCTAGTCCTCTACGATCGTATCAAACAGAGAGGGAGGCCTGAACGAGCGGCGGTGCAGTGCCGAGTACCCGTACTGCGCGACCGCCGCGAGATGTTCCGCGGTGGCGTAGCCCTTGTGTCGGTCGTAACCGTACCGCGGATCGGTGGAGTGGTGTGCGAGCATCTCGCGGTCGCGCGTCACCTTCGCGAGGATAGAAGCGGCTGCGATGGAGGTGCAGCGTCGATCGCCGTGCAGCACGCCCCGCTGCGCCATCATCAGCTCCGGAACGCGGAACGCATCGACAAGCACCAGGTCCGGCAGCGGTGCCAGCGTCATGATTGCGCGACGCATCGCCTCGAGCGATGCCCGATGAATGTTCATGACGTCGATTTCCGCAGGCTGCGCCGAGGCCACTGACCAGGCAATCGCTTTTCGCGTAATGACGCCGTAAAGACGCTCCCGCTCGAGCGCCGTCACTGTTTTGGAGTCGTGAATGCCGGGGATGTAACGCTCCGGATCGAGCACGACGGCGGCGGCGACGACCGGACCGGCAAGACAGCCGCGTCCCACTTCGTCGATGCCCGCGATGCGATGGAACCCGAAACGCCGGAAGGCGTTTTCGAGAGTTCGCATCGCTCGCGTTTTAACCATGAGCAAACCCCAAACCCCAAAGTGGGATTTACTGCTTCTTACTAACGCTCTCTTTCATTCGTGCGGCCTTACCCTTCAGATCCCGCAGGAAATACAGCTTCGCGCGCCGCACGCGCGCCGATCGCACGACGTCGACCTTGGCGATCGTCGGCGAGTGCAACGGAAAGATGCGCTCGACGCCCTGACCGAACGAGACCTTGCGCACCGTGAAGCTGGCCCGCGCGCCGCCGCGGTGCATGCCGATGACGATGCCTTCGAAGATCTGGATTCGTTCCTTGTCGCCCTCGCGGACCTTCACGTGCACGCGGACGGTATCGCCGGACTTCATTCGCGGTCGTTCCGTCAGTTGTGACTTTTCGACCAGCTCTATCGCGCTCATGACATCTCTCCATTTGGCGCGTCTGAAAAGACCCGCCCACCACTATCGATCTACTGCTCGTGCGGCGCGGACCCTTTGGGTCCGCGTTCCTTGATGATCTCGTCGAGCAGCTCGCGATCTTCGTCATCGAGCGCTGCATGCTCGATCAAATCCGGCCGCCGCTCGAGCGTTCGTTCGAGCGCCGTCCTTTTTCGCCACCGCCGTACATCGGCATGATGGCCAGACAGCAGTACCTCCGGCACTTTCCGGCCGCCGAACTCCGCCGGCCGCGTGTAATGCGGGTGGTCCAGCAGCCCCCGTGCGAAGGAGTCCTCCGCCACCGACTGCTGATCGCCCACAACGCCCGGAACCAGCCGACTCACCGCGTCGACGACAATCATGGCCGGCAGTTCGCCGCCGCTCACCACGAAATCGCCGAGCGAAATCTCTTCCGCGTCGACGAGCTCCGGCACCCGCTCGTCCATTCCCTCATATCGGCCGCACAGCAGCACGATATGCGAGCGCCCGCTCAGCCGGACCGCCTCGCCCTGCGTAAACCGCGCTCCTTGCGGTGACAGCAGGATAACGGCGTCAGGCCGTCCGCGCGTCCTCGTAATCTGCTCGACCGCCCGGACGAGCGGCTCGGGCTTCATCACCATTCCCGGCCCGCCGCCATACGGCACGTCATCAACGCTGCGATGCCGGTCGGTCGTGTAGTCGCGCAGGTCGTGGACCTGCACATCGAGGACGCCCGCCGCGATCCCGCGACTCACGACGCCTTCGGCAAGCGCTGCGTCGATCATCCGCGGAAAAATCGTGACGATGTCGAACTTCATCTCTTGGGCCGCCTAAAGGCGGCCCCCACGTACGTAGGGGCCGGCTTTAGCCGGCCCACGTTCTTTAGCCGGCCCGCGCTCGTTCAACTCCAGCAACCCGTCCGGCGGCTTGATCCGGATCCGTCTGCTGGCAACGTCAATCTCCACGCAGATGTCGACGGCCAGCGGAATCAGAATCTCACCACGAGGCCCGTTCATTACGAGCCGCGTCGCACCGGCGCCGCCTTCAACAGCGGCCACGCTTCCGATGACATCACCGGCAACCGTCTCGACGATGCAGCCAACCAGCTGGTGCTCGTAATAGGTCCCCGCCGGCAACGCCTGAAGCGTCTCCTCCGGAACCCTCAGCTCCAGGCCGGCGAGCCGCTCGACATCCTCGACACGGCTGAACCCTTCGAAGCCGACCACTGGTCGTCCGTTCTGCACACGCAGCGACGTAACCGTGAGCTGTTCGTCGCCCGCCGCGGAACGCGTCCATATCGTCGCGCCCTCGGCGAACCGTTCCTCGACAAAATCGGTTTCCGGATTGATCACGACCTGACCCCGGAGACCGTGAGGACGCGCGATGCGTCCGACCAGGGCCATGTCGTCCCAATCAGGGACTGGGGACCTGGGACTGGGGACTGGGGCGATTTGGTTATTGCGGTTCCGCATCCCAAAATCCCAATCCCTAGTCCCCAGCCCCTAGTCCCTGATATCCAGCTGCGCTCGCTTTCCGTGCTTCTCCGCCGTGAGCGCCACCAGGGTCCGCAGTGCCGCAGCCGTGCGGCCCTGACGGCCGATGATCTTGCCCATGTCGCCCGCCGCGGTGCTCAGCGAGTACACCTTCAGGCCGCGCCGTTCGTTTTCGGTCACGCGCACGGCGTCGGGGTGATCGACGAGCGCTCGCGCGACCACCTCAACGACGGCCTTGATCGGATCCGCGTTCTCCGATCCGTTCATCACTGCGCGGCGGGCGCCTCGACAACCGGCGCCGACAGATCACGCGAGAGATGTTTCGCCATCAGCGTCCGCACGGAGTCAGATGGCTTGGCGCCCTTCTTCAGCCAGTGCTCGATGCGCGCCTTGTTCAAGTTCACCTGCGCCGGCTTCGAACGTGGATAGTACGTTCCGACGTTTTCGACGAAGCTACTGTCGCGCGCCGAACGCGCTTCCGTGACCACCACGCGGAAATAGGGCTTCTTGGTCGAGCCCATTCTCCGTAACCGAATCGTCAGCATCTGCTCTCCATCTGCCGGGTCCGAAAGGACCCGGCCTACCGTGTCTTAATCAACCCCCAGGGGCCGCCCTTCTTCCGCTTCTTCACCGCCGGCGAGGCAAAGCCGCCCTGCTGCGGCGTCTTCGGCAGCTTGGGCATCCCTTTCATTCCACCCTGACTCATCATCGCGAGCACTTTGCGCATCTCGGTGAACTGCTTCAACAGCCGATTCACTTCCTCGACCGTCGTGCCGCTCCCCTTTGCGATCCGCTTCCGGCGGCTCCCGTTGATGATGCGATCGTTCCGCCGTTCCTCTGCTGTCATCGAGCAGATGATCGCTTCGACCCGCCCCATCTGTTTTTCGTCCGGCTTGTTGTCCGCGAGCTCCTTCAGATTGCCGAGCCCCGGAATCATTCCCAGGATGCTCTCGAGCGGTCCCATCCGCCGGATCGTCTTCAACTGTTTGCGGAAGTCGTCGAGCGTGAATGCGTTCTTCCGCAGCTTCTCTTCGAGATCGGCCGCTTCGTCCTGATCGATCGCCTGCTCGGCTTTCTCGATGAGCGACAGCACGTCGCCCATGCCCAACATCCGCGAGACGATGCGATCTGGATGAAACAGCTCGAGATCTTCGAGCCGCTCACCGCTGCCGACAAACGCGATCGGTACACCGACGACCGATACCACCGACAACGCGGCGCCGCCGCGCGCGTCACCATCGAGCTTGGTCAGGACGACGCCGGTAACACCGACACGCCGATTGAACTCACCGGCGCTCTTGATCGCGTCCTGCCCCGTCATCGCATCGGCGACGTAGAGCAGATCCGTCGGCTGCACGGCCGTCTTGATCGCCTGCAGTTCGTCCATCAGCTCGTCGTCGATATGCAGCCGTCCGGCCGTGTCGACGATCACCGTGTCGAAGCCCTTTGCCTTCGCCTGCGCCAGCGCTCCACTGGCGCGGGTAACGGGATCCATCGACTCCGGCTCGTACACCTTCACGTCTGCCTTCTCGCCGACGATCGACAACTGCTGGATCGCTGCGGGCCGCCGCACGTCGGTCGACACGAGCAGCGGGTGCTTTCCCTGCCGCGCCAACCACTTCCCCAACTTCGCCGACGTGGTCGTCTTGCCCGATCCCTGCAGACCAAGCAGCAGCACGACGCGTGGCGTCGGCGCGTCCTTCCGCAGGCCTCCCTCGGCGTCTCCAAACAGCGCAAGCATCTCGTCGCGGACGATTTTGATGACCTGCTGACCGGGCGACAGGCTCTTGAGAACGGCCTGATCCGTCGCCTGGTCGCGAACGCGGTCGATGAACGCCTTGACGACCTTGAAGTTGACGTCAGCTTCGAGCAGTGCCAACCTGATTTCCCGCAGCGCGGTTTCGACATGTTCGGGGGTGAGCCGTACCTCGCCGCGCAGCGACTTGAAGACATCCTGGATGCGCGTGCTGAGCGATTCGAACATGGGAACCTATGCGCGGGCTAAACCCAACGGACGCAAACGCTTATCTTATGGCAGGTTGTACGGGCTGGGCAAGCCGTTATACCGAGGAGAGCTTGTGGCCCAGCTTGTCCTTTTTGGTCTTCAGGTACTTGCGGGTCGACTCCGACGCGGGAATTTCCAGCGGAACCGCCTCGGAGATCGATAGTCCGTACCCCTGCAGGCCGACAAATTTCCGCGGGTTGTTCGTCAGTAGCCGCATGGATTTGACGCCGAGATCCGTCAGGATTTGCGCCCCGATCCCATAGTCGCGCTGGTCGGGTTTGAAGCCGAGGCGCTCGTTCGCCTCGACCGTATCGAACCCCTGGTCCTGAAGCTCGTACGCGCGAATCTTGTTCGCGAGCCCGATGCCGCGCCCTTCCTGATTGAGATAGAGCAAGACACCGCGACCTTCCTCAGCAATCCGCGCCATCGCCGTATCGAGCTGTGCGCCGCAGTCGCAGCGGGCTGAGTGAAACACGTCGCCGGTGAGGCACTTCGAGTGAACGCGCACGAGGACGTCCTTGCCGTCACCAACCTCGCCGCGGACGAGCGCCACGTGCGTCATCTCATCGACGACGTTGTCGTAGGCATAAATCTCAAAATCGCCATGTTCAGTCGGCAGGTGCGCGTGTGCAAAACGTTTGATCAGGCGCTCGGTGCGCATGCGGTACTGGATCAGATCCGCGATTGTGATCATCAACAGCCCGTGCTTGCGCGCGAACCTGGTGAGTTCCGGCACGCGTGCCATCGTGCCGTCCTCGTTCATGATTTCGCAGATCACACCCGCCGGATAGAGACCAGCCATGCGCGCGAGATCCACGGCCGCCTCCGTCTGACCCGAACGCACCATCACGCCGCCGTCGCGCGCGCGCAGCGGCGATACATGCCCCGGCCTGGCGAGATCCGCCGCCCTGGTTGCAGGGTTAATCGCCGCAATGACGGTCGCCGCGCGATCGGCGGCGGAAATGCCCGTCCCCGCGCCTTTCAGATCGATCGGCACGCAGAACGCCGTGCCGAACGTCGTGGTGTTGGCACTGACCGCGAGCGGAATCTCGAGTTCGTCGAGGCGTGCGCCGGTCATCGAAAGACAGATCTGACCGCGGCCGTACTTCGCCATGAAATTGATCACCGCGGGGGTGACCTTTTCCGCCGCAATCGTCAAATCGCCTTCATTCTCACGGTCTTCGTCGTCGCAGACGATGATCATCTGGCCATCGCGGACGGCGGCGACCGCCTCGTCGATCGAGGCAAATGGGGTGCGCTTGCGCGCCCCTTTTGCGATGCGGATGTTCTTCGTCATCTTTTCTCCGAGTCGGAGTACGGTGACGACCCGACTCACATCAGCACTGCCGACGCGTGAGTCGGGGCGTCACCGTACTCCGACTCGATTAGGCCGGCTTCAACCGGCCTGCGTCCTCCGCCAATTCCAACGATCGCGCGACGTACTTGCCGATCATGTCGCACTCGATGTTGACGCGATCCCCTACCTTCAGCGTCGAGAGTGCCGTGTTCGCCCAGGTGAACGGGATGATCATCACGTCGAATACGTTTTCACCGAGTCCCGCAATCGTCAGGCTGACCCCGTCGACGGCAATTGATCCCTTCCGAATGAGATACGGCGCCAGGCTCGGATCGAACGAAATGGTGAGCCAATGCGAATCGCCATCCGGCCGAACCCCCTCGACGAAGCCAGGCCCGTCGACGTGGCCCTGAACAAAATGGCCGCCGACCCGCCCAGCGGCTCGCATCGACCGCTCCAGATTCACACGCTGCCCCTGCCGCAGCGATCCGAGCGTCGTCACGCGCGCCGTTTCCGGGCCGATGTCCGCGTGGACCTCACCACCGTCCGTCGTGACCACGGTCAGGCAGACGCCGTTGACCGCCAGGCTCTCGCCGGATATCAGATCCGCCGCGAGCGTCGTACGGATTCGGATGCGGAACCCGCCCGGCGACGTCTTCACCTCGGCGATCTCGCCGACCGCTTCAATGAGGCCGGTGAACATACCCCTCGATCAGCGTGTCGGGACCGAGGATCTCGACCTTCGGTTCGATCAACGACGACAACGCCAGATCGTATCCCTCGAACAATCGGACACCTGCGGGGCCAAGCGCAGCCGGCGCCACGAACAGTTGGACGTAGTCAACGACCCCTTCGTCCCAGACCGCGGCGTGCACCGACGCGCCTCCCTCCACCAGAATGCTCTGAATGTCGAACGCGGACAGCGCTTGCATCGCCGCTCGCATCCCGCTCTCTTCGGGCGCGACGATGGTGGCACCAGCGCGCTCGAGGGCGCTGCGCTCCGCGGGTTTATCGGCGAGCGCACCCCGACTCGTCAGTATTATCACCGGCCCCGCCGGTAGCGTCGAAAACAACCGCGCGGTGGGAGGCGTTCGCAGTCGTCGATCGAACACCACACGCGTTAACGGACGCTCTCGATATATCTCCCGTGCCGTGAGCAGCGGGTCGTCAACGAGCACGGTTTCCGACCCAACCGCGACGGCATCCACCTGGGCCCGCGTGTATTGCACGCGGCGATTTGCCGCCTCCGCGGTGATCTGCGTTCGCTTTCCAACACCTTCGGCGATGCGACAGTCAATGCTCGCAGCAGCTTTCAGGATGACGAAGGGCCGCCCTTCACGGAGCGAAGTCAGGAACGGCTGATTCAGGCGGATCGCCGCGTCGCGTTCGACGCCTACGTCCACGACGATGCCGTGGGCACGCAGTGCCGCGAATCCGCGCCCCCTCACGAGTGGAAACGGATCCTCCATCGCGGCCACGACGCGTGTGATCCCCGCGGCGATGATTCGCTCGGTGCAGGGACCCGTCCGTCCCGTGTGCGCGCAGGGCTCGAGCGTGCAATACAGCGTCGCCCCTCGTGCGAGTTCGCCGGCTTCTGTGAGCGCGTGAATTTCCGCGTGCGCCTCTCCGGCGCGTTCATGTGCGCCGTCGCCGACGACCACCCCCTCGTCTGTGACGACGCAGGCGCCGACGACCGGGTTCGGCGTCGTGCGCCCGAGCCCACGACGCGCCTGCTCGAGTGCGCGCCGCATCCACCGCACGTCCGCGTCCGCGCTTTCGGCGCTCCGGCGAGACAGGTCCGTCACCATCTCTCCTGGAACAATGCGTCGACGTAATCCTGCGCCGAGAACGGAATCAGATCGTCAATGCCTTCACCGACCCCGACATAGCGGATGGGCAACTTGAGATCGTTGGCGATCGCGACCGCGACGCCGCCTTTCGCAGTGCCATCGAGCTTGGTGAGCACGATGCCGGTCACGCCGGCGACGTTGGTGAATTCCCGCGCCTGCGCCAGGCCGTTCTGACCAACGGTCGCATCGAGGACGAGCAGCACTTCGTGAGGCGCGCCTTCCGTGGCGCGCGCGGCCACCCGGCGGATCTTGTCCAGCTCGTTCATCAGATTGACGCGGGTATGCAGGCGCCCGGCAGTGTCGACGAGAATCGGATCGCGACCCTTCGCTTTGCCTGACTGGATCGCGTCGAACACGAGCGCCGCCGGATCGGCCCCTTCTCTGGCGCGGATGATATCGACATTCGCGCGCTTCGCCCATATCTCGAGCTGCTCGACCGCGGCGGCCCGAAACGTGTCGGCCGCACAGACAAGGGGCTGCTGGCCGGAGGACTTCAGCAAGTTCGCAAGTTTCCCGACGGTGGTCGTCTTTCCTGTCCCGTTGACCCCGACGATCATCGTGACGTGCGGGTGGTGTCCGTTGGGCGCGGGGCGCTCGACCGTGTCGAAGACGCGTCGAATCTCTTCCTTCACGAGGTCGCGCAGGCTCTCACCATGACGGGCGCGCACGCGGACCGCGTTGACAATACGCTCCGTGGCGGCGAGACCGACGTCCGCGGAGATCAACAGTTCTTCGAGCGCCTCAATCGTGTCGACGTCGATTGGCCGACTGCGCTGCTCTTCGGTGTCCGCCTGCTGAACGATCTCTTCGAAACGGCTGACGATCTGCTCTTTCGTTCGTGTCAGGCTCTCGCGAAGCTTGTCAAAGAAACCCACTAACCACTCTCCGCTTTCTGAGGCCGCAACATTAGATCGTACAGCGCCGTGCGTGGATCCTTCCGTCCCGCCAGCAGCGCGGCGACCTGAGCCGTGATTGGAAGTTCAACACCATGCCGCGCGCCAAGCGCGAGCGCAGCGTCAGTCGTCCGGACGCCCTCCGCAACCGTCTTCATGCTGGCCAGAACGTCGGGCAGCGAACGTCCGCGCGCCAGTTCAAGCCCCACATGACGATTGCGGCTGAGAGTCCCGGTGCATGTCAGCACGAGGTCGCCAAGGCCGGTCAGTCCGGCCAATGTCTCGCGCTGCGCGCCCGCCGCACACGCGAGACGTGCGATCTCCGCGAGCCCCCGGGTAATGAGACCGGCCTGCGCGTTCTGTCCAAGGCCCAAACCCTCCGCGACGCCCGCTGCTATCGCAATCACGTTCTTGAGCGCACCGCCGATCTCGACGCCGAGCACATCGTGCGTGCCGTACAACCGGAAGTAGGGCGCCCGGAAGTCGGCTTGCACTTTCTCGACGACCAGCGGATCGGTCGATGCGACACAGACAGCCGTCGGAAGCTCGCGCGCCATTTCCGACGCAAAGCTCGGGCCCGAGAGCACGCTGACACGCACACGCGAGCTGAATTCCTGCTCGACGATCTCCGAGGGGCGGAACAGCGTCTGCTGCTCGAGCCCCTTTGCCGCGCTCACCACGATTGCAGCCGACTGGACGAACGGTGCCGCGCGGCGCAGGACCTCACGCATGCCGTGTGACGGAATCGCCGCAACGATCATGTCGGCATCGCGAAGTGCCTCGGCGAGATCCGCAGTGACCCTCAGGCGCGGTGGGAAGGTAATGTCCGGCAGGTACACAGCATTCGCTCGTCGCGCCCGCAGATCTCCAATTAGCGCCGCGTCGCGTCCCCACAGCCACGCGTCGTGACCGGTGCGCACAAGATGGACGGCGAGCGCAGTACCCCAACCGCCTGCGCCGAGAACGGCAATCACAATCGCAACCCGATGCGCCGCTCGGTACCCGCCAGCAGCCGCGACAGGTTGTCGCGATGACGGACGAGGACGATGGCAGCGGCGAGAAGGGTGCCGGCGACAATGGGATTCGGGAGGTTGGCGACCGCGGCCGCAACCGGTAACGCAAGCGCGCCCGCAATCGATCCCGCGGAGATGAACCGGGTGGCGGCGATCGTGACGACAAAGACCAGCGCCGCGACGGCCGTCGCCAGCGGCGCAAGGACGGCGAATACACCGGCCGACGCGGCCACGCCTTTTCCCCCGCGGAATCCAAACCACACCGGATAGATGTGACCGACGATCGCCGCAACGCCGGCAGAGGTGACGACCGCAACGTCGTCAGTGATCACGCGCGCAGCCGTCACCGCGACCGTCCCTTTCGCAGCGTCCAGCAGCATGACGGCGACGGCGGGCCGAACACCCGCCGAACGAAGCACGTTTGCGGCGCCAGGGTTGCGGCTCCCGACGTCGCGCAGTTCAATCCCCCGCCGTCGCGTCAGCAGCAACGCGAATGGAATTGAGCCGACGAGATAGCCGAACACAATAACGACGATTTCCATCAGTGTACGGACGGGTCTTTAGACCCACCCAGAGGCGTATGCAGAAGGGCGGTATACGTCGGTCCTTTCGGCGACAACTTGCTCTGAAAGAGTGTAATCGCGTCGATGTGCGTGGTGCCGATGCGATGATCCGTCAATCCGTCGAGCAGACGTGCGGATTTCAGCCCCGCGGGATCGCGCACGCGCGCGAGCGTCAGATGCGGACTGTAGCCACGGTTTTCCTCGGGAATGCCGAGCGGCGTAAGCCGCGCAGTGATCTCGCGCTCTACGCGAAGAAGCGGTTCCCGCCCCTCGGTGACGCCAAGCCAGACAACGCGAGGGGTGCCACTCCTGGGAAACGTTCCCGCACCACATAAGGTCAGACTGAAACGAGCGACTGCAAGCGGCTCCTCGAGCACCTGGCGAACCATCGAGGCTCTTTCGTCGTCAACTTCTCCAATGAACCGAATCGTCAAATGCATGCGGTCGGCGGGGATCCAGGTGACCTTTGCGCGTCTGGCCGCAGCAGTTGCCCGCCGCTCCAGTTCCTCGCTCAAATGGGCGGCTCGTCTGGCCAATGTCTGGCCAATCTCGACGGCGACAAACAGCCTCACCTGTGTATACTCGCACGCGTCGAATCGGAGGGATCTGATGTTGCGTTTCGTGATTGCCGTTTCGTTGCTGCTGCCGATCGCGCCCGCGTTCGGCCAGACTGCAGCTCCGCCCATTGCTCCCGCCTCGCATCGCCTCGTGTATCTCGAGGTGGCGCCGGCCGAAGCCAACCGGGTTGCGGCCGCGCTGAAGGATTATCGGCGCGCCGCCATGAACGCGGTCGGCGCGCTCCGCATCGACGTCCTGCAGCAGGTTGGACGAAACAACCATTTCGCGATTTACGAAACCTGGCGCGATAACGCGGCGCTTGAAGGGCACAAGACCGCGGCAGAAACGCGCACGCTCGAAGGGGTGCTCCAAGCCGCGCGCATCAGTCCCATGGATGAGCGACTGCTCAGCCCCGTCGGGCTGCCGTCGGCCGCCGTCAGTGGAACCGGCTCAATCTACGTCGTCACGCACGCGGATTCGGTCCCCCCGTCGCGCGACGCCGCGGAGGCGGCACTCAAGGAGCTCACGCTCCGCGCCCGACAGGAGTCCGGCAACGCCAGCTTCATCGTCACCGTGCAGCCAAATCGCAATAACCATTTCACCATCTTCGAGATCTGGCGGGACGAGAAAGCGCTTGATGCGCACGCCATCGCGGACCATACGAAGAAGTTCCGCGACACGTTCGGGCCGTTCTCAGGCGCGTTGTTCGACGAGCGGGTTTACAAGAGCGTCGGGTAACGAGACGGGTGCCATGCGACTTCGACGAGCTTTGATTGCGTGGCTGGTCGCCGCCTCCGCCACGACCGTGGCGGCGCAGGCGCCAACGCCATCACAACCGCCCGCTGCCACCGACCGCGTCATCTATTTCGAGGTTGCGCCATCCGAGGTCAGTCGCACCTCAACGGCATTGAAGGCGTACCGTCAGACATCACAAAAAGCGGCCGGTGTAGTGCGTGTTCAGGTTCTCCAGCAGATTGGCCGTCCGAACTTCTTCGCTGTTGCTGAGAAGTGGAGCAACCCCGCAGCGCTGCAGGCGCAACTCACGTCGGCGGACAACAAGAAGCTGCGCGACGAGCTGCAGGCCGCGCTGATTAGTCCGTTCGACGAACGACTCCTTGCACCGGTGACCGCCCAGCCAGCCAACCGCGCCGCCTCCGATCAGGCGATTTACGTCCTGACCCACGCCGACGCGGCCGCACGACGGGAGGACATACCGGGGATGCTCCAGCAACTGGCGACCGCGGCGCGCCAGGAAAATGGCAACGTGTTGTTCGATGCGACGGTGCAGCCGACTCGCACGAATCACTTCACGCTCATCGAGGTGTGGAGCGACCAGAAAGCGTACGAGGCCCACGAGATCGCCGCGAGTACCAAGAGCTTCCGGTCGACGTTCGGCACGGTGTCCGGCGCGCTCTACGACGAGCGCATCTACAAGAGCATCAATTAGCTTCGAGCAGCATGCGGCGCACCATGTCGAGCGCCGCCTGCGACGCCTGGAACTTCACCATCTCGCGTCCGCCGACGAACCGGAATGTGCGGACGCGTGTGTCCGTCCTGGACGTGGCGGCGATGCACACCGTTCCTACGGGCTTGTCGGGTGTGCCACCGTCGGGTCCCGCGATGCCCGTTACGCCGATGCCGATGTCGACGCGCGATCGCGTCCTGATGCCTTCTGCCATCGCCGTCGCGACCGCTTCGCTGACAGCCCCATGTGCAGCAATCGTCTCCCCCGGTACGCCGAGGAGCTCGATCTTCGAGGCATTGCTGTAGGTCACGACGCCGCGTTCGACATAGCGCGAGCTGCCCGGCACGTCCGTGAGCCGTGACGCAATCAATCCGCCTGTGCACGACTCGGCGATCGCGATGGTGAGGTTGCGCGCGCCAAGCATCTCGCCGAGTACCTCCTCGAGCGCGCGCCCGTCGGTGCTGTAGACGTGCAGGCCCATCACTGCCTTTACCTGCTCGACCGCACGATCGAGCGCCGCCTCCGCGTCGGCGCGCGTGGCGCAGCAATCCGTCAGGTGCAGCTCGATCTGCCCGAGGGAAGCGAGGATTGTCGCCGAGATGGGAACCGCGGCTCGCGACCATTCCGCATAGAGCGGCTGCACGGCTTCGTCGGTATGCGACTCACTTCGGCCGGTGATCCTGATCACACGCCGGACCAGTGACAATCCGCCCGCTCGTTCGCGCAGCCTGCCTTCGGCCAGCGAGGTCATCATCGGCTTGAGCTCTCGCGGCGGCCCCGGCAACAGCAGGACGAGCTGGTCGCCATGCTCGATCCACAATCCTGGCGCCGTCCCATTTGCGTTGGGCACGACACGTCCGCCGGCCGGCACCATCGCCTGCCGTCGGTTGATTTCCGGCATCTGGAGGCCGCGCCCCGCAAATCGAGCGCGAATCCGAGCGGTAATCTCTTCGTCTTCAATCAGCGGACGCTGCAGCACGTCGGCGACCACAGGCCTCGTGAGGTCGTCGTCGGTCGGGCCCAGGCCACCGCAACAGACAAGAAGATCCACCCGCGTCAGCGCGTCGCGTACAGCCGTTTCAAGGTCACCGCGATCGTCACCAACAATCGTCTTGAAGGCGACCTGGATCCCAAGCAGATTCAGCTGCTCGGTGATGAAGAGCGAGTTGGTGTCAATCTTGGTCGGCGTCAGCATCTCGCTTCCGACCGCGATGATCGCCGCACGGGTGATCGGCTTCATGTGAACCACGAAGGAAGCAGCGTCACCAGGCCCCATACCAACAGGTTTCCATAGACGCCCGCCATCATGTCGTCGAGCACGACGCCAAATCCCCCGGGCAGCAGCTCGAGACGCCTCGCAGGCCACGGTTTCACGATGTCCAGCACGCGAAATATGAAGAAGCCGGCGGTCGCACCCCAAATGTTTACTGGATGGAGCGCCAACGTCATGAGCATGCCCACTACCTCGTCGATCACGACCGGACCGGGATCGATGCCTCCGAAATGATGTTCGGCTTCCGTCGCACTCCACAACCCGATGACGGCAATGACCGCAATCGCGCCAAGTTCGAACGCGGACGACTGCTGACGTCGAATCAGATAGTAGAAAACCAGAGCCACGAGCGAGCCGAAGGTTCCTGGCGCGACGGGCGCGTAGCCGACGTGCGCGCACGTGGCGACGAATACGCCTAGACGACGGAGGGTCATCGGCCGCAGACCGCCCTGATTAGACGGACCGCAGGCGAACCACGCGGGTGCCGGCGTATCGATCGTGCAGAGCGCGATGATCGCCGAACAGCGCTGGAATGAAACCGAGGCCGAAGAACAGGAAGGACACGATCACTGCGGATGTGCGCCGCAGTGCACGCCCGGCATCCACCGGCCTGCCGTCATCATTGACGACGCAGGTGCCGAGCGCCATCTTGCCAATCGTCTGTCCGCCCACGGCTGTGAATGCACACAAGTACGACACCGTCAGCAACGTGAGAAATGTTGCCAGCGGCGCGACGGGCAGCGTGGTCCACTGATCCATCGACAGACCTGCCATCCGCACCGTGAAGTACACGACCGCGGCGTCGATGCCGAACAGAATGACCCCATCAATCAGCGCTGCCGCGAGCCGCACGATGGGACGGATCGACTCGACGAGGGTCGTTGGGACCGCTTCCAGGGTGGATGGTGACGTCACGGGCCGATCGGGCGCACTCTTCGGCTCCTGCTGCGCGACGGCACGTTCCACGCCTTCCTCCGGAAACTGCAACGCCGGAGGTGATCCCGGACGCGGAATCGGCCGCGGCACGGCACGCAGGCGAGGTGTGTCCGGCGTTCGTCGAACGGCCAGCGGAGGCCGCGGCGCGGCCGGCATCTTGATGAGCGGCTCGTCGTCGTGTTCCTGTCCACGTTTGAACAATGGGAGTGCGCGTTCGCTTGAACCAGCCGTCGGCTGGACCGGCATCGCCGCCAAGAAGGGCGCGATGGGCTTTGGCGCCACGGTGATGTCGACCGGCGTCTCGGCAAAGGTCGACAGCGGCGGCCCAGCCGTGTCGTCGAAGGTCGGCGGCGTCAGCGGAAGATCGGAGACCGGGTCGACGGTTGCTTCCCCTTCGGGGACGTGGGTGGCGAACTCGATTCGCGGTTCCTCGTGCGCTCCTTCGGCGCCCAACCACGGATCGTCATCCGGAGCGATGTGTTCAACCACACGGACCGGAACGTCATCGATGGCCGCCGGATGGATCTCGTAATCGGCGGGCTCTGATTCAGCGACCGAGAGAAGCGAAAAATCGTAGCCGCAGTTCTTGCAGCGGTCGCCTGTCTCAAAACCGAGGTAGTGGCACTTGGGACACTTCACCGCACTGTTCCCGTTGGCGTTGATGCCTGCGCATTTGCGGCCGACGCGAGCAGGACGCGTTGAATGTCCGCCCGAAGCCGATCCGCCTGCGGACGCGCCGGATCCGCGATACCGATGCCGTCGAGCGAACGAAGGGCATCGCGCAGGTGTCCGCCGGCATACAAGTCGCGGGCGCGCTCGAGCAGTGTGTCGGCGGTGCGGACGATTGGCACCGGTTCAGGAGCTGTTTGCGGCAGCGGACGCGCGTCGGCCGGCACATCGACGAGCCACGACAACGCAGGAGCGGCGCCGAAAAACATTGCCGCCGACACCGCGATCAAAGCCATCCCAGCAGCGACCCACGGCCACGATGGGCGCCGTGCCGGTGAGGTGGGATCATTTGAAAGGCGGCGTGCCGGAACTCGCTTGCGCTGGAGCGGCAAATCAAACCCGGTTCCCTCGAGCTGCTCCATCCGTCCGAGCAACACGAGCGCCTGGTCGCTGGGCGCACCCTGATCGACGGCACGCGTCAGCAGGTCGCGAGCGCGTTCAACCTCACCCGCCTTGTACGCGTCGAGGCCGCGATGCAGGAGCTCCTCCGATTCGCGCTGACGCTCCGCGATCGCCTTGCGTGCGCGATCGATGTACGCGCGGGCGCGATTGTGATCGCGATCGAGAAAGATGACGCGCGTCCAGATGTTGATCGCCTGTTCGTATTCCGCGGCGAAGTAGTGATCCAGACCAGAAACGAGAAGTTCTTCGATGCGCGCCGCGCGGTCCGCGGCGGTTGATGCAGGCGTCTTTGCGGGATCGGTGCGCTGTGGCTCCGTCATCAATCGATAAGGATGTCCTGGATTGCCGCAGCGATTATGGGGCAAACGCCGCGATCCGTCAACGAATTAGGATTAGTCACGTGGCGATCATCGAGTGCGTGCCGAACATCAGCGAAGGGCGCCGTGCCGAGGTCGTCGCGCGGATTGTCGACGCGGTTCGGGGCGTTCGCGGAGCGCGCCTGCTCGACTACTCCTCCGACGCGTCGCACAACCGATCGGTACTCACGATGGCGGGAGATGCCGCTCCACTGAAACACGCGGTCCTTGCTCTGTTCGAAACTGCGCTCGCCGACATCGATTTGCGCGTGCACAAGGGCGAGCATCCGCGGCTTGGCGCCGTGGATGTCGTACCGTTTGTTCCGATCGAAGGCGTCACGATGGAGGAGTGCGTCGCGTTGGCCAAGGAGACCGCGCGAATGGTCGCCGAGCGGTTCGCGCTGCCTGTCTACCTGTACGAAGAAGCATCGTCCAATCCGCTCCGCAAAAATCTGGAGGACATCAGGCGCGGCGAATTCGAAGGACTCGCGGCCAAAATGACGGCCGCCGAGTGGGCGCCGGATTATGGTCCGCCGGCGCCACATCCCACCGCCGGCGCTTGCGTAATCGGCGCCCGGATGGCGCTCATCGCCTACAACATCAACCTCGCGACCGATCGTCTCGACGTGGCGAAAAAGATCGCCGCCGCGATCCGCTTCAGCAGCGGTGGTTTCCGATACGTGAAAGCGATGGGTGTGACGCTCGCCGATCGGGGCATCGTGCAGGTGTCGATCAATCTGACCAATTACGAGAAGACGCCGATGCTACGCGTGTTCGAAGTGGTGAAACGAGAAGCCGAGCGCTACGGTGTCAACGTGCTGGAGAGCGAAATCGTAGGGCTTGTTCCGTCAGCCGCGCTCATAGACAGTGCGCAAACGGCCCTGCAATTGGCCGGGTTCAAACGAACGCAAGTCCTCGAAACGCGAATTCGGGAATCCGATTAACCACGAAGGCGTGCTTTCCCGCGCGAAGACGAAGCACACGAAGTTGAACAACTCTTTTCAACCTTCGTGAGCGTCGTGGAGGCCGAATGGCCTTCGTGGTTAAACAGTTTCTTCGTCTTCAGACTTACGGGCGGGCATGATGCCGAACGCCCGCATCTTGCGGTACAAATTGCTTCGCTCGATGCCGAGCGCATCTGCCGTGCGTGAGATGTTGCCCTGCTGAGCGGCGAGCGCGCGAAGGATGTAGTCGCGCTCGAATCGATCGCGCGCATCGTGGAGCGGCGTCATCGTGGCCGGCGCAGGCATCGAGGGTTCTGCGCCAGGCGCGTTCCCCTGATCCAGGAACGCGACATCGCGAGCGGCAATGCGCTCTCCAGGCACCATGATCATCAGCCGCTCCACGAGATTCCTCAGCTCACGGACATTGCCGGGCCACGGATAGCGCTGCAGCGCGGCGACCGCGTCCGCATCGAAGACCTTCGGCCGGCGGCCGTACTCACGCGCGAGCATCGCCATGAAGTGATCCGCCAGCAGAGGAATGTCTTCCTGCCGATCGCGCAGCGCCGGTACGAAGATCGGCACCACGTTGAGGCGGAAATAGAGGTCTTCGCGGAAACGCCCGCCACGAATCTCGGCCGGCAGGTCCTTGTTGGTCGCCGCCAGCACGCGCGCGTCGACCCGAATCCGCGTGGACCCGCCGACCGGCTCCATCACCTGCTCCTGCAGGACGCGCAGCACCTTCGCCTGCGTCTTCAACGTCATGTCGCCGATTTCGTCGAGAAATATGGTGCCGCCGTGCGCCAGCTCGAACTTCCCGCGTCGATCCGCGACTGCGCCCGTGAAGGCGCCGCGTACGTGGCCGAACAGCTCGCTCTCAATCAGTTCTTCGGGAATCGCTGCGCAGTTCACCTCGATGAACGGCCCTGTGCGGCGGCGACTCATCTGATGAATGTTCCGCGCCACCAGCTCTTTACCCGTCCCGTTCTCGCCAAAGATCAGCACGCGGCCGTTGGTCGGCGACGCCATGGCGACCTGCTCGCGAAGCTGCACCATCGCGTAGCTCTCGCCGACCATGGTGTGCTGTGCATCGACCTTCGCCCGAAGCGCCTGGTTTTCCGCCTCGAGCCGGCGCTGCCGCAGCGCGTTGCGGACCACGAGCACCGTCTTTTCGAGCGACAGCGGCTTCTCGACGAAGTCAAACGCACCCATCTTGATGGCGCGGACCGCCGATTCGATGTTGCCGTGGCCGGAGATCATTACGACTTGCGATTCGACCTGCCGCTCGCGCATCCGAGCCAGCGTGGCGAGACCATCGATGCCGGGCAGCCAGATGTCGAGAACGACGACGTCGTAGGCCTGCCGGCCCAGACGCTCGAGGCACGCTTCGCCGCTGTCCACGGCGTCGACTTCGTACCCTTCGTCGCGCAACACGCCCCCCAGCGCGCTGCGAACACCAGGCTCGTCGTCAACAAGCAGAATCGATGGCATTTATGAATTGACGAATCTACGAATTGACGAATTCAATTTGCAAATTGACCAAATCCAAATCCCTCGATCTGAACATTCGTGGATTGGTCAATTCCATCAGCACGGCAGTTCCACCGCGAACCGCGTTCCTCGCGGAGTGTTATCGGTCAAATCGATGCTGCCGCCATGTTCGACGACGATGCGGCGGACGATCGCGAGGCCGAGGCCACTGCCGCGGCGCTTGGTCGAGTAGTACGGCAAGAAGAGTTTGTCGCGCTCCGAGGCGGGAATGCCAGGTCCATCGTCAGCGACGATCACGCGCGCCAGATTGTTTGGCGGGTCGTGCTGCGTTTCGATTTCGATCGTCCCGTGCTGTTCCATCGCCTCGATTGCGTTGTCGATCAAGTTGATCATCACGCGACGGATCTGCTCCGGATCAATCGATACTTTCGGCAGCGACGCAGCAAAGCGCGTGCGGATCTCCACCCCGGGGAAGATGCCGTCGTAGAGGCCGAGAATGTCGCCAAGCAGATCGTGGAGGTCGGTGGACACGGTTCGCGGCGCCGGCATTCGCGCGAACTGCGAGAATTCGTCGACCAGCGCCTTGAGCGACTCGACTTCCTCGACGATCGTCCCTGTGCATTCGTCGACGAGTGCACGCGTCGGGTCGGCGGCCGACGACAGATGGCGGCGGATTCGCTCAGCGGACAGCTGAATCGGCGTCAGGGGATTCTTGATCTCGTGCGCCAGCCGGCGGGCCACCTCGCGCCATGCGGCGACCTTCTGTGCTCTGACAAGCGGAGTGACATCGTCGAATACGATGACGACGCCGTCGGAACCGCCATCGTCGCGCAGCAGCGGCGTTGCCATGATCGCGAGGTGCAGTTCGCGGCCGGCCCGGGTGAGCGACACATCCCGCGGGTGGATGTCGCGTTTGCTACGCAGGCCTTCATCGATGACGTCGGCCAGCGGCTGAAGCTCGCCGTTGCCGAACGCCTCGCTCGCCGGACGCCCGGCGATCGACGCATCGACGCTCAGCAACCTCGCCGCCGCGGAATTCGCGGTCCGAATTCGGCCAAGCGCATCCACCGACACGACACCGGTCGCGATGCGATCGAGGATCGTTTCGACGTATCGTTTCCGCCCCTCGACGTCCATGTGCTTGCGCTCGAGCTCCACGGCCGATCGCTCGAGCCGCCGGCGGCTGGCCGCCAGCTCGCCAGCCATGCTGTTGAACGCTTCGATCAACGAACCGAACTCGTCCTGCGTCTCAGGGACCACGCGATGATCCAAATGGCCCGCGCCGATTTCGCGCGCGGCGGTGGCCAGCAGCTGAATCGGTCTGGTGATGCGCTTGGCGAGGTAGAGGCCCATCCACGTTGACCCGATGAGAATCATCAACGTGAGCATCAGGAAAAACGACAGGTAGACGCCCGCCAACGGCTGCTTCAGGACCTGCAGCTGCTGATAGTCCTCATAGGCGCCGGTCATTCGCCGGGCGCGTGCCGCGAACCCACTCGTCAGGTATTCGCTCGCAATGATGACGCCGCGAATGGGAGCGGTCGTACTGCTGCGGATCGGCACCGCGGATCGCACCAGGTTTCCACCACCCGACAACTGCTCGACGACGGCGGTTTCGCTGCCGCTCGCCGCGGTTCGTTGAGCCAGCGCCATGGCCGCCGACGCCGAGTAATTACGTGGCAGCGTGCTGGCGGCCACATCGACCACAGGCACCAGTCGTGTCGGGTTACTGCCTTCGTCGATGCGATACACCTCCGCAAGCGACACACGGCCCTGCGAAACATCATCCGCGATGATGTCTCGCACCGAGGCCGGCGGCCCGGCGAGATTCACCGACGCCAGCGCCTTTCCCATCCGCAGCGCCTCGCGCGAGACCAGCCGCTGCTGTTCCTGGTAGTAGTCGCCCGCGATCGCGTTGGCTGATGACAACACATCGTTCATTGGTGCGTTGAACCAGCGGTCCACGCTGTTGCGAATCACCTCGCTGCCGACGAGCAGGACGAGCACGGCCGGCACGATCGTCATCCCAAGAAGGACCGCAACAAGCTTGGCCCTGAAGCGGGCAAACGGGAGGCCGCGCCGCCGCTCGACCAGAAGCTTGACGATGTTGCGGGCGAGGACGAAGACGAGCGCAACAAGAATCGTCAGGTTGGTCGCTGACAGTGCGTAGAGAACGAATTCGGTCAGGAAATCGGGTGCCAGGCGGGCGGAGCGTGCCGCCAGCGTGAGTAGCGCGGCGAGCACGCCGAGCAGAACGAGGATTCCGAACAGGATGAGACGGGTGTTGTCGCGGAACGGTTTCCGCGGCGCAGGCGAGGGCTGCGGCCGATTCGCGACTGCAACCTGCTCCTTGCTGCCCGCTACTGCCACCTGCCCCTGCCTCCTACTCTTTCGCGTTGAGCAGTTCCTTCAGCTCCGTCATGAACTCGCCGATGTCGCGGAAATGCCGGTAGACGGACGCGAAGCGGACATAGGCCACCTTGTCGAGCCGTTTGAGCTCGTCCATGACCAGCTGCCCCACTTCCTCGGTGCTCATTTCTTTCTCCGGCCGCTCCTGCAGCGTCGCCTCGATCGTGTCAGCGACTCCTTCGAGCGCGGCGACACTCACCGGCCGCTTTTCACACGCCTTCAACAGCCCGGCAATCAGCTTCTGGCGTTCGAAGCGCTCGCGCGTCCCATCCTTCTTAATCACCATGTACGGGATCTCGTCGATCCTTTCGTAGCTGGTGAACCGTCGTCCGCAGTCGAGGCATTCGCGGCGCCGGCGAATGACCTCGCCTTCCTTGCTTTCACGCGAATCGACCACCTTATCGCCCAGATGGCCGCAAAACGGGCATTTCATCTGCGGATGCTCCTGCCGTTTTCTCGCCGCGAGCTTCGTCGAATGGCGCAGGGCTGCCGTCGCGCGCTGCCCCCGCCAGACGACCCAGGCCGGCGACGCTCATTCCGTCGCGTGCCATGACGACTACCCCGGGAACAATACTCGTGACGAACGACACGGCGTGCAGCACGAGCGCCGCGCTCACCGCGGCGTTATTGGGTGCATGAAAGAACGTGGTGACAGCGATGCGATACGCCTCGTGGAAGCTCCCCACCGCGCCCGGTGTCGGCACCGCGACGCCGATGACGAGCATCGCCTGAACCAAAAAGCTTGCGGCCACGGGAATCGCGATTCCAAAGGCGCGCGTCACGAGCCACGCCTGAAACGCGATGCTCACCCATAGCGGAAACGACAAGACAAACGCAATGGCGAGGTCTCGCGGCTCGCGCGCAACCGCGAACCCCTCGCTGAAGGTGCGCGCCAGCCGCGCCAACGTGTGTGCCACCGGACGCGGGAGGACGCGGTCGCTGCCCGCCACAAGACGCTCGATGCGCTCGGGATGCGTCGCCAGCGTCCACATCACCAGCATCAGCACGATCACGAGTCCGGCGGCCAGCGTGGCCGACGCCTGGATGGGCGCAAGTACCGCGGGCGACAGAATCGCACGGCCGTCGAACAGCCACACAAATGAGGCGAGCAGCGTCAGGACGACGATGATATCGAGCGCACGCTCCATCACAATCGTCGCAAAGACCGACGCGATGTTCAGCCGCTCGGTTCGCGCAACCAGATAGGGACGAATCACATCGCCGGCTCGCGCTGGAAGGAGCGCGAGCGCGGCAAAACCGATGATCGTTGCCCGCAACACGGGGCCGAACCGCGTCGGTCCAACCGGGTCGAGGAGGTACCGCCACCGGACTGCCCGGACCACGGGCATGACAGCCGCAATGATGATCGACCAGACGATCAGGTCCATCCGCGCGTGCGCGATTTCGGCAGCGACGGCGGACAGATTCGCGCGGCTGAGAAACCACACGAAAAGGGCAATCGCCAGAAGCGTTACCAGCGCTGTACGGATTGTCATTCGCGGGGTGCTACACAATATATCAGGCTCCTTTCGCGCATCGGCCGGTACTATTGCGTACGGTTGCGAGCAGTGAAGCGGACCGTTAAGATGCCGGGTTTCCACACATGCCGGTCGCGACGCCTGTCATTCACACACGCCTCAAGGGAGCCGCGCCGCATCGCCAGGGGAAGGTTCGCGATATTTACGAGTTCGCCGACCGGCTGCTTCTGGTCGCGACCGACCGCATTTCAGCGTTCGATTACGTTCTCGGCTCCGGCATTCCCGACAAAGGGAAAGTGCTGACTCAGCTGTCTGAGTTCTGGTTCGAACAGACCCGCGACATCGTCGTCAATCACGTGATTTCGACTGACGTCCGCCAATACCCCGCCGAACTGCAGGGCGACGCGGAAATGCTGGCGGGCAGGTCGATGCTCGTCCACAAGACGAACCCGATTCCGATCGAGTGCGTCGCGCGCGGCTTTCTATCGGGATCCGGTTGGAAGGATTATCGGACGACGGGAACCGTTTGCGGTGTGCCGCTGCCGCCGGGACTGCGGGAGTCCGATCGACTGCCGGCGCCAATCTTCACGCCCGCCACAAAGGCGACGAGCGGTCACGACGTCAACATCAGTCAGGCGGAGGCTGGCCGCATCATCGGCGACCAGCTGATCGTGACGCTGCGCGAGCTGACGCTACAGCTCTACGCCTTTGGCGCAGCGCACGCCGAAGCCTGCGGCATCATCCTCGCCGACACCAAATTCGAATTCGGGCTAACGGCCGATGGGCGCGTCATGCTGATCGACGAAGTGATGACCCCCGATTCCTCGCGCTACTGGCCAAAAGATCAATATCGGCCCGGCGGCCCGCAGCCAAGCTTCGACAAGCAGTACGTGCGCGATTACCTCGAGCAGATCAACTGGAACAAGCAGCCACCTGTTCCCTCGCTCCCTGACGACGTCGTGATGCGCACCCGCGACAAGTATCTCGAGGCGTTCCGGCGCCTGACCGGAAAAGAGGTTCGCTGATGCCGATGCGTGAACAGCTCGAACAGCTGGTGCACGAGATGGTGACGCGGGGAATCCGCTACGATGAGGCACAGCGGGAATTCGAGAAGAAGTTCATCATGCAGGTGCTGCTGAAAGCCGACGGCAACCTGGGCAAGGCCGCGGATCTCCTCGGCATCCATCGCAACACGCTGGCGCGAAAAATCAACGAATACCGGCTGCGAAGGTCCGCCTGAAGGCGGACCCCTTCCGGCGATTTTCAGTGCACCTCCCTTGACACTCGTTTTTCCCGTTCACTAGACTTAGCAGTTGTCCACGGTGAGTGCTAACTCACTGTACGGGCCGGCTCCAGCCGACCCGTGCGATCAAATCCAAGGATTTTGCCCGGGCCTCACAGGCCGACGGCAGTTACCAGACGTCACAGTTGGAGTCGACTCACATGAAAGTCAGACCGCTACACGACCGCATCATCGTTCAGCGCATCGATGAAGGCGAACAGAAGATCGGCGGGATCATCATTCCCGATTCGGCCAAAGAGAAGCCGCAGCAGGGCAAGGTCATCGCCGTCGGACTCGGCAAGAAAGAAAAGAACGAACGCGTGCCGCTCGACGTCAAGGAAGGCGAGACGATTCTCTTCGGCAAATATTCCGGACAGGACATCAAAATCGATGGGGAGGAATACCTCATCATGCGCGAGGACGAAGTGCTCGCGGTCCTCGATTCCAAATAGAGGTCAAGGAACATGGCTAAGCAGATTATTTACGGCGAGCAGTCGCGCCAGGCGATCCTCCGCGGTGTCAACCAGCTCGCCGACGCGGTGAAGGTCACACTCGGCCCCAAGGGACGCAACGTCGTCCTCGACAAGAAGTTCGGATCCCCGACGATTACCAAGGACGGCGTGACCGTCGCCAAGGAGATCGATCTGAAGGATCCGCTCGAAAACATGGGCGCGCAGATGGTCCGCGAAGTGGCGAGCAAGACGTCCGACACGGCGGGCGACGGCACGACGACGGCCACCGTCCTCGCACAGGCGATCTACCGTGAGGGCGCGAAGAACGTTGTCGCGGGTGCCAACCCGATGGAGATCAAGCGCGGCATCGAGAAAGCCGTCGAAGCGGTCGTCGACAACATCAAGAAGATGAAGCGCGACGTGAAGGGCAACATGATCGCCCAGGTCGGCACGATCTCGGCCAACGGCGACGAGACGATCGGCAAAATCATCGCCGAGGCGATGGAAAAGGTCGGCAAGGACGGCGTGATCACGGTCGAGGAGGCGAAAACGCTCGAGACAACGCTCGACGTGGTCGAGGGTATGCAGTTCGATCGCGGCTATCTGTCGCCGTACTTCGTCACCGACGCCGAGCGGATGGAGGTCGTGCTCGAGAATCCCGTCATTCTGATTCACGAGAAGAAGATCAGCTCGATGAAGGATCTCCTGCCGGTGCTCGAGCAGGTCGCGCGCATGGGCCGTCCGCTGCTCATCATCGCGGAGGACGTCGAGGGCGAGGCGCTGGCGACGCTCGTCGTCAACAAGCTACGCGGCACGCTGCAGGCGGCTGCAGTCAAGGCGCCAGGCTTCGGCGATCGCCGCAAGGCGATGCTCGAAGACATCGCGATTCTCAGCGGCGGACGCGCGATCACCGAGGACCTCGGCATCAAGCTCGAAAACATCAAGATGGAGGACCTCGGGAAGGCGAAGAAAGTCACCATCGACAAGGACAACACGACGATCGTCGAGGGCGCGGGCACGACGGCCGCGATCGAGGGACGCGTCAAGCAGATCCGTACACAGGTCGAAGACACAACGTCGGACTACGACCGCGAGAAGCTACAGGAGCGGCTCGCGAAGCTGGTCGGCGGCGTCGCCGTCATCAAGGTGGGTGCGGCCACCGAAACCGAGATGAAGGAGAAGAAGGCGCGCGTCGAGGACGCGATGCACGCGACGAAAGCGGCGGTCGAGGAAGGTATCGTCCCCGGCGGCGGCGTCGCCCTGCTGCGTGGCGGCGAAGCGCTGAAGAACCTCAAGCTCGAAGGGGATCAGAGGGTCGGTCTCGATATCATCAAGCGCGCCATCGAAGAGCCGATGCGCTGGATCGCGACCAACGCTGGCGAGGAAGGCTCGATCGTCGTGTCGAAGGTGAAAGAGATGAAGCAGGACGAAGGCTTCAACGCCGCGACCGACACCTACGAAGACCTGGTGAAGGCGGGTGTCATCGACCCGGCAAAGGTCGTTCGCAACGCGCTCCAGAATGCATCGTCCATTGCCTCGCTGCTGCTGACGACTGAAGCTCTCGTCTCGGAGATTCCCGAGGAGAAGAAGGAAGCGCCCGCGATGCCGCACGGCGGCGGAATGGGCGGGATGTACTAGTCGTTCGCATCGTTCGAACCGTTCGATTCGTTCGGATCGTTCTTGGGCCGGCCGCAGAAGTGCGCGCCGGCCTTTTTTGTCGCGCCGAGTCGCGGTTCTGCTGAGCTCTCGCGGGTTCCCGCAGCCGCGGCGGACCATTCCTTGCTCACTCCGGACGCGGATGACTACGAGCTGCCGATCTCTGGCGTGTGTTGCTACGGCGACGCTTTTCGTCGCGTCGGCGCCCGTTGCGCATGCGCAGGACGCTACTCCACCGGCGACTATCTCGGATGCCGCACCGCCGCCGATCGCGCCATCAGAGCGCGCTCGCCGCGCACTCGGACGGCCACGTCAGACCCGCGTGGGGGCGCTACGTTGGAACGGTGACCAGCAATTCCGTTGAAAACACCTGGCTGCCGGCTTCCGCACGAACGTGGCAGCAGCTCGTGCTGCGTCAGGCGGGCGCAGTCGGCGGACGGTTCGTGGGAAACCTCTGGGCCGAATTCTGGCCTGATGTCCGGCGCCGCTTCACGCATTGAACATTGCGTCCGGCCGCGACGCACGACGTTT
>Ga0207659_10000285_pt1 | contig 30699 bp, 25 predicted proteins | sample KBSM43metaG_FD_184330 | JGI IMG/M metagenome (GOLD analysis project Ga0207659, IMG submission 184330) | Miscanthus rhizosphere microbial communities from Kellogg Biological Station, Michigan, USA - KBS M4-3 metaG (SPAdes) (version 2) | ecosystem: Host-associated > Plants > Roots > Rhizosphere >...
GGCCACACACCGATGCAATCTATGAGGCCGTCGTCCATAGATAGCAGACGGTTTCGATCATCTGCAATCTATGAGTAAGTGGCCGATTCCGTGCGACTTCCGCCGTTCACTCCTCCATAGAATGCAACGCTGCGGGGAATGTGGGCGGTGCGTCCGAAAACGCTCGGCCGGTGGCAATAAAGAATCCGGTGAGAATCCGATGGACTTGAGCGGCGAAAACGGAGAATAACGGACGAGGTAGTAGTAAGCTGCGTGTCCATCGCGGACGACGTTGAGTCAGCGTAGTTTGTCCGGTTGCATCTGGCCGACTGTCCAATTCCGGGCACCGTTTCGGCCGGACCTTAGCGAGGGTGGCATGAGGAATCGACGTTTTCTCGCGGTCATTCTGCTCGCAGTGTTCGTGACGCGAGCGCCACTCGCAGCGGTTGACGGCAAGAAGGCGATGTACGTCGGAGGGACGCGTGCCGACATCAAGGAAGCCGCCGAAGGGTTGTTCGAGGTCAACAGCGAAACGGAGATGGCGTTCACGCCAGATAAGACGAAAGTCCGGCACACAATCGCCCACAAGGATGTGACGGAGTTGGAGTACGGACAGAAGGCTGGACGACGCGTCGCCGTGGGACTACTGGTCAGTCCCCTCGCGCTCTTCTCGAAGAAGCGCAAACACTACCTCACGATCAATTTCAAAGACGACACAGGCAAGGACCAGGCGGTTGTGTTCGAGCTTGGCAAGGACATCGTGCGAACAACGCTGGCAATTATGGAGGCTCGCACCGGGAAGAAGATTGAGTATCAGGACGAGGAGGCGAGGAAATCGGGAAAGGGCGGCATGTGACCGTGCGTCGGGGCGATCCGTGCGGCTCACAGCCGCTCCGGAGGCTGCGTCACCGGTTCCAGAGCCAGGGACAGTTCTTCTCCGCGCGACAGGTCTGGTCGTCCTCGCCGCTCCGAAGAGAGCAAGACTGATATGAAGACGTGCCCTTTCTGCGCGGAGCAAATTCAGGACGCAGCGATCATTTGCAAACACTGCGAGAGGGATCTGGCCGCACCGGCGATCGTGACGCCGCCCACGAAGGCGTCACATGCTGCCCGCACGACCAAAATAGCCTGCGGCATTCTTCTCGTGTTGGCGCTCGCAGCCACGTATTTTGGTCCGGACCATCAGCGCTACGTAGAGTTTGATCGACGGCGCACCGAATGGCATGCCAGGTGCGACCGTTACGTGGGGATCCCCGATCGCAGCCTCGATGCAGCCGGCCGCGCGAGTGCCCAGGAACTGCAAGAGATGATGGCGTACGCCAAGCAGCAGGGTTGGTGACGGTCGGGACGCCATCGGGTTCGGCACTGACTTTCGCCCCGGCAATGTCCGGAAATCGGCGCTGTCGGACATTGAAGCTGAAACAGAAACACGAAAGAAGCGGACATCACGATGACAACGCTGCTCGGGGTGCTGTATTACGCGCTGCCAGGAATTGCAGTGGCACTGGCGGTGTCGTTCGCCTTAGCGGTTACTCTTCGGGGTCAGCGGAAGTGGGTGATTTCCGCGATTTGGTTCGGCATCGCCCTGCTGGCGACGGCGTTGCTTAGCCGAAAGGCTTGAGTCGGTTTCTGGTGTGGTACGCCAGCCGCAGTTGAGAGACCGATTATTCGGCGCAAGATTATCGGCTGTCCGAAGAGCGGGCCCGCCGCGGTGCTGTCGTGCGCACCTCGAACGCGCCGGCATGGCCTCCCGATCGATCCGATTGCAGTTCGGGCCACAGGACTTGCTGTTTACCAACATTGATTTCAGCGAGCGGCCGGCGACTGCGGTAGTACCGGTGCCTGAGCCTTCAACATGTGCGCTGACGGCGTGTGCCTTCGTGCTCACCCGCCGGTGGCGTTGCCGGTAGAAGTATCGAGGCGTAATTGGCGATCCCGCCCCTCTACTGGATGATCGAATGTGCCGGGTGTGGTGCTCGGCCTATTGTGTTCGAAACGTTCTTAGTATTTGTGGGCCTCTCGATCCGAATGCTCCCTTCGGATCCGGGTACGACCCAACGCCACTCTATGAGCGCTATTCCTGCACGCAGGGAATGTGTTCAACCGATGAAGACGATCGGTTCGATTGGCTACGTCGACGACGAGAAGATGTGGCTCTACGAACCCCATGTGCCCGTCACGATGACGAAGCCACAAGCTGATGAATGGCGACATCTCATTGAAGTTGCCGGTCTGCAGCGGCGGTGGCGGAAGAGTCACCCGTAAGCGTTCGATGTTCAGGGGTTGAATCGGCCCGTCTCGACGTCTTTCCGCACTTCCGCTGCCCACTGAAGGACGATCTCGCGAGTCGGAAACCGCTGCGTACTGCATCTCGCCGTTGTTGATTAGCTGTCCTTCGACGCCAATCTCCGGGCCTTGGTCAACGAGCTCGATGCGGTAAAACGTCTTGGTCCGTTCCGTGTTGAAGTCCACCAGCAGTTCGCGCTTGGGGCGCGGCTTCGGCTTCCGAGTGGCTGCCCGAAGCTCAGCCGTTATGGTAGCCTCTGCATCGAGGAGTGCTCCATGCGAAAGCTCGTTCTCGCGCTCGGACTCTTCGGCCTTCTTTTAGCTTCGATCCCCTAGGTGGAAGAAGTCGTCCACGCCGCCACTGCACAGGGGCGAATCCGTGCAACGCCTGCAAGAACTGCAAATACTGCAAGCGCTGCTCGAAAGAGGGTGGAGTGTGTGGGACGTGCAGAAAACGCTAACCGCGTTCGCGGCTTGATTGTTGGGAATTCGGAGCAGCGATGTTGTTGACCGACACAGTTCCGACCGAAGTCACGACTGCGAAGCTGGCCGGGCGCAGGCGACGGCTGCTGGCAGTTCTGATCGACGGCGTGATCGGGCTGATCGGCAAAGGGATGAGCGCCTTGCTTTTTGCGGCTGGACTGCGAACGCTCGCCTATTGGACACCACTGTTATGGGTTCTGCCCATATCGGCCGCGCAAATATGGCTCCTCGCGGTGCGCGGTCAGACGATCGGGAAGCTGCTCCTGAAGATCGCCATCGTCGATCCTGAGTCAAAACTGCCGCCAGGATTCTTGCGCACGTCGGCCATTCGGCAGGGACCGCTCTTTATTCTTCTTCAGATTTTTCCGAAAGCTTTTTTGTTGTCCTTCATCGTTGATAGCGTGTTCATCCTTACACCCAGCCGTCGTTGCCTTCATGATCGCTGGGCCCGGACTGAAGTCATCGCGGTTGGCCGGGACTGGAGGTAGCTGTGGTTCGCGCGACCATTGTCATGGCAGTCTTGCCATTCCTAAGAGCGCGTAACAAAACCGCCGAAACCTGATCCTCGTCGGCGAAGTAGCGTGAACGGGTATGGCCGCGGCGCTGCTTCCCGATCCGTTGTGGGATCTTGTTGAACCGTTCTTGCCAACTCCACCTCGTCGGCCGAAAGGCGGACGGCCGCGCGTCTCCGATCGCGCGTGTCTCATCGGCATTCTGTTTGTCCTCCGCAGCGGCATTCCCTGGCACATGCTCCCGCAGGAACTCGGGTGCGGATCGGGGATGACGTGTTGGCGCCGCCTGCGCGATTGGCAACGAGCGGGCGTGTGGGATCTCATTCATTTCGCGCTGCTGGATTGGCTCGCTCGAAACGATCAGATTGAATGGTCGGGAGCGGTCGTGGACCGTTGTTCCATCCGCGCGGTGCATGGGGTGACCAGACTGGTCCGAACCCTACCGATCGGGCCAAGCGCAGGAGTAAGCGCCATCTGATTTGCGACGGGCGAGGCGTGCCGCTCGCCGTGCGTCTGACCGGCGCGAATCGGAACGACTCGCAAGAAGCCCTGGCGTTGGTCGATGCGATTCCACCGCTGCATGGCGCACGGGGGCGACCGCGGCAGCGGCCGGACTGTGTGCTCGGGGATCGCGGCTACGACGCGACTGCCATTCGGCGCGGTCTGCGGGCGCGTCGTATCGTGCCCTTGCTGGCCATGCGCCGCACAGAGCGGGAGTGGCCTGGGACGGTGGCGGTGGGTCGTGGAACGCACCTTCGCCTGGCTCAGTCAGTTTCGCCGCCTGCGCGTCCGCTACGACAAGCGGACCGACATCCACGAGGCGTTCCTCTCGCTCGGGTGCGCGCTGATTTGCTGGCAGTCGCTGCGCAAGACGTGGAGGGCCGCCTGAAGCCGATGCCATCCTTCCCGGCGCTCATTCGCCAATAAAACGACGTTCTCCTGTGAAAATTGCGTCCATACGGCTGCTTGGCGGCCTCCGGTGGGGCAGGCCCTAGGAATCGGTCTACACTACGCCGTTTCTCGGTAAACGCCTGGCGATGAGCCGCAGCGCACATGTAGGAAACGGTGGCTGCAGCCGCCAGGTTAGACGTCGTGCCCAGACACGCAACTAGCGCGGTGGTAGTGCTGGACGCTCCCCAATCGGCAACTGCTGATCGAACGTCGTCAGGAGCACCGCAGTGGCCGAGTACTCGCCAATCAGTGTTGCGAGATCGACCAGGTTCTTGGGCCCCCAAATCCTCAAAGCGTTTGCATACGTCGCTGGCGTGACGCGCCGCGAGCCGAGTGCTTCGCGACCCAGTTGAATGATCGTTGCGTCTTGCTCCGACAACCCGACGACCGGCTGACGGTGTTTCACGATCTCGACAAGCTCTTGCGACACTCCTGTCCGCAGGGCCGCCGGCTCATGTGCTGCCCACTCGAACTGCGAATCGAGCTCACGTGCGGTGACCAGAATCGCCAGTTCGACAGTGCGTGCGCCGAGGGCGGTCTCAAACCGAAGATACGTGTTGAGGCGACGCACCACCTCGCCCGATTGCGGGCTATGGAGGTGTATCCCGCCCGGTCCCTGGAAACCAGCGAGAAGGCGGGCATTGCCCGCAGTGTCGTCGTACAACTGCTTGCCAAGTTGATCGAGATCGTCTCGCTTGACGACCGGGAGACGGTTCCGCGAATCGGCAAAGACGTCCGGCGGCAGGGCCTCAGTGCTCGAAGTCCCACGGGAGCCGGGAGTCGGTGCTTGGCACGACGCCGCAAGTGGACCGATGCCCACCAGAAGCATCCCTGCAACAACCACCCGATACCGATTCAGTCGAATCGTCATGTGTTGCCTTCCGATCCATGTAGACCCTTTGAGCAACTCTTAACGAATGGGGTTTCATCCCAACTGCCCGATGATCGGCGTGGGTCCGTTCAGTTCAATGCGGATCAAGCCGGTTGCACTGAGCCGCGTGGCTGTGTCGCCGCACAGCTATGTGATTGTAAGGCGGCGCGAGCGGGACGCGGTGCGACTTTCGACCGATTTGCGCGCGCGGGAAGCCGCTAGCCACAGTGCGGGACAGGCCATATGACACCCGGAAACGCGACCGCTGGGGTCAGCGGTCACAACGGCGAAGACCGGTGAACGAGCGGATTGAAGTTCCGACGCCACACCTGCGCATCGTTTCCGACGAACTTTGGCACGCGGCGCACGAGCGGCGCGAAACGCGGTTGGCGAAGGTAAGGCAGCGTCCAGCGGCGCCGTCGACTGGGACCGTAGTCGTCCGGCCACGGGACGTCGAGTCTCGCTATCTACTCTCCGGGCTTGCGAGATGCGCCGTGTGCGGCGGGAGTCTGAGCGTTGTTAGCCGCCAACACGGTCGGCAGCGGGCGCATTTTTACGGCTGCCTGGCATAGCACAAACGCGGGACGTCGATCTGCGGGAACAATCTGGTTGTAAGGATCGAACGTGTTGATGAGGCCGTGTTGACGGCGCTTGCCGGCGATGTCTTGAGTCCAGCGGTAGCGGACGCTGTAATTGAAGGCGTGATCGAGGAGCTTCGCCCGCTCAAGGTCGCCCACGAAGCGAGCGAGTTGCGCGTCGAACTTCAGAAGATAGACAGCGAGCTCGAGCGACTCACCGAAGCGATTGCCCTTGGTGGCCAAGCGGTGCCGCAGATTCTCGAGGGCATGCGCTTGCGACAATCACGACGGGATCAGCTGGCGGCCTCGCTGCATGCTCGCGAACGTGTGGACATCGGACGCTTTGATCGCCAGGCGATCGAGACTGCCACCCGCCAGCATTTGGATCACTGGCGCGCCTTGCTCACAAAACACGTCGCGGACGGTCGGCGACTGTTGCGAGAAGTACTCGCAGGGCCGCTACAGTTTATGCCGGAAGGGAAAACTTATCGGTTTAGAGGTGAGGCTGCGCTCGGACGACTGATCGCTGGAATGGCCGGTCTTCCAATGTTTGTGGCGTCCCCAACGGGATTCGGTACCGCTGGCGGCGCGCGAAGCGCGTCGCCGCGCTACCCGAAGAGCGTTGGGACGTCACCGACTGAGCGTAGCGAAGGAGGTGGCGTCCCCAACGGGATTCGAACCCGTGTTTTGGCCTTGAAAGGGCCACGTCCTGGGCCTCTGGACGATGGGGACCGGCAGCGAGAAGTCCTGATGATACTACGATATGGGACAAATCCCGTGAGCGAGACGTCGCAATCACGGTCATAAGATCAAAGTCAGAATTGCCGGAAGAAGACGCCAGTCGGGCTCGTTGTGCAGAATTGCGGCGAGAACGTCCGCGCTGCTCCTTGCGCCACTGCCTCACCAAAGATCCGCGACGCCGCTTGCGCGATATTAGAGAGCCGGCTCTCGTTTCGGCGGCAATGGTTTCCGCGGCATCGTCCGATGCCGCAAGAACCTTGGCCACGCCGAAGTCCAGCAACTTCACCGCGCCCGCGCGCGTAATCATGACGTTCGCAGGTTTCAGGTCGCGATGAATGATGCCACGCTCGTGCGCGGCATCGAGCGCTTCGGCGATCTGCCATGTCAGTTCCACAGCGTCTGATTGCTTCAGTGGTCCGCGCCGTATCTTCTCGGCAAGGCTTTCGCCCTCGACGAGTTCGAGCGCGAGAAAACTGAGGCCGTTGGCGTGGTCGAAACCGTAAATCTGGGCGATGTGCGGGTGGTTCAACGAGGCGAGGATCCGTGCCTCCTGTTGAAATCGCGCGACACGAACCGCATCGGTGGCTGGCGTGCCCGGCAGAATTTTGACGGCGACGTCACGAAGCAACTTGACGTCGCGTGCCTGATACACCTCGCCCATGCCGCCGCTGCCGATCAGCGAGACGATTTCGTAAATGCCGAGCCGAGTACCTGGGACGAGCGGCCATCTGGTTTCTTGAACGGCGGAATTATCGTCGAAGACCGCGCCACCGGGGAAGAAGCGGACTGAAGCTCTCTGAAAAGGCCTAAAACCGGGATTCGATAACCAGCTGCCGCTCCGGGCCGTTGAATGTGACCCGCGCGAAGATGTGCAGCGGCAGCAGCCCGTCTGCGCTTTGCACGGTCGCTGCGCGATCGACGATCACGACCGGAACATCCGTCAACCTCGTCTCGCCGATGTGCAAGACGTTGAGGCGCCCGATCATCGCTTCCCTGCTGCCGGTGACGCCGCTGAGCGTGGCGCGGCCGGTGAGCGTTATCGGCGATTTCGCGCGATCGTCGCGGGGGAACAACACGAGCCCTTCGGACCCGCTATCCGGTACCAGCCGCAGCGTGGAACGGCCCTGCGGCAGGACGACCAGAAACCGATCGTCGCATGGCTCGAGCGTCAGGACGGCGGCATGTCGCGGCACTTCACCGGCGAGGTCGCGAATGATGATCCGCCGTGCTCGATAATCGATGGTGTAGCGCAGCGCCGCAAGCACGTCTTGCCCCACGATGCCCTGAACGCGCCCCCCATCCGCGTCGGGCAACGCGAAGTCCTGGTCTGGCATGACAGTGGCCAGAACGTCGTTGACCGACACGCCTCCCATCGCCAGGTGTTCGATTCTGGTCACCAGGCGGGCTTTCTGTCCGATTGCGGACGCTAGGGTCGTTTGGGCCACGATCGGCAGCCGTAGCGACGTCACCAATGATTCTGAAATGGCCGATCCGTTCGCGCCGGTATCGAGCAGGAACGGGACGGGGCGGCCGTCGTCCAAATGAACGCGGACGATCACGCCACCTCGCGGCGTCAAATGAAATGGCAGCTCTGAATGCGGAACAGAATGGGCTGCTGCGGCAAACGAGCAGTTAGCGATGAATATCAGGACGAGCGCCGGGATTCTCATAGTTGCACTGTGGCGGCGAGCAGCCCCTGGCGTCGTGAGGGTCGCGTGACGGAATGACGGGAAGCGATGATGTGTTGAAATTCGGCGAGTTCCGGCTCGATTTGCGCCGGATGGGCGTGTGGAAGGCCGATCAGCCGGTGCCGCTCGAGCCCAAGGCACTCGACGTGTTGCGCCACCTGGTGGCCAACTGCGACCGCCTGGTGACCAAGGACGAGCTGATGGACGCTGTCTGGAAGGACACGTTCGTCACGCCAAACGCTCTGACACGCGCCGTCGCACAGCTGCGAAAGAGCCTCGGCGACGATGTGGAACACCCGAGGTTGATCGAGACGGTGGCCAAGCGAGGCTATCGATTCATTGCACCGGTGACCCCGGTGACCCCGGTGACCCCGGTGACCGTCGACGCGCACAGCGATGCTGCGGAATCAGGCGCGGCGGAGACGGCCGTGGCGATCGACGGCGCGGTCGCCGCCTCTCCTCGCACGGTGAGGCATGTGCCGTGGCTCGCCGCATCCGCCATCGCGCTCCTGCTGGCGGTCTCTTTCGTGATCGTCAAGACGACGGCGACGACTGCGGTGGTTGGCGGGCCAGCCGAAATCACGCCGTTGACTTCGTACGGCGACGTGATCGATGCGGCGGTCGCGCCGGACGGCAAGTATCTGGCCTATGTGCGATCGGCGCAGGGGCAACAAAGCTTGTGGATCCGCCAGCTGCGCGGTACCAATCCGATCGAGCTCGTCGCGCCGGCGGCGGTCAGTTACTACGGCATCACCTTCGCACCCGATTCCGCGTCGATCTATTACGTCGTGCGCGGACCCGAACCGCTTGCCTATCCGACCGGCATGCTGTTCAACATCCCGGCGCTGGGCGGCTTGCCGCGCCGGCTCGGCACGCCGTTCGATCATCATCCCTCGGTGTCGCCCGACGGAACCCGTCTGGCGTCGCTGCGCGCGGAGTATCCGTCACCCAACCAGAGCGCGCTGCTGATCACGAATGCCGACGGCAGCGATCCGCACACGTTATTGGTCGTCGACGAACCGGAAGTGCTGGCGCCGGGGTTTTTCATCGCTCCATCATGGTCGCCGTCCGGCGAGCGCATCGCCGTCGCCGTGCGCAACCTCGACGCGTACTCCGGGCGATTGCTGACCGTCGATGTCGCCACCGGCGCGGTCCATCGATTCGACAGCATCTTCGCAACCGCTACCTACACCGCCTGGCTGCCCGACGGATCGGGCATCGCGTTCATCGCCGCCAACAAGAGCGATCCGTCGATCGAATTCGGCTCGCGCGTGTGGATTCAACCGCTGCCCGACGGACCGCCACGTCCGCTGACCACCGGCGTCGTCCAATACCGCAACGCGACGGTTCCGGCCGACGGCCGATCGATCGTCAGCGTCGGGAACCTGGACAATGCCGCGATTTGGCTGGTGCCGCTGGTGACCGGTCAGCGCCCTCAGAAGATTCCGTCGATGAAGGAGGACGGCACCGCCGGACTGTCGTGGCTCGGCCGCGACTCCATCGTCTTTACGTCATCTGACGGTGGCTCGCTGCAGCTGTGGACGATGAAGACCGACGGATCGAGCCGCCGCCAGCTGACGTCGGGCGGATGGAATGTCTGGCCACGGGCGACGCGCGACGGCAAGGCGATCTTCTTCGTCTCGGATCGGAACGGCAAGCCGGCAATCTGGCGCATGGATAGCGACGGCAATAACCCGCGGCTGCTGGTGACAGCCACCGAACCGCACGAGTTGACGCTCAGCGCCGACGAACACAGCGTTTTTTTCACGGCGGTCGGACCCGAACGGCTGGATTCGACATTTCGCGTTTCAGTTGACGGCGGCGCGGCGACGCTGATCGCCAAGGGCCTCGTTCATGCCGCAGCCTCACCCGACGGAAGAGCCATTGCAGGGCTGTTGCAGGAATCACGAACCGCAGTGCCAGTACTGGCAACACTTCCGGCGGCGGGCGGCGCGGCTACGAAAACGTTCAACGTCCCGGTAGCGATGACCGCCGGCAGCGTATGGTGGACTCGCGACGGCAACGCGCTGCTCTATGCCAACAGCGATCGGATGAATGTCTGGCGGCAGCCGCTACGGGGCGGCGCGCCATCAGCGGTGACCGATTTCGTTGAGGGTGCGATCGTCCGCGCCGATCTCGGTGCGGACGATCGCCTGATGTTGATGTGCCGCGGCATCACGCTCCGCGATGCCTTCCTAATCAGCGGCTTCCGCTAATACGCTGTGTCGCGTGGCTGAATCCGCTCGCCTATTCACGATGAACGCAAAGTTCGCCAAGAACGGCGAGGTCCAGCTTAGTGTCCTGCGGTCGTCTGACCGCCCTTGTAGCTGATTCGCCAGATCTTCCTGCCACCGTCGTCCGACATCAGCAGCGAACCATCCGCGAGCTGCGCGACGCCGACCGGGCGTCCCCACACCTCTTTGCTGTCCGGCGAGAGCATGAAGCCGGTGAGGAACGGACGCGGTTCGCCGGTTGGCTTGCCATCCTTGAACGGCACGAACGCCAGGTCGTACGCGACTCGCTTCGATCGGTTCCACGATCCATGGCGTGCGACAAACGCACCGCCTTGAAACGACGCGGGGAACATTTTGCCGGTGTAAAAGACGAAATCGAGCACCGCGGTGTGCGCGCCCATCAACACGTCGGGCACGATCGCTTTCTTCACCAGATCCGGCTTTTCGCCTTTGCGGCGCGGATCCTCATTTGGTCCGATGTAGGCGTACGGCCAGCCGTAGAAACCGCCCTGCTTCAGCGACGTCAGATAGTCCGGCACCAGGTCGTCGCCGAGCGCATCACGCTCCTGCACCGTCGCGAACAACGTGTCGGTGCCGGGATAGAACTTCAGGCTCACCGGGTTGCGCGTGCCCGACGCGAAGGTCTCGTGACCGGTGCCGTCCGGGTTGTAGCGGTGTACCGCGGCACGCATCGGGTTTTCGCCGGCGTCGACATTCGATCCCGAGCCGACGGTCAGCAACATCTTTTCGCCCTTCGGATCGAAGATCACCATCCGCGTCCAGTGACCGTTGCCGAAGTCCTTCAGCGATACAACCTCCTGCCCCGGCGTCGTCGCCTTCATCGAAGCGGCATCGAACCTGTAGCGCTTCAGCGAGGTCGTCTCCGCGACATAGATGTAGTCCTTCCACAACGCGATCCCGAACGGCCGATCGAGGTTGTCGAGAATCTTTGTTTTCGACTCGAACGAACCGTTCTTATCCTTGTCCGCGAGCACATAAATGCTGCCCTGGCCAGGGGTGGCGCGAGCGCTGTCGGACAACAACACCTCGCCGCCGGCGGTCGGCAGCATGAAACGCGGCGTGTCGAATCCTTCGGCAACGACGTCGGCGGCGAAGCCGCTCGGGACCGAGACGCGGGCATTGTCAGGCTTGGGCACCACCTGCGACCGGTTGTCGGCCGATGGCGTGGCAAACGGCGGCGGCAATTGTCGTGGCGACTGCGCGACCAGCACCGCAGCGCTCAGGCTGAAAAAGATGAGAATGCGTGAAGGCGTCTTCAACATGCCCACACGATACTCCTCTGGCATAGCCGGAGCAACGAAGGCAGCACAACCACTCAGGGTCGGCCGACCGTCACCGCTCGAGCCTTCTCCATCATCCGAACATTGTGGATGCTGAGGTATGTGCGATAGGCCGCGGCGCCATAAAACGCGAGCGTTGCCAGCCGTGGGTGGCGATTGCCGAGGAATTTGTAGACCGCCCAACCGGTTGACGCGTCGATCGCAGCGTTGACACCGACCAGCCACGCCGGATGGTCCTCGAGATGTCGGACCAGCACGTTCTCTTCGTGCAGCAACTCCGGGTATTTCGATCTGAATTGAAAAGTCGTGATGTGATCCGACGCGACCGCGGCCGTCCACACCGCAGCAGATAATTTCAGATGCTGTTGCTGCAACTGCGGCGGGTGCGACAGCGGCGGGGGTTCCTGCGCCACTGCCGTACTCTCGAACCTGAGCAACAGGACGAGACACACTGCCAGCGACGACGTGATGTTCACGCGCATATTTCGACTGTTGGGGTTCGGGGATTCTACCGAGCTCGAGGGCGATCCTCAAGCTCAGCAAAAATAGTCAGTCAGTCTTGCTTGGTCTGATTGCTGATCTGGAGATCCCAGCCATCGGGATCGAGCACGTGGAAGCTCTTGAAGTTCTCCCCCACCATGTCGGGCCGCGGATTCAGGCCGCGGCGTTCGAGTTCGGCCTTCACCTTATCGGTATCCCACGGCTGAACCCCCCACGAGATGTGATTGATCACACCGGTTAACGGCGGCCGGTCGCCGCGCGGCTGCGGAGCGGCAGCCCCTTCACGACCTTGCTGGCGGTTGTTGCGGACGATGATCTGGCCGATCGAACCGATGTTCATCGTGCACTGATTACCGTTCTGGCTTTCGTTGGCGATCGTCCAGCCCATGAGATCGCGGTAGAACGCGGTGCTCTTCCGGTAGTCCGACACGGCATAGGAAATGTGATCGAGGTAGACCGTTTTCCACGGCGCCGGATCCTTGGGCGCCGGGATCTGCGATTCCCTGGCCTGAGCAGCCATCGCAGCGCCGCCCGGGACGGCTGCGGCCGCCGCCAGCGTCAGGCTCTGGATCAGTTGCCGGCGCGTGAGTTTGCCGTCCTCGAATTGCTTCAGCAGACCGGCGATGACTGACTCCATGGCTGCACTCCGAAAAATGAACGCCGAGGACGCCAAGCGCGCCGAGAGAACATGTTTCTCTGCGGGCTCAGCGGACTCGGCGTTCTAGGCTCTTAACAGGACACGCACTTATGTGAGTTTTTCGACCCGAGCTTTTCCAGTAACGCTACGGTAGCCGGGAACGGCGAGACACGCTGCACCGGGCCGTTCGCCATATCGGCGACGGTCTGGCCGCTCCGGGCGACGGCGGACACATCCGCGCCTTTCGACACCAGGTACATGATCGTGTCGTTGTCACCGCGCGCGGCGGCGTGGTGCAGCGGCGTATAGCCGTCGTTGTCGCGCGCGTTCACGTCCGCACCGAGCTCTTCGACGAGATATTTCACGACCGGCAGCCACGCGTCGGGTGCGTGGCGATGCGCGTTTCCGGCGAACCCCTCGCCGTACTCGACGCCCGCGGCCGCGTGGATCGGCATCGCGCCGGGACCACCAGGAGGAATTGCCGGCCATTGCGGTTTCGGTGCGGCGGTTGCGCCCGGCATGCCGTCCTGTCCCGGACCGCCACCGCCCGGTCCGCGGCGGACCGGCGTCGGCGGCGCAACCGTCGGAATTTCTGGATCAGCGCCGTACTTCACCAGCAGCTTCATCGCGTCGAGATCGGTGGCATACGCCGCACGCCAGAACGCCGTCGATCCGGCGGTGTCGGCAAGGCCGCAGTTGCGATTGCCGCAGCCGCTATACACCAGATACCAGGGATGCGTGCGCATCCGCGCGTTGACGTCGGCACCGCCGTCGAGCAGCGCCTTCATCACATCCAGGTAGGTGGCCTTCTGCTGCTCCATTTCCTGAGGCTGTGGATAGCGCGTGCGCGGCTGCCACTGCGCGTTGATCGCCGCCCACAGCGGCGTCGCGCCGTTGCTGTTCGACGCGAGGTTTGGATTCGCGCCGTGCTGGATCAGGAACATCGCCATGTCGAACTCGCCGTTGATGACCGCCATCAACAGCGGCGTCGTCGTGTCGCCGGCACCGGGTTGGTTGATTGGTGCACCGCCGTCGAGCAGCGCCCGCGCCGCCTCGATGTGGCCCTGACGCGCCGCATGCAGCAGCGCCGTCAGGCCGCCGAAGCTCGAAACCGGCGGATTGATCTCTTCAGGATTGAAACTATTGGCGGCGTTTGCGCCGTTGTCGCCATTGTTGGCAGCGCGTGGCTCGGCTGGCGGGAGCTTGCCGGACGCGAGCAGGTCGCGGGCCGCCTGGATGGCCGCTTGCACCTGGCTGGCAGTCGGCTGCTGCCCTTTCGGAACGGTCGCTTCGAGCACTTTGCGCTGCAGCTGCGCCGCCGCGCGGTCGAGCGCGAGCTGATGCGCGACGTCCACCGTCTTCGAGGTGATCTTCGCGTCGGCGCCGGCTGCCAGAAGCGCCTTGATCGCATCAACGCGATTCTGCGACGCGGCAAACATCAGCGGCGTCTGGCCCCACTGCGATTCCTTCGCGTTGACATCGGCGCCCGCGTCGAGCAGCGCCTTGACGACGACGACGTTGCCGGAGGAAGCGGCGAGATGAAGCGGCGTCGCGCCGCTGGTCGTCGCACGCGCTCTGACGTCGGCGCCCCCCTTCAGCAGTGCCTCGACGACGGCGGCGTTTCCGGAGCGGCTGGCGAGATGAAGCGGCGTGTATTGCCCGATGCGCGTCACCGCCGCAACATTGGCGCCGGCATAGAGCAGCATTTCGGCCAGCGCCGCGTCGCCACGTTCGGCCGCCCAGTGCAGCGGAGTCATGCCGTCGCCCTGTGCGGCGCTGACATCGGCGCCCTGCTTGAGCAGCGACCGGACCGCTTCGCGGTCGCCTTTCATCGACGCGTCTGCCACTGGCGCGTTGGAATTGGCGGCGCCGAGCAGAGCGGTCATGCAGAGAGCCAAGCCGCCGGTGAGCAACAAGCTGATTCGATGCATATCGCCAACTTCTTTCCAATGCCGGCGGGGCCCTCCGCCTTCGCTCGGCGTTTTCTACTCCGCGAGCTACGGCGGACCCGCCGTAGCCTTGGCGAAGGCGGGCACCCCCGTCACCGGCTTCGTGTTGCTAAGCGATCGTTGTAGCGCTCGGCGCCGACAACGAGAACGTCCCCGTGCTGTCTCCGAACTGCTTGATGTCGTCCAGTCCGAGTTCGTTGAGCAGCGTCAGCATCACGTTGGCCATCGGCGTTCCGTCGGCGGCCTTGAGGTGCAGATTGCCTTTCAGCAGGCCGTTCGCCTTGCCAAACAGCGCCAGAGGGCAGCGGCGATGGTTATGGATATTCGGATCCGCCATCGGCGAGCCCCAGATGATCATCGTCTTGTCGAGCAGCGTCTGGTCGCCTTCGACGGCACTCTTCATCTTGTCGAGGAAGTAGGCCATCTGGCCGACGCGGTACTTGCAGATCTTGTTGAACTCCATGATCCGCTCTTCGCGGTTGCCATGGTGGCTCGCCGGATGGAACGGCTGCGTCGATCCGCTCTCCGGGAACACGCGGTTCTGCGCGTCGCGGCCGGTCTTGAACGAGATGACGCGGGTCATGTCGCTCTGCAGCGCCAATACCTGCAGATCGAACAGCAGGTGCATGTGCTCCGAGAATGAATCCGGCACACCGGCGGGCGCGTTCGGCATGTCGCGGGTTTCGCCGCTACGGTTCTTCGCTTCAACTGCCTGGATGCGGCGTTCCAGCTCGCGGACGTTGTCCATGTAGCGATCGAGCCGCTGACGATCGCTCGAGCCGACCTGCCGGCGCACGCGCTCCACTTCGCCGGTAATCCAGTCGAGGATGCTGCTGCGCGTCTGACGACGGGCGGCGCGCTCTTCGGGGGTGTTGCCGGCGCCGAACAGCATGTCGAAGGCAACCCGCGGGTCGCGAATCATCGGCAGCGGTTCGCTGGGCGACGCCCAGCTGATCGAGTCGGTATACGCGCACGAGTAGTTGTAGGTGCAACCGCCAGCCTGATCGAGATTCTCGATGCAGAACTGCATCGAGGGCATCGGCGTGTCCTGGCCGTAGCGCTTGGCGTAGAGCTGGTCGAGCGACGTGCCGGCCCAGAGATCCGAACCCTGGGTTTGCTTCGGATGCGACTGCGTGAGGAACACGGCGCTCGAGCGGAAGTGATCGCCGCCGATTTCGGGCAGCAGAAACGCTTCCGCGTTGCGCACGTCGGTGTTGCTGACCAGCGTCAGGTGATCGCGGAACGCTTCGAGTGTGCTGAACGGATTGTCCGGCACCAGCGTAAAGTCTTTGCCGACGGTATCGGGGGCAAACAAGTGCTTGGTCGCGCCCCAGTTGTTGCAGCCGGCAAGGCCATGCACTTCTTCGATGCAGACCAGCCGCATCGGCTCCTTCGGCGCAGCGTGCGCCAAGGTCCGGCGCGCCGGCACCATCGCGTCGAGGAACGGCAGCGCCACGGTCGCGCCGGCGGCCTTCAGAAAGGTCCGACGCGGCAGGTGTTTGCCTGTGATGAAATGCATGAAGTCTCCCTTTATCGTGACGCTTCAGTCGTGACCGCTTCAGCCTTCTTCATCTGGAACGCGTCACTCTTGATCACGCCCAGGATGAACGCCGACATCTTGTATCCGCCCGTTTCCGCGTTCTTCGCAATCGCGCGAACCGCCGGCATGTCGGAATACTCGACGCGGCGTCCGAGCGCGTAAGCCATCAGGTTTTCGGTGAACGTCCGTACCAGCGGAACCGGACGCTTCATCAAGGCCGCAGTCAACTCCGCAGGACTGGTCACCGGCGTGCCGTCGTAGTAGTCGCCGCGCGTGTCGAGCGGGGCGCCGTTCTCGCGTTCGCGCCATTTGCCGGTCACATCAAAATTATCGAGCGCAAGGCCAATCGGATCCATGAATCGGTGGCACGAATTACACGTCGGATTCGCGCGATGGATTTCCATCCGTTCACGCGTTGTCAGCATCTTGCCGTCTTTGGCACCGGCGGTCTCGTCGAAGCCGGGAACATCCGGTGGCGGCGGGGGTGGTGGCGAGCCCATCAGCACTTCCATCACCCACTTGCCGCGCAGCACCGGCGACGTGCGATTCGCAAAGGACGTCTGGACCAGGATGCTGCCCTGTCCCAACAGACCGCGGCGACTATCGTCGGGATAGGTCACCTTACGGAACGCCTCGCCCGACACGCCTGGTATGCCGTAGTGCCGCGCCAACCGCTCGTTGACGAACGTATAGTCGGCGCGGAACAGATCGAGAATGCTGTTGTCATCGCGAACCAAGCTGTTGAAAAACAGCTGCGTCTCACGGCGCATGTCGTTGGCCAGGTCGTCGTAGAAGTTGGGATAGAAATTCGGATCGGGGTGGACCTTTTCCACGTCCTGCAAGCGCAGCCACTGCGCCGCGAAGCGTGTGCCGAGTGCCTGGCTGCGCGGATCGGCGAGCATGCGGCGCGCCTGCTTCTCTAATGCTCCGGGGGCCGAAAGTTTGCCGGCTGTCGCCAGCGTCAGCAGTTCCTGATCGGGCGGCGTTCCCCACACGAAAAACGAGAGACGCGAAGCGAGGTCGACGTCGGCGACGCGATAGGCGCCGGTGGTGACCGTTTCCGGCGCACGTTCCAGGCGGAAGATGAAATGCGGGCTCGCCAGAATCGCTTCGAGCGCGGTGCGAATGCCGCTTTCAAAATTCCCGCCTCCGCCCTGCCGATTCTGGCCGGGCTTCGGCGCGACAAGTGCCTGACCGCGGGCGCCTTCCTCGAAGAACGGCATCAGCCGATCGATTTCGCCGGGCGTCAACGGACGACGGTACGCGTCGCCGCCGATCCTGGCGATGATTTGCCGCGCGCACGGCCGTTCTTCGGCTTGAGTCGTCGGACGGCAGCTGAAAATCTTCTCGCGGCTCGGCGTTTCAGAAATGCCGGTGATCCGGTACGGACCCTTGACGATGAAGTCGCGCACGTGCGGCAGCGTCGTGATTCCGGGGCCCCCGGATCCGCCGCCGGCGAACGACCAGTCGTGCGGACGGATCAAATCCTCGTACGGACCATCGAGTTTGCGGACGAATGCCGCCGCCACTTTGTGCTGGCCCGCTTTGATCGGGATCGGCTCCGTGCGCATCGGCACCGCACCGCGGCCATCAGCGCCGCCGGCCGGACCGGTTTCGTATTCGATCAGCGCGACGCGTTCTCCGTCGATCGACACGTCGATGTCTTCGAACCGCGAGTTCGATCCGGACGTGAGATCCACTTCGAACACGTACTCGGCGTCGGCCGGGAACACGTGATCGACAACCATGCCGCCGCGCGTGCCGTAAGGCGCTCCGTCGACGTGGTCCCAGGGATGCTGCGAAACGTAGCCGGCGGCGGTATACGTGGCGTCCTGCGTCGGCGCACCGCGATCGCCAATCGCCATGCGGCTGATTGCGCTCGCCGCATTCAAGTACGACTCGAGCAGTGTTGGCGACAGCGACTGCGCGTCAGCGATGTTGTCGAAGTTGGCGCTCTTGGTGTCGAGCGGCAGCCAATTGCCCGGATCGACGTCGAGACCGAGCAAATCGCGGATCGCACGCTGGTACTCGGGACGATTCAACCGTTGAAAGACGCGCTGCCCGGGATTCGGCTTGGCAGCGGCCGCCGAATCGATCTGCGTTTCGAGCGCCGCGATCAACGCCGCATAGGTTTGCGGATCCGGGCGCGGCGCGCGCGGCGGCGGCATGAATCCCGCCCGCAGCTTGCGAATCATCCGCTCCGCCACCTCCGCGCTCTGCGCGGCGCGCGTCACATCGAACGACGCCAGCGACAAATCGCCGGCCTTCGCTTTGCCGGTTTCGCTATGGCAGCCGACGCAGTACCGGCGGAGGGTGGCGTTCAGGTCCGAGGCACCGTCAGGGGTGCCTGGTGCTGGGTGCTGGGTGCTGGGTGCTGGTGCCTTGGCGCCGGGTGCGCTGGTGCGGGGTGCCGAGGTGGCGGGTGCCTGGGTGCCGGGTGCTGCTGCGGCGGGTTTCGCGGTTGGTGATTGCGCAGCGTTACCGATGGCGATCGTGGCGGCACACACACTGGCGGCGATGGCGCCTGCTTGGAGCGCCCGACAAACCCCCCGCATCCGAGAGTCCTCCGCCGCAGATTCTACACCTGCGGCAAGCTGGCTTATGTCTTTGCTTGTAAAGGGTTATGTCGATGAGTAGCGGATGATGAACGCTTCAACCGCGGCCGGATCCGAGTCCGTAAACTGGATACCGGCGCGGTAGCGCAGAGCCTTGGCCTGCGAGTGCGGATCGGCTCGGGTCCAGACCACCGTACCGCGACACGTGACGGACATCTCGTCCGAGATCAAGGCAATGGGACACTCGTGGTGGAGTTCCAGCGGGGCGGCCGATAACACCTGAGCTCCGCCAACCGACAGGTCGATCAGTTGGGCGTTGGCGCCTTCGATGTCGACATCAATCTTCGAACGGAACGAATACCGGCTGAACCGTCGAATCGGCTGCTCGCCCGTCGGGGTTCGATCCTCGAGCATGGAACCGAGCTCGACATCCGGGCTGTTGGTGTCTGCCTGCTCGCGACGGAACAGCCGCACCTCCAGTTCGCGCACGCGCCCCGCCGCTGCGGCATTGAGAGCCCGGAGCCCCTCCAGCTCCTCATTCGCGGCATCCCCTTCGGACGACAAGGCCTGTTGCGCGGCGCGCAACGATTCCAATTCGGCCGAGAGCCGCGCGTTTGCCGAACGCAGCGACTCGACCTCGGCATTCGCTGCAGTCGCCGAGTGCACGCGCGCGGCTTCGAGATCGGCGCGGAGCGTCTGCAGTTCGGCGGTCGCGGTCTTGAGCGCGACGTCGGCCTTCTCGTATTCAGCGAAATACTCGGCCTGCTCGGCACGAGCCCGTTCGAGCTCGCCGCGCAGCTGCTGCTCGTTCGCGGCAAAGCGTTCGCGATCCGCGGCCGACGCCGCTTCTGCCTGGAGGAGCTTTGCGGTTTCGGCGCTCATCGCGGCGTCGGCCGCCTCGGCGCGGGCGATGACATCCGTGACGCGCTGCTCGACCGCCGACAGATGACTGCGCCGTTCCTGGCGCTCGGCCGCCGCGGTCCGCTCCAGCTCGGCGTAGCGCTCTTCGAGGGCGGTCAGCGCCGCCCGCGCGGCATCGGCGTCCGCCATCGCTGCGGCGGTGGCCGCACGCGCCTGCTCGACGTCGGCGGCCAGGGCTTCCCGTTCGGCGCGTTCGCGAGCGACATCGGCGGACAGCGATGCGACGCTGGTCCGGTTTGCGTCGAGATCCGCCGCGCCGCTCGCCGCCGAATGGAGCGCTGCCTGCAACTGCTGGCGAACCGAGTAGAGCTCGCGTTGAGCTTCGGTGACCGTTTTACGTGCGACGTCCAGATCGCCGCGCAGCGTCTCAACGGCTTCGCTCAAGTCGGTGCTGGTGTTGCGCCCCTGGATCAGTTCGCTATCGAGGCGCGAAGTGGTGACGCGCTCTTCCTGAAGCGCCGCCTGGGCGGCTTCCACATCGCGCCGCAATCCATCGCCGCGCTCGGTTTCGCGCTCGAGCCGCGTCCGCAGTTCCTCGACTTCGCGGCGCAGCGACGCGGATTCCTCGATCAACGCACCGTGAATGCCGGAACCATCCCCCGCGGCAGCTCGCGGTGTGCGCCTGTCGGCGTCCGCTTGCGCTTCGAGCCATTGGCGCGCGGCGGAGGTGTGGGCTTCCTCGCTGGCGACGCGCGCCAGGTCGATAATCAGCGTCTCGAGCGATTCGCTGTTTTCGGGATGCGCCAGCGCTTTTTCGAGCGCCATCAACCGCGCGTCGAGCGCGGCGCGCAGCGCATCCAGTTCCCGCTGGGCGGTTTCGGAGAGATAGGTTCGGAGATCGCTCACGGCCGACTGCGATTATAGTTTTCGTGTGGCATCACCGAAAGTGATCGCCGCGGCGCAGGCCGCGGCCAGTTGGGCGCGCGCGCGGCGCGCGACCTGGACCACCGTCCCGTTGCCGCGGCCAGTCACGCCGGCGACCGTATCGCCCATCGTACAGCCGTTCGGCGAAGTCCTGGATCCCGAGCCGGTCGAAATCGAAACGGTCGTTTTTCCGACGCGGCCGGTTCTCGCACCCGCGCCGCCGCCGGTCCAAAAGACGCGCGGACCGGCCAATCCGCGGGTGGTGCGCGGCGCGATTGCCGCCGGTGTCCTGGTCCCAATTGCGTTGGCAGCGGCTTACGCGATGCGCGGCGGCTTCTCGACGATGCGCGGTCGGGTCGCGGCGCCCACGTCATCGCCGACCGGGTCGGCGGGGCCGAAGGCACCGACCGCCAAGACGACCGGCGTGTTGAAGGTCACCTCAACGCCGGAAGGTGCTCGGGTCGTGGTCGATGGGCGCGACCGGGGTGTGACACCGCTGTCGATCGACGACATCAGCCTCGGCGCCCACCTCGTTGCCATTGAAGCCAAGAATGGATCGGTCGAGCGATCGGTGATGGTTACGGCCGACAGCGTCGCACAGCTCGACGAACAGATTTTCGACGGCTGGGTGGCAGTCTTCTCGCCGGTCGAACTGGTGATTTCAGAGAGCGGACGAGTCTTACGGCCCGACGACCACAACGAGATCATGCTGTCGCCGGGCACGCATCGATTGCGATTCACCAACAGCAAACTGGCCTACGACGAAACCAAGTCCATCGTCATCAAGCCGGGCGAGCGAAACGCCTACAACGTGACGCCGCCGCAGTCGTCCGTGTCGGTGACCGCCAGCCAGCCTGCCGAAGTGTTCCTCGACGGCGCCAAGATCGGCGACACCCCGCTGAATGCGGTTCCGGCCACGATCGGCACGCACGATCTGGTGGTCAAGCGGGCATCCGGCAGCCAGAAGCGGATGGCGATCACCGTCACCGTGAAGCCGTTCGCCGTCAACGTCGATTTCTGATGCTGTTCCTCGTCTTCACGCCGCTCTGCGCGCTGATTCTGCGTCTGCAGACACGTTGGCGATGGCGAACGATCTTCTGGGTGTCGATTGTGCTGGGGCTCGCCGCGGACTTCAGCGGCGACCTGCTTGTGTCGCTCCGCCGCTAGCGCCGGCGTCGTACAGCACCTTTCCGCCGACAATCGTGTAGACGACGCGCGCGGCCGGAATCTGATCCTCCGGTACCGTCATGATGTCTTTCGAGAATACCGTGATGTCGGCGAGCTTGCCCACCGCCAGTGAACCTTTGTCGGCCTCGTCGAATCCGGCGTAGGCGGCGTTGATCGTGTACGACTTCAAGGCTTCCATGCGGCTCATCCGCTGCGCCGGAAAGAACACGGTCCCATCTTTGGTTCGGCGCGACACCGACGCATAGAACGACGGAATCGGGTCCACATCTTCCACCGGCGCGTCGGTGCCGTTGGCGATGATCGCGCCGGACTTCATCAACTTCTGCCACACGTATGCGCCCTCTTCGGCGCGCTGTGCTCCAAGTCGGGCCAGCACGTACGGCGCGTCGGACGTGCAGTGAATCCCCTCCATCGACGCAATCACCCCGAGCTGGCCGAACCGCGAAATGTCCGCGGCGTTGAGGTGCTGCGCGTGCTCGACCCGCCACCGCAGCGCCTTCCCGTTCCGATCCGGATGCTTGCGGAACGTCTCCTCGTAGATGTTCAACGTTTCGCGATTACCACGATCGCCAATCGCATGAACGGCGAGCTGATAATTGTTCGTGATGGCGATCTCCGCGACTTTTCTGACGTTCTCGAGAGACTCCGTATTGAAGCCGCTCGTCGACGGCAGATCCGCATACGGTTCGAGCAGCCACGCCCCGCGTGAACCCAGCGCGCCATCGATCGCCAGCTTGATCGCCCGAACGGAAAAACGCTTATCGCCGTAATTCACGGTTCGATAGCGTGGCGCGTCCGCCGCAAGACGGTCGATCGGTTCGCGCAGCATCATCCACACCCTAACCGGCAGCTTGCCCTCATCAACGACTTTCTTCATCACGTCGATCGTCGCTGGCGGCGATCCGGCGTCGCTCACCGACGTCAACCCTTTCGACAGCACTTCGCGCGACGCCAGCTCGATCACCTGACGCAGGTCGGCTTCCACCTGCGCCGGCGTGCGGGTTGCGCGATCCCGCGCCAGCGCATCGCCAATCAGCGCCTGCGCGCGCTCGTTGAACAGGCCGGTCGGATTACCCTCTTGATCTTTGAGAATCTCGCCGCCGGCAGGGTCCGGCGTCGTCTTCTGGACCTCGGCAACCTTCATCGCGAGCGCGTTCGCAAATCCGGCGTGTCCGCTGGCATGGGTCAGCCACACCGGGTTGTTCGGCGACACACGGCTCAACGCGTCGTGCAGCGGAAACCCGTTGACGTTCGGCTCCGGAACCTCACTCCACTTTTCCTGATGCCAACCGCGTCCGAGAATCCACTCGCCGGGTCGCGCTTTTTGCGCCGCATCACCCACCATCTTGACGATGTCGGCCCAGCTTTTGGCGTTGGCGAGCTTGAGGTTGCGCGCCGCTTCGCCGACGCCGGTGAAATGCACGTGCGCATCGATGAAACCGGGTGTCGCCAACCCGCCCTTGAGATCGATCACGCGCGTGTTCAGACCGATCAGCGGCTGGACCTCCTGATTCGATCCAATCGCGACAATGGTGTCGCCGTTCACCGCCAGTGCCTGCGCCTCCGGGCGCGCGTCGTCGACCGTCACAATTCTGCCGCCACGCAGAACAAGGTCCGCGGATCGTGTCGCGGGGCGCGATTGCGCGAGCGTCGGCACAACTGGCGACGCCGGCGCGCACAATACGACAATCGCGGCAATGAAAATGCGACGAATCATGACCGTCCTCCTCCGGGGATTGTAGTAAAGTTCGATCTTTCCGGGCTGCAGGGGAATTCCTGGGTGTCATGAGCATGATCGGCAAGACCCTCGGCAAATACCGCTTCATCGAACGCCTCGGTCGCGGTGGCATGGGCATTGTCTACAAGGCGCTCGACGAAACGCTCGATCGCGAAGTCGCTATCAAGGTACTGAATCCGGAATTGACCGACACCGAAGTGATGCGGCGCTTCCGTGCTGAAGCCACAACGCTGGCCAGACTGAACCACCCCGACATCGCGACGATCTACGAGATTTTCCGTTCCGACGACGATCTGCTGATGGTGATGGAACTGGTGCGCGGCGAGACGCTCGAGCATCTCGCCCAGCGCTGCGGGCCGTTGCCGCCCGAACGGGCCGCTTACCTGGTCGGACAGGTGCTTGGCGCGCTCGAGCACGCGCATGGCGCCGGCATCGTGCACCGCGATCTGAAGCCGGCGAATGTGATGGTGACCGACCACGGCGGCGTGAAGATCATGGATTTCGGCATCGCCCGTGTCGCTGGAGCCGAACATCTGACCTCCGACGGCCACATGATGGGCACGCCGGCGTACATGGCGCCGGAACAGGTTGTGGCGAAGGAAGTGGACGCGCGCGCCGATCTGTACTCGGCCGGTGTGCTGTTCTACCGCTTGCTGACCGGCAACCTGCCGTTCCAGGCCGATACCGCGATCGGCATGGTCCAGAAACAATTGTCGGATCAGCCGACGCCCGCGCATGTGCATCGCGCCGACCTGCCCGACTGGTGCGAAGAGGTCCTGGCTCGCGCGCTGCAAAAGTCCCCTCCCGATCGATTCCAGACGGCTGAAGAATTCCGACGCGTGCTGTTGGCGTGGACCGACGCGGCGGCGACCGAACACACCGGTGCGTTTGCCGCATCGTTCGGAGCGACACCCCACACGATGCCGGTTCCCGCTGTATTGCCGACGCCCGGCCGTGCATTTCCGGCGCCAACCGCGGCGGCGTTGAAAGCGTCGCCGGTCGGCGCCACGGTCAATCCGCCAACCGAAGTCCCGACCGTCGTGTTGCAGCGACGCCACTTTGCGATGGCTGGAGCGTTGCTCGGCATCCTGGCGATTGGCGTCGCGGTGCTCGCCTACATCGCGCTGCGGCGCCAGAATCCGGTAACGGTCGTGCCGCAGACCGTCGCCGCAGCACCGGAGACCACTCCGTCGAGCACGTCGCCGACTTCGGCGCCCGCGGCCGAGGCGACAGGGGTTCCGGCAACCGCGCCAACCGACCCGCCGCTTCCGACGTCCACCACACCGACGGCAGCAACAGCGCCGTCGACTCCGGCGGTGCCACCGGCAAATGCATCGATTCCGGCGGAGTCGTCCTCGCCGAAGCCGGCCGCAACCGTACCGGCGCCAGTGAAGAAGCCACCGGTCACAGTTGCGTCGAATGCTGCTGCGAAGCCCGACGCGTCAGCAGCGGCTCCTCCTGCCGCGGCGACGGCAGTGGTCGCGCCAGCGGACGCGCCCGAAGCGCCGAAGCCAAGACCCGAAGAAGCAGTTGTGCCGCACCCGCCGTTCTTCTTCGACGCCAAGACCGTCGTCGCCGAGGGCGGCAAGAACCGTGAGCACGATACCAAGATCCTGCTTGCCAGCGGCAAGCTGACCGTCACCGAGAGCAACGATCGCCTGGTTACCACGGTCGCGTTCGCCGACATCGTCGGCATCAGCGTGTCGAGTTCCAGGCAGCCGATGTGGAACTCGCCGCAAGGTCCGGCGGAGATGATGAAGGTCGAGGCCGGCAAACTCGGATTCTTCAAGGGTGGACGCAACTGGTTGGGCGTCCGCACCGCCGACACCTCTCTGGTCATTCGCGTCGACGACGAAGACCTCAAAAAAGTGATCGCCGCCATCGAGGAACGCACCGGTAAGAAAGTCGTGCGCGTCGTCGAGCGCAAGGACTGAGGCCCGGTGTTCACTTTAAGTTTTTCCGACGGCGGGATGCCGCGCGCGCACCGGCTGCGCGAAGGCGACACCACGATTGGCCGTGCTCCCACTTGCGATCTGGTGATCACCGCGCCGCTGATGTCGCGGCAGCACGCGCGGCTACGCGTCAAGGGCGATCGCGTCTTCCTCAAGGACTCGGGCAGCACGTACGGCACGCTGATGAACGGTCTGCCGTTGACCGGCGAGCAGGAAATCACCGCCGGTGCGATCTTCGTTGTCGCGCAAGTCTCGATCACCCTCGAGCGCGACGTCGACGCCGACGACCTACTCTCCGAGCATCACAAGCTGTTCGACGAAACGCACACGATCATTCGCCATATCGACGATCTGACGCGGCCGGTGATGCCGCTGACACCGGTTGTCGGGATGACGCCGGTGGTCGGGATGACACCGTCCGCCAGCCGCCGGTTGGCGACGGCGACCGCCGCAACCCATCGCACGCAAACCGGTACCTCCGCGGTGACGTCCGCGGAACGCCGCCGCAGCGAAGATCGACGCAAGGCCGATCTCGGTCGCGCGGCCGGCGATCGCCGTTCGGGCCGTGACCGCCGCGGCGGCCGGATGTTGCGGCTGCTGTCGGACATCGGCAAAACGCTGGTGACGGTGCAGCCGCTCGAACAGATCCTCGCCCGGGTGGTCGATCTGGTGTTCGACGTGGTGCCGGCCGAACAGGCAATCCTGCTGCTGCGCGATTCGATCGATCAGCCGCTGACTGCGCGGGTGATGCGCAATCGCGACGGCTCGACGCCGGCGAAGCCGACCATCAGCCGGACGATCGTCAACATGGTGATGCACGACCGGGTCGCAATGCTGGCGAAAGACGCGCTCTACGATCCGCGACTCGACGCCAGCGGCAGCATTCAGGCGATGAACATCCGCTCGTTCATGTGTGCGCCGTTGTGGAACCGCACCGAGGTGATCGGCGTGTTGTATGCGGATAACCCGCGGACCAAGAAATTCGTCGCGGAAGATCTCGAAGTGTTCACCGCGCTCTGCAATTACGCAGCGGTCGCGATCGAGCAAGCCCGCTTGTCGCTGCTGCTGGTCGAGGAAACGCGCCGCCGCGAGCGGCTGCAGCGCTATCACTCGCCCGGCGTGATCAACCGCATCCTCCACGCCGGCCCGCCCGAAGCCGGGTTCGTCGCCCAGACCCGCGACGTCACCGTGATGTTCTGCGACATTGTCGGCTTCACGACGATGTGCGAGCACGCCGACCCGCAGGTGATTGGCGACATGCTGAACAACTTCTTCGCGCGGATGGCGGACGTGATTTTCGAGCACGACGGCACGCTCGACAAATTCATGGGCGATGCGATCCTTGCGGTGTTCGGCGCACCGCTCGAGCAACCCGACCACGCCGCGCGCGCGGTGAGCGCCGCTCTGGCGATGCGCCGCGAACTCGCACAAATCAACCGTGAGCGGCGCGGCGCGCCGATCCAGATGCGGCTGGCGTTGAACAGTGGCACCGCGCTCACCGGCGACATTGGCTCGCCCAAGCGCCGTGAGTTCACGGTGCTCGGCGAGGTGGTCACTACGGCGGCGCGGATCGAGTCGTCGATTGCGCAGCCCGATCAAATTGTCATTTCGCACCACACCCGCGAACTGCTCGGCGACAGCTTCGCCGTCGTGTCGCTCGGCAAAGTGGCACTCAAAGGCCGCGACCGTGAGATCGAAGTTTACGAGGTGAAGGAGTAGATGGCTGACTGACGGTCAGTTCGAATTGATGATGTAGAGCACGATCAGCGCGATCAGGATCAGCAGTGCGATCTTGATCCAGCTCCACGGCCGCTCGCCCGCCATGTGGCCAGTCACGCCGTTCGCCGCGACGCGATACACAGTGCTGCCATAGGTATAGGTCAGCAACCAGACCGGAACGAGAATGTGTTTGAAAGTCTGGTCCGAATACTCGGCCTGCACCTGCAGGTTTCGCTGGGTATCGCCGGGAACTGCCGCGGCGCACATGCTGCGAACCTTGGCATCCATCTGCTGCCGCGATCGGGTGGCGGCGTTCACGAGATCGAGCTGATAGCGCTCGACCGTCCAGCCGGCCAGGTAACCGGGATCGTAAGGAATCAAACCGCTGGTCGGAAACGGTTCGACTTTTCTCAACAGCGACGCCGGCACGCCGACCGACGCGCACACCAGTTCGTCGTCGAAGGCGTGATCGAGCGAGCCTGCGGCGGGCGACCACTCCACCCGCTGCTGGCGTTTGCCATTCACCGTCACGTAGTAATAGCGGCCGGAATCGGCCGTCCAGTCGGCGTGCACGCGCGCGTCAAACGTCCAATACGGGAGATAGAGGCCGCGCACCGTGTCGGTGAGCGCGCGCTTTTTCAGATTGTTCGGCGCCAGCCACTGACGGCCGTACCACGCGCGTATCAGCTCGCGCGCTTTCGTCTCGGGAATCGCGAACGGCAGCAGCGACTCGGGTGAAAATGCCTCTTTGACCTGTTCGTAGGGCACGAGCTGCGCGGAGCCGCAGAATTCGCAGCGTTGACCAACGCGCTCCGGATCGAATACCGAAATGGCACGGCAACTCTGGCAGCGGACCGAGACTTTCTCGGTCCGCCAGCCACGTCGTGAATCGGGAATGTCGCGCAGCGCCTGCGCCAGATCGTGTTCGACTACGACCGTGTCGGCGCCGCGCGTCTGCAATTCGGCCGGCGATTCGGTGCCGCAGAACGGACAAATCAGCGCGCGCTTCGCCGGACTCCAGATCGCCTCGGCACCGCAGGCGGGACACGCGAATTTCTGGCGCGCAACCGCCGACCCGCTTCCATCCGGGGGCGGCGCTGCCCCCGCGGTCGCATCAGCCAAGGAAATCCTTGAGCGCCTGGCGGGTTATCCGCCACTGCGTTCCGATCTTCCTGCCTTTCAAGTCTCCCTTATCAAGACTGGAGATCACATCCGCTTCCGACACGCCGAGCGCGGTCGCGGCTTCGGCCGGCGAGATCAGTTCCGGCAGCGCTCCCGCGCCCGCCGCAGCCGTTGCTACCGGCGCCACCTGTGTCGCGAAAGCGCCCGCGTTCACCATCGACTGCGCTACCTGCGCGCCAACGGCGAGTTCCGCGCCGAGCGTGCCGAGTCCGCTGCCGCCACCCTTCTCGATGCCCTGCGCCATCTGGAATTTCACGTAGTCGTTCAGATTGCCGACAGCGGCCATGCTCGACCGCTTGTCGATCGCCGCTTCCACCTCCGGTGGCACCGAGACGTTCTCGAGAATGAAGCTCGAGATCTCGAGGCCGTACTTTTCCTTCACGACCGGATTGATCAGCGGCAGCAGTGCGTCGCCCAGTTCGCCGTAGCGCGAGGCCACGTCGAGCGCCGGCACCTTGCTGCTGGCCAACGCATCACTGAAGACGCTGACGATGCGCGAGCGCATGACGTCGGAGAATTCATCGAGACGGAAATGCTGATCGGTGCCGGCCACTTCTTTCAGGAAGCGCGGCACGTCAACGATGCGGAAGTCGTAGGTGCCAAACGCCCGCAGCCGGACGATGCCGAAATCGGCGTCGCGCATCATCACCGGATTGGAGGTGCCCCACTTGTTGCCGGTAAACAGCCGGGTGACGACGTAGTAGACGTCGGCCTTGAAGGGGCTCTGGAAGCCATACTTCCAGCCTTTGAGCCGTGACAGCACCGGGATGTTGTCGGTGGTCAGCGTGTGCTTGCCGGGACCGAACAGGTCGCCATACTGGCCGAGGTAAACGAACTGAACCGCTTCGGATTCGCGGACAATCAGCTGCGCGCCGTTCTTGATTTCCTTGTCATCGTCGGGGAAGCGATACGACAAGGTATCGCGCGAGTCATCGGTCCATTCGATGATTTCGATCAGCTGACTCTTGATGAAGTCCATCAATCCCATGAGGTTGCTCCTGGTCGGATTATAGTGCGCCGATTTCACGAAAACACGAAGTCCCGAAGCCACGAAGAAGATCGCGTTACGGTGGCGGCGAGGCTGTTAATATGCGCCCCATGAAACAGAAACTTTTCCTCGCGTTCGTTCTCGCTGCTGCGTGCGCCGTCGCGATGCGCGCCGGCCAGGGACAATCGCAGGCGCCGCAGCCCCAACCGCCGCGCCCGGCGACGCCGTCCGCCGATCCCTACGCCGGCAATGCCGCGCCCGGCGCCACCGAGTTCCCGCTGGCCGCACCCGCCGGCAAAGACAGTGGCGCACGCACCACTGCCCCGGCCGGCGCGGCCAACCAGGGTCCCTTTGATCCATCGACGTGGAAATACGGTCCGGCGTTCAATCCACCGGCCGGATCGAAGATCTGGAACCCGGCGAAAGTAAAGCTGATGCAAGGCGGCAAGGTGACTGGCGGCACGCTGTTCAGCGCCACCGACCCGGCCACCTACTGCGCGATGGCAAACGCGGGCTACGACTTCATCTGGACCGAAATGCAGCACGATCAGCACGACTGGCAGGCGGTGGCGCGAATGTGGCGGACCTGCCCGACCGCGAAGGCGGTGCCGGGCGTCCGCGTCGCCTACACCGACGAGCGCGAAATTCAGCACGCGCTCGACGCCGGCGCGCTGGTCCTGGTGGTGCCAACGGTCGACAGCGTCGAGGAAGCGCGCGAGGCGGTGAACTGGGCTTACTTCCCGCCGCTCGGGCGGCGCAGCAACGGCGGTGGTCAGGCGTTCGACGCGACGATGTGGGGCGGCGTGCCCGGTGGCTATCGCAACACGATCAACGACAACCTGGTACTGGTGTTGATGATTGAAACGCTCGAAGGCCTGAAGAACGCCGATGCGATCGCGAAGGTTCCAGGTGTGTCGGCGGTGTTCGCGGCGAGCGGCGATCTCGGGAACTTCTCCGGCTACCGACAGGGCGCGCCGGACTACGAGCGCGCGATCAACATCGTGCACGACGCCGCGATTAAAGCCGGCGTGCGGTTGTGCGGCCCGTTAAGCTGGCGCGACCGGCCCGACTTCACCTGTTTCCAGGCCGGCAGCGAGACCGCCGCGATTGCGCGCGGCGCCGCCGCCGAACTCGGACCGTTGGGGAATACGCAGGGGAAGGTGGAAGTGGGGCCTTACGCTGGAGCGAAGTGAAGAAAGTTAGAACTAAGAACTGAGAACTGAGAACTGAGAACTGAGAACTGAGAACTACGGGGTTCGGACCGCCGCAGTCTTCAGTTCTCAGTTTTCAGTTCTAAGTTTTCAGTTCTCAGTTCTCACTTCTACTGAGTTGCGCCGCGCT
>Ga0207659_10000286_pt1 | contig 30659 bp, 21 predicted proteins | sample KBSM43metaG_FD_184330 | JGI IMG/M metagenome (GOLD analysis project Ga0207659, IMG submission 184330) | Miscanthus rhizosphere microbial communities from Kellogg Biological Station, Michigan, USA - KBS M4-3 metaG (SPAdes) (version 2) | ecosystem: Host-associated > Plants > Roots > Rhizosphere >...
GTGAAGACAGGGCTGCTGCCGTCCGGCGATCCGGCACTGCGTGAGCCGAAGCCCGAGAGCGTCGGTGCATTGACGATCGACGACGTGCGGAAGCACTACGCGACGACGTTCAGGCCAGACCTGACGGCGATCGCGATCATCGGCGACATCGATCCCGCCGAGGCGAAACGCATCGTCGAGAAATATTTCGGCGCATGGAAGGCGGACGGTCCGACCCCCGATCCGACGCTGCCGCCGGTACCTAAGAACACGACGAAAGACTTCAATGTTGCCGATCCCGAAGCGGTGCAGGCGTCCGTGACGCTCGCGGAGGAGGCAGGGCTGACGCGATTCGATCCTGACTACTACGCCATTCAGCTGGGCAACAACGTGCTTGGCGGCGGGTTCTACGCCACGCGCCTCTACCACGACCTGCGGCAGGTTGAAGGTCTCGTGTATACCGTTGAAGACGACTTCACCGCCGGAAAAACGCGCAGCGTCTACACGGTGAGCTTTGGATCGGATCCGCCGAACGTCGCGAAGGCACGCGACCTGATTGTGCGCGACCTCCGCGCGATGCAGACCGACAACGTCACACCCGAGGAGCTGCATCAGGCGAAGGCGCTGCTGTTGCGTCAGATGGCGCTGCAGCAATCGAGCGAAGACTCGATCGCGGGGGTTCTCCTCGCCCGTGCGCAGATAGGCCTGCCGCTCGACGAAGCGCGGCGTATGGGCCAGCGCTATTACGATCTGACCGCCGATGAAGTCCGGGCCGCGTTCGCGAAGTGGATCCGTCCGCAGGACTTCGTCCAGGTGGTCCGCGGCCCCCAACCTTGAGTCGGGTCATATCCGGGGTCAGACCCCGGTACGGCGCATCACCGGGGTCTGACCCCGTGCGGGTGCGCCGGCTTTAGCCGGCCCACCCGCACACGGCCATATACTCTGAGCTCTATGCGACGCGCTGTTATTGCCGTTCTTGGGGCGTCTGTCTTCGTGCTCGCCGGACACGCGCAGGTCCGGCCGATCTACGACATGGGCGCCGCAGGTCTGACGCAAGTCCTGCAGCGTCTGCAGACGACGGCCAGCGTCCTGCACACGGGGGCGCATCCCGACGACGAGGATTCGGCGTTCATTGCCAGAGCGGCGCGCGGCGATCACGCGCGGGTGGCGTACGTTTCACTGAACCGCGGCGAGGGCGGTCAGAACATCATCGGCCCGGAGCTCTTCGACGCCCTCGGCGTCATTCGGACAGAGGAGCTGCTGCAGGCCCGTCGCCTCGATGGCGCCGAACAGTTCTTCGGCCACACGTTCGACTACGGTTTCTCGAAGTCGCGCGTCGAGGCAGCAACGAAATGGGGTGAGCACGACACGCTCGGCGATCTCGTGCGCGTCATCCGCATGTTCCGTCCGCTGGTGGTCTACTCGCGCTGGAGCGGGACGGCGAGCGACGGGCACGGGCATCACCAGGAAGCGGGTTATCTCACACCGCTGGCGTTCAAGGCGGCTGCTGATTCAAACGAATTCCCGGAACAACTGCGCGAAGGATTACGGCCGTGGCAAGCGAAGAAGCTGTATCGCGGCGTCTTCGGCAACGCGAGACCTGATCCCTCCGTTCCAACGCTGCCCGTACAGACCGGTGTGTTCGATCCAGTTGCCGGGCGCAGCTACGCCGAGATTTCCTTCGAGGGCCGCAGTCAACACAGGACGCAGGCCCAGGGTGGTATCGAACCGCGAGGGCCGCTGGCCTCGACATTGGCGCTCGTCCAAAGCACGGTACAGGCACCCGCCCCCGACAAGACGATCTTCGACGGTCTTGACATCACGATTCCAGGAATCGCGAAGCTCGCAGGATTGCCCGACGGAACCATTCGGGCGGAACTCGCGGCGATCGATGCCGCGGCGAAGAAGGCGCTCGCCGATTACGAGCCGCTCAACCCGGCGCGGATCATTCCTGCGCTCGTGGATGGTCTTCGCGCGACGCGCGCTGCCCGCGCCGCGCTCAAGTCTTCCAGCGCTCCGATGGACGCGCGCGCCGAGGCCGACTTCCTGCTTCGCTTCAAGGAAGATGACCTCTCCGATGCGCTGGTGCGGGCCGCAGAAGTCGATGTGGATCCGCTCGCGTCGCAGGAGACGGTCGTCGCCGGCGAATCGATCGACGTACAGGTCCGAACGTTCGTACCGGCGTCCTCCAACGTGGCGATCGGCAAAGCGAACCTGAATGCGCCTCCCGGTTGGACACCCGGGCCGTCGCCAAGCGAAGGGGCGACCCAAGGGGGCGGATTCGTGAATCGCCGTGAGACGCCGACGAACCTCGTGTCGTACCGAGTCCGCGTTCCCGGGGACGCACAACCCACCCAGCCGTACTATTTGAAACAACCGCGCAACCGCGACGTGTACAAGTGGAACGACAACGATCCGAAGGCGCTTCCCTTTGATTCGCCATTGCTCACGGCCTCGGTAACGCTGACGATTGGTGGCATCGACGTCACCGTCACCAGACCAGTGCAGTTCCGCTACGCCGACGACATACGCGGCGAGCTCAGACGTGATGTCAACGTCGTTCCACGCATGGCCGTTGGCCTCGATACGTCGTTGCTGGTCGTTCCGCTGGGGACTGCGCCGCACCAGCAGAGAGTGGTCATTCGCGCGACCAGCTTTTCTTCACAGGCAGCGACGGGCACCCTTCGGCTGCGCCTGCCCCAGGGATGGAGTTCAACGCCCGTCGAAGCGCCGTTCACGCTCCGGGCGAGCGGCGATCAAACGTCCACCCCTTTTGTTGTCACTGCGCCGGCGCGTCGCACGTCAGGCCGTTTCGAGATCTCCGCAGAGGCAACCGGCAGCGGCGCGACATTCTCGCGAGACGTACAGGTCATCGCCTATCCGCACATCCAGACTCACCGCCTCTATTGGCCAGCCACCGCCACCGCGCAGGTATTCGACTTGAAAGTGGTGCCCGTGAAAGTCGGCTACATCATGGGGAGCGGTGATCAGGTGCCGGAGGCGATTCGTCGGATGGGCGTTGACGTGACAATGCTCGACCGCGATGCACTGGCAACCGGCGATCTCTCCCGGTTCGACACGATTGTGGTGGGGATTCGCGCCTCGGAGACGAATCCTGATTTCGTGGCGAACAACGGGCGGCTGCTCGATTACATGCAGCGCGGCGGGACGATGATCGTCCAGTATCAGCAGCAGGAATATGCGAATCGGATGCTGCCGCCGTATCCGGCTACTCCACCCACGAACGCGAACCCGCGCGTCACCGTCGAGGACGCGCCGGTGAAGATCCTCGTGCCCACACATCCGGTCTTCAACTTTCCAAACAGGATCACCGACGCGGACTTCAACGGGTGGGTTCAGGAGCGGAACTCGTACGCGTTCACGACGTTCGATTCGAGATATGTCCCGCTGTTGGAGTGTGCGGATCCTGGTGAGCCGCCGGTACGCGGCGCCGAGGTGTACGCAGAGGTCGGAAGAGGACGATACGTCTATACGTCGTATTCGTGGTTCCGGCAGCTTCCAGCCGGGGTTCCTGGCGCGTACCGGCAGTTCGCCAACCTGATCAGTCTGTCGAAAGCACCGCGTTAGCAGGTTTCAAGACGAGAGTGCCACGACGATTGCCGCGACGCCGACGACCAGTGCCAGCAGCACACCGAATGCCGCGAAGTTGATCCACCGGCCGAACGGAACGCCAGCAGCGAGAAGGACCGCCATCAGGCCGCCGTTGGTCGGCGTCAACAGCTCCGTGAGCCCGGCTCCCGTCTGATACGCAAGCACCGTTACCTGCCGGGAGATGCCGAGCAGATCGGAGAGCGGAACGAGAATCGGCATCGTGAGCACCGCCTGTCCGCTGACGCTCGGCACTGCCACGTGAACGATCGAATGAAAGGGGATCATCAACAGAGACGCGAACGCCGCCGGCGCACGCGAGAGCGGCGCCGCAAGTCCATCCAGTATGGTGTCGGTGACGCGGCCATCCGTCAGGACGAGCGACAATGAACGCGCGACGCCGATCAGCATCGCCGCCGGGAGCATCGCCTGCATGCCTTCAAGGTAGGCCGCGGTCGTTCCAGCGACGCCAAGACCGCCAAGCAACCCCGCAACGACACCGGCGATGAGAAATCCACCGGAGAGCTCGTTGAATCCCCAGCCGAGCGCAACCGACCCGTACACGTACGCCGCAATCGGCGCAATCGCGATCGCGAGAATCAGATAGTCCCTCGTATGTGCCGACGCGATTGCACCTGAGATTTCCGAATCCCGAATCCCCAATCCCGATTCCCGGTCACGATTCCGCGTCGCATGCCACATCGTCCACGCAATCCACAGCGCGGATGCGGCGGCGAACGTCGTCCATCGAAGCGGCGCCGCGGACATCGGTGGAAGTTGCGCGAGCTTCATGGCAATGCCGGCTTGAAACGGGTTGGTCGGACCAAAGGCGCTTCCGATCGCCGCTGCGCCTGTGCTCATTGCGACCACTGCGACGGCGTCGACGCCGAGGCCGCGTCCCAGTAGCAACAGCGCCGGGACGAGAGGAATGATCTCCTCCTGCATGTTTTCCAGTGCACCCATGCTTGCGAAGAACAACGAGATGATTGGAATGGCGATGAGCCCGCGATTTCCGAAGGCGGCAACGAGCGTCGTAATCAGCCGGCCAAGGGTGCCGATCCGATCGACGACGACCCATGCGGCGCCGACAAACAGGACCACGCCGACGACATCAGCGGCTTCGACGAAGCCACGGGGAATGGCGACGACGGCCGCGAACAGTCCGACTGGCGCCGGCTCGACGCGATGGTACGTGCCCGCGACGACGACGCGCCGTCCCGTAGCGGGGTCGTCTCGTCGTTCGTACTCACCTGCAGGAAGTATCCAGGTCAGCGCCGCGCACATGGCGACGCCGGCGATCAGGAGGATGACGGGGTGCGGAAGTTTCACTGGGCGCCTATCTTATTGGCTCGTGGCTACCCTACGGGCTTAGAATCTGCGCGAGGTGTCGCCGTGACTGACCACAAGCGATCGACACGCCGCCACGTACTTCGAATGGGCGCAGCCGCCGGTGCAGGACTGCTGGTTCCGTATCGCGACGCGTTCGCGCTGGACACACCCGGCAAGTTGGGCGCCCCGCTTGGCCCTTATGGAGAGCGGTCGCCCTTTGAAAAAGCGGTTCGCTGGCGCCGGGACACGAAGACGCCGGAAACAGGCTCGAGCTTCACACCTATTCAGGATTCCGTCGGCACGCTGACGCCGTCCTCGCTCCATTACGAACGCCATCACTCCGGTATTCCAACCATCGACCCGGCGCAGCATCGGCTGGTCATCCATGGAATGGTGGAGCGGCCGCTCTCACTATCGATCGAGGAAATTCGACGTCTGCCATCCTTGACGCGAATCCTGTTCCTCGAGTGCGGCGGCAACAGCGGGAGCGAGTGGGCGGAGAAGACAGGGGTCGACGTGCAGCGCAGCTATGGCTTGCTGAGCGGCAGCGAGTGGACCGGCGTGCCACTGTCGCTACTGCTCAAGGAGGTCGGCGTCAAGCCAGGGGCGAGCTGGGTGATTGCCGAGGGCGCGGATGCCTGCCGTATGGAGCGCAGCATCCCGTTGGCGAAAGCGATGGACAACTCGCTGCTTGCCTACGGGCAGAACGGCGAGGCGATTCGTCCGAACCAGGGGTATCCGTTGCGCCTGATCAACCCTGGCTGGGAAGGCAACACGAACGTGAAGTGGCTCCACAGCCTGAAGGTCACCAATCAGGCGTACATGGCTCGAGACGAGACCGCGAAGTACACGGAGCTGATGCCCGATGGCAAGGCGTGGATGTTCACGTACGAGATGGATGCCAAGTCGGTTATCACGTTCCCGTCGGGCGGACAAACGCTGCCACGCCGTGGGCCGTACGAGCTGACCGGCCTCGCGTGGTCGGGACGAGGGACGATCGAGCGCGTCGAGGTGACGCTGGATGGCGGGCGAAGCTGGGTGAACGCGCACCTCCACGAGCCGCGGCTTCCGATCGCCCTGACGCGTTTCCGCCTGCCGTGGCGGTTCGACGGCCGCGAGGCCGTGATCGCATCACGCGCGACCGACGACACCGGATACGTGCAGCCGACGCGCGAAGCCTTGATTGCAGCGCGCGGGACGAACTCGAACTATCACTTCAACGGAATGAAATTCTGGATCGTGCGGGCTGATGGGACGGTGACCAATGTGGACGCGTAGCGCGATCCTGTTGTGGCTCGCTGCGACGGTGCCGCTGGCTGCGCAGTCGCAAACCTATGGTGTCGGGCGACCGCCGACGCCGGATGAGATTCGGGCGTTGGGTTCCGCCATCGCTCCCGATGGAGGAGGCCTTCCCGAGGGCTCGGGCACCGTTGCGACGGGTCGAGAGGTCTTTGCCGCCCAGTGCTCCCGCTGCCACGGTCCCAACGGCGAAGGTAACGTGGGGCCGGTGTTGGCAGGCGGGCAAGGCACGCTCGCCACGGCAAGGCCGCTCAAGACGATTGGCAGCTACTGGCCATACGCGACTACGCTGTGGGACTACATCAATCGGGCGATGCCGTTCGATCAGCCGGGCCTGCTCAAGCCGCCCGAGGTCTATGCAGCGGTTGCCTACCTTCTCAACTTGAACGGCATCATTCGTGAGGATCAGGTCATCGACGCCACGAGCTTGCCGAAAATCGTGATGCCGAACCGCAACGGGTTCATTCCGGACCCTCGTCCCAAGACCCGCAGCAGAAAGAACAACTAGCGGGTGCTCGTGCTGCTCGGTCGTTTCATGAGCACGTCCCAGTGATCGCCCGCGTGTTTCACAATCGCAGGCACATCTTCGGCGAGCACATAACCTTCTTTCACGAGTGACGTGGCGGCGTCCTGCACCTGCTTCACGTACCGATCGCGTGACTGATACCGCTCTTCAATCGACAGCCGTAGATCGTGAGTCCGTTCACGGTCAGCCTTCGTGCTGGCGAACGGAACGTACGAGCCAAGGAGTGGGAAGAAGAGGTGTGTGCCGCCGATCGCGCTCTTGCGGAAGTTCCAGCCGGCTGTGGTCGCCAGCGGCACCATCACGTCAGGAAGACGAAGGCCGCCGAGCTCGATGCCGTCCTTGTCCACCTGCGACACCAGCAGCGGCAGCGGCGTGCCGGCTCCGCCGTCCTTTGCCACCAGGCTGTTGACGCCACGCGCGCCGGGCAGCGCTTTTTTCGGCGAGATCACGCCTGGAATATCCGGAAACGCCACATCCGTCGATCGCACAAGCGTTCCGTCCTGCAGTCGCGGATAGCGGCTGGGCGGCGGCGCAGTGCCCTGGCGCACCCATTTCTCCATGCCGACGAGCAGCGCTCTCATCGCCCAGATGTAATCGGTGGGGTTGTCCTGCAGCTGCCCGTTGCTGACCGCCGACGGGAACCTCGCGGGATCGTGCTGAGTCCCGGCGAACACATAGAGCCGCACGTTCGCCGGAAGCGGCCGGTCCTGCATTCCATCAGGTGTCATCGTTTCGAGCGCGGCCGCCTTCTCCCACACCTCGGTCGCGGTGTTGGTCCAGAACACCTTCGGCTGCTGCGCGCCGGCGCGCGCGTTCTCGAGCAGGCCTTCCTCGACGCCGGTCACCGGGTCCCGCTGCTTCATGTCGGAGAACGGGAAGATCGTCGCGACATCCGATGACAACGACGTCGGTATCGACCAACGCCGATTGAGGTTGACACCCGACGCGCCCGCAAGGTGCGGAATAACCGCATCAAATGCCAGGCGATTCCGCTCGTCCGTATAGAAGCCGTCGTACAAGAACTCGCGAAGATAGCGCCCGGTCTGCGATGACCCGAACGCGAAGATGTATTTTGCGGACACGGTCGCATCGGGCGAGTACTTCACCCACGACGCGGCGTCTCGAACTGCGGCGAATCCGAGCGCAGCCACCGGCGGGTTCGCGGCCGTGTACGCGAGCTCGTAGATGCGGCCTGGCTCGAACCCGCCATCGAGCGTCACGACGTTGCCGGCGAGGCGCCACTTCGCGCGCGGAACGGTTGTCGCGGCCGCCTGCGGCGAATCGCGAACCGTGAGCGTGTTTTGCGGTGCGCCCGGATCACTCGGCGTGTACCCCACGAGATCGCCTACTGTCGCCTCCGGGCTGTTCGACGTCGGAATGAACGTGGCGCGCGCCATTCCGGTGATGCCCATGGCGGCCGGAATCTCTGCCCGGATCGCGCCTTCGCGACGCGCGTCGAATTCCCATCCGACCTGCACGATCGTGTATCCACGATTGAACAGGAATCCGTCGCCGTACTCGTCCGGCAGGGCGGCGCCGGTGCCAGGTACCTGTGCGTCGAATTTGCTCAGGGCCACCCCACGGCCACGATTGACGATGTCGAACAGCGCGATGCCGTTGCCCTTGCTTGCATCGCGCGGCTTGAGGATGACCAGATCGGCAGACATCTCAATCTTGCCGGCCGCATTCTTTCGCGCCTTGTCGAGATCCGCGATGACGACATTTCGTTTGTTGCCGGGATCGATCGCGAAGTACAGCTTTCCCACGATCTGTTCATACGGACCTGTGGAGCCGAACGACCGGCCGCCTGCGACGTCGCGCCGCGTGGTGATTTCCACGCGCGATACTTCCGCGCGGACATGCGCGGGCAGGAGCACCGTTGCCACGAAGAGGGCCAGAGCCGCGTGTCGAAGGGTCATCGTCCGCCTCCTTAACCGGCAGACTGTGCCCCCGCACCGTTCAGAAGTCAATCTCGGGGTCGAAAGCGCGGATTCACCAGGTCGCTGTGACGTTCGCCGAATCGCCGAATCGCGTCGAGAGGTAACCGGCCGTACGAATCGGTGCCGCTGAAGCTCCACGGCCAGGCGCCGGCATAGCCGCCGGCCAGCGCCTGCTCGATAGACTCGTCAAGCGGCGCCGCTGATCGGAATTCACCGAGGATGAGCTGGCGGTTGATATCGAGCTCGCTTACCGGCGTCACGAATGGATCGACATCCCCCCGATGGAGCGAGTCCGGATACGCGTGCAGCTGCAGGACATCGAGTCCTAACGCGTCGTCATCCCAGGCCCACAAGTTGTCCGCCCGCGCAGCGGCGAGCGTGACGAGCGCGGGCGTGAAGGCGTGGACGAGCTCGCTGAAGCGCGCGAGCGCGACAGCAAAGGTGACAAACGGCACCGCGCGCCTGACGCGCGGGCTGCGGTCACGCTCCCATTCGTCAATCACGAAGTCCGGTTCGTTCATGAACTCGAAGGCGAAGATGCATTCCTTCAAATCCGCGCGGACGCCATCATTTCCGTAGCGCCGGACGAACGGGGCGATGACGTTGGCAAAAAGCGCGTCATGGCCATCCTGCGACAACAGTTCGCGCGCGCGTCCATTCGGCAGCCGTGCGTCGAGCATGTCGCCGGTGATCGGATCCGGCATCGCGTGGTGAATCCCGCGAAACAGCCAATGGTGATCGAACAGGACGAAGACGATCCGCATGTGCGTAGCGCGTGCGATCTCGAGCGCCGCGTCGATGTCGTTGAAGAACTGCTCGTCGAGGCCTGCGGGCAGACTGCGATCGTCGTAGACGATTCCGGCACGGCCGTCGCAGAACACGAACCACCGCGCCACGACGAAGCCAAGAGCCGCCATCTCGCCGAAGTCGCGCTCAATTGCGTCGCGTCGGGTGGTCACGCCGAGATGCGATCCCCAGACATTGGTTCCGAAGTCCAAACCGTAGAACACGGTCTGGCCATCCGTCGACCAGGGGTAGTTCACACCGTGAACAAATTCCGCTTTCAAGGATCAATGCTCAAGATAATCAAGGGCGAGCTCAGATATATCCGCGCTCGAGCGCTTTGAGCACGGCTCGCGTGCGATCTCGAACCCCGAGTTTCGACAAGATGTTCGAGGTGTGGTTCTTGATGGTCCCTTCGGCGGTGCCGAGCGCCTCGGCGATCTCGCGATTGCTGTACCCGCCCGCCATCAGCCGCAGAATCTCGATTTCGCGCTTGGTCAACGGGTCCGGTGGATCGAGCGCCTCGAAATCGCGGCGGACGTGCTCGAGCCCGCGGAGCACGCGCTCAGTCACTGCGGGCCGAATCAGCGTCTCGCCTGCCGCGACGGCACGAATGGCGCCGGTGAGCTGCTCGAGAGACACGTCTTTGAGCAGGTAACCGCGCGCACCAACCTTCACGCCTTCGAGCAGCGCCTCGTCGTCGTCGAAGGTCGTCAGCAGAATCGTCGGCGGCAACTCGTTGGTGTGGCGCAGATCGCGCAGCAGGTCGAGCCCGCTGGCCTTCGGCATGCGGACGTCGAGCAGCACGGCGTCGGGACGTTCGCGGCGAATGACGGCCGCTCCGTCCACGCCATCACCCGCTTCCGCGACGACAACAATGTCACCTGCGAGCTCGAGCAAGGCACGAAGCCCGCGGCGCACCAATGTCTGATCATCGACGAGAACGACGCGGATCATGGCGTCGCAGCGGATTCGCGCTCGCGGTGCGCGTCGGCGGGCATGAACGCCGCGATGTGGAACCCATCGCCCGGCTTCGACGAGAACTCCACATGGCCCGCCAGCGCTTCAAACCGCTCTCGCATGCCTCGCAGACCGTGGCCGCACGTCACATTCTCGACGCCGCGCCCGTCGTCACGTGCCGTCAAAGCAATGCCACCGTCGCGGCGTTCGATCGTGATCCAGAGATTCCTGGCATCTGCGTGGCGCATGGCGTTTGTGGTGATTTCCTGCACACAACGAAGGAGAGCATGTTTCTGGACCGGATCGTCGACGGCCATGCCTTCATCGATCTGGACGTGTACCTGCGGCTGCACCGCGGCGGCGGCGAGGGTGCGAATCGCCGCGACGAAATCCGCGGGGTCGCGGTCGCGGAGCTGGCTCACGACATCGCGCACATCGCCGAGCAGAAGACGGGTGATCGCGTGCGCTTCCTCGACGCGATCGGCCGCGGCACCCGACGCAAGCCGCGACGCGACTTCCAGTTGCAGGCTCAATGCGGTGAGATGATGGCCCAGCGTATCGTGAAGGTCGCGCGAGATCCGCAGTCGCTCCGCGACGCGACTGTCTTCACCCACCAGCGCGCGAGTCGCGTGCAGCTCCGCGTTCGCGCGTGCCAGCTCCTCCCTTGCGATGCGCTCGCGTAACGCGAGCATTGACGTCGCCATCGCGAAGATCTGGAAGCCGAGATACGCCCCGCCGACGATGACTCCCGCCAACGGTCCATCCATTGACCAGAATCGCCCTACGATGACTGCAGTCTGTGCGGCAACCCATGCCGCCGCGGCGCCTGACGAGACGAGACCTGGCAACTGCGATGCCGCGACGACCAACGTGGCGCCGGCGATCCCGTCATGCGTGACGGCGACCATGATGGAACCAGCCAAGGACTGGACCAGCACGAGCATCCGCTCTCGTCGCGTTCCACGGGTCGGTTCGAAACAGATTGCGCCAAATGCGACACCGAATGCCACGAACGCCGCGACCCATGCAATCGCCGCGATGCCCGTGATGCGTCCGTTTGCGATTGCCAGCACCGCCGGGATGCCGCTGGCCACCCAGGTGATAAATCCGGCCGCGGTCAACCAGTGCGTCGGCGTCATGCCGCTCATTGTAGGCAGTCAGTCAGCGCCGCGGCGTATGCCGGAAGTCACGGCTTCCCTCTATGACCTGCGGCACATGCGCGTCGCGAGTGGACCGCGCAGAATCGCGGCATGCTGAAGATGATTCTCTCCCTGCACATTGCCGGCGGCTCTGCCGCGCTCTTCTCGATGTTCATTCCGATGGTGGCACCGAAGGGCAGCATCACCCACCGCCGCGCCGGCTGGGTGTTCGTGTCCGGAATGACTCTGGTTTCGATCACCGCCCTTGCCTTGTCGGCGGCGCGCTACTTTCTCGACCCGCGGCCCCAAGCCGAGGCGTTCGCGTTGTTTCTCTTTTACGTGGCGGTCCTGACGGGCAACGCCGTCTCCGTCGGCGTTCGCGTCCTTCGCACGAAGAAGCGAACCGGCCGGCACACACATCCGTGGGACGTCGGTCTCGCATCCGTTCTCACACTGGCGTCGATGGCGATGGCTGCCTACGGTGTCACGACGTCGCAGCCGCTGTTCGCAGCGTTCTCGGCATTGGGACTCGTGTCAGGTATTCAGGGACTCTATTACTGGCTGCGGAAGCCTCAGGATCGGATGCACTGGTGGTTCCGCCATATGTCGGCGATGCTCGGCGCCTGCATCGCTGCGACGACCGCGTTTCTCGTCGTCAACGCACAGGCGGCAGGTCTCCCTCGAACGTCAATGATTGTCTGGCTCGCACCGACCATCGTCGGCACCCCGGCTATTGCGATCTGGACCGCGTATTACAAGCGCCGCTTTTCCTCGTCGCCCACAGCCCAAGGCTCATTCACATTGAAAGCTAACGACCGTACGCGCGCGACAGCGTAGCCCGTTGCGTCTGGGTGGCGCCCGGCGACACGAGGACCTGGAAGCTCAGTGGCTCGTACCCCGGCGCGACGACGGCGATGTCGTGCGGGCCGGCAGGCAGCTCGAGATGATGGAAATACCCGCTGAAGTCCTCGACGAGACCGGCGTACGTTCCATCGACGAACACCTGAGCGCGCCGCGGATCAATGTCGAGTTGCAGCCCGCCCACCGGAGCGCCCTCGAGCGGCGGCCCGTACGCACCTGACTCCGTGTAGCCGCTGTAGAGCGGGACAGGAAGCCAGGCGCCCCACGGCCAGAAGCCAAAACGCCCAGACATGAATCCGGAAATGAAGGGGCGTTGCCCGACGAATGGTCCGGCCAAAAACGGCTGTGGACGCGCATCGCGCGGGGGTGGGACGAATCTCAGGGTTGAAGTGAAACGCGATCCTGTGGCCGGAGCCGGGTTCTGTGGTGCGGCTGGAGCTTGAGTCGCAACCGGCTGCGGTTGGGCCCCGCCGCGCCGCCCTTGTGCCTCGGTTTCGCCGGCAACCGCAGTCACCACGAGAACGACGGTGACGGTCGTGATCCAGCGTTTCATGGATAAGACCCCTGTGAACCTAGCGGTCCACACCGAGCGAAGACAAATACTTCGCGAACAGCGCCTCCTGCGGTCCTTTGTACGCCTTCGCATACTTCAACAGTTTGGTGCGATCGGCGGCCGTCAACTCGGCGCCTGTAGCCCTGGCTACTTGGTAGTGTGCAAGAACCGAGGCAAAGAGCGCGTCAGGATCGGCCGGGTGTCGAGTGAGATAGCCGTCCAGAATGGGCAGCGCCTCACCAAATGCCGCGGTCATCATGTAGGCAGCCGCCAGCCGTTTGCTCACCTCGTCGTCGGTCGGACTCTGCGCGTAAGCGGGCTTGAGGACGGTCACGACAGCCTCGGGCTGACCGCCGCGCAGCCGCGCATCCGCAAGCAGCGTGTACGCAATCGGCGGACGCTGTTCGGTCCCGAGCGCCATCTGCCAGATGCCGGCTGCGTCGCGATCCTTGCCACCGGCGGCGAAGCAGGCGCCGAGCAGAAAAGCCGCGGGATAAAACTCCCGCCGCGGACCGGCGGCGATGTTCAACTGCGTCGCAGCCTGATCGATTTGCCCCTTCGTGTACAGGTCGAGCCCCTTGAGGAACGCGGCGGCCTGCTGATCGCCCGCCGTCAACGCTTCGAGCGCCGCAGGCGCGTAGCGGCCTGCGCGCGCTTCGGTCATGGCGCTCTTGAGCGACGGAGAGCGCGCAGCGATTGTATCGAGCAGCCCGTTGACCAGCGCAGGCTGCAGGACAGCGTTGCGATCGAACGCCGCGACACGGGCCATCGACGCGGGAATGACGATCGGCCCCCCCTTCGATGCTGGCGTGGGTTCAAGAATGAACGGACGGACGAGCACCCCGGCGAGCTTGTCGCCGCGCATGATGCGCGCACGGGCCATATAACGCCCTGACGGCAACGGTTCTGCGCCGACAAACCCTTGCGCAATGCGCCAGGTCGGCTGTGCGCCCGCCTTGAGCTCCACCGGGATCGTCAGCAATGCGGGTGCGCTGTCGTCATCCGCAATTTCGAAGTTCACCGACACGTTCTTGAACGTCTCTTCCGATGTCGAGTAGAGCTCCATGTACGCGGCGACGCCGTCGGCATCCACATGAGGCTCGACATCAGGGCGCAAGCCGCTGCTCGCCGTCGCGGCATGATTGACCACGAGGTCAGCGTAGGTCAGCTCCTCGCCGGCCATCTTCCACGCATTCACGTCGCGAACGACGCTTCCGTGGCGTCCCTCCGCATCCACGGCCGCAAGCCGCACTTCGTACACGCCTGGCTCCACGGTTACCGCATCGAGATACGAGAGCGACGCATTGGTTCGTCCTTCGAGCGGCTCGAGCTTGGGCTTCTCGCTGCGCGAGGCGACGACACGTCCTTGATCGTCCACAACGATGAAGCCCATCGTGTATTGCGCCGATGGCGTCCCGGCCTGGCCGACATCGGCGGCCATCACGATGCGTACTTTGCCGGCGGCTTTCGGATCCTGATAAATGAACGTGGTCAGGCGCAGCGGCACGCCGGCCACGCCGAGCGGCGAGCGCAACGATTCGACGAGCGATTCGTCAGGCGTTTTGCGGCCGCCCGTCGGATCGAGCACAAACGCCTGCCGGGAACGCAGCGTGATGCCGCGCCGCTGCACAGAGATGTCGATGCGGTGGTTCCGGCCATCGCGATCCGATGGCGCCTGTTCGACGCTCAGCAGGTAAAACGCCGAAATCTCTGACGCCAGCCGATCGAACGCCCGGTCCGCGGTGCCGACGACCTGGAAAATGGATCCTCGCGACAGCGACGCGAGATCGTTCAAGCCGCGAATCTGCAGCTCGCGATCTTCAGTGAAGGTCGGCGGGAGCGGTCCCTGCGTCGCATCCGACCTGGGTACGTCCATAAGCAGGACGTTCACGGAGATGCGGCCACGCATCGCCATCCGCACGACGTCCTCGAGGTCGGCGGGCGAATCGGTCACCAGCCCCTCGGACAGAAGAATCAGCGTCTTCTGACCTTCGGTTTCGCCGAGATGCTGCAGCCAGTCGCGCAGGCCTCTCAGCGACGCTTCCGTGTCGCGCCGCGTCGTCCAAAGAATCGAATTCGATTCGTCGACGATGTCGCGCATGCACTGTTCGAGCGCCATGTCGACCAAGCCGCGGCATTCGCGGTTGGTGACCTCCTGCATGCGGCGGTCGTCGCCTTTCTGCGCGATATCGATCGCCTCAACCAGGCCGATGTTCCGCCGGCCCTCGAAGCGCGATTGCGTGCCGATCACCTTCTGCATGGCAAGGCGCACGCGCTGGTGATCGCCGGTGAAGTCCACGACAACCCCTGGCTCGGGATATGACACGAACGCTACGCGATCGGCAGGGTTGAGCTTGTCGAGGAAGCGTGCGGCGGAGTCGAGAATTGGCCGCGCCGCGCCCGGCCGGATGTTCATCTGATCGACGGCGATCATGATCATCCGTCCTTCGGGCTGCGTAATGTTGGTGGTGTAGAGCGTTTCGAATTCCTGTCGCTTCTGCGTCGGAGGCCGCCGCGTCACACCGTTATCAGGCGTGTAGTTGTACTTGACGAGGTCGGCAGTGATGACGCGACGCGCCTGACCGTCGATCTTGACCGTGAATTCCGGCGCGTGAAGGTCGGTGACCGGCTGGCCGCGGCTGTCCACGGCGCCCACGTCGACGGTGATCACGTCGACGCCGGTGCGGAAGGTTGGCTGATCCGCCTGCGTGTTGGCACCGGACTGCCCCTGTGCCACGAGCGGCGAAGCAACGAGTAACGCGGCCAGAGCGGAGAAGAATGTCTTCATAGCTACCAACCACTAACCACGAACCCTGATGTCAACCGCGAATCTTACTAAATGCCGTACACGTCGGGATCCCATGGTAAGCCGAGTTCGGAGGGGGGTGCCATGTAGCCCGCAAGCGCCGACGCGGCGACGACAGCCGGGCTGGCGAGATAGCCTTCCCCGCCAACACCCATTCGGTTCTGCCAGTTGCGGTTGAACGACGTAATCGCGCGTTCGCCTTTGGCGAGCGCGTCGGGTCCCTGCCCGAAGCACGGGCCGCACCATGACGCGCGGATTTGACCGCCGACCGATCGAAACACCTCGGCGATCGATTCGCCTCCCAGCCGCGGGTCCGGGTGTTCGATCTGCCTGGCAACGCCCCCGGACCCCGGAAACACGACAAACGTCCGCGTGGCTTTCCGCAAGCCCTTTTCGCGCGCGTTGTAAATCACGAGCGCCGCCTGAAGCAGATCGTCGTAGCTGCCATTGGTGCACGAGCCAATCAACGCCTTGTCGAACTGAATCCGCTCACGCGCCACTTCCTCCGCCGCATAGGCATTGCCGGGGCTGAACGGCTTGGCAATCATCGGACGCACCTCGTCGAGCGAGAGCGTCTCGTCGATGTCGAACGTCGCACCTTCGCCGGCCGCAATGCGCGGATACGGAAGATCGCGAACGCCCTTGCGCTCGTACCACGCGTAGGTAATTTCGTCGGCCGCAAAGATACCGTTGAGCGCTTCGGCCTCGGCCATCATGTTCGCAATCGTGTTGCGATACGCGATCGGAAGCTGACGATTGGCATCCACGAATTCGACGGACATTCCCTGCGACTGCTGTGATCCCCATCGCCTGAGGAGCTCCAGTACGATGTCCTTTCCGCTCACCCACGGCTGCAGGCGGCCACTGAAGATGACTCGCCGCGCCTTCGCCAAGGTGAAATACACATACCCCGTCGCCCACCCGAATCCGAGCGTCGTCGAGCCGACGCCCATGCCGACCGCGCCGTAGGCTCCGTACGCGCGACTATGTGAGTCGGCGCCTGGAATGAACTGTCCGGGCACTACGAGACCTTGCTCGGGGAAGTAGAAGTGGAAGATGCCATCACCGGGAGTCGCGTAGTACGGTTTTTCCAGGCCGTGCTGCTTCGCAAAGGCGCGGCCGATGCTCGTCTGCTTCTCATCGTCTTCGCGTCCCGTGAACACGAAGTGATCGTTGGCGATGGCCGCCTGCCGCGGATAGATCGTGTTGCCTCCGGTGATTTGATTAAACGTATGAATGGCAAACGGCGCGGTTCCATCTGAGGCCGGCAGCAGATCCGCGTAGACCTGCAGCGTGTCGCCCGGCCGAACCTCCCGCCGGCTCTTGTCCACGCGGTGCGCCCAGACGATCTGCTCGGTTGTCGTCATGCGGCGCGCGAGTTCCGGCGGAGGAAATTCGACAATCGGGCGCTCCTCAACAGAGGCGCGAAACTCGCGGCGCCCGATGGCGATGATGCCGCCGCTTCGACGGATCTCGTCTTCCTTCGGCGTCAGCGGCAGCGGCTCGTACGTTTTCCCCTGTGTGACATTTGACAGACTGCGGCTGTCGGGATCGAATTCGAATTCGTCGCCGTCGCGCGCATCCGCGACCGCCTGCGGACTCTGGACGACGTGCAGGCCGAGGTTCAGCGCATTCCGGCGGAAGATGTCGCCGATGTTGTTGCCGCAGACGATGACCATCTCGAGGCCTGCTTCTTCGGCAACGGCTTTGAGACCGGCGGGGCTCATTTCACGTGAGGACCCAATCGCGAACCGATCGCCGGCGACGACAAAAGTCTCGCCGCGGTGAACCCGCTCGCGAAAATCGGGCATCAGATAACGGAACGATCCCGCTTTCCACCGTTCATCCAGCGTTTCGAGGCTTTCAGAAACGCAGTCGGACGCGGGGGTGATCTGGTCGGTATCGATGGCGTCCAGTTTTCGGCCGAATCTGGTGCCCGGCAGCTTGGGGTCCCAGAAAATCAACGCCTTCCCGCGGATCGTGCGGCGGCCGTCTAACGCTTTTGTCGCGGCATCGACACGCGGAAAGTCGTCGGTTCTGACGCCGGATTTCAATTGTGCCGGGCCAACGACCTGCATCTCAGCGCATGGTACGGCATGCGTTGCCCATAAAACGGCTCAACGATGGTTCTGATGCCCAAAATCCGCCGTAAACGACCGCGAAAAAGGCGGCATCCGTCCTGCAGAGTTTTGTTCGCGTTGACGGAAAGTCACGGCGGCTCAGCCGTGACATACCGGTCTGATATGATGCCCCGCTTTATTTCCCCACCGGCGAGCAAATCGGCGTATGGACTTCCCCAGCGACACTGCCGTCGCTGAACGGCGGCGCACCTCCGAACGGCGTACACGCACGACAACGCGGGCAAAGCCCGTCCTGCGCGTCATTCCACCACGGGCGCCCGAGACACGTATCGATCCTGCGGATCTGAAGAATCCCGCGCTCTACATCAATCGCGAGCTCAGCTGGCTCGAGTTCAACGAGCGCGTGCTGGCGCAGGCGACCGACCCGTCGCACCCGCTGCTCGAGCGCGTCAAGTTCCTGTCCATCGTCGGCACGAACCTCGACGAGTTCTTCATGATCCGTGTGGCCACGACGCAGAAGAAACTTCGCGAAGGCATCGAGGACGTCGCGCCGGACGGGTACAACACCGAGCAGCAGCTTTATGCGATGCGAACGCGCGCGCGCAAGCAGATCGACGACCAGGCCGCGTGCTGGGACGAGCTGCGCAGGCTGCTCGCAGCCGAGCACATCACGTTCGTCGAACCCGACGCGTGGACGCCCCAGATCCGCGAGTTCTTAAGCGCGTATTTCACGCGGGACATCTATCCGGTCCTGACGCCGCTCGCGTTCGACCCGGGGCATCCCTTCCCACTGATTTCGAACCTGAGCAAGAACTTCGCGGTTGTGGTCAAGCACGGAAACCGCACGAAGTTCGCCCGCGTGAAGGTGCCCGACGCGCTGCCGCGGTTCATCCAGCTCCCGCAGAACCTTGCCGACTCTCAGGGCCAGACGTTCGTGTTCCTCGAGGATGTCATTCACGCAAACATCCAGGAGCTCTTCCCGGGAACGCAGGTGAAGGGCGCGCACCTGTTCCGAATCATTCGCGATGCGGATCTGGAAATCGAACAGGATGAAGCGGACGACCTGCTCGAAACCGTCGACCGCAGCCTGAAGCAGCTTCGACATGGCGCCATTTCACTGCTGCAGGTCGATGCGTCGATGCCGCCGCGCGTCCTCAACATTCTTGCGGAGAACTTCGAGGTCAACGAAGACGTCATCCTGCGCGCCGCGTACAGGCTTGGATTTGGCGACTGGGTGCAGCTCACAAAGCTTCATCGTCCCGAGCTGAAGGATCCGCCGTTCTCGCCGCGTTCGCTGTGGCGGCCCGATGAAGATCCCGACGTGCTGTTCGACCAGCTCCGGTATCAGGACGTCCTGGTGCACCATCCGTATCAGTCGTTTGGATCGGTGGAAGCGTTTCTTCGCGCGGCCGTGAAGGATCCGCATGTCATCGCCATCAAGATGACGCTCTACCGCATCGGCGCGAACTCGCCTCTGATTAATCTGCTGATCCAGGCTGCGGAGGCTGGCAAACAGGTCGCGGTCCTGGTGGAGTTGAAGGCGCGCTTCGACGAACGGAACAACATTATCTGGGCCAAGCGGCTTGAATCGCACGGCATACACGTCGTGTACGGCTTCGCCGACCTGAAGACGCACGCAAAGCTCTGCCTCGTCGTCCGCCAGGAGAGCGACGGCATTCAGCGCTACGTGCACACGAGCACCGGCAATTACAACCCGGAGACCGCGAAGGTGTACACGGATCTCGGCTACTTCACCGCCGATCCGGACATCGTCGCCGACGTCTCCGACGTGTTCAATTACCTGACTGGCTATTCGAACCGGAAGGAATACCGCGCGATGCTCGTGGCGCCGGTGCAGCTGCGAACGCGGCTGTGCGAGCTGATCACCCGCGAGGCAGAGCACGCGAAAGCGGGCCGTCCGGCGCACATCATCATGAAGGTGAATGCGATCACCGACGATCAGATGATTCGCGTGCTCTACCGCGCGTCACAAGCGGGCGTCCGCGTCGACCTGATCGTTCGTGGCATTTGCAGTCTTCGACCCGGGTTCGCCGGCGTCAGCGACAACATCAACGTGCGGTCGATCGTCGGCCGTTTTCTCGAGCACTCGCGGATCTTCTGGTTCACCAACGGCGGCCACGAGGAGATGTACATCGGCAGCGCCGATCTGATGGAGCGCAACCTCGATCGCCGCGTCGAGACCCTCAGCCCGGTGCGCGACGTCGAGATTCTCGAACACCTGCGCGATGTCGTCCTGCACTCATACCTGCAGGACACCGACCGCGCCTTCGTGCTCGATTCGGCGGGCCACTACTCGAGACCCGCAGCGACGGCCGGACCGTTCAACTCCCAGCAGTTCCTGCTGCAGCATTACACCGAAACGAACGAGTAGAACTACCTCCAGAGCCACCAGGCCGCCGCGAGGCTGGCGGCCAGGGTCACGCCGAACACCGGAAACGCGATCGCCGCGACGACGAGCAGACCGGTGACCGTGATGAGAAAGGCAAGTGGCCCGAGGGGCCAGAGAACCGCAAACAGGAGCCGGGTGGCGGGACCTCCCTGCGTGGCCATCAACCCCACCAGAACGCCGAGCAGGTAGACTCCAAGCATCCACATACGTCAGTGCCTGTCCTACACGCGCGCGAAGGCGGTCAGGCGCGCGTATCTTACCCGGAAGCGTCATCCGGCCGTGGTGCAGATCAGTGCAGCGATAGGACACAAGCGCCATTTTGATGACTGCGCTACTTTCGTCGGCTGCCGATAAGGGGAGTGAACGCACGGGAAGCTCGCGGTGTTCATCGGCCGCCGCGCGACCCCCCGGAGGACCTGATGAAGACGCTTTTGCGGCTCTTGGCCGCCTCGGCGGTAATGCTTGCCGCCATTCCAACGTTCGCTCAACAGACGACTGGTGCGATCGCCGGCCGCGTGCTCGATCCGCAGGGTTCGGCGGTGCCAGGTGCGACGATCACGGCGACCAACACCGCCACCGGCCTTGTCCGCGCTGATGTCAGCGACACCGAAGGCCTGTACCACCTCAACGCGATGTCTGTCGGCAGCTACGACGTCATCGCGGAGCTCTCGGGATTTACGCGTCTCGAGCGCAGGAACATCGCCGTCGACGTTTCACAGACGACAAACCTGAACCTGACGCTCCGTCTCGCGCCGGTTGCGGAGACGGTGACTGTCGTTGGCGACACACCGCTGATTCCGACGACGTCGTCGTCGGTCGGACAGGTCGTCGACCTCACCCGAATCGAACGACTGCCGCTCGACGGCCGTCAGTTCGCCAATCTGGCTGCGACAGTCCCTGGCGTTGGCATTGGCTTTCATTCGGATCCGACGAAGGCGACGGAATACGCGCCGCAGATCAGCGGCGGCAACGGGCGCAACGTCAATTACGTGGTCGACGGCGGTGACAACAACGACGACACGATCGGCGGCCTCGCGCAGCTCTATCCGCTCGAAGGGATCCAGCAGTTCAATCTGCAGACGCAGCGATTCGACGCGCAGTACGGCCGCGGCACCGGCGTGCTGAACGTCGTGACGAAGAGCGGTACGAACGACGTTCACGGCAGCGCCATCACGTTCCTCCGTGACACGGCGCTGAATGCGCGCACGATGACGGAAGACTTGACTCGCACGGCCTGCCTCGCCACTGCGGCGGCGGCCAGCTGCACGGACAAGCAGGAATACCGTCGCTACCAATATGGCGGCAGCCTCGGCGGACCGATCGCTCATGACCGGCTCTTTTACTTCGCCGCGTTCGAACGCACGCAGCAGGACACGAAGCAGACCGTCAATACCCTGGGTCTCTTCCCGGCTGACGATGGTGTGTTTCCGGTTCCGGTGCGCGAGAACCTGTTCACGGGCAAGGTGACCGCCAATCTGCGCAGCGGCCATTACATCGCCCTGCGTTACGGGCACGACGGCAATTCGTCGCCGAGTGGAGCGGGGCTTCGCTCCGCGCATTCGAGCTGGGCGACGAGCACCAACGAGTTCGATTCGCTGAATGCGAGCGACAACTGGGTGTTCGCAGGCACAAAGCTGAACGAGTTCGTGTTCCAGGTGTCCACGTTCCAGAACCTGATTCCAGGGAGCACGACGCAGCCGGTGCTGACGTTTCCAAACGGCGTGACCGGTGGCGCAAACGGGTCGGCGCCGCAGTCGACGGAGCAGACCAAATGGCAGTTCCGTGACGATCTCAGCTGGACGGCGCGCAGGTTCGGCGGTCTCGAACACAACCTGACAGCCGGCGTGAACTGGCTGCACGAGCCGCGCCTCTACATCAGCACCCAGTCCGGCGTGGCGGGCTTCTTCACGATGGGCGCCAACGACGTCAACGGCCCGGTGCAGCAGGTCATGGTCATCGGCGGCGCCGTTGAAGTGAATATCCCGCTCGACTTCTATTCTGGGTACGTTCAAGACGACTGGCGCCTGACAAGCAAGCTGACGGCGAATCTCGGCGTCCGGTACGACTACGTGTCCGGCATGCCGCTGAACCAGGATCGCAATCCGAACTTCCAGGTCATGCAGGCAGCCGGTGCGTCCGGGCGTTTCGCGGGAACGGTGCTCGACGAGTTTGGCCAGGCAACGAAGAGCGACAGGAACAATATTCAGCCGCGGCTCGGATTCGCGTATGACGTCCGTGGCGATGCGCGCGACGTGGTGCGCGCGGGCTGGGGTCTTTACACCGATTTCGCGTATACGAACCAGAACGCGCTCAATGCCGCGATTGACGCGGCGGGCGGCGCCGGCATCGTGTTTCTGGCCAACAATCCAGCGGGCCTTCGAAAGGCTGACGGCTCGTTCTTCCGCACGTCGGATCCGCTGTCCACCATCGCGTCACAGAACCTCGTGGACACCAGCCTGCCGCCGCTCGGCGGTCAGGTGCAGTCGCCGCGCCTGCAGCAGCCGTACACCCGTCAGGCCAACGTTGGCTGGGTCCATCAGCTCAACCCCACGACGGCGGTCAGCGTCGACGTCGTTCGGACGGATGGACGCGACGTGAACACGCGCCTGCGCATCAACCAGCTGGTCAATGGACGCCGGTACCTGGCGGGCCTCGCGCTCCAGCCCAACTCCAATCAGTTCCGGGTAGCCCTCAGCAAGGGCACCAGCGAGTACAACGCGCTGATCTTCGGCGTCAACCGCCGGATGTCGAATCACCTCGACGTGAGCGCGTCATACACGCTGGCAAAGGCGACGAGCATCATCGGCAGCGCCTCGGACGAAACCGACGCCAACCTCGTGCAGGACGTTCTCAATCCGTTTGGCGCGGTGCAGGACGCGCCCTTGACCCGCACCGACGGACGTCACCGTGTTTCGCTGAGCGCCATCGTTGAAGCGCCGTTCGGCATCGATGTCGCGCCGATTTTCCTCTACCAGTCGGCGCTTCCGACGCACACGTTCGAGGGACTCGACTTCAACACCGACGGCAACGTGAACGACAAGACGGCGAACGCGTATCGGTATACCGGCTTGAACGCCGACGGTACCGCGAAGTTTGAGCAAAGCGGTTCGTGTGAGACCGTCAATTGCAGCCGCCGTGCGCCGTACTCACAGTTGAATCTCCGCGTCAGCCGCGGCTTCCGCCTGGCGGGTTCCGCGCGAGTCGAAGCGATTGCGGAAGTGTTCAATCTGCTGAACGCGAAGAATCCCTTCATTCCGCTGACGTCGCGGCGATTGAGCGCAACGGGTGTACCCCTTGCGTCGTTCATGCAGCCGACCGCGTTCGCGGGTGATTTCGGCCAGCCCGAGCAGCGCGTCGGTCAGCTCGGTTTCCGCATTACCTTCTGATGACTGCCGGCTTCCGGCTACCGACTTCCGGCACGGGCCGGAAGCCGGTAGACGGTAGTCTGTAGTCGTCGGTGTCCTCCGAGCTTCGTCCTCTTCTCCGTCTCGCACTCCCCGTCATCCTCGCGGAACTCGGGTGGATGAGCATGGGCGTGGTGGACACGCTCATGGTCGGCCGCCTCGGCCCGGCGGCGATTGCGGCCACGGGCATGGGCAGCGGCGTGTTCACCGCGATCGTGATCTTCGGGATGGGGCTGATGCTCGGGCTCGACACGCTCGTTTCTCAGTCCGCGGGCGCCGGCCGTCTCGATGAATGTCTCCGCTGGCTGCACCACGGCATCGTACTCGCGCTTCTCGTCGCGCCGTTCGTGATGGCCCTGACGTGGGTGGCGTTTCTCACCATCGATGCGTGGGGTCTGAACCCGGAGATTGGCGCACTCGCGGGACCGTATCTGCAAGTGATCGCGTTGAGCGCGGCTCCGTTGCTGCTGTATGCGGGGCTCCGCAGATATCTTCAGGGCATTCATGTCGTGCGGCCGGTGATGTACGCGCTCGTCACTGCCAATGTCGTGAATGCGGGCGCAAACGCGATTCTGATTTACGGCCGGTTCGGCATGCCGGCCCTCGGGGTCACGGGATCGGCGTGGGCAACGTGCATCGCGCGTGTGTACATGGCCGCGTTCCTCTACGTGGCCGTGCGTCGGGAACACCGGCGCCGCGGCAGTGCACATCCTCACGTTCCGTTCGCGGTAGATATTCATCGGCTCCGACAACTCCTGACGCTAGGTGCTCCAGCGGCATCGCAGATTACGCTCGAAGTCGGCGTCTTCGCGCTTGCGACGGCGCTCGCAGCCCGACTTGACGCGGTGTCGTCTGCGTCTCACCAGATCGCGCTCAATATCGTCAGCCTCGTTTTCATGGTGCCGCTCGGCCTCGCGTCGGCCGGTGCGGTGCGCGTCGGCCACGCGATCGGCGGGCGCGACGCGCGGCGGGCGCGACGTGCGGGATGGACCGCATTGGCGGTCGGCGCCGGGATCATGATCGCCCTCGGAGTCATCCTGTTCGCGTTCCCGCATTCGCTGCTGGCCGTATTCACGACCGATGCGCGTGTGCTCGGCATCGGGGCCCGGCTGCTTGCTATCGCTGCGGCATTCCAGCTCTTCGACGGGACACAGGCGGTGACCACAGGCATCCTCCGGGGCATCGGCGACACGCGGACGCCCATGGTGATGAACGTCATCGGCCACTGGGTACTGGGGCTGCCCGTTGGTTATGCTCTGTGCTTCGGGTTCATGTGGGGCGTCGCGGGTCTGTGGATCGGACTATCGATTGGTCTGATCTTCTGCGCGGTGGCGCTGACCGTAACGTGGATCATCCGCAGCCGGCATCTCGAGCTGCCGCCAAGCGCGCATCCGCCCGAACCGATCGAAATGCTGTAATGAACGACCCGAACGTTTCGAACGATCCGAACGAATGATCAACGACGCCCATTGCCATTTCTTTTCGCCGCAGTTTTTCGGCGCCCTCGCGCGCCAACAGCTCGCGATGCGGGCAGCACCGAGCGCAGTCGTAGCGGCGTCAGCGTCGGAGATCTGCCGCGAGCTGCAGTGGGACGATCCAGTCGCCGCCGACACGCTCGCGGATCGGTGGATCGCGGAACTCGATCGGCACGGCGTCAACCGCGCCGCGCTGATTGCGAGTGTTCCGGGCGACGAACCTTCCGTCGGCGAGGCCGTCGCACGCCACCCGTCACGGTTCGTCGGTTTCTTCATGCTCGATCCGTCAGCGACCGACGCGTCAGAGCGAGCACGCCGCGCACTCGACGAACTGCGCTTGCGAGGCATCTGTCTTTTTCCCGCGATGCATCATGTCGCGCTCACGGACCAACGCGTCAGGCGGATCGTTGAACTTGCCGCCGAACGACCCGGCGTGATCGTATTCGTGCACTGCGGGGTGCTGACAGTCGGGGTCAGGCGCAAACTCGGGCTGCCAAGCCACTTCGACCTGCGGTTGGGGAATCCTCTTGAGGTCGCGAACCTTGCGCTCGCATTTCCACAGGTGCCCTTCATCATTCCCCACTTCGGCGCCGGCCTACTGCGCGAAGCGCTGATGGCCGCGGACACCTGCGCGAACATTCACCTCGATACGTCGAGCTCGAACAGTTGGATTCGGTACACGCCCGGTCTGACGCTCGATGCCGTGTTCAAGACGACGCTTGCGGTTGTGGGTCCGTCGCGGCTCTTGTTTGGAAGCGATTCGTCGTTCTTCCCAAGAGGATGGCAGAAGGGGATCTACGACACGCAGAAACAGATCGTCGAGCGGGCCGGCGTCAGCGCCTCGGACGCATCACGGATTTTGGGAGGCAACTTCGATCGGCTATTTCCCGCGGGCTAGCTCCTCGTCAATCACCGATACGAACACGTCGATGGGCTGTGCGCCGTTGATCATGCGGCCGTTGACGTACACCGTTGGCGTCGAGCTGATGCCGAGGCGGTTGCCCGCGGCCAGCGCCTCCTCGACGCGTGCCTCGTATTTCGAGCTGTCGAGGCATTGATTGAATTTCGTCGCGTCGAGACCGGCGTCCACCGCATATTTTTTCAGCGAGTCAGGCTGCAACGCGGACTGATTGGCGAACAACTTGTCGTGATACTCCCAGAACTTTCCCTGCTCGCGCGCGCAGTTGCCGGCCTGCGCGGCAACGAACGCCTGCGGGTGAATCTGCGTCAACGGGAAGTCCTTCCAGACAAGCCGCATTCTGTCGCCGTACTTCGTGCGAAGTTCCTTGAGCGTCGGCATCACGCGCAGACAGAACGGGCACTGAAAATCCGAGTACTCGACGACGGTGACGGGGGCATCCGCCTTCCCCTGCGACGGATCGTCCGGATTGATTTGAACCGTGCTGCGCGGCGGGTCCATGACGACGCGGATCGGTGGACCTGATTTCCTGAGTTCGGCAATCAAGGCCTGCTTCGCGTCGTTCTGGTGCTGCTGCTCGAGGTACTGCTGAATGGCGGCGCTCATCTGCTCGAACGACCGTCCCTGCATCCGCTCGCTGTTCTGGACATAGAAGTTCCGGACGTCGGTATCGGCCACCGGCTTGAGGCGCTTGGCGACTTCGTCCTGAACGAACTTGTCCTTCGTGTCGCCTTTCGCCTTGGCGGCCTGATCGATGAGCGACTCGGCGATGATGGCGTCGAGCGCTGCCTTGCGCCCGTCATATATGGCCTGATCCGCCTGTGCCTTGGCCGCGGGATCCTCCTGCTTCCAACGATCGTCCAGTTCCCGGAGTGTGACCGTGCGGTCCCCAATCCTGGCGGCGGCCTCCTGGCCGCCTTGTTGCTGCGCCTGGGACGAACACGCGAGTGAAATCAGGAGTCCGGCGGCGAGACAAGCTGTACGCATGCGGAAATGATACTCCGGCCGGCGCCGCGGGCACGGCGTCCGAAGATCAGATAAGCTGATTTCATGCGGACCTTTACGACGATCGCGATCCTCGTCGCGGCCACCTTGACAGTGGCGGCGGGGCAAGAGACGCCGACCTTCAAGGCGACGACCCAGATTGTGTCGGTGCCGGCTACCGTGCTCGATGGTCAGGGACGCCTTGTTCCCAATCTCGAGCAGGACGAGTTCACCATCCTCGATAACGGAAAGCCACAGCAGATTACGTTCTTCCAGAACGAGACCCAGCCCTTTACCGTCGTCGTCATGCTCGATTACAGCGCCAGCATGACGAGCAGCCTCGATCTGCTGCGGGCGGCCTCCGAGCAGTTCCTGCTGCGGATGCTGCCGCAGGACAAAGGGCAGGTGGGCGCCTTCAGCGACCGGATCGAGTTCAGCGGGAAGTTCACCAACGATCGGGACGACCTGATTTCCGCGCTGCGCGATCTGCAGTACGGCAACCCGACGCGTCTGTGGGACGCGGTCGATCAGAGCATCGACATGCTCAAGCCTGTTGACGGTCGAAAAGTGGTGCTCGTCTTCACCGACGGCGACGACACGTACAGCAAGACCGGATTCGGTGCTGTGCTCGACCATGCCAAGCAGAACGAGGTCATGGTGTACGCGATTGGTCTGCAGTCCACCTACTTCAACGGACAGCGGATGGTGCGATCGCAGCCCGATCGATCGCTGAAGAAGATTGCAGAGGAAACCGGCGGCGGCTATTTCGAGCTGAAGAAGACCGACGAGCTTGCGCCGACGTTCACGCGAGTGGCCCAGGAACTTCACAGTCTGTACACGATTGGCTTCTCCCCGGCAGCCCTCGACGGCAAAGAGCACAAACTCGATCTGAAGATGAAGCAGTCAGGGATGGTCGCGCGGGCGAGGAAATCGTACATCGCGTCAGCGGAGCGTCTCGGTAACACCAACTGAGCGATGCACGAGACACTCACCGACCAGGACTTCCGGCTCCAGGCCGACCACGCGCTTGAACAGACGCAGCGATCGCTGCTGCCGCTGGCCGATCAGGAAGACTTCGAGGTCGAGCTTCAGAACGGCGTGCTGCAGATCCTCTTTGAAGATCCATCGCCTGCGAAATTCGTCGTCAGTCCCAATGCACCGGTACGCCAGATCTGGGTATCGGCGATGTCACGCAGTTACAAGCTGACCTGGTCTGCAGCGGCGGCGCGGTTCGAGTTGGACGACGAACCGCTCGACGCGCTTCTGACTCGCCTCGTTCGTCAGTTCCTCAACAGTCAATAGTCGCCGTCGGCAGGGAGCGGCGGCCCACTGCAGACTGGCCACTGCCCTGCGTACTCTCAGGAGGCTCGGCGGCGACGGGCCGTCGCATGATGCTGACGCGTACGCGCCGCCTTCTGCGCGGCGGCGCGGCGACGCTGCGGACCCTTCGTGCGGGCTGCCCGGCGCGCTGCGGCACTCCGGTTCGCTGGTGACCGCCGGCGGGCAGCGGACGAAGCCTGCCGTGACAACGCCTTGCGTGAGGCGGCGCTCCGTCCCTCGCGTTTCAGCGCGCCACTTACCGCGCGTGACCGTCGGGATGACGGACGTGTTCGCCGGCGCGAGGCGCGGCTCGCGTATTCGGCAGTTTGCCGTGTTGTTGATTTCGCACCGCGCCCGGGCGGCGGCAGCTTCACGCCTGCTCGTCGCGCCTTCGACAGTCCGATAGCGATCGCCTGCTTGGTTGATCGCGCACCATGCTTGCCTTCGCGAACATGATGAATCTCCTCGCGTACGAATTCGCCGGCCTGTGTCGATGTGATTTGCCGGCGCGCTTGTCGGGCACGTGCTCGCCGTACCGTTTCCTTCTCAGGCATAGATGTTCTCAGAGCGCTGAGGTCACGCAACTGAAGTGCCATGACGAGCGACTCAACCTCGTCGATGACAACCGCTCAGTTGGAAATCGACATTTTTCACACTCTCGAGCGACAACGACGTCGTTCGTATGGATCGCGGTGTGTCACGGCAGGTAAAATTTCGCAGTTCGGTCGGTGCGTCGGCGACATGCGCGAACGTCGCGAGACATTTCCTCTTCCGACCATACGCTGCATGGTTCGCGGCGCACACGAGATCTGCGTCGCCAACCAGCACAGCTGCCCTTCATCTCTTCTCTCCGCCTCCAAAGGATTGCGATATGAGCACTATGACCATTCCTCTACGTACGCGCGAAGCGATCGAACAGCAAATCGAACGTCGACTCGAGGCCGAACGCTCGCGACTGCAGGCAAGCATCGCCGCACAGCGACCTCGCACGCACTTCCAGCGCCCGGCCGAGCGGCCCTTCACGGCGGCCGAACGTGACCGGGTCACGATCCTGTTTGGCGGCCTCACGTCGAAGCACGAATGGCTGATCAAGTCCGCGTTTCAATCCGCGGGCTACAAGGTGGAGGTGCTGCCAACACCTGACGTGGCGTCGTTTCAGCTCGGCAAGGAGTTCGGCAACAACGGGCAGTGCAATCCCACGTATTTCACCGTCGGACATTTGATCAAGTACCTGCAGCAGCTCGAATCGGCTGGAATACCGCGTCAGGACATCGTCAACAACTATGTGTTCTTCACGGCCGGTTCGTGCGGACCGTGCCGGTTCGGCATGTACGAGGCGGAGTACCGGCTCGCCGTTCAAAACGCCGGATTCGACGGCTTCCGCGTGCTGCTCTTTCAGCAGACCGACGGCATCAAGGCGGCCTCAGGCGAGCCCGGCCTGAAATTCACCGTCGATTTCGGTATGGGCGCATTCAGCGCGCTCAACTACGGCGACATCCTCAACGACATCGCGTATCAGATCCGTCCGTTCGAAGCGCGCGCCGGGGAGACCGACAAAGTGTTAGGCGGCGTCATGGACGATCTGACGCGGACCGTCCGCGATCGCCGCAAGTACGAAGTCGAGGAGCATGCGCCCGCGTGGCTGCTCAAGCAGCTGCACCGCAAGAAGGCGGTACGCGATACGGTCAACGTGCTCGGCAAGATCTACGACCACCTGTACGGACCGCAGACCATCGAGGCACTCGCGTCGGCGCGGGAACGCATCGGGGCGATTGACGTAGACCGGCTGCGCGTGAAACCGGTCGTGAAAGTGACAGGCGAGTTCTGGGCGCAGACCACCGAGGGTGACGGCAACTTCCGCATGTTCAGTTTTCTGGAACGCGAAGGCGCGCAGGTGATGGTCGAGCCGATCGGGACCTGGATCATGTACATGCTCTGGCTCGCCAAGGCGCAGAAGATTCACCGTAAGGATCTCGACTATCCGGCTCCGAAGCGGCGCGATGTCCGCGGGTGGCTGATGCGCGAGCTCAAATTCCGGAGCAAGATCGCCGGCTTCTCGTTCGGCGATTGGTTCTGGAATCACCAGTACCGCCGGGTGATTGGTCACCTCGGAGGCATCGCTCATCCGCTCGTCAACCTCGACGAGCTGGCCGCCCACGCCGCGCCGTACTACAACGTCTTCGCGCGCGGCGGCGAAGGCCACATGGAGGTCGCCAAGAACATCTATTACACGGTCAACAAGAAGGCCCACATGGTTCTGAGCCTGAAGCCGTTCGGCTGCA
>Ga0207659_10000287_pt1 | contig 30532 bp, 29 predicted proteins | sample KBSM43metaG_FD_184330 | JGI IMG/M metagenome (GOLD analysis project Ga0207659, IMG submission 184330) | Miscanthus rhizosphere microbial communities from Kellogg Biological Station, Michigan, USA - KBS M4-3 metaG (SPAdes) (version 2) | ecosystem: Host-associated > Plants > Roots > Rhizosphere >...
CTCGAACCTGTGACCCCCTGCTTAGAAGGCAGATGCTCTGTCCAGCTGAGCTACGGGCGCGCAACGAAAGTCATTAATCTAACATCCCGCGCCAACTGTCAAAGGCATTTCGGCAGGACCTTCTCTGACGGCCCCGTGGTAAACACTTTTCACGCTTCACATTTCGGGCACCGGAGGGTCTAAGAATTTCGGACCAACTGGTGTAAGGAGGAAACGATGAAGAAACTGGCGGAGCTGGTTGCGGTTGCCATGGTATTGGCAGTTGCCACACCGGCGTTTGCAGACACGTTGGTTTTGACGGATGGCACAAGAGTTTCGGGCTATTTCGAAGGCGGGACTGCTCGAGTGGTGAAATTCCGTGGAGCAGATGGAGCTATCAAGGACTACGACATTCTGAAGGTCCAACAGGTGCTCTTTGAGTCCGCGCCCGTTCCGGCATCAGCGCCTGCGGCGGCGTCAGCACCAGCGGCATCACCCGCGCCGGCCGTAACTGCTGCTCCGGCCTCTTCCGTTTCTAACACTGCATCATCGGCCTCATCTTCGTCCGCGACTTCATCCACGACGGCTTCGAAAGCGTCGGATTCGTCAACGCCTGTGTTGCGTCCGGCGTCGGAACGTCCGCCGGCTCAACCGCCGTCCGCAACCGCAGCGAATACCGGATACACGCTGCCGACCGGCAGCAAGGTCTTCATTCAGCTCGTGGATCCGATCAACAGTGAAACCAGCAAGGCGGGTGCGACATTCGTCGCAATTCTGGATGAACCCATCATCGTGAACGAAATCGAAGTAGCGCCCCGCGGCGCCGATGTCCGAGGTCGGATCACAACCGCCAATGATGCGGGAAGGATCGCAGGTTCTGCAGAACTCGGCCTTGAACTGACGCAGCTCTACATCAACGGTATTCCTTATGCGATGAGCACATCGGAATATAGCGAAGCTGGAAAAAGCCGTACGGGCCAGACGGTTCAGCGTGCAGGTATCGGAGCCGGTGTGGGCGCGATTATCGGTGCCATCGCCGGCGGAGGGAAAGGCGCTGCGATCGGAGCCGGCGTTGGCGCTGGAGCAGGAACCGCCAGTCAGGTCCTCACGAAGGGTGAGAAGCTCAACATTCCTGCGGAAACGAAACTGGAGTTCACGCTGAGAACGCCGCTCGTCATCGCGGCACGGTAAGAAAAATCGGCGAGACCGCCCGAACCTAAGAAATTGAAATTGGAAAGTCCGGCATTGGAGTCTCCAATGCCGGACTTTCCAATTCAATTTCTTCCCCTAGAACCCCTGGACTTTCCCCGCCTTCTTGTAGCACTGGAACACGATGTGCCAGCCGATGATGATGATCAGCAACAGGGAAATGTAGAAGTATTCGCTCGGAATTCCCAGATTCCCGCCTGAGAAGTACGTCGTGTGTTGCCCGATCATCGTCCACACCAGCGGGACCGACATGTACGTGTTGTGGCGTGACCGCAGGCCGGCCAATTTCACGATATTGGCATCCGGTGCAGCTCCATCCTTCACCGCGCGAATGATCTTCTGTTGCGCCGGCCAGATCCTGAACCACACATTGAACGCCATCGTGCTTCCGAAAAGAACGCCGGTATGGATCAGCACACCGCGATAGCTGAAATGGGCAAAGTGCGCGTACAGGGCGATGATGATTGCCAGCAGAATGTACGACGTGATCACCGCGGCTCTCAGGTTACTCGCGAGCGGACTCTTCCACAGCGCGTCATAGATGAACACCGCAAGAAACGTGACGACGATCATAATAACCGCGCCCGACGACCACTCCACTCCGCCGGCAAACGCCTGCATCCCGTGGTAGTAGACCAGGCCCAACAGCAGGATGCCCGTCACCCAGGTCCACGCGGCACCCCAGCGGAACCAATAGAGCGCTCGCGGCATCAACTCCGGAACGACGACCTTCTTTGTAGGCCCATCCAACTTTGCTGCCAGCGGCCCATTGACCCAGTTAAAGAAATAAAGATGCCCGATCCAGATGATGCCTGCAAAGACGTGCATCCACCTGAAAATAGCCTCTAAGCCGTCTTTCATGATTCCTCCCGTGTGCGGATATAGGCGGTCCGAAACGTGGCAGTCTACCACAGGTTGTGATTGGGGAATCGGCCCCGATTTCCTCTCAACGTCGTATACTTATCGGATAGAGGAGACGCTATGAACTACTTGGAGGACTCCATCAAGCTGTCACGCGACGTGGATGTGGTGGCCATTCCGCAGGGCAATACCATCGAGATGATGAAGGGGACCGAAGTCGCGATCACCCAGGCTCTCGGGGGCAGCTACACACTGATGGTGCCTACTTACGGCGGGCTCTTCAGGCTTGCCGACAAGGACGCTGACGCCATCGGAAAGCAACCCCGCCCACAGGCCGAGGTCAGTACCGTGCCGCTCGAAGGCGAGGAACTGGAGAAGGAAGTCTGGCAGCGTCTCAAGACCTGCTACGATCCCGAAATTCCAGTCAACATCGTCGATCTCGGACTGATTTACAGCATGGAGATTTCACCGGTCGAACAGGGCAAGCGAATCGACATCAAGATGACGCTCACGGCCCAGGGCTGTGGCATGGGTGGCTCGATCGCATCCGATGCTCAGAACAAGCTTCTTGGGATTCCCGGAGTCACGGAAGCCGACGTTCAGGTGGTTTGGGAACCGCCGTGGGGTCCGGAGAAGATTTCGGCCGAGGGCCGGACTCTGCTCGGGATCCGCTGAGCGCCTCCAGCAGCTTTTGACCCTTTAATATCGCCTCATCAAATTCCGCTTCCGGGTCGGAGAGCGCGACAATCGCGCCTCCGACACCGATCGATACTTTCCCATCGCTGAACACCGCCGTCCGGATCACGATGTTCAAATCCGCTGTCCCATTCAGGGCAAGGTACCCGATCGTCCCCGAATAGACGCCGCGGGCCGAAGCCTCCAGCCGATCCAGAATCTCCATCGTGCGGATTTTCGGCGCTCCCGTCATCGATCCCCCTGGGAACGCGCTGCGGACGCAATCCAGCACAGCCACATCTTCGCGAAGCCGGCCTCTGACCGTGCTGACAAGCTGGTGCACGTTCGCATACGACTCCACCTCCATCATCTGCGGCACATGCACGCTCCCGATGTCGCAGACGCGGCCGAGATCGTTTCGCAACAGATCCACGATCATCAGATTCTCGGCCCGCGTCTTGATGCTCGTTCGAAGGCTCTCGCGGAGACGCTCATCTTCCGCAGTATCCGATCCGCGACGCACGGTCCCTTTGATCGGTCGGGATTCCGCGTTCCTCGCGCGGTCGATCTTCAGGAATCGCTCCGGCGAAGAACACGCCACAGAGACTTCCGTGAAGCGGAGGAATGCGGAGTAGGGCGCCGGATTCAGTCGTCGAAGCACTCTGTAGTAGGCCAGCGGGTCGATACTCGTTTCCGCGGTGATGCGATTGGTCAGGCAAATCTCATAGCTTTCTCCATCGCGGATCTCTTCGAGGCATCGCGCGATGTTGGCAAGGTATTCATCACGACCCTGCTCCAGAAATACAACGGGTGAGTCGTTCAGTGTCTCCGGTGCCGCAGCCGTGGGGACGCCGCGGACAAGCACTTGCTCCGTCTGATCCAGCCATGTCTGCGCCGCGCCGCGGTCCGATGTTGTACCCGTATAGACCAGATAAACGCATCGTTCGTGATGATCGAATGCGAGAAAACGGTCCACAAAGAGAAGGCGAGAATCGGGATAGGGCGAACGGTGCACAGCTGTGCCGCCGCAGAGCGCCTTCAATTCGTATCCGAGATACCCGACGTAGCCGCCGTTGAAATCGAAGGGCAGCTCTGGAGCAACGCAGTAGCGGTCACGCAGCTCATTCTTGAGAAAGTGGAACACGGGGGCGTCTGGAATCAATGTTCCGGTGCCCATGAAGGAAAACCGCGATCGTCGCGAGTCTCCGTCGCTCGAATCAAGCCAGAATGCAGGAGACACGTTGCCGAACAGCGCGCAGAACGTGTCGTCCGGAGTGGGATAGATTTCGAGGCGACGCGAGAATGTCTTCCAGTTTTCGGGACGCGGAGCGGATCGCGGCGAACTCGCCACCGGAGACACGGTTCGATGCGGCGCCATTTCCAGGAAGTTGCGAAGCAGTTGCTCGCCGTATTGGGTTCCTATCGACTCGGGATGAAACTGCACGCCCCATATCGCCCGCTCCCGATGCTCGAGCCCCATGACGACGTTGTCGTCGGTCCAGGCGGTAACGCGCAGGGAGTCGGGGACCTGTTGGGCCACCGTCAGAGAGTGATACCGCACGGCTTCGAATTGTTGCGGTATCCCCGCGAAAAGCTGGCTGCCGTCATGATGGACGACACTTGCGCGTCCGTGCATCGGCTCAGGTGCGTGCACTACGCTGCCGCCGAAGACGTAGCCCATGCCCTGAAGACCGAGGCACACGCCGAAGACAGGAACTGTCGATTCCAGAAGAATGCGCCTGCAGATTCCGAAGTCCCGCTCGTTTTCGGGACGCCCCGGTCCGGGAGAAAGGATGATGTTGTCAGGAGCGAGTTCGAGGAGTTGCTTCCAGGTGAGCTCATTGTTGCGGATTACGATCGGGGGCGTGCCCGTGATCTTGCCGACAAGCTGATAGAGGTTGTAAGTGAACGAATCGTAGTTGTCTACGATGAGGGTCTTCATTACGAGGTAGTAATAGCTTTACACAAAACGCGGAGAAGTCAGCCTCGGATGGGAGAAGAGAAATTCAAAACCTAAGTTCTTAGGTTTTGAACTTCTCTTCTCCCACCTTCCGACGCGAGCCCAACCCCGAAACTCAGTGAGGGGTGATTGCCCTGCCGTTAACCGACAGTTGAATCAGAGCAGCCTGAAGGTCCGCGCCGTTCTTTTTGTAGACGATGGTGCTCGTGCCTTTCATCTGGTTGGGAGCGCCCTGTGCCGTCTCATCCAGTGTGTAATTGAAAACGGCCCATCCGCCATCCGCGAGTTCGCCGATTCTGAGGCCGGTGATCGCGAGCTTTTTCGGAGAGGAGGTCAATCGCATAACCCAGACGCGAGCAGGCAGGCCCACGTGTCCGTCTTCATCCGCGAGAATAGCATCCGCGGTGAGCGCCTTGTCGAAGAACGCAGCGTCCTGTTTGTTGATGGCGTCGATGATCTTGTTGGTGGCATCGGCGACCGGACCGGTTGCCGGAGGCGCCGCCGCCGGGCCTCTGCCCCCTCGGCCTTGACCGCCGCCCGCTCGTCCGCCACCGGCACCGGGGGCTCCGCCCGCTCCCGGCGCTCCGGCTCCAGGTCCCTGCGCAAACAGCGCCATGCACATAAACGCCATGAGCATCGGCAAGGACAACGCTATTAGTCTTTTCATAGAACTCCTTTCAAATCAGTCCGAATACAAACCCGGTCATGGATGGTAGGGGCAGCGGAGTCCAATTGCAAGGCGCCACGCGTTACGAGAGTTTCTTCCACGCCGAAGGCGTGCTGGGAGGAGCCAGGGGTGCGCTCGTTTCACTCACTTACCCCCGTCCTTTCACGCGTTCGCAAATCCCAGCGCGAGCTCTCGAATTCTTCTCAGGTCCAATTTCCCCGTGCCCAGGTACGGAATCGCGTCCACCTTGAAGAACGCTCCGGGCCGCGGCACCCAGAGATTCGGCAGCCCTGTCTGGTCCAATCGTGACAGGCAATCTTTCAAGTGGTCTTCATCCAGTGTGTGCAGCACGAGCAGTCGCTCGCCCTTCTTCTCGTCCGGTCCGCCCGTGACGACGAAAACCTGATCCGTCGCATTCGCCAGTTCCTGAAGCTTTTCTTCAACGCGAACGTGAGGAACCATTTCTCCGCCGATTTTGCTGAAGCGGCTCAGTCTGTCCGTGATTTCGACAAAGCCGTCTTCATCGATGGTGGCGATGTCTCCGGTAACGTACCAGCCATCCCGAATCACCTTTTCCGTTTCCGCTGGACGCCCGAGATATCCCTTCATCACGTTCGGCCCGCGAACGAGCATCAAGCCGGGGCGGCCGACCGGAAGAGGCTCCATAGTGTCGGGATCGACGATACGAATGCTGACTCCCGGCAAAGCATGCCCGATCTTTCCGCGTTTTCCACCGACCTGGCGGAATCCTTTCGCACGAAAGTCGCGCGTATTGACGGTAACGGCAGGCGAGCACTCCGTGCAGCCGTAGGCTTCCAACGGACGAATGCCGAACTTGTCTTCGAACGCCTGCGCAACCCGTTCCTGCAGTTTCTCGGCGCCCACGAGCACGAGCTTCAAACTTCCAAACTGTCCGGGATCACACCGCCGGATGTACGACTGGAGGAATGTCGGAGTAGCGAGCAGAAACGTCACGCCATGCTCGGATACGATGGAACCGATGGTCCTCGCATCAAACGGGTTGGGATGGAAGACGACGCCGAGCCCGCGTGTCAGCGGCAGCATCAGCGTTCCCGTGAAGCCGAAGGAATGGAAAAAAGGCAGGATGCCGAGGATCTTGTCTTTACCGTCGAAGCCGAAGCATTGTTCAAGCTGCGCGATGTTCGAAACGACATTGTCGTGTGTGAGCATGACGCCTTTGGGATCGCCCGTGCTGCCGCTGGAAAAGATCACCGTCGCGAGGTCCTGCGGTTCAACCTTCCTCCGGACCAGCATTGATGCCGGCAACAGCCATGCGGAGAGCAGGGCTCTCAGTTTTTCGCCAACTCCTGGGCTCGAAACCGCATCCTCAAGCAGGATGGATCTACCCGGTACTTCGAGCTTCACCTTCTCGAGAAATGCCTTCGACGTAATCACCGTCTGGATCGAGCACTGTCGAGCGCACGACGCGATGCCCTCGCTCGTCAGCGTATAGTTCAGATTGACCGGTACCTTTCCGCAGATCAGCGCGGCGAAGTTCACCAACGCTCCTGCAAGCGACGGCGGAAGAAGAATGCCGACCATATCCTGTCCGGCCCACTCGCGCTCGAGCCTTCCTGCAAGCAGCAACGCACGCGTGAGCGCGGAGCTGAAGCGGAGTCGCTTCGTGGCATCGGCCATCGCGACTCGAAACGGGTGCCGCCGCGCATTCTTGATGAAAGCGTAAGGCAGCGGCTTCAGGCGTTTTCCATGCTCTTTGTAGGCTTCGGTCTGCAGTTCCTGCACTGCCTGGCGGACTTCAACTGCCGTCGATGTCGATGGGAGCACATTGCCATAGCTGACTGTGATGGGATGCAGCGCCCGATGAGGAACCTTCCACAGGAAACGCCCGCGTTCGAAACTGAAGATGCTGCCCCACACACCATCGAGGTGAACCGGAATGATCGGCGCATCGACATTCTTCATGATGCGCTCGAAGCCGCGGCGAAACGGCAGCAGCTGTCCGATTCGTGTCATTTGTCCTTCCGCAAAAATGCAGATGACTTCGCCGTTGCGAATGGCTTCGCTTGCGGTCCGGAGAGAGCGGATCATTTCTCGAGGGCGTTGTTCCGAAGAGATCGGTATGGCTCGAGCTGCGCGCGCGAACAATCCAATGATGGGGCGATCGTAGAGACCCTTGAATATCAGGAAGCGAACATGCCGGTCGGTGGAGCCTCCGAGCAGCAACGCGTCCACCAGGGACAGGTGATTCGACACCAGCAGCGCGCCGCCTTTTGCGGGGATGTTCTCGCGGCCCTGAACTCGCATGCGGTAAACGGAATGAACGAGAACCCATACGATGAGCCGCAGCAGCGCATCCGGCATCAGCCTGACGGCGTAGATCGTTGCGACGAGCGTCATGAGACCGCCGACGAGAAACACCCCGGGAACGGAGACGTGCAGGAGCCCTGTGAGCGCAGCATAGACGAGGCTGGCCGCTCCGACGCCAATGAACGACATCTGGTTGGAAGCTGCGATGACCGCACCTTTTCTTGCCGGATCCGGCCGATGCTGAATGATCGCCATGACGGGAACTGCAAAGAAGCCGCCTGCAAATCCGAGTACAGCGAGCAACACCGCGGCGGTTATGAACTCCGGCCCGCGCGCGAAGAGAAGAGAAAAGATTGTCATTCCGGCAGCGCCGAGCGGAACGAGTCCGTACTCGATCTTCCCACCCGACAGGTAGCCGGCAGCCAGGCTGCCGATTCCGATTCCGATTCCGATCGCGGCGAGAAGGTATCCGGTCCTGTTCAGGCCTACTCCGAGTACATTGACTCCGTAATCGTTCACGGCGTTCTGGAGCAGCGCCGCGAGCATGAAAAAATAGGTGATGCCGAGTACCGCGAGGAACAGGGTGCGGTCGCTTCGCATCGACTTCCATTCTTCGAGGAGTCCACTGAACGGATTGATCCGCAGAGGCTTTGTTCCACCCGCTGCCGGGACCCGAGGCAGAGTTGCGGACAGCATCAGTCCGATCAGGGTGACACCGAAGAGAATGAGGCCGGCATAGGCAAGATTCTGGGAAAACCGGAAATACAGCGTCATGCCTGCTACGGTTCCGGCAATGATGGCAACGAACGACCCCAGTTCGACAACGCCGTTACCCCAGGAGAGCCGGCTTTCCGGCAGCACTTCAGGCAGCATGCCGAACTTCGAAGGGCTGTAGCAGGCGCTCTGGATTCCCCGCAGGAACAGCGCGATCAGCATGATGGGAAGGTTGTTCATGGCCAGCCCCGCGAATGCGATTCCCATGACGACTACTTCTGCGAATTTCGTCCCCAGAATCACGAAGCGTTTGCTGAAACGATCTGCCAGAAATCCGCCTATGGGCGAGAACAGAACGAAGGGCGCGGCGAAGAGAAGTCCTGCCAGCCCCTTCATGTACTGTTGCCTCTCATCGGACCAGAGCGCCATGGAAGTGATGAAAGAGAAGACAAGCCAACGGTAGGCGAGGTCGCTGAACGATTCCTGAAACTGTGTGGCCCAAATGCTCCAGAAGCCGCGCTTCCAGGGTTTCTCTGACGTCTCAGCGGTCATGTCGATTGCGTGTGCGCTCATATCGTGCTCCTTCCAAAGATGGTTGTCACGATAAAGGCGCGGCAGGGGCGTGACTGGAAGCCGGGTGACAGTTTCTGGAGTGTCACGGGTTGTCCGAATAGAATAGCCGCGGAATGGACATCCATATTGACGGTACGAATAACGTTTCGATCCGGCGCCAGCTGACCGAACAGATCATGTTCCTGATCGTGACCCAGCGGTTGAGAGATGGTGAACTGCTGCCGAGTGTTCGTGAGCTTGCGCGCCGCCTGAAGGTTCATCACAACACGGTCAGCGAGGCCTACCAGGATCTCGTGCAGCGAAAGTGGCTCGAGCCACGCCGGGGCAGCCGGCTGGCCGTTCTCACGCGGGACGTGCAAATCGAAGCCGTTACGCTCGACGATCTGATCAACAAGACCATCGCGCTGGCCCGAGAGAACGGATATTCCCTGCAGCAGCTGCGCGAACGCGTTCGCGAACGGCTTCTTTTGGAGCCACCGGACCATCTGCTCGTTGTCGAACAGGACGAAGGACTGCGAGACCTGATGCGCGAGGAGCTTCGTCTGGCCGTGAGGTGCACCGTCGATGGATGCACGCGGGAGGAACTTCAAGCTAACCCCGGTCTCGCAATCGGTGCGCTGGCCGTGACACCGCATCACGCGTATCGTCAGGTCGATGGGATGTTTCCAAAGGACCGGCCGGTCCTGCCCGTCCGCTATGCATTGGCAGATGAACACCTTAAAGCGATTCGAAACCTGCAGAAGCCTTCGGTGATCGCGGTGGTGTCCTCGAGCCTGCTGTTCCTTGAAGTGGCGCGCAGCATTCTTGCGCCCGCGTTGGGCAGTCGTCACGAGCTGAGAGAGATTCATCTTCAGAGTGAAGCGCCCGCCTCGGCCCGCGCCGCGGACCTGATCTTCTGCGATTCCATCGCGAGAAAGCGCGTGCGGTCGCCGAAGGCGATCCACTATCCTCTGGTATCCGTAGAGTCGATTCAATACGTGACAACTGCGCTGGCCTCCTACCGGTCGTAGTTGTGGTGACGTTGACCGAATTCAGATGCAATGCGACAGAGAGGTATCGATTGTGAATGAGATGCGGGAAATTACATGGTCGGCGACGCAGAAGAGAGCTGCGCGGGCCGCGTTTGATCTTGCGTTAGCTCGCGAACTGAGGGCGGCGAGGCAAGAGGCTGAGGCGATACTCGGCAGTTCTGCCGATGATCGAGTTATCTGGCGCCTGCACGATTACCTCGACGACAAACGCCGGGAGATAGATCAGAAATATGACTATCGTTACTCCGTGTTGATGCTCGTCTTTCCCCGGCTTGTCGCGGAGGGTTGGCTCAAGGCGGATGAGCTCGCGGGCATCGGCGCGGAGAAGGTGGATGTGATTAATAAGATGATGTCGCTGCGCAACCTTTGAGAGAGTTCTCGTGACGTTGAGCAATAGTAACTCCGCGAGATTGAGAATCGCTTTTTTGGTACTGGCTGCCTCGTCCGCTTGTAACGAACAGCCCGTGACACGTTACGCAACCGTTGCAGACGCGAAGAATGACAGGCTGTTCGAGCGCGGCTGGGTTCCCGAGGTATTGCCGGATGACGCTGGGCCTTTGACTGAAGTGCATGACATTGACACGAACGCAAGGTGTGCAGTCTCGAAATTCTCGCCCGCCAGGTTCGATCAAGTGCTGGCGGCGCTTACCCGCGAGGGATTTCAACGAAAGGATGCTGCTGTTCCTTCCCCTCCGCTTGGAGGTTGCCCTTTTGATCTGAGCGATTTCAAGAGTGCATCGACCGTGCTCAGCAGAGTAAGCACGAGCGGCGTTGACGAGTTCGCAGCCCTTAGTGAAAGCGGCACGTTCATGTTCATGAGCGCGCGATGAGTGCGATTGGGTGTCCGACCTTAACGGAAGGTCTGTAGTGAAATGAAATCGAATTCCGTGAGCCATACCATAGAGGGACCGTGGAGATTACGCAGTGACCTTATCATCACAAACGCAATGCTGTGGGTTGCCGGAGCCGGCCGCGTGGGCGAGCCAAAACCCGAGGTTCATCTGTACCTGTACGATCGGTATTGGCGGCTGGCGGAGTACTACGAACACAACGGAAACAGGAAGCGAGCGGCACGTCTCCGGAACAAGGCGGAGGCACATTACAAGCGTTCAGGTGACACGGGCCCGCCCTTTGCTGCGGCAATGGCGATGCCGCGTCCTCGTCCACCGTTTTTCACGTGGGCGGTGGGAAAACGCGACCAATCGAATCCTGACGATGCCGCATGACGGTATTTCGAAGTTTGCCCGACACATTCCACGGTCGCTTAACCTGCAGGACCGCGAGTATTCTCAGACCCCGAGGAGTTCTATGGCCACACAAGACACTTGCTGCACGATCGTTCCCTACTTCAAGGTTCATGCCGGAAAGATGGCCGCGTTTCGAAATCTCTGCGAGCGATTCGTTGCCCGGACCTCTGCGGAGCCGAAGTGCCTGTACTACGGTTGGAGTTTTGATGGAGACGAAGTGCACTGCCGCGAAGGATATGTCGACGCGAACGGAGCAGTTCATCATCTGAAAAATGTCGATGCGCTCCTGCGCGAAGCGCTGACCCTTGCGGACCTCGTGCGCCTCGAAATGCACGGGCCTGAGGCGGAGCTCGAGAAGCTTCGCCCCACAGTCGATCCGTTGAAGCCTCGATATTTCACGCTGGAATATGGCTTTCGGAAAATCCCGGAATAACTGGCTGGCCTTACGGCTCTACGCGCAGAAAATCCGGCTTCGTGTCCTCGAGGATTTCGCGGATTGCGTCGCGGTCTTCGGCAGAGAGATGTCTGAAGTCTACCGTGTCCGCCCCGGACAGGACCTTCCGTGTACGCTCATAGAAGTAATCTTTTGCCGGCCCTGGCAGCGCGTCGAATGCTTCCGAGTAAATCAGGTAACTGAGCGGATAGCGCAGGAATCGGCGGTTCAGATCCAGATCCTTCAACGATCGGCCCTTCCTGTCACGAACGCCCCGCTTCTCGAACTCTGCGGCGAATCCGGAGACGCCGCGAACAGGCTCCGTTAACGGCGCCTCATTGACGAAGAACATGCCGCGGACCAGAGGTTCGACGGCGCCTCGAATTCGCTCCTTAGTAACAGCGGAAAACTCCTTTCCGGATTGCGTCACTCCGGCATTGGCGACCTCTTCATCATGGAGAGCGCGAAGCGTTTCGTAGTTTGCCCGGGTAATAAGGTTGTGAATCCGGGTCTGGTGGGTCAACGCGATCAGGGCCACGATGTCGCTGTGCGGCGTGAGATACGGCGTTGTGTCAACCAACTGGTCGAGCGTGGCCTTGTTGGCGCCCGCGGACCAGTCCATGCGCGAGAGTAACGACGCCGACCTCAAGGGGACGATGGTGTTGCCGCGGTGACGCTGCGCTCCATGAGTTCCCGTGACGTACCAGCCACCCCACCGCTCATCGAACGGAGTTTGATCACTCATTGCGTTGGCTGGAGCTGAGCGAATGGCATTCCCGTCCTTGTCCGGCAGCACTGAGAGCGTCATAAACCCGGGAATACCACCGGTAACCGCAGTGGAGTTATGGCATATCAGGCAGAAATAGATCTCCCGTTGGAACTTCGGCCGGACGTTTTCTTCCTCTTCCAGCGTGTAAAAGACCGCCCCCAGTTTCGGATCGGTGACAGCAAACTCCAGCGTGGGGCTTCCCTGGACATGCCCTACGTAGACTTCATCATTGAAATAGAGCGCACGCGGCCGGCTGGGTGCGATCTGCGTGAACTGAAAACTGGTTTTGGAGAAGACCAGGCTTTGTGAGGACGTCGGCACGTCGAGGGCGCGGAGAATCGCGGGAAGGTACCCCAGCTTCGGATCGTACTCGAGGTTGATCTCGCCGGAATCTACCCGCTGCTGCAGGCGCGCCACCGCATCAGTAGGGGCGGTCTTCGAGTAAGCGATGATCCCATGGTCATAGTCGCCGTCCGATTGGGCGCTCAATGCGATTGCCACAGGGAGGATAACCAAAAAGAGACAGGAAAGAATTCGGAGTTTCATGAATGTGCCCAGACGGTTTGGTGCAATCTGATTTCCGTCTGAGCCACTGTCGCGTCCCCCAGCGGAATCTTTATTTTACCCGCTTTGGACCCGCGTTCCGAAGCCGCTCGTTGTCGAAATGTCAAAAATCCTGAAGAATCGCGGGAGAGGATGAGACAGAAAATCTCAGGAGAGAAGAGGAGTCTCCTCTTCTCTCCTGAGTCACGTAGTCGCGGATGTCCGATACACCACATCCACCACGTTGCGGATGTACTGCTCGGACGAGACGCCATCAATCGCATCCTGGGGAAAGGGAACTTTCATCTGAAAGTGCGACGCGAGCTGCTCGAACAATTCAAGACGGGCCACGGCGTCGAATTCATCGCGCCGCACAACGGCCTGGAGGGCGATCGCTGCCTCCGCGGGCGTGATCCGCTGCCGCAATCTCGCCGCCAGGTGGGAATACTGTCTTAGCGAATTGAACTTGCCGGCCAGAAGTTGATCCAGGTCGGGTTCAGTGACGACGGGAATCCGGACAACAATCGTGTTTGCCGCAATGTCCCCAAGCCTCTGACATTTCCTGCTCAGCCAGCATGAAAGCCCTCCCACCACATAGGCCAAAGGCAGCAAATCGACAAGGCGGATAAGGTTCCGGGTCACAACCTGGTCGAACTGCAGGCGCATTCCTTCAGCGTCTACAACTCGAAGGCCGAGGAGCTTCTTCCCGATGGTCTGGCCGCGCCACGCCCATTCGAAAAAAATGCTGAAGCCGAAATTCAATACGAAGAAAGCAATCGTGAGAACCGCATTCACCAATCCGGGACTGACCAGACCGAAAACCCTGATGAGTCCGGTGAGGAAGCTCATGAGAGCCATGACACACAGCCCATCGATCAACCACGCAAAGAACCTCAAGACCGGGCCGGCGAGCGTCTGTGAAAACACGATGCCTTCCGGAGTGCGAATTGGAAGCGCGTTGCTGCTCATTTTCGTCCGGACCTGCCCAGGTAAAGGATCAGTGCGGCCAGTTCGAGCGTGCCGAAGGCGATCTTCGCTTCGTAAGGCACCACCGGTTCGTGGTATTGCGACAGAAAGGCCTCAACAAATCCCGCCCAGATCAACATCAACGCGAACCCGATGGAGAGTGTGACAAGATCCCGTGAGACTGCGCGCAGCCGGCTGCCTATCGGCGTCGGGTCGCCCCAGCCGATCAGGCCGCGAGCGAGCACAAGCCCGGCCTGTCCGGCAATGAGGATTGCCGGGATTTCGATCACGCCATGCGGCATCAGCCATCCGAGCAGAAATCTTGCCTGGCCGTCGCTAACGTAGTCCGTAGCGATGGCACCCAGGCTGATGCCGTTGTAGAAGAGAATCAGAATCGTACCGATCCCCCACGTCGTTCCGAGGGCAAGCGAAAAGATCGACACCTGAGTGTTGTGGGTCATCAGCTGCGACGAGAAGAGCGTTCGATTGCCTGCAAAGCGATCCTTGGTTCTTGTTTCTTCCTCCGACACCCTCTGGCTCGGCTTGAGCTGATCGTGCCCGAACGGCATTGTCACGTGGCGTGATTCCGGATCGACCATTGTGGCGACAGTCCCGAAGGCGCAGCCCGCGATCGTGATCGCCACGGCCAGATGGAATGCCCGGATCTGTCTGCGAAACGTTTGGGGAAAGTTTTGCCGCAGCCACTGGATGGGCTGAAGCCTTCGCCGCTTCTCCCTTGTTTCGTGCACTTCGCCGTACGCGCGTGCCACAAGGCTTTCCAGATACTGACGAGTCGCCGGTTCGGCGGAGAACGTGGTCAGCTTGGCCAGGCTTGCTGTAGCGCGCTCATAGAGGTCGTGGAATCGTTGAATTTCCTCCAGGCTCAGTTTCAAATTTGGCTCTGCTTCAAGGCGATTCAGAATGGACTCGAGTTCGGTCCAGACCGGGCGTTCGGTGCGGATGAAACGCTGGAGATCGATGATCATAGCAATTGCCTCTGCTTCACATTCAGGTACTGTGAAACGAGTTCGACACTGAGCCGCTCATGCTCCACCTGCGAGAGTCGGACGCCTCGACGTTGAAGGACCTTTTCAAGCTGTCGCAGCTTGTTCCATCTCAGGTGGCCTCCCAGTTTTCGATAGAGATCATCGGCCGATTCGGGCGCCGGCTCCGTGAACAGCTGGGCGGTTTCGGGTTGTCGAACCATGTTCACGAGCACGAGGTGTTGCTTGCGGATCAGCTCAATGCTTTTGACAAAACTGTCCGCAAGGCTTGGATCGTCGAGCGACGTCAGGCAAATGACCAATGCGCGCCTCCGCAGCCTCAGGCGAATGAAGGTGAAAAGTTCGTCGTAGTCCGGCGTTACTGTCTGCGGCTGGAGAGTGTAAAGAGCATCCCGGCACGTGTTGTAGTGCGACTTGCCGTTTCGAGCGCGCACAAAGGTTTCGACTTTGTCGGTAAAAGACAACAACCCGAATAAATCTCCCTGGCGCTCGGCAGCCATGCCCAGAACCAGCGCTGCCGTGACGAGGCGTTCGAGAATGGAACTGTCGGGCATGCCGGGGTTCGTCAGTCTCGACGAAAGCCGCGATGCATCGATCAACACATAGACTTCCTGCGTGCGCTCGAGTTGAAACACTTTGGTGATGGGCCTGGCACGGCGCGCCGTTGCTTTCCAGTGAATCTCGTCAAACCCATCGCCAGGCGAGTATTCCCGCAGCTTTTCAAAATCGCGGCCCTTGCCGATCTGACGCTGCGAATGAAGTCCGATGGTGCTGCGGTTGAGGAAAAGCGCCGCGAGCTTCTTTCTTTCGCTCAGCAGGTTCGGATAGACGCGTATCTCCGACTCAACCGGAATCTCTCTTCGTGTTGCCCAGAAACCCAGGCGCGACGTGCCTTCAATATAGGCCGCCTTCACGCGGTAGCGTCCTCGCTTCCGGGGCAAACACGACCACGTCAGGCTGGACCAGGCGGACTCGGCGGGAAGGCGCACGTCGATCTCGTTAACCTCGGCCTGAACCTCAAGAGGCAGACCCAGAGCAATACGGAGTTCCTTCTTTCTGCTGTGCTCGTTCCTGATGCGGACGTCCAGCGGAGTCTCACGATCCTTCGACATCCGTGCGACAGCGGGAAGTTCTATTCCAATGCCTTCAAGAGTGCGTCCCGCCGCCACCGCATCCGCCGCAGCGATGAGAACGAGCAGCGCGGCGAGCGCCAAGCAGACTGGCGCTGCTGCGGGCGCCATCGCCGCCAGTAACGCGAGTGGCAGACTCGCCGAAGCGGTCCAGATGAGTTTTGATCGAGGAGCAACCATCACACGCCCTCAGCGCGGAACGGCAACCTGCTGCAGAATCTGCTGGATCACCTCCGCTACACTCAGGCCCTCGATCTCAAATTCCGGCCGAAGAATGATGCGGTGCTCCAGCACAGGTTGTGCCATCTGTTTGATGTCGTCTGGCGTGACGAAATCCCGTCCTGTCATGACGGCATTGGCCCGCGCCGCCATCATCAACGACTGTGTTGCGCGCGGCCCTGCGCCAACGAAGATGCTCTCGTGCTGGCGCGTCGCGCGAACGATGTCCACCAGGTACGCCGTGAGTTCCTCTCGCATCACGATGTGGGCCAGACCCCCTCGCAGATCCGAGAGTTCGTTCGAGTGAATCACGGCTTGCACCGCGCCCTTGGCCAGCACCGTTTCCGGCGCCTCGTTTGTCAGTGTGCGCGCGGCGAGAGCCAATTCGTCTGCCCGGTCGGGTGCTTTCATGGAAATCTTGAGCATGAAGCGGTCTTTCTGCGCTTCCGGCAACGGATAGGTACCCTCGTATTCGATTGGGTTCTGGGTCGCAAACACCGTGAAATTCGGAGGCAGAGGGTATGTCTCGCGGTCGATAGTCACAACCCGCTCCTGCATGGCCTGGAGCAGCGCCGACTGTGTCTTCGCAGGCGCCCGGTTGATTTCGTCAGCAAGGAGGAATGCCGTAAAGATCGGGCCTTTGATGAGCGAAAACTCGTTCCGCTGCAGATTGAACACATTGGTGCCGGTAATGTCGGCGGGCATGAGATCCGGCGTGAACTGGATGCGCGCAAACTCGCACCCCAGCACCTGCGCCAGAGTCCGTACCAGGAGTGTTTTGGCAACGCCGGGCACGCCTTCAATGAGGGCGTGGTTTCCCGTGAGAATGGCGATCAGAGCCTTCTCGATGACATCGTGCTGGCCAATGATGACCTTGCCTGTTTCATGCCGGGCCTGAGCGAGGACTTCCTTGAGACGTTCTGCATTCATCGTAGTTTTCTTCTCAAAATGTCGGATATGGTGTTGTAGGCACGAACCGAGTCGCGATCCTTCTTCGTAAGAGACGTTTCCGTTTCGTAAGCGGACTCCGCCGCTGCGATTCTCGAGGGCGACAGCGCGCTTTGCGCTGCGGATTTTCGCCATTCTGCAAAGCAAGCGGCGAGTATCTCGTCCGCCGCGATGCTGCGCCGCAGCAGGTTAATGAAACCCGCGGCGCTGTCCCGTCCTTCGACGAGGCTCTCCTTCGCCACTTCCGATGGTTTGGGAACCAGGCTCGTCGAGTTTTTCCAGACATACAATCCCGCGACGACGAGGAGCCCCGCGATCAGCCCTGTGAGGCGATAGCGCCGGATGAGTGTTGCGACGCCGGGCGATTCGGTGATGCCGAAGTGCGCTTCGTCAAACATGATTTCCTTGTTCGGACCGATCAGCCAGGACAGCAATTGAGGCTCACGGTCCTTCAACATCGCTTCGTTACTGAGGAAATAGGAGTCCGTCGCGATCACAGCGGTACCTTTTCCAAATGCCCGCTCGATGACAACAGGGGCAGACTCGCGCGAATAGATCGCCTTCCAGGCAGGGTCCAGATCGGTCAGAACGACCCCGCTGTGCCAGGACAGCGTCTGTGGTATCGGAAGACCGCCCGCGTGCTCCACGACGGCAGGCTCGTACGCATCCGCCTGAGCTTTCAGATTCCTGATTTCGTAATTCATTCCCCACAACTCGCGAGCCGACGGCTTCTTCTTCTCATCCTTGTCTTCGTTTTTATCCGGGGCTTCCAGACGTCGGAGGAATTCCGGTGGGCGCTTTGCCTGTGGATAAAACGTGACAACTAACCTGCCCCCCGCTTTCAGAAACGTTTCAATTTCGCGAAACACTTCCTCCTGCATGCCCATCCATTCTTCCGGCAGGGTTGCAAGGTGCAGGTAAGTGAGACCTTCGGATTGCGGCATCGTGTTGGTGGGGCGAAGGTCGCGCTGGACATTCAATCCCGGCACGGTCTGCAGGCTTTCAAACAGGGCCATCGTTCCGAGAGGATCCGACCGCAGAGACGAATACGCGGGATAAACATCTCCGGTTTCGAATCGGAACTGAAACAGCTGAATGATTTCGAAGACCAGAGCCAGTGCGAACGCGGAGATGAGAATGACGCCAAGGTATCGTTTCACGCTTCGCTCCGAATTCTGTCCGCGGTGGCGATGAATTGCGTGACGAGTTCCCGATTCACGTCATGCATTCCGTACCAGATGCGCTCAAAGATGGACAGATTCTCCCCGAACATCGCGATCATGTCCGGAATTGCATGCGCGCGCCGGCGAAGTTCGATCTCGTAGTCCCGGTTGGATTTGAATCGAGCGATGCCAATCAGATTTCTTTGCGCAAGGTGGGCAAGAGTCGCCAGGTAGAAGGCCCGGATGGCGAGACGATACTCCCCGCGTTCGAGCAACTCGCGCCCGAGGGTTGTCCATCCGTCCTCAGGGAGTTGATCTGCGGCGACGTTCTCATCGGAAAGATCAGGTGTTGCAGACACCGCCGCAGCTATGACAGGCGCGGGCTCTTTCCTGCTCTTCCGAATCCGGATCAATATGACGGCTAACACCACTGCGGCGAGCAGAAGCAGCACATAGGGAAGCGACCGGGAGAGCGTTCCAAAAGTCGAAAGCCGGCCGCCTTGTTCAGAACCACCAAAGATCCACTCGAGAATGCGATCGATCCATTCGGCAACGGTTCGTATTGTGTTTCGAAAGAACCGGTAGGTCGCCATCACAAATCGCCGGAGCATTCCATCCTCGGTCTCCGGTGCAGCGGTGCGAGGCATTCTCCAGGTGTAACGGGGCTGATGAATGACAGTGTAGATTTTCTGATCGAGCATCACCGGGTCAATCGAGGAACGCTCTGTTGTCGAGCCATCGACCGGCGTTTGAGCTCTGCTGACCGTGACCCATGAGCCCACGCCAATCACTGCCACGAGGACAAGTGTGAGGGCTCGCGTCGAGACGACTGTTTGCCGAAGTCCGGCCTTAAGGTCTTCACCCGACCGGCGGGATTCGCCATAGAAGCACCGCAACAGGTAAGCCGCCTTGAGCATTGGATCCACGCACAGATAGGTCATCCAGACCGCGGCCATGATCGCTGTACTGTTTCCAATAGATCCAGGACTCCTGCTGAACGCCGTTTCGATCCCAAGGAGCATTTTCATCAGCATGGGCGTGAAGGCGAAGAGGCTCATCCAATTCACAAATACGAACAATGCAAAGAGGAAAAAGACGCCGAGCATGACGTGATTTGCAAATGGCCACAGGTTTGCCTGCTTCCACGCTGTTTTCCTGAGTTGGCTGTCGCTCAAATAGGGATCCGCCAGCACGGTGACGTTCTGAAGGAACGCATAGACCCATCCCAGGGGAAGAACCACGACGAAAGCAAGGGGGAGCAGGAACAGCCCAACGGAGTGCAGCAATGCCTGAGATAAAAGAACTTGAAGCGATTGACGCCAGGACCACCGGCGCACGGGATGCAGCGCTTGCTGGGATCGAAGACGCTCGCAGAACATCGCCTGCCAGAACTTCATCCACAGGAACAGCAGGGCGACACCGAGTGCGGCACCACCGGAGTGCTCGCGCGCGAATGCGTTCCGGCTCATGTCTGTCCAGAAATAGAGGAATGCCATGACGAAGGGAATGGCGCCCACGTAATAGATGGCAAGCGTGGCTTTCGGGGTTGAGCGCAAAAGGGCGGTGGCTTCCTCGATCAGGTTGAGGCCGCTGCCTGCGGCGTCTGGATTTGATTTGAGTCGCCGCTTCATGGGGTTTGCCAGATATTGCCCTCATGAAACTCGTCTGGAATACGCTGCAACGTTTCGCCTACAGCAAAGAAGAAGAACCATGCGAGCAGGAGGCCCAGCCCCAGTTGAATCGCGCGTCTGAGATTTCGCAGCGTGCGGCGTCGCGGCAACTCTGCCGAAGATATTCTTGCAAGGCAGGCGGCACACAGCACGCGATCATCGTGCTCGGTGATGCACTCGCGACAGAAGTAACGCGTACAGCCCGGACAGCGCGCGGCAGCTTCCCGTTCGACATGATTGAAACAGCGCTGATGAGCCAGGTTGGGCATGTCTAGAGGTTAAGCGGCCCTGTCGGCGCCGGTTTCGGCACCGGCGGCGCCGCGAGCTCGCGAACTCGTGCCAGTGTTTCTTCGGGAGTGAGCTGCCCCTGCGCCTGAATGATCAATGGGCGGATAAGTTCGAGGGCCTGATTCGCTCGCTTGACGCGGCTTAGCGGGGGAAGAGTGTCGGCCTGGACTGCAGTCTGGATTCGAACGTCGCACGTTGCCCCGCACAGGTTGTTGATCACAAGCAGCACAGCCGACAGCAACGCCGTAATTGTCACTGTGGCGGCCAATGCATTCCCCGCGCCGGTATCCAGCAGTCTCTCGAGCACAAGTATCGCCAATAACGGTCCAAGGACAATGTTCCAGATTTCACGCCGCCTGTTCGTCTTGATGGTGATCGACTGAATATCACGGAAGAAGAATCGCTTGTAGGACTCCGCAAAGAGCGTGGAGTCCACCTTCAATATGTGATCGTCGCCGAATAACAGCGTGGTGCGAGGAACCGCAAGCGCGATTCTGGTGGGGCGGCGACTGCGCCAGGTCAGGCGCCTGTAATTGCTAACGGGCATAGAACATTCCGATCAGGACGACAATCAAAACACCCCATCCAACGATTTGCAGCGCGGCAAGTGCAATTGCGATGACATAACGGACCCTGGTTTGTTGTATCAGGCTGGGTGGGGAATTCCAGTGACGGACCGTAAGCACAATGACCAGGGGGGCTGTGATGATCGTTACATAGAACAGAATCATGGGAAAGAAGACCAGGGCCAGCGCGATATTGTCGTAGCGGGTTCTTTGCCTTTCGATATTTTTGATTTTCAGCTTGGTCCGGCCGGCTTCAAGGCAGGTGGGACAGATATGATTACCACCAAGATCGCAATCACAGAGCGAGCAAAGGAATCGGCCGCATCCCGAGCAGGGCAGCACCGCCTTCTTCGTCGGGTGATAGAAGCAGGTCGATTCGCCCTCCAGAAGGACCTCGTCCGCGGTCTGTCCAGCACTGGAGGCCCGAAAGAAAGCAGGGAACAACTCTACCTGCAAAAGACTGTTGCATCCTGAGCAGGGAGCCAACTGGAGCTGGTTGATTTCGCTCTCGCGAATGGGAGTCCGGCATTCCGGACACCGCGGCCGCTGTGAACTCATCGATTACTTCATGATGACGCGCGTGTTACAGATTCGATCATGCAGGCTGCGCTTTTCTTCATCGAAGGCGGCAATGATATATCCGATCAACAGCGTAAACGCGCTTAAGAGCTTCGCGAAATACCGCGCGGCACAAAGCCCGTAGGACAACGGTTTTCCTTCAGCAGTGACAACCTGGACCTGGCAGAACGCTTTTCCGAGAGTTGCGCCGTATTTCCAGAGCAGCACGGTCTCATAGGTGAACCCTGTAGCGATCTGTATCCCGTAGAGCGTGACCACCAGACCAATGTTGAAGGCGATATTGGACGGATCCTCAGGGCTGATCAGGCTGAATGTGGGAAGAAGAATTACCAGCTGGAGAATGAAGTTGATGATTGCCAGAATCAATCCATCGACAAAAACGGCAAGAAAGCGCCGCCAGAATCCCGCATAAGTCACCGTGCCGGGTATGGCTGCTCCTTCTGCGAGCTTTTGAACGAATCTGGGTTTGCAGTTGCCACATACAAAAATGTTGCCGTAGCGGATCATTGCGTCCAGGGGGTACAGGGTATGACACTCGGCGCACGTGCTGGATTCCACAGACTGGTTCCTTTCCTCGAAAGTGCCCCAATCTTCTGCCACAAGTGAACAAGTAAGGGCAACTCCAATCCGGTGGAGATTTAGGGATGCGGGAAAGGATGAGGGGAAGGTGTTCCCCTGTGTCTGCTCGTTTCCGATTACGCCGACAGCACGATATCGAATCGCGCTGCGGATGCACCGACGTTCGAACCCGCAATTGGAGCGAGCGCGACAATCACGGAGTTACGCTCGCGTTCATTGCGAATTCCTCGCAGCACGTTGTCGGACTCATTGCGCGGCTCGCCCTGGAAATAGCACTGGGTGGTGAGATCCTGTCTGCCGGCGGACCTCACTTTGAAGTGAATGTGGCGGGTGCGGCCGGTGTACAGGCCGGGCTTGATCGTTCGGAATGAATACTCGCCGGTGGACGCCGTCTCGAAGCGTCCGTATCCCTGGAAGTTCACATCGCGCGTGTTGTATCCCATGCTGCGCGGATGGAGATAGGCGCCGGTGTTGTCGGCTTGCCATATCTCCACCGTCGCATTGCGGACCGGATTGCCGGAGGGAGTAAGCACCCGTCCGCTAAGCTGCACAATCGCGCCGACAGCAGGCGTGATGTTGTCGTTGACGATGAGCAGGTCGTTGTCCTGATCGAGCGGAAGCTGGATCGGATAATACGGACCTTCGGTTTGTGGAGGCGTGCGGACGAGTTCCTGCGCGAAAGCGCCGCGTACATTGAAAAACGCCCCGGCGGTTCCCACGAACGCGAGGGATTTCAGAAAATGTCTTCGGCTCGGATTCTCGTTAAGGGTCATTTCGGCTTCCATGAACCATTTAGACAGTGATCTGAAGAAGTGGACGTTAAGAGTTGTAAAGAGGCTGAGAAATTGAAATTGGAAAGTCCTGCATTGGAAATTCCAAAAATGGAAAACTCAAATTGAACTGTCGGCTCGCGAACGGCTCGTCCAATCTAAGGTATTTATTTTTGGAATCTCCAATGCCGGACTTTCCAATTTCAATTCCTACCGTTCGGGGCGCCATCTTGAGAATCGACGTTCGAGTCTCGCTGTAAGAAATGTCAGCAGCATTCCGGAAACTGCGATGATGATGACGCCGACGAAGGCGGTGTCTGTCTGAAACGTTTGTCCGCCGTAAGCCACGAGAAAGCCGACGCCTTCGCTTCCCCCGAACATTTCCCCGACCACGACGCCGATCAGGCCGAGGGCGACACCCTGACGAATACCGGTCAGAATGAACGGCACCGATCCCGGAATGGCGACGGTCTTGAAGATCTGCCAGTCTGACGCGCAGAATGCGCGCGCGGCCCGAAGCAGGTCGGGATCCAGGGAGCGGATGCCCGCGACGGTGTTCACCAGAATCGGGAAGAACGACGAAAGGAAAACAATAAACACCTTCGACTTCCAGTCCGTCCCAAACCAGATGATGATCAGCGGCATCATGGCGAGGCGTGGCGTGGCGTAGAGCGCGTTCAGGAAGGGGTCGAAAATCAGGCGGATCTTTTTGTACCACCCGATCAGAACGCCAAGCACGACGCCTGCGATGGTTGCCGCAGTCAATCCCAGAATAAAATTCTTTCCGCTGAACAGGATGTCCGCGCGCAGCGAGCCTTCGGTCAGCAGATACCAGAACTGTTTTGCAATTTCCAGCGGGCCACTGAAGAAAAGCGGAGAGACCCACTGCTTGATCCAGATGTATTCCCACAATACGAGCACGACGAGCACCGCGCTCCCGCCAAGGATCAGTCCTTCGTGGCGTTCGTAAAACGACTGCCGCTTGATCATGTCAATGCTCCCGCCATCATCCCCAGGCTTCCTGCCTCCTGTTCAATCAACTTCCAGATCGCGTCTTCCAGTTCCAGAAAACGGGGATCTCGTTTCAGTTCCAGTCCGCGCGGTCTGCCGAAAGGAATGTCGAACGTACCCTTCACTCGGCCCGGCCTGGCGCTCATGACGATGACGCGATCGGCAAGATAGACGGCTTCATTGATCTGATGCGTGATGAACAGTACCGTCTTCTTCGCCTGCGCCCAGATCTTTAAAAGTTCAGCCTGCATGAATTCCCGTGTCTGAGCGTCGAGTGCGGCGAAGGGTTCGTCCATCAGCAAGACAACAGGGTCGGACGCCAGGGCACGCGCAAGATTCACGCGCTGCTGCATGCCGCCGGATAATTCAGAGGGGTAGTGGTTTTCAAAGCCGCTCAGACCGACGAGTTTTACGAAGTGATCTGTGCGGGCACGCATGGTAGCGGCATCGAAGCGGCGCTGCATTTCCATGCCGTAACGGATGTTGCCCGCAATCGTGCGCCAGGGAAGAAGGCTCGAATGCTGGAAAACAACGGCGCGATCGACGCCCGGGCCGGTTACCTTCTGGCCGTCGATGGAGACTGTTCCTTCGTCGTAGCTGAGCAGTCCCGCGACGATATTCATCAGCGACGTTTTACCGCATCCGCTCGGCCCGACGACGGCCACAAACTCGCCATCGGCAACACTCAGGCTGACATCAACAAGGGCCGGAATCTCCCGCGCTTCGCGTTCGAACCAGTACCGCTTTGAAACGCGGTCGATATGGAGCTTGATCGGACCGTTCATTCCCGGCGCAGTTACCTCATCGCCTGTTTTGAGCGGGCCTCCTGCTCGGACTTCACTCCGGGGCCGAATGTTTTCTCGAAAAAGCCTTCCTTGACGAGCCTGTCGACAACACTATTGTCGATGACGGTCCTGAAGTCGATCGCTTTGGTCTGGGTGGCTTGATCTTCCGCGGCCTGCGCGACCACAGAATTAACGGCATCGGCGAGAACATAAGGCACGCGCTCGAACGCCTTGTTCTTTGCGTAGAGGTCGTAGAGGCGAGGCACATCGTCCGTTTTCGCTGTATTGTCTACGGGGACGAAGACCTTAAAGGCCTTTATCGCAAAGTCTCTATCGTCATAGAAGCGTTTGATTGCTTCGGTATGCGCGCGCAGGATCAATTCGGGCAGTTTCGCATTGGCAGCAAGGGTCTTTCGTGTGAAGAGATTGACCGAAGAAGCATAGATATCCTTCCGGTCTGCCATATTCCCGAGGTTCCTGAATCCTTTCTCTTCCAATCGAAAATACGATGGTGCCGTCAGAAGCGCAGCATCCGCCCGATTGCCCTCAAGCGCAGCCATTCGTGCGATCGCGTCGGTGCCGACAGGAACCCAGGTAACTTCTCGAGCGCCAATGCCAGATTTCTTAAGAAACGCGATCGTGTAGAAATAGACCGCGTCACCCACAGCCGTGACGGCAATTCGCTTCCCCTTGAGATCTTTAATCGACGCAATGTTCTTCGCCGCCATCAGGGAAAATGCTCCTTTGTTCAGGAAGCTACCCATCGAGACGAGCGCAGAAGGATCACGAGAACTCGCCTGCAGCGCCTGCTCCATTGAGGCATTCGACATCACGGCCTCGCCGTTCGTGAGTTGGGCGAAACCATTCGGGCCCGCACCAAATAAGAGGGTCACATCAAGGCCGTACTTCTGGTAGTACCCGCCTTCCTTCGCGATGAACAAGGGCCATGATCCGCCGCTGCGGGCAGGATAATTGATGCCGATCTTTTGAAGCGCGGCCTGTTGCGGAAATGCAGCGGGCGCGATCAGCGCCAGCGTCAACAGAGCGACGAGGCTGATTCGGGCAGTCATGGGTCCTCCTTTTGGAGCGATATCATAGTTGCATCAGAGCACCGCAAACTCCCCTCCTCAGCCGAGGAGGGGAAGGCTGCGCCATCAAGAAGAAGCGCAAAGCCACCTTGTTCGGCGCAGACGGGGTGGTGCTGATCACAGGAATTCTCTTAGCCACCACCACCCCGGCCTTCGGCCACCCCTCCTCGGCTGAGGAGGGGAGTTTTGCATTGCCCCTTTTAGACATCGATCTTATAGACCTTCTTTGCAGTGTCTTCGAAGATCATTTTCTTGTCCGCTGCGCTCAGCCACTCAAAACCTTCAATGATGTGTCGCGTTTCATCGAGCCACTTGCCGGTTTTGGGATCTTTAACAGTGCCGACACCGGGGCGTTCCGTGCCGAACATGCAGCGATCGGGACCGACGGTCTTGAACAGCAGCGCCAGGGCCTCCGCGGAATAGAGCACGGTGTCGTAATAGAGGTTCCGCATGCGGTCGGAGAATCGCTCCCCGCCGCGACGCAGAGCACTCGCTTCGAACCGCGCGTACTGATAGGGAATTGCGCCGCCGCCGTGCGACATGACGATCTTCAGTTTTGGAAAGTCTTTAAACACGGACGACGTCAACAGCGAGACGACAGCGATACTCTCTTCGTTGATGAAGTGCAGCGAATAGGTCAGGCGCTCGGAGCGGCATCCGGCCGAATGAATGTGGCCCACGATGTCGAGCTCACAGAGTTTTTCGTAGAGCGGATACCAGTAGCGGTCGCCTAACGGTGGAGTTTGATGGCCGCTGCCTTCTCCGGGATCCGGGTTGATGAGGCATCCGACGAAACCCTCTTCCTTTACGCACTTTTCCAGATAGGGCAGGCATTCCGTGATGTTGACGCCCGGGCTTTGCGGCAATCCGCAAACACCACGGAAGACCTTCGGGAAGAGTTTCGTCTGGCGCGCGATGATGCTGTTGGTCTCTTCCGTGTACCACGCTACGAGCTTCGGGCTTTCGCTGTGCATCATCTGATAAGGACGCGGCGAGATGATCTGCATATCGGTGCCCGCTTCCTTCAGCTGGTTCAGGTGCGAGGATCCGCCGAAAACGGGAGCGTTGAGCGCCTTGATGATGTCGTCATCGGTCGCATTGACTGCGCCGCGTCCGTGGCCTCCGCGATGTGAAAGCAGGCCCGCTTTGTAAACATAGAGGCTGTCGGGGGCCGTCACATGCGCATGAATATCGATGATCATGAAAACTCCTGCGATTGGGTTGACCCCGCATTATTGCACAAGCTTGACATCCTGCGGACGGGGCAACAGAATCGCATTTCGCGCGGAGGTTTTCGATGAAACCCGTGATCCTGGTGCTCCTGATGGTTGTTGCGGCGTCCGCTCATCATTCATTTGATGCAGAGTTCGATCGGACCAAACAGGTCAGCCTGTCGGGTGTTGTCACGAAGGTGGAATGGACCAATCCGCACGTGTGGTTCTGGATCAACGTGAAGGATGAAAGCTCCGGCAAACTGGTGAACTGGGGCTGTGAAATGGGAAGCCCCAATGCGCTGCAGCGAACTGGCTGGACCGTCGCGACGATGAAGGAGGGCATGATCGTGTCCCTCACCGGCAGTCGCGCAAAAGACGGCAGCAACAAGTGCAACACCTCCGCGGTCCTAGTCGATGGCAAACGACTCGGCGCCGCCTCCAGCGGCGGCGGACAGTAAGTCGAACTTGCCGGCTCTCTGTGTCGTTTTCCCACTCCCCCGTTTAGATCAACCATGACGCTTGGATTCTATTCGCGATTGCTCCGCTTCTTCAGCAGCCGGCGACCGGCACGCCTCGAGGCCGGGTGACGGTGGCAGGCTTCAGCCAGCCGGTGGCGAACGCAAAAATCGAATCAAAGAGTGCTGTGACGGTTCGAACGATTCCGTGAAGAGGCTGGGGTGAATCTGCGTTGACAACCGTCAACGCAGCAGCCATCGCCCAATCCCCGTTTCCCGGCGATTTTTCTGGACTGCATGAACCCCTGCGGCTGAGAATTTAGCCTGCTCAGGAGGAGACTCCCCGTGAAACCTTTCATCATCGTCGTCGCGATTGCCGCCGTCGTTGCCGTCACTGGCACAACCTCATATCCACAGGACCGTTTCCCGCGTGGCGATAACGGGCAGGCTGCAGGACAAGCCGAAGGCGCCGGGCGCGGCGCAGGACAGTTCCCCGGCAGACAGGGCGCGGCGTCAGAACAATCGCCGGCTCAAAGCCCTGGAGAGCGCGCAGGATTTAGCCGAGGCGGTGGCGCCGCGCAGTCCCCTCAAGGCCGCGGGGAACGCGAGGGCAGGGGAGAAGGGGCACGTGCCGGCCAGCCTGGGGCACAGCCCTGCGCGCCGCGCGGAGGCCGCGGAGAAAGAGCGGGCCGAGGCGAACGCGAGGGTCGCGGAGAACGTGCCGGTCGAGGCGAACGCGCGGGTCGAGGCGAACGCGAGGGTCGAGGCGAACGTGAAGGTCGCGGAGACGCTGTGGCCCGCGGCCAGCGTGACGGTGGTCGCGGTGATGGCCGCGGGCGCGGTGATCGTGGACGTGGTCCGGCCCCCGAGCCGTGTGCCGAGGGCCGCGGTCAAAGTCCTACGGCCGGATAATCCGTAACCCCTGGCGATTGTTTGCCGCGACAGTCTCCGGTTCCAGCAACGACTCCAAGTATTCACAAGATCGAGCTTCTCGTTATCTGTCAGCTGCAGATTGAAGTGGATGTTGTAGTGATTGACCACATCCAGCAGTATTGCAAACCGCCCGTCATGAAAGAACCGTCCCTTGTTCGCAGGATTCATGAATAACCCTCGCTCACGGATGAAGAGGCCTGCGAGATTCTGCGTCTTATAGGCGTGATCCGACGCACGTTCTGCCTGGAAACTGTCGATGCCGATTTCCTCGGCCTTGTGAAGGTTCCATCCAGGCTCGGTCCACAACGGCTCGACATGACACTCATTAAATCGCGCCTTGCCTGAGAACAGTTCATCTCCGCGTTGAGCTGCCTGAGGGGAAAAATCCTCCCCCGGTCTCGGCACCGGCACGGGAAGTGACAACTGATAAAAGTGCAGTGCGGCCAGCTTCGGCGTAATGCGGTCTTGATCAGGCGGTGTGCGCAGGTGTCCGAAACGATTCCTGGCTGCGATCGGGAATTGCTGTGCATTGTCGAGCCGCGGATCAAAGAACGTGCCCTGCCCATGCATCTCAAGATTTGGTTGGTCCAGATCCCGCTCCATGTATGACGTGGCTGGTTTTTCGACAAGCGCACGCAGCAAGCGACAAAAGGCTTACAAAAGGCCGACAAAAGGTCCGGTTTTCCGCGACATCTTCCGAGCAACCACAGGCAACTCGTTGATGAGAATGACTCGCACCTTGGCATTGCGGGTGAAAGAACGCATCCGCGCATGACGAAGGCGAGACTGAGTGGGTAAGCCTTCCGATGCCGACACGATCAAGGTGAGGTGCGGATGAAGCGATTACTCAAATACGTCCTCGTTTGTTTTCTGATTTTCAGTCCATCAGTCGTTAGCGCTCAGGTTGCGACGACGACTTATTACCTGCACAAGGAAACCGTGGCGCCGTGGACCACGACGCCAACGCTTCGGCTTGCGAATCCCGATCAGGGAAGTTCGTTTGCGCAAAGCCCGACTTATCGGAACCTCACCACGCCGTATCTGGATCCTGCCTGGAAGATCTTCCGGTCGGTCGGTCCATCGACTCCAGGAACGATCATTGCCGGGTCGAAGGTCACATTTACGGCCTATCTGAAGAAGAGCGCCGGCTGGGGAATCATTTATCCCTACTTCAAGCTGTGGACGTACGACAACGATGACCTGATGACGGGCGCACTGATTCCTGTTTGCAGTGCAACGGGGACGGTCGCGCTCGATACCTCGATCACGAAGTATGTAGTTTCGTGCACGACGTCGGTATCGACTCCGATGACGGCAACGAGGGCTTACCGCATGGATGTGGGTTCTTATGTGACGTCAAGCCCGAGTCCGCATAGTGTCAACGTCGCCGTCTATTTTGATGGGATCAGCTTCAGCGGCACATACCCCTCAAGCGTCGCGATTCCAAATTCCATCCCGCCAGCGATCACCGGCTTGTCGTCGTCTTCCGGTACCATCGGCGTTCCTGTCACGATCAACGGCTTCTATTTCGGCGACGCGCAGGGAACGAGCATGGTGACGTTCAATGGCGTCAGCGCGGCTGTCACCAACTGGAGTAACACATCGATTCAGGCCGTCGTGCCTGTGACCACGTCCGGACCGGTTGTTGTGAATGTGAATGGCCGGCCCAGCAATTCGATGAACTTCGCTGTGGTTGTGCCTGCGATTTCGAACGTGATGCCGGTTACTGGGACCGTCGGAACACTCGTCACCATCGATGGCGCCAATTTCGGCGACGCTTATAATCCGGACACAATGGCCGTGCTTTTCAACGGCGTTGCAGCGACGCCGTCCAGTTGGAGCAACAACATCATCCAGGCGTCGGTCCCTTCAACGACAACGGGTCCGGTTGTGGTTCGCGTCGATGGCGTCAATAGCAACGGTGTCAACTTCACCGTGACTGTTCCGGCAATTACCGGTCTTTCGCCCGCATCCGGCTATGTGGGGAGTGCGGTAACGATCAACGGATCAGGATTTGGCGCCATGTACAACCCCGGCACCATGAGAGTGTCCTTCAACGATACCGCGGCGACTCCGCTTAGCTGGAGCGATACCAACATTCGTACAACAGTTCCTTCAACCACTACAGGTCCGGTCGTTGTGCAGATCAACAGTGTGATGAGCAACAGCACGACCTTCACGGTGCTTCCCAATGAAACTACCTCCAAGAGCCGG
>Ga0207659_10000289_pt1 | contig 30497 bp, 19 predicted proteins | sample KBSM43metaG_FD_184330 | JGI IMG/M metagenome (GOLD analysis project Ga0207659, IMG submission 184330) | Miscanthus rhizosphere microbial communities from Kellogg Biological Station, Michigan, USA - KBS M4-3 metaG (SPAdes) (version 2) | ecosystem: Host-associated > Plants > Roots > Rhizosphere >...
CGAATCACCGCCAACCTGCCGGCAGCGCTGCTCGACGAGGCGATGCGGGCCACCGGACGCGGAATCACCGAAACGATCGTCGAAGGGCTCGAGCGGCTGAAACGCGCCGACGCCTACCGCAAAGCGATGGCGCTCAAAGGCAAAGTCCAGGTGAGCGTGGATCTCGATGGCTCGCGTGAACGTCGTCGTCGTTGACACGTCGGTCTGGATCGACTTTTTCGGCGGCCGCGGCTGCGACCGCCTCGAGGAGGCGCTCGAAGTCGGTTCGATTGTCACACCACCGCTAGTCGCCGCGGAGCTGCTCAGCGGCGTGAAAAGCAAAGACCGTGAATCGATCGTCGAGTTGCTGTCCGACCTGGAATTGGCGGCGACGCCGTTTTCGCATTGGGCGGCGGTCGGCGACCTTCGCGGCGGGTTGCAGCGACGTGGACTCTCGGTCTCGACATCCGACGCCCAGGTTGCGCAATGCGCGCTCGACCGTGATGCGCTCCTGCTGTCCCAGGATGCGATCTTTACCAAGATCGCCGCGTTCGTGCCGTTGCGGGTGGCTAAGGCCTAGAAGAACGACCTGCTCGATGGTTATTCCTCACGCAGTGCTTCGACGGGCGCTACCCTCGACGCGCGCAGCGCCGGAAACAATGACGCCGCGAGCACCGTCGCAAGAGATGTGGCTGCGCCGATCAGCAGCGTTCGGGAATCACTGGGGGCGATGCCGTAGAGTTGTGCCCGTACGAGCCGCGCGGCGGCCCACGCGCACGGAGCGCCGATGAGCACACCGGGCACCGCGATCGCCAGACCGTCCCGCACGATCATCCAGACGACCGTCCCACGCTCGGCGCCAAGCGCCACGCGTACACCGATTTCGCGAATCCGCGCCGTGACGGAGTACGCGAGCAGCCCGTACACGCCCATGCAGGCCAGCAGGCTCGTGAGGGCCGCTGCAAATGCGGCCAATCCTGCCGTGAAACGCTCCCGCAGTAGCGCACGGTCGACCCAATCGGACGAAGTAATGAAGAAGGGGCGTAGAGACCGATGACCCAGCGCCTTGATGACGCGCGTATACCCATCGCGCACCGTCGCGAAGTCGCCGCTCGCGCGGACATACGCCATCGGAAACTGCGACCTTGCCAGGTCCTGCAGAATCGGCCGGAAGACGACGAACGGCCGCGGGTCGTCGAGCCTGCCGTACGGCGCATCGGCGACGACGCCGATCACTTCGATCTCACGACGCTCGGGTCCGGCGAGCCGGATGTGCCGGCCGACGGCGTCGCCTGCCGGGAACAGCGCGCGCGCGAAGGACGCCGAGACCAGTGCCACGGCGGGCTTCCCCGGGCCGTCGTCCCACGAGATGTCACGGCCCTGCAGGCGCGGCAGGCGAAACAGATCGAAGAAGCCGGGCGACACGCACTCCGGCAGCGCCGCGACTTGCGGCGCGGCGGCGTCGTCGGCCCGCGTGTAATGCTCCGTAGGGATCGGTCCCGTGACCCCGAAGTAGGTCGGGTAATACACCGACAGCGCGGCCGCCTCGGCCCCCGGCATGTGGCCAAGGTCGGCGACGAGCGTTTGGTAGTACTCAGGTGGTAACAGCTGACGATCTCCAGGCTCGCGATACGCACGGCTGAAGACGATGCGCTGCGACTGGAGCGACGTATCGTTCGCGCGCAGGCGAGCCAGCGTTGCCGTGAAGAGTCCGGCCCCTGCCAGACACGTCATCGACAACGCGACCTGCGCAACGAGGAGGCCGCGCCCGAACCGGCCGAAAGACCCGATGCTTCCCCGGCCGCGGCGCAGGCATTCGTCCACGCGCGCCGTGACCGACTGCCAAGCGGAGACGACGCCCATGGCGAGTCCAATCACGAGCGTCAGCAGCGCCGTCGCGGCGAGCACGCCGGCATCAGGCGTCACGTCCGGAAACTTCGAAAGAAGGAGGCCGGCCATGAGGGACGCGCTCACGACTCGGACGATCCCCCACGCCAGCGGCACCGCACCGGCGAACGCCACGGCCGACAGCAGGATGCCGTCCAGCAGCAGCTGCCAGAACACGCGCGCCTCGCTTCCACCGAGTGCGAGACGAATCGCGACCTGGTGCCGCCGGGTCAGCGAGCGCGCCAGGGCGAGGCCCGCAAGGTTGGCGCACGCGACCGCCAGGAGCATCCCCATCAGGCCGAGAAGCACCACGAGCGTGGTGCCGTACCGGGCGCGGAGACCCGAAAAGCCTGACGCGAGCGGCGCCACGTCCAGCCGCTGACGGAGCAGCGCCTCCCGCTCGGGTTCAGGCAACGTGGCCGGCAGCGTCGCCGACTGAATCGACGGCCAGTGCGCGAGCAGTTCCGCGCGCGCCGCGTCGATGGACACGCCGCGCGCGAGACGTCCCACCAGGTTTCTCGATCGAAACGGCCCCGTAGGGCCTGCCGGGCCGCCGCCGGCCGCTCGCACCAGCGCAAATGGCTCGATGATGTCGGAAGGCCCGTCGGATTGAAGACCCTGGAAGCCGTCCGCCGCGACGCCGATTACAGTCGCCCGCACTGCGTCCACCTTGATCGTCTCTCCGACGCCGGGACCATTACCGAAAAGGCGCCGGCGAAAACCCTCGCTGATCACGACGACTGCGTCGTCCGAGTCGTCGAAGAACCGTCCCGCCGACAGCCGCGCGCCGACCATGTCGAAGTAGGTCGGTGAGACGGTTTCCGTCACCGCGTCGAAGACGCCGGAACGCGTCTCGACGCGCGCGAGTCCTCCGCCGGCGTACATCGACATCTGCGCGAAGGATCGCTGGACGCTGCGGTACGCGTTGAACGTGTCGGCGTAGAAGTAGCCCGACACGTTCGCCCGCGGATCGAGGGCCGACAGGGCCACGAGCTGCTCGGGATTGGGAACCGCGAGTTTTCGAAAAACGAGTGCGTTGAGCAGGCTGCCGACTGCCGTGGTCGCGCCAACAGCCAGCGTCAGCGTGGCGATGACGATCAGGGAGAAAGTGGGAGCCCGTCGCAAACTGCGGAGGGAATGCCGGACGTCAAGACGTAGTGCGTCCCACATGCGAGAAGTCTAGACTTCGAGCTTGTCTTTTTTCGGCCGCATATTCGCCGCCAGAATCCGCTTCCGCAAGCGGATGCTCGACGGCGTCACTTCAACCAGTTCATCGTCGTTGATGAACTCGATCGCCTGTTCAAGACCGAGTTTGCGCGGCGGAATCAGCCGGATCGCTTCATCCGCGCTCGATGCGCGCATGTTGGTCTGCTTCTTTTCCTTGGTTACGTTCACGTCCATGTCGCTGGGGCGGGCGTTTTCGCCGATGATCATACCTTCGTAAACCTGTGTTGCCGGATCGATGAATATCTCCCCACGTTCCTGCAGGTTGAAGATCGCATACGACGTCGCCGGACCCGACCGGTCGGCGACCAGCGCGCCGTTGGCGCGCGCCGGAATTGCGCCGTGCCACGGTTCCCAACTGGAAAAGATGTGGTTCATGATGCCGGTGCCTTTAGTGTCGGTCATGAACTGCGAGCGGAATCCGATCAGGCCGCGCGCCGGAATTCGGAATTCGAGACGCACCCGGCCGCTGCCGTTGTTGACCATCTTGGTCATCACGCCTTTGCGCTCCCCGACCTGCGCAATGACGATGCCTTGATGATCTTCCGGGACATCGATAATGAGTTCTTCCACCGGCTCGACGATCTGGCCGTTCAATGGTTTGGTCACGATATCAGGCCGTGAGACCTGCAGCTCGAAACCTTCACGCCGCATCATTTCGATCAGAATCGAAAGCTGCAGCTCACCACGTCCCACGACCTTCACCTGCTCGGGTGTGTCGGTGCCTTCGATACGGATCGAAACATTGCCGAGCAGCTCGCGTTCCAGGCGATCCTTGAGCTGGCGCGAGGTCACGTACTGGCCTTCCCTGCCAGCCATCGGCGAGGTATTGACGCCAAAGACCATCGACACGGTAGGCTCGTCGATCGCGATCGGCGGAATCGCCACGCGGTGCTCGATGTCGGCAATCGTTTCGCCGATTGTGATGTCTTCAATGCCCGCGAGACAGACGATGTCGCCGGCCGCGGCTTCCTGAATGTCGATCCGCTTGAGGCCATCGAACGCGTACAGTTTGGTGACCTTCGTTTCCTGCACGTTCTGATCGAGCTTGCAGACCGTCACCGGATCGCCGATCCGGACACGGCCGTTGAAAATCCGGCCGATCGCGATCCGGCCGAGGTAGTCGCTCGAATCGAGGTTGGCGACCAGCAGCTGCAGCGGCGCGTCAGGATTGCCGCGCGGCGGCGGCACATGGGTCACGATCGCGTCGAACAGCGGCCGCAGGTCTTCGCCGGCGGCGTCGGGCGTCAGGCTCGCCGTGCCGGTTTTCGCGTTGGTATAAAGGATCGGGAAATCCAACTGATCCTCGCGGGCATCGAGGTCGATGAAGAGGTCGTAGATCTCGTTCAGCACTTCCTGGGGCCGGGCGTCGGGGCGGTCGATCTTGTTGATGACGACAATCGGCCGCAGGTGCCGCTCGAGCGCCTTCCGAAGGACGAAGCGGGTCTGCGGCAGCGGGCCTTCCGATGCGTCGACCAGCAGCATGACGCCGTCCACCATCGACAGCGTCCGCTCGACCTCGCCGCCGAAATCAGCGTGGCCCGGCGTGTCGACGATGTTGATCAGCAGGTCGTGGTAATGGACCGCGGTGTTCTTGGCCAGAATCGTGATGCCGCGTTCACGTTCCAGCTCGTTGCTGTCCATGGCGCGTTCGGCGACGCGCTCGTTGGCTCGGAACGTGCCGCTCTGGTGCAGCAATGCGTCGACCAGCGTAGTCTTGCCATGATCGACGTGCGCGATGATGGCGACGTTGCGCCGGAGCGGATTTGCGACGGAAGACATCCCACCAGTCTATCGCAACAACTTTACCCGCGAAAGAATCTCCTTGGCCCGCGCACCAAACTGCTCGTCGTCGAGCACTTTTTCCGCGTAGCTGCGTGCCTCGGCGGCGCGCTGCAGGTTGTAGGAGGCGACGGCAACGTTGAAGAACGACGTGGCAATCTGGCGGCGGCCTTTCGCAATGTACTGCTCGCGTCGTTTGATCTTGCTTTCCTTGCGCGCCGGCGGATCGGTTGACGCGCGGATCGATTCGATCTCGGCGACGAACCGTTCCTCGTTCGCTTGCAGGCACTTCGCGGCGTTGGCCAGCACCTCGGCGGTGCGCTCCCAGGTCGCGAGCTCGGCCAACACTACGCCGAGATAGAAATAGGTTTCGCAGTCGTCCTTGTTCCGGGTCAGCGACAGCTGGAAGCGATCGCGCGACACCTCCAGTTCGCGGCGGCGGTAGGCGATCAGACCAGCCAGCTTCGGAACGTCGGCATTTACGACCAGCCGGCTGGCGGCTTCGATGTCGCTCCACGCTTCGTCGTAGCGTTCGAGCTCGGCGAGGTTGAGCGCCCGCCAGTAGCGAGCGTCGCCGACGAACCAGTTCTGTGCCAGCAGCACGTCGGCAGTTTCAATCGCTTCGAGCGGATGGCCCATCAGCGTCAAGGCGCGAATTTTTCCGAGCATCGCGTCGACCGCCTTGGGCTCGAGGTCCAGCGTATGCGTGTAGAACGCGATGGCGCGATCGTATTCCTCGGAGGTCATCGCGATGTTTGCGATTGAATACGTCAGCGCCGGCCAGTCCTTCCGCCACGCGTACATTTCGTCGAACAGCCGGTCGGCCGCATCGAGCTTGCTGGCAAGGCCGGTCCGTGGCGCTTCGCCGACGTTGACAAGCGCCTGGAAGTATTTCACCTCGAGAAACCGCGGCTCGTCGGTCAGCACCTTTTCGATGGCCGGTGAATCGACAGTTCGACAGATGGCGCGCTTGAACGCAATCAGCGTGGTATCGCGCAGGGAGCCGACCGGCGCAACGATCTCGTCGCGGGTCTGAACCTGGGGCGGCGTGTTGCCGCAGGCGAACGACAGATAGGTGTAGGCGGCAAGTTCGTCGGCCGCGGCAAGTTCGAGCAGCCGCGCCCGCCAGGCATCAGCGTTAATCCGCAGGCGGCGCATGCGATCGAGGTCGAGATCGTTGGTCGGCGAACGAGACGCACCCGAGCCTGCGTTCGGCATCGCATCGATGACGTCGAGCAGTACGCTCAGCGAATCGTCGAGGCCGGGGGTGGAGTTCACCAGGTCGCGCGCCCGCCGAAGGTAGCCTTGATCGAGGTGGCCGATTTCCCGTTCACGCAACGCGATCAGGCCCGCCGCACGGATCGCACCGGCGGTGGCTTCGGCCTGGGCGGCTGTAATCGTCCTCAGCAGGTCGTACTCGCCAAATGCCGCGACCAGGCAATCGAGACATCCGGCGCGCATCAGCCGCTCGGCTTCCGCCAGCCGGACCGGCGTTCGCGTATCCGGCGCCACTGCTGGCGGCTTGGCCGCCGAACACGCCGACAGCGCGACGAGGATGGGAATCGCACATAATCGGCGCGCCGTTCTCATTAGGGGCTTAGACACCGATTTGCGCCAATCGGCTATTTTCATAACATTCGCCCTGCTGGCGGTTCTGCACACCTGGCCGCTGGCGTCCGACCCGGCCCATCTGTCGCGGAACGACAACGCCGATACCCTTCTGAACGAATGGATCGTCGCATGGGTCGGTCATCAGGCTCCGCGCCAACCGCTGAAGCTCTTCGACGCCAACATTTTCTATCCGGAGCCGCGGACGCTCGCCTATTCAGAGTACCTGATGGTGCCGTCGGCACTGGGTGCGCCGCTCCAGGCCGTTGGGGCGTCGCCGGTGTTGGTTTACAACTTGTTGATGCTGGCTGGATTCACGTTGACCGGCTGGGCCGGCTGGTTGCTGATCTACCGATGGACCGGCGACACCTGGTCAGGCCTGGTTACCGGAATAATCCTCGCTTTCAACGCGCATACGCTGACGCGGCTTCCACAACTGCAAGCGCTTCACATGGAATTCCTGCCGCTGGCGCTGCTTGGGCTCGAGCAGTTGCTGCACGCCGGTGGCACTGCCAAGAGAACGGCACTGATCTTCGCAGCCTGTCTCGCGCTGCAAGGCGCCACCTCGTATTACGGCCTGGTCCTCACCGCAGTCGCCTTGACGGTCGGCTGGGTTGTGCGCGGCGAGCATCGTCACGTAGGCGGGATCCTGCTCGCCGCTTCAATCGCGCTCCTGATCCTGATGCCGCTCTACGTCCCGTACTTACGGTTGGGCCAGGTGCGGCCACTCGACGAGGTGGCGGCGTACTCGGCATCGGCTCGCGATTATCTGGCCACGCCGGCACGCGTTCATTTCGACACGTGGAGCGCGCGCTTTTTCGGCGGAACCACGGCGCTGTTCCCCGGAGTCATCGCCTTGCTGCTCAGCAGCATAGCGATCGCTTCCGGTATCGCCGTCCGCGATCGTCGAGCGCGAATGGCGCTCGCCTTCGGGATCGTCGGCGTCGCACTGTCGTTCGGTCCGGCACTGCCTGGATATGGGTTTTTGTATCGAATCGTTCCGCCGCTTCAGGGAATTCGCAACGCCGCGCGGTTTGGCTACCTGGCAACGATTGCCGCCGCGATCTTGTCGGGATTCGCGGTGGCGTGGGTGCGCGCGCGATGGGGCTCGAACCGCATGACGCCGGCGCTGATCACGCTCGTGCTGGTGTGCGCGAACGTTGACGCGTTCTCAGGACCCATCGAGTACGTGAAGGCGGAATCGGTATCGCCGCTTCACGGACGACTGCGTGACACTGACGCGATTGTCGTCGAGATTCCCGCCTACCCTCCTGATCGCGTGTTTCGCAACGCGCCTTACCTGCTGCACGCGACCCAACACTGGCGGCCGATGGTCAACGGCTATAGCGGGTTGACGCCATCCAGCTACGCTCAGCACGCGCGCGACCTGGCGCGCTTTCCAGACGATCGGGCCCTCGAAACACTGCGCAGGATCGGCGTTACCCATGTGTTCGTCCACGATCGCGCGCTGCGCGATTGGACCGACAACGAGACCGCAGATGCGGTACCGCGAGCGGCGGGGCTGGAACTGATCGAACGAGACGGCGACGTGTCGCTGTACCGAGTCAAGAAGTAAACGCCGAGTTCGCTAAGGTCGCTAAGTCAGATTCGATGACAGGTTCGGCGGGCGGCGCGTAGCGCCGCGGTAGGTCGTGAGACCGGCTTCGCCGGTCCACCCGCCGAACCCGGAACGGTAGCTCTGTGGCTCCGTGCCTCTGTGGTTTTCTTCGCGAACTTTGCGAACTTTGCGTTTAAAACAAGGGATGGAGTGTCGTAAACAGCGCCAGCGCCAAGGTGTAGAGCATCGCGAACACGACAATCGTCAGCGTGCCGAAAAACTGTGATGGCCGCGACGCGAGCCAGATGAACACCGGAAACAACACCGAGCAGTAGCGGCCGACGCCCTCGAACACGCCGGACGATAGCGGCACGAGCAGGTTCAACAACACGAATAACCCGTACGCGGCTCCGAGTCGGAGCCAGACAAACGGCACCGCGAACAGAAACGCCACGCCGGTCACGCCATAAAGCGTGTCGTAGAGGCCCATGCGCGTGCCGGCAATGAATGCGTAGGGATGGATGGCCAAAGTCCAGACCAGATCGATCGGTGCGCGCCAGGGCACGCCGCCGACTTTGTAGTTCCAACGCTGCAGCGTCGCCGCCCACTCGAACGGGTTACCCGACTCCTGGTAGATGTAAAAGGAGTACCACGCGAAACCGCTGACGGCGAGAACCAGTGCGACGAGGGCCATCGCGCGATCGCGGCCGGTCGGCTGCGCGGTGCGCCACGCAATCCAGGCCAGCGATGGCCACATCATCAGCGCCGGCGTGCGAGTCGCGATTGCGATCGAGGCGGCGATTCCCGCGGGAATCCACCACCGCATCCGGAACCAGAGGAATGCCAGCACCGCGAACAGCAGGTAGGTCGACTCGCTGTAGATCATCCCGAAGAAAAACGCGAACGGGAAAATCGAGATCAACAGCACGGCGCGCTCCGCCCGGTCGCGATCCAGATCGAGCCGTGCGAGGTAGTAGAGCGCGATCATCGCCAGCACATACGCCGTCCACGAGACGACGATGCCGCCGAAAAAGAACGCGGCGTGATAGCGCCCGAACTGCCGGCCGACATACCGCATCAGCATCGGATACACCGGGAAGTAGGCGATGTTGCTGCGTCCACCGGCAGCGTAGGCGTAGCCGTTGCGGGCGATGCCTTCGTACCAGCCGCTGTCGTAGCGCGCGAAGGTGTCCCAGAAGGTGCTCGGCTCGGCGAACACGGTCATCTGACGCGGCTGATCGAGGGGAAACGCCGTATTAATCGACATCGCCAATCCGGCCGAGAGCACGCGAAAGGCGATCGCACACGCGGCGACGCGGAGCACGGCGACGGCGTCAGTTCGGTTGAACAAGGGCTTTCGGAATCCGCATCGCTTCGGCGTCGGCAAGCGCTTGATTGATGTCGGCCAGCTGGTAGGTTCGGGCGCCGATCCGGCGCCACGGGACCTCGGAATGATGACCTTCGAGCAGACGCAGCGCCCGCACAAAGTGGCCGACCTCGCTGCCCCAGCAGCCGCGGATCTCCAGGTGCTTGCGATTGATCTGCTGGTGGACGTTCACCGAACTCGGTCCAGCGTCGGTGTAGTGCCCGGCGATTACGTATCGGCCACCGTCGCGAATCAAATCAAGCGCTTCTTCGACCGCACGAGCCGAGCCGGCCGCTTCAATGGCGACGTCGACGCCGAGGCCGGACGTGAGGTCGCGAATCTGCTCGTGTCGCTGCTCGATCGCGGTGCGGGTGACGTCGACGACTACGTCCGCGCCCATCGCGGTGGCGAGCGACAGCCGATCCGCCGGCGCTCCGAAAGCGATCACCCGTGCCGCTCCCGAAAGCTTCGCCAACGCGATCACGCTGAGGCCAACCGCACCGGTGCCCTGAACCAGCACCGTGTCGCCGAGCGGTAATGCCGCTCGTTCGATCGCATGCACGGCGGTAATCAGACCGCAGCCAGCGCTGATGTAGGTCTCGGGCGGCACGCCGTCCGGCAGCGCGGCGATCGATACTCCGGGTTCCAGATAGATCGCCTGCGACCAGCCGCCGAACAGTCCCTCGGCGGCGGAATCGGTGATTCCGTAGACGCGCCGCTGTTCGCAGCGCGTCGGCGTGCGCGTCACGGTGCAGGCGCGACAGCGCCCGCAGGTGCGATGTACGTCGAAAAAAGCCAGCCGATCGCCTTCGCGAACAGTGCGGCCATCGACGCCCCGGACCTGGCCGCGAATCTTGGCGGCTACGCCAACCGAGACGTGCCCCGGAATGATCGGATACGGAACGCCCGACAGCCGGCCGTGCCAGAGGTGCACGTCAGTACCGCACACCTCGGAGTAGAGCGTCTGCAGCAGCACCGAGCCATCTTCGAGCGCCGGTTCAACGAATTCGCGGATCTCGACCGCCTCGCGCGGACCGGGCATGACAGCGGCGAGAATCGACATGGAGCAGCGTTAGAATAGCGTATGCCCCTTTTCGAATACGAATGCCGCGGTTGCGGCAACCATTTCGAACACTTGACGCGCGGCGGTCAGGCGCCGGCGTGTCCGTCGTGCAAGAGCGAGGATTTGCAGAAGCTGCTATCGGTGTTCGCCGTGTCGGGTGGCAGCGACAAATCGTTCGAACCGTCGCCAGCCGGTGCCTGCGGCCACTGCGGCGACCCTCGAGGGCCGGGGAGTTGCGCCGTGCATTAGTGGCTGCTGAAATGGCGGCTTCTGGAATCTGAGGTTCCCCTTAGCGTCTGACCAGCCGTATCAGCCCCGCGGCTTCGCGCGATCGCAGGTAGCGCAACACATCGGCCAGCGGAATCGGTTCGAATTCGCCGGACAGGAAATCGCGGAACTCGAGCGCCGTTTTCTTCTGGCCAAGCAAAACTGTCGCCTCGGCATTCATGTGTTGCGGCAGATTGCTGGCGAAGCCGCCGCGTCCACCACCGCCGCCACCACGTCCACCGGCAGCACCCGGAGCAGCGGCGCACCCTGAAAAACTGCTGCCGTGAACACACTCAATCAACAACTGCGAGGCGTCGCGCTCTTCGCTGGTCATCACCGGCTCACTGATTGGAACGCCCCGCTGCGTCGCCTGCAGCGCGTACGCCGCCCTGGTTTCTTCCAACAACGTCGCCGCGCGTTTGTCGATCAGCGGTTCGAACGGCTGAACTTTCTTCTCACCATCGCTGTCGAACAGCGCACGCGCTGAACGAATCACGCCCTTCTCGACGTTCGCCTGATGCCTGACGGCATTCGCCGCGTCCCGATAGGCGGTCATCAGCTGTGACGTGTCGCTGACGTCCGCCATCAAGCCGAGACCTTTGCGGTGCGCATCACCCATCCGCTCGGCGCCGCGCGCCAGGTTTTCGGAGACGACGCGTGCGGCGATGTCGTCGCCGCCGCTGGCCAGCACCGTCATCGCGCCGGTGGCAACCACCGCGGCGCGCTTGTACTGCGTCGAGTCCTGTTTATCGGGCGTGTCCTGCGACGAGTGATACCAGTTGTCGGGCCAGGTGATGAACATCACGGCAGGGATGCCGTGCTGCATATAGGTGACGTGATCGCTCGCACCGTAATGCTTGTCAATCTTGATGTAGAACGCGTCGTCGCTGCCATTGGGGGCCTGGACCGGCAGGCTGGGATCGTATCCGTTAGCGCGGAAGCGGATGCGCTCGCGCGTGATGTCGGAGACGAATTCCATCATGCTCTGGCCGATGTCGTTCAGAAATGACGGGAAGGTATCGGGCGTCCGCTGCAGGATCCAGTAACTGCGTGACGTCGACAGCCGGATGCCTTCCATGTCGAAGTTCAAATCCGCGAACGCGCGCTTTTCGATATCCGGATGTGCATTCAACCAGGCATTGGTGCCGCTGATTTCCGGGACCCACAGGAAATGGATGGTGTGTTTCGGCTTGGGCAGTTTCCCTTCGGCAACCAGCTTGATATAGGCGCGGCCGACTTCCAGCGTCAGCGCGCATCCCGAGTTGTCGTCGTTGGCGCCCTGTTTGAGGTAGCCCTCGTAGAGATGGCCCGACACAATCACATCCCTGGTCGACGAGGGGTCGCCGGCGATTGTCGCGTGGACAACTTCATATTCACCCGGCATGGTTTCGGCCTTGATCGACGAGCGGAGCGAGACCTTTTCACCGCGCGACAGCCGCGCCACCAAATCGTGTCCGGTGCGCGGCGATACCGCCCAGCCGAAACCGTCGGCGTTCACCGTAATGCCCGACGAAGGGATCACGTCGATGCCGCGATCGGGATAGAGCGTGCTGTAGCCGACCGCGCCGACCGCGCCTCGCTCCCGGGCCAGCGGGTAAATCTGGCCAACGCCGCCCGATCCGATCGCGATCTTGCCCTTGACGTCCTTGCCGTTGTAGTCATCGGCGCGAGTGCCGATCCCGACATCGACCAGTTCCGCGGTGATATCGCCGTTGGCGCTGTTAGCGGCCACCGCAACCGCGACGTCGTGGATGTCGTAGAGTTTCTTCTGCTCGGTCGGCGTAATCATCCAGAGCTCGCCGAGCGTCGGCGCCCAGCTGCGGTTCGGCGCGGCGAACGACTCGATTTGGACCGTCGAAAAACCGTACTCGCGGGCAAAGCGCGCCATCACTTCGCTTTCCTGAAAGTGGCCCTGATACTCGCTGACCGGCCGGATCCGCGGGTAGGGCACCAGTTCCAGCACGTGATGGATCGCGCGCTCGCCTGACGCTTCGTTGATGATCGCGCGCATCTGCTCGTGCGACAGCAGCGTGCGGTCCTCTTTTTCCTGCGCTCGCGGCCGAAGCGTCGCGGCACAGACCAGCATTGCAGCCAGCAGCACGAGCCGTTTGGTCATGGCTCCCTATTTTCCCGGCCGCGGAATTTTTTGACTCGCATTCGCGGCATTGTAGGCAAACGTGGCCATCACGATTGCCGCCTGCTTGAGATCCGCCACGTTCAACCGTTCCACCGTGTCCATGTTGGTGTGGTGGGTGCGAACGTCGTAGTTGGCGTATTCCTGAATCGGGTTGAAGCCGGGGATGCCGAGTTCGACGAAGCTCAGATGATCGGTCGAACCGACCGGTTCGATCGTGTTGCGGCGGCCTTGCAGATCGGCGAACGGCTCCATCCACGTATCGAACAACCGTTTCACCGACGGCATGTTCTGCAGGTACCAGCCGTAGATCGGACCGTAGCCGTTGTCGATATTGAAGTAGACATCGAACCTCTCGCGCGCCGATGTATTCGCGTCTCCCGCCAGGTGCTGCGCCACCCAGGCCTTCGAACCCAGCAGCCCCTGTTCCTCACCACCCCATAGGGCGACACGGATGGTGCGTCGCGGCTTCGCGCCAATCGCCTTCAAAATGCGCATCGCCTCGATGACCGTCGTCGAACCGTCGGCGTTGTCGGTGGCGCCGGTGCCGGTGTGCCACGAATCGAGGTGGCCGCCGATCATCACGACTTCATCGCGAACGACAGGATCGGCGCCAGGCAATTCGGCGATCACGTTATACGCGTTGCCGGCGTCAGCGTCGTAGAACTTCGACTGCACGTTGACGCGCAGCTTCACGGGAATGTTCGCCTCCAACATGCGGGCGATCATGTTGTAGTGCTCGCCCGACAGCGCGATCGACGGCACGGCGCCAGGGCCGCCGTCCCGGCCGGTCACGAACACGGTGCCATGCTCGCCAACGCTCGGCCGCAGCACCACACCGGCGCCAGCCTCACGCAAAATGCGCATCACCCGCTGCGCCGGTGTTTCAGCTGGCGCTGTGGCGCCCCGCCCGCGTCCAACACTGGTGGCGTAGGCGGCCGAATTCGGTTCGTAGGACGCGTCGCTCGGGTTCGGCCGGTCCTTGCGGACGAAGTTGGTCATCATCGCCGAAGGCATCACGATTGCGCCCTTGAACTGCCCGCGCAGCGCCTCGATTTCCTCCGGCGTCTTGCCGCCGACAAAGATCGGGGCGGCAAGGATGTCGCCGTTGGTTGCCGCCGACCAGCCGTCGGCGTAGCCGACCAGCGGCAGGTAGCGCGGCTCGATCATTTCGACGGTGAGCTTCTCGAGCGTCCACCCGCGGCCGAACGCCCACGGTTCGACATGAACATTCGACAGCCCGTACGCCGTCAGCCGATCGCGGACGTAGTCGACGGCCCGCTTGTGCGCCGGTGACGCCGTAAGGCGTGGCCCGATGTTGACCGTCAGTTCGTTGAAGACCGGCTCGACCTGAGAGTGGTCCAGGCCCTCGGCACGGATTTTCGTGATGGTTTCCCGATCAACCGCGATCTGAGCGGTGACCGTAGTGGAGGCGATCAGCAGTGCAACAAGCGCAAAGGTTCTAATCATGGCCATAGGATGCACAACACAAACGGCACCAACGACACCAAGGACACGAAGGGCACAAAGGACACAAAGGCATTTCCGCTCGAGTTGCCGCAACGTCTCACATTCGATCGTCCTGTAAAGAGCCGCCGCAATACCGCGCAGGGATGCCTTCGTGTCCTTCGTACCCTTGGTGTCCTTCGTGTGATCAGTACTATTTTGCTTTAGCTGTTTACAGGCTTCTCTCTCAGGCGCGGTCCCTTGACGCTGCTGATCCACTCTTTCCAGCGTTGGTTCAGCGCACCCTGTTCGAGCGCGTCGAACTTCACATAGGCGACCGGCACCAGCAGCAGCGTGAGGAACAGACACAGCGCCTGGCCGCCGATCACGGTGACCGCGATCGCGGCGCGGCCGCCGCCACCGATGCCAATGCCGAGCGCGGTCGGGATCAGGCCGGCGATGATCGCGAAGGTCGTCATCAGAATCGGTCGCAGACGGGTACGGCAGGCTTCGACGACCGCTCGCCGCAACGGCACCCCCTCGGCGCGCAGCGTGTTCGCGTAATCGACCTGCAGAATCGAGTTCTTCTTGACGATGCCGAGCAGCAGCAGCATGCCCAGCGCACTCCACAGGTTCAGCGTCCGGCCGGTCACCCACAAAGTGAACAGCGCGAATGGCACCGCGATCGGCAGCACCATCATGATCACGATCGGCTGAATGAAGCTCTCGAACTGCGAGGCGAGCACCATGTAGACGAAGATCATCGCCAGACCGATTGCCATGATCATGTTGGTGGTCGTCTCGTCGAGGATCTTCGACTGTCCCTGCATCCGGAACGTCATCTCGGGCGGCATGTTGAGCTCCGCAAACAGCTTGCGGATGTCATTCGAGGCTTCGTCGAGCGCGTGGCCGAGCGCCACGTCGCCCATCAACTGCACCGTGAATTGGCGATTCGACCGCTGCAACTGGCTCGGCCCGAGGCCGCGTTCGACTCGCGCGATGTTATCGATCCGCACCGGGCCGCTCGGCGCCGGCACGGTCAGGCGGCCGATCTCCTCGGCGCTGCGCCGCTGCGTCTCGAGCACGCGAATCTTGACCGGATACTGCTCCTGGCCTTCCTTGAAGAACGAAATCTGATCGTCGCCCGCCACCGCCAGCCGCAGCGTATTGCCGACCGTTGACATGCGGACACCGAGGTCGGCGGCGCGCCGGCGATCGACCGCGACGTGAATCTCCGGATTCGACACGCTCAGGCTCAACTTCGGCTCGGCGATTCCCGGCAGCTTCTGCGCGGCTTCGAGCGCGCGCATCGAATAGTCGGTCAACTGCTTCAAATCGGGCCCCAGGATGTTGGCCGAAATCGCGTAACCGCCCTGGCCTTCGCCGCTGCCGAGCGCATTCCGCGAAGTGATGCTCGGCCGCGTCGCGGGAAACCTGAGCAAGCGCCGCCGCATCTCGGCAATCATCTGCGCCTGCGAATTCTTGCGGCTGTCGACCGGTTTCGCCTGCACGTTGAAGTGGACGTGCGTCACCGAGCCACCGCCGCCGCCGGCCACTCCGGCGCCGCCTGGATTGACGATCGGTTCGATGTCGGCAACGCCTTCAATGCCCTGCAAATCCTTCAGCACGCGAAACGCCAATTCCTGCGTGCCTTCCAGGGCGGTGCCTTCCGGCGCGTCGAGATGGATCGTCCACTCGCCCATGTCTTCGTTGGGGACGAAGTCGCGCCCGACCAGCCGATTCATCGGGAACGTCAGCAGAAAGGTGAAGACCGAGATCCCGATGATCACGCCCGAGTGATCGAGCGCCCAGCTCACTTGTCGCTCGTAGGTGGTGTCGAGCCAGTGGAAGAACCCGTGTTCCTTGGTTTTGTGATCGGCGAGCGCGTCCGACAGCTTGAGGAAACGCGAGCTCAGCATCGGCGTCAGCGTGAAGCTGACCAGCATCGAGACGATGATCGAAAACGCCATCGTCCAGCCGAAAGGATTGATGAACCGCCGGGCGTAGCCGTTCATGAATGCGATCGGCAGAAAGATCACGACCAGTGACAGCGTGGTGGCCATCACCGCGAGCGCCACTTCGCGGGTTCCGCGGATCGCGGCTTCGAACGGAGTACAGCTCTTTTCCTCGATGTAGCGGAAAATATTTTCGAGCACGACAATCGCGTCGTCGATGACGATGCCGACGGCAAGGGTGATGCCGAGCAGCGTCATGTTGTTCAGCGTGAAGCCCATCGCACGCATCAACGAGAAGGTCGAGATGATCGACGCCGGGATCGCCAGCGACGCGATGATCACCGCGCGGAGGTTCCGGATGAAGAACAGCACCACCACCGCCGCAAACAGGCTGCCGAAAATCAGATGCTCTTCGAGTGACGCGACCGACGCGTAAATGAATTTCGAGTCGTCGCGGACCACGATCAGCTTCACCGACTTGGGCAGGCCACGCTGAATCGACTGCAGTCGCTGGCGGACACCTTCGATCACCGACACCGTGTTCTCGCCCATCGCACGGCGGATGTCGAGTTGCACCGCGGGCTTGTCGCCATACCACACGGACGACGTCGGCCGCTCGAAACCGTCCTCGGCATAACCGACGTCCGACAAGCGGATCGGCGTACCGTCCTTGGTTGCAATCACGATGTTGTTGAAGTCTTCGGCGGCATCGATCCGGCCAAGCGTTCTCAGCAACAGCTGGCCTTTGCCCTGCTCGATCGCGCCGCCGGGAATCTCGACGTTTTCGGCGACAACCGCATCGCGGACCTGCGAAATCGGCAGGCCGTACGAATTCAACTTCTCGATGTCGACGACGATGTGAATTTCGCGGGCGCGGCTGCCGGCAATGGTTACCTGGCCAACGCCGTTAACCGTCTGAATCGCGCGCGACACCTGCTTGTCGGCCAGCTCGGTCAGCGTGCGCAAACTCATCGAGTCCGACGAGACAATCAGCGACATCACCGGGTCGGCGTCCGGATCGACTTTGGTGATGACCGGCGGCAGCAGCTCGGGTGGAACCGCCTTGATCGCACCGGACACTTTTTCGCGGACGTCATTGACCGCTTCGGTGAGGTCGCGCTCGAGCACGAACCGGACGGTGATGTTGCCTTTGCCTTCGCTGATGCGGGCGGAAATTTCGTCGATTCCCGACACGCCGCTGATCGCCTGCTCCATCGGCTCGATCACCGAGGAGGAAATCTCGTCGGGGCTGGCGCCGGGCAGCGACAAGCTGACGTTGACGGTCGCTGGATCGGCTCTGGGGAACAAGTCGACGCCGAGATCGCGGAACGACACGATGCCGAGCACGACCAGCGACATGACGAGCATCGTCGCGAAGACCGGCCTACGAACACAGACGTCGGACAACATGAATTCAAACTCCCGCTGCTGGCGGCTCGTCCCTCGCGACCGCTGCGCTACTTACTTCCTAATTCCTAATTCCTAATTCCCAATTCCCAATTCCTAATTCCTAATTTCTGCTTCCTACTACCCTGGCGCCGTCGGTCAGCTTGTCGACGTCGGTGGTCGCCACCTGTTCGCCGGCCTTCACACCGCCGACAATTTCGACGCGCTCGCCGAAGCGCTCACCGATCTTGAGTTCGCGCGCCGACAAGCGATCGCCGTTCACCACAAACACGCGATTCACGCCGTAGCGGTATTGCAGCGCTTCGTAGTTCAGAGTCAGCACTTGATCGACTAGCGCGGTTTCGAGATGCACCCGCGCAAAGGTGCCGGGCTTGAGCAGCCCTTCCGCATTCGGCACGAGCGCTTCGAACGGAAAGGCACGCGTCGCGCTGTTGACAGCCGGACTGATGCGCGACACCTTGCCGGCGATCAGCTTGTCCCGGTAAGCATCGACGTAGAGTTCCACCGGCTGGCCGACCTTGATCCAGGGGGCCATTTTTTCCGGAATCTCCGCGGTGACTTTCAGCGGATCGATCTTGACGACCGCCATCGCCGGCGTCTGCACTTTCACGTACTCGCCGAGCGAGACCAGGCGCTTCTGAATGTAGCCGTCGAATGGTGCGCGAATCGACGTGTCGCGGAGCTGCCGATCGGCAAGCTTCATCGCCGCTTCTGAGGCGTCGATGTCGGCGCGCAGGTTGCGGGCGTTCTGCAGCGCCAAATCGTACCCAGCCTGTTTGGCCTGCAGCGTCGTTTCAGCGTCGTCGATCGTCTGCTTCGACACCAACTCCCGACGGCGGAGCTCCTGGGCGCGCTCGAACCCTTGCTTGGCCTGCTGAAGCTCGGCCTGGGCGCGCTGCACGTCCGGGGTCTTCTCGAGCGGCGGCAAATGCGCTGTGTCGGTCGCGCCGAATTTCGCAAGTGCGCGGCCAAGCGCGGCCTTCTGCTGGTCCAGGTTGTATTGCGGTTTCTCGCGGTCCAGTTCGACCAGCGCTTGTCCCGCGGTCACGCGATCGCCGAGGTCCGCAAGCAATCGGCTGACGCGCCCTTCGGCTTCGGCCGAGACGGTGACTTCGTCAACCGCTGCCAGGGTGCCGACGACTTCTACTGATCGTCGAATCGACTCCTGCTTGACCGGTTCAACCTTGACCGGCTTCGCCGCGTCGTCACGGCTGCGTGCCTGTGCGGCGGGAGAAGACTTGGAACATGCCGCAGTCGCGGCGATGAGAGCGACGGCTGTAACGGCTCGTAAAACCATATGGATTGAGACTTGAAAGTATATTCGATGGCGTTCGCCAGCCGACGGGTGTAACCGATTGTCTCAGTTGAAGTTCGCTCCGCGGACCCCGATTGGCGGGGGCTGCGGGTAGTAGAACTGGACTGATGAGGCGGACAGCCGGGCAGTTTATCCGGTACGACGGCGCCGAACAGGAGCGTGCCGTCGACTCGCGGCGAGGACCGCAATACCGACGCCTTCGGATTTCGCCTGGTACATCGCCAGATCGGCCTTTTGCAGCAGGGCGTCGGCCGACTTGGCATGTTCGGGATACCACGCGATCCCGATGCTGCCGCGCACCGACAATCGGCGATGTTCCACCAAACACGGTTTCTCGATTTCTTCCAGGACCTTGCGTGCGGCGAGCATCGCGCCGTTGAGCGCAGTGGACGGCAGCACGATCGCAAACTCGTCGCCGCCGAGACGAGCAACCGTATCGACGTCGCGCAACAGGGCACGGACCCGCGCCGCCACGTGCTGCAAGATCCGGTCACCGGAACGGTGCCCGAATGTGTCGTTGACTTCCTTGAATCCGTCGAGGTCGAGCACCAGCAATGCCACCGGCACGCTGTAGCGTTGCGCGCCACGAATCGCCTGCGCCAGACGATCGTGCAGCAGGGTTCGGTTCGGCAGGTCGGTCAGCGCGTCGTGATAAGCGAGGTGGGCGACCCGTTGGGCGAGGCGCCGCCGCTCGCGGCGCACGGCGGCCTCGCGCACTTCATGACGGACCGCTGGCAAGAGACGGCGAAGATTGCCCTTGCGAATGTAGTCGTGCGCGCCGGCCTTCATCGCATCAACCGCCGCCTCTTCGCCCGGCGTTCCGGACACGAACAACACCGGCAAGTCGGGATCGCGCTGACGGACGAGCTGTAGTGCGGCAATCCCGCTGAGGCTGCGCAGCGCAAAATCGACGACGACAATGTCCCAGCCGTCACGATTCATCGCGGCGACGAGCGCCTCGGCGGTCCACACTCGTTCCCAGCGCACCTGGTGGCCGACGCCCTGGAGGGCGCGGATCACTAGCGTCGCGTCATGTTCGGAATCGTCAAGAATCAGGACTCGCAAAGTGGACGTCACACAACCGCCGTGGGGCACAACAGTGCTAAAGGGGGGATTGGATCTATTGTCGCCTGTTTTGAGGCCGTCCGCTACGGACGGTTTCGCACGTCCGATAACAATTGTGTCGCGGTCGTAAAGTGCGGTTCGATGTCTACCGGCACTTCCAGCAGCTTTTCGAGGGCTTTTTGAATGTCTGGTCGGACCACTCCGAGCCGGTCTCCCAGCGCTTTCGCCTTTTCATAATCGCCTTCGGCCTGGATCGTCATGATGTCGCGCGTCAAATTGGTCACGCCTTCCTGAATCCGACCGCTGTTGACCACGAACGTTCCGTCGGGTTTCATCGTGAATCCACCCTGATCGAGCAGATAGTTCAGCTGGACGGCGATCCCTTTGCCGTGCGCTTCAGTCACACCGAAGCGGATCGATCGAAAAGCCGAGGCCAGAAAAGTGGTGTAGAGCGCCCGTTCCATCGCCCGCGGCATCGCACCTTTGTCGATCAAGTGCTGAATCGCGAACAGCCCCGAGATGTCGGCCTTCGCCTCTTCGAGAAAACTGTAGGTTTCTTTCAGCTGCTGCCGCACCGTCGTCTGACGGCCGCCCACGGAAATGCTGTGTGGACCGAGCCCATGCATTAATTCGTGCATGACGATATGGGTAAAAAACGCCTCGAAGGCCAGATCGTTCCGATCGGACGGCCCAAGAATCACGTCGGAAATCGGCTTGAGCGTTTTGGCGAACTTGGCGTCCTGGACGTTTTTCAACATCACGCGCTTGGCGCCCTTTTCACGCACCACGCGTTCGTCGTTCGGCAGGTTGAAGGCGGCGGTCTGGACTGCGCGATTGCCGTCACCTGAGGCGTAAATCTCGTTGACAACGGTTATCGGTGCGAGCGCGCCGAGCCTGGGATTGCGATGCCGCGGCTCGATCGGCAGGTGGTTCTCGATGTCTTGCAACTCTCCGGCAAGCCGCTGCAGCTTAGCCGTCTCGACGTCGTCCTGAATGGTGATGTAAGCCTCGAACCCGGCCTTGAAGTTCAACAGCTCGTCTTCGTAAACCTCGTAAGGACCGATCGTCGGCTGGATCGCGCCTTTCAATTCCATCCAGGCGACGTCGCTGTCGTAATAATCGTTCGAAAGAAACGCGTCGGCGCGCTTACTGAGAAATGCTTTCAGCGTCGGCTCGGTGGCGAGCTGCGCGGCTTCACGCAGCAGCGCCGCCGCTCGTGACAGCTCCGGTTGATACTCGACGTTGTACGGAATCTGCGTGAAGCTGTTGCCGGACTGGCGAATCACCGAAAAGAAGCCGCTTGCCCGTTCGCGGTCGGCGGCGGGAAGCGACTGAATCCATTTTTCGATCTCGGCTCTGGATGCACCCTCGGGGTAATAGTTGGCGCCCGCCGGCTTAGGCGGCGCGCCGGGAACGAACGGCCGGTTGTGATCGAGTCGCGACCACGGCCCCTTGTTGATCAGGAAGTAATGCAAGCGGGCGCGACCCTCGCTGGACGTATCGCGCGCCAGATCGCCCAACATCGCCGCGTTGCCGGCCCAGGCCTGACGCAGGAACAGTCCGTCAATCGCCTTCGCCGCCTCGACCAGTTTCGCGAGCAATCGTCGATCGCTGACGGAAAACTTCGAGAGATCGGCAGTGATATCAGTCGGCGCGAAACGCGCGGCCATTTTCTGAAGGGTTTGCGCGTCGGGCGTCGGCTTTTCCTGAGCGCGAATCATCACCAAACCGGCCATCAGCATCCCCACACCCAGCAACGCACGCTTCATCAATGGACTCCTCGCGACATCTGCAAGGTCGCCGGGTCGGCGCCGAGCCTGCGGATCGCGGTTTCCCACATTTTTTCCGGCGGCGTATTGAAGATTAGCCGGCGGTCGATGTCGCTCATCAACCACGACGACGCCTCGAGCTCTTCCTCTAACTGGCCAGGCGCCCAGCCCGAGTACCCGACGATCAAGCGGGCATTCGGCGGCGGCGAGGGTTCGACCAGTCGGCGCAGCAAGTCGGGATCGGTGGAAATGTACAAGTCGTCGGTGATCTGCATGCGTGGGCGGTCCATTCCGGTGGCGTCGGGATCGTCGCTGACGAGAATCCAACTGCGTTCGGGCTCTACTGGTCCGCCTATCCACAACTGCAGTTCGCGCTCGGTTTCGGCGGGAGGATCGAGGTTGATGACGACACGGCCCGACGTTACCAGCGGACGATTCACGACCAGCCCGAAGGCGCCTTCGTCGGAACTGTGCCGGCACAACAGCACGACGGTCCGACTGAAATTCGGATCGAGCATCTGTGGCATCGACAGCAGAAAGGTAGGCGCCAGCGAGGATTTAGAGGCCATGGGAGGTATTACCCTCCATCATACCGCCGTCGCAACCTCACCCTTTAACGCAGCTCACGCGCAGCGGCACGCAGGTCGCGCAGGCCGGACAACGTTTCGCGGCTTCGCGGACATTCTTCAGCGTCGGCTTAGACGGGATCAGCGCGACGGCGCCGGATTGCGGCAGTCGCTTCGGCATTGTCGACGGCGATTCGCACGTTGCGTCGCAAACCTTGTACCTTGGTGCGGCGCATCGAACTGCCCTTCAGTGCTCCTGCCAACTCAGCGTCGGATTTGCCATCGAGCGCCGAGAGACCAACCCCATCCCAGGTCGGCCGTGGTTGCCAGGCTGGGTCGTCGCTCTTCGGCGCTGTCGCATTCCACGGGCAAACTTCCTGGCAAATGTCGCAGCCGTAAACGTGCGACCCGATCGCCGGTTCAAGGGCCGACGGAATGTCGCCGCGATGTTCGATCGTCAGATACGAAATGCACCGATTTGAATCGAGAACCCTCGGCTCGCGAATCGCTTGTGTCGGGCAGGCTTCGATGCAGAGCGTGCAGGTGCCACATTGATCGAACGCCGGCGCGTCGATGTCGAGCGAGAGGCTGCAGATGATTTCTCCGAGGAACAACCACGAGCCCAGTTGTGGATTGATCACGCAGGTGTTTTTGCCGATCCAACCGATGCCGGCGTGCTGGGCATAAACGCGTTCCTGCACCGGCCCGGTGTCGACGTAGGCGCAAGCTTCGAACGGCTCGGGATGTTCGGCGTGCATCCACGCGACCAGCGCGTCGAGCCGTTTCGCCAGGACGTCGTGGTAGTCGTCGCCCCATGCGTAACGGGCAATCTGCGCGCGATGCGGATCGGCACACTCCGTCGAGTACGGCCGGTCGGCGTTGTAATTGACGCCGACGACAATGACGGTTTGCGCCGATGGCACGACCCGTCGAACGTCGGCACGGCGCTCCGCCGAGCGCTGCAGGTAGGCCATGGCGCCAGCGTAACCGCGCGCGAGCCACTCATTGAAGAACTTCAGCTCGGGCAGGTCGGCCGCCGGCGCGATGCCGCAGAGATCGAAGCCTAACTCCCGCGCTTTGGCTTTGATCGCTACGCTGTCCATAACCATGGCTGATGGCTCATGGCTGAGGGCTGAACATGGCCCCGGGCCCATCGGGCCCTGAGCCATCAGCCATCAGCCATTTCAGGCTTTTGCCACCAACTGCCGCAGCACATACGGCAAGATCCCGCCGTGACGGAACGCCACCAGTTCCTCAGGAGTATCGATACGGGCGGTGGTTGTGAATTCGATCGGCTTGCCCTCGCCGACCGCGAGCACTGTGATCGTCGCTCCCGGCTTAAGGCCTCGTTCGATGCCGGTGAGCGCATACTGTTCGCGGCCGGTCAGGCCGAGCGTCGTCGCGTTCACTCCGGCGTCGAATTGCAGCGGCAGGACGCCCATGTTGACGAGGTTGCTGCGGTGAATGCGTTCGTAGCTTTCCGCAATCACCGCGCTGACGCCGAGCAGCACTGTGCCCTTTGCCGCCCAGTCGCGAGACGACCCCGAGCCGTATTCCTTTCCGGCGATCACCAGCAGCGGTACCGACGCGCTCTTGTATTTCATCGCCGCGTCGTAGATCGACATCACGTCCCCGCCAGGCTGATATGTCGTCCATCCGCCTTCAGTCCCGGGCGCAAGCTGGTTGCGCAGCCGGACATTGGCGAAGGTGCCGCGCATCATCACTTCGTGGTTGCCGCGGCGGGCGCCGTAGGAATTGAAGTCCTTCGGACCCACACCGTGCGCGATTAAATATTTTCCCGCCGGACTATCCTTCTTGATCGATCCAGCCGGTGAAATGTGATCGGTCGTGATGCTGTCGCCGAGCAGCGCCAGCGCGCGCGCGCCGGTAACATCGCGCACCGGCGCTGTTTCCATCGTGATGTTTTCGAAGAACGGCGGATTCCGGATGTAGGTGGAATCGTCGGCCCAGGCAAAGCGATCGCCAGTCGGCACCTCCAGCTTCCGCCACCGTTCGTCGCCTTTGAATACGTCGGCGTATTGTTCGCGGAACATGTCGGATGTGACGCACGACAGCATCGTCTCCTGGATTTCGCGCTCGGTCGGCCACAGCTCGCGCAGAAATACCGGTTTGCCGGCCTTGTCCGTTCCGAGCGGCTCGGTGGTCAGGTCCATCGTCATGCGACCGGCGATCGCGTAAGCCACTACCAGCGGCGGCGAGGCGAGATAGTTGGCGCGGACCTGTTGTTGAATGCGACCTTCGAAATTACGGTTGCCGCTCAGCACCGATGCCACCACGAGATTACGCGCGTCGATTTCCGCTGAAACGTCGTCGGGCAGCGGACCGCTGTTGCCGATGCACGTCGTGCAGCCGTAGCCCACGAGGTTGAAGCCGAGCGCGTCGAGATAAATCTGCAGCCCCGCCTTGTTCAAGTATTCGGTAACCACTTTCGACCCAGGCGCAAGGCTGGTCTTCACCCACGGTTGCCGGTTCAGGCCGCGCTCGAAGGCCTTCTTGGCGAGCAGGCCGGCGCCAATCATCACGCTCGGATTCGAAGTGTTCGTGCAGCTGGTGATCGCCGCGATCACCACCGAACCGTGATCCAACGCGGGAATCACCGACTCTTCGGGACGGTCGGCGAGCGCAACCGCAGTCGCCGCTGCCGGTGCTTTTTTGGCGGCGGCCTGTAATGAACCGAGCGCCGCCTGGAAGCCAGACTTCGCCTGCTTCAGGGATACGCGATCTTGTGGCCGCCGGGGACCAGCCAGACTCGGTTCGACCGTCGCAAGATCGAGCTCGATCGATTCGGAGTACACCGGGTCTGGATCGCTAGGCCGGCGGAACATGCCTTGCGCCTTCGCATAAGCCTCGACCAGTGCGACGCGCTGCGCGTCCCGACCACTGAGTTTCAGGTAGTCCAATGTCATGTCGTCGATCGGGAAGATCGCGATCGTCGCGCCGTACTCGGGACACATGTTGCCGAGCGTGGCACGGTCCGCAATTGTCAGGTCTTCCAGGCCCGGTCCATAGAACTCGACAAACTTACCGACGACGCCGTGTTTGCGCAGCCGTTCGGTGATCGTCAATACCAGGTCGGTCGCGGTCGCTCCCTCGAGCATGCGCCCGATCAGACGGAACCCCAGAACTTTTGGAATCAACATCGAGATGGGCTGCCCCAACATCGCCGCCTCGGCCTCGATACCGCCGACGCCCCAACCGACGACGCCGAGTCCGTTCACCATCGTCGTATGCGAGTCGGTGCCCACCAAGGTGTCGGGGTAGGCCACCAGACCGGCGGGACTGTCGGCTGTCATGACAACGCGCGCCAGATACTCGAGATTCACCTGGTGAACGATGCCGGTGTCGGGCGGCACCACCTGAAAGTTGCGAAACGCGTTTTGCCCCCACCGCAAGAAGGCGTACCGTTCGCGGTTGCGAGAAAACTCGAGCTCGGCATTCAGCTGGAATGCGTTGGCTTCACCGAAAAAATCGACCTGGACCGAGTGATCGATGACGAGTTCGACCGGCTGCAGAGGATTGACTTTGTTGGGGTCGCCGCCGAGACGAACGATGCCGTCCCGCATGGCCGCCAGATCGACGACAGCCGGAACTCCCGTGAAGTCCTGCAGCAGCACGCGGGCAGGCGCGAACGATATTTCCTTCTGAGCCGTTCCGTTCAAGTCCCAACGTGCCAACGCCTCGACGTCGCCGGCTTTGACAAATCGACCGTCCTCGTGGCGCAGCAGGTTCTCGAGCAGAACCTTCATCGAGTACGGCAGCCTCGCGATGTCCGAAAAACCGGCTTTCTCGAGTGTGGGAAGGCTGTAGATCTGGTAGGTACGCCCGCCAACCGCAAGCGCGGTTCGCGTGCCGAAGCTGTTCACGGTCGACATCTGCTTCTCCGAGAAGGAATTGCACTCCGCCAAAAGGTCAATCGTACCACGGGCACCCCTGAAGGCCCCCGCGATGGCGGTCACTGAAATCTGCAAAACACGCACAGAAGTAATGGCGTAAACGGACACTTACCCGCATTGATGTCAGGGTGATCGCTTTTTTGTGCTGATATGGCACGAATCTGGTAGCATCTTCACATCACGGAGGTTCGGGGCGATGACACTGGAACAGGTTCGCAGCAAAACGGAACGGATTCGAGAGTTCTCGGCACTGCCGTTCCTTCTGGTCGCTGCCGTCAGCCTCCTTGGCGCGATCTACCGGCCTGCACCGCAGGTTGTGACCGGCGGCGCCATCAACCCGGGTGACGTGGCGTGGATGCTGACTGCGACCGGGCTGGTTCTGCTGATGACCCCCGGCCTGTCGTTCTTCTACGGCGGAATGGTTCGCACCAAGAACGTCGTCTCGACGATGCTGCAGAGCTTTGTGGCGATGGCGCTGATCAGCATCCTGTGGGTCGTCGTCGGATTCAGCCTCGCATTCGGCGACAGCATTGGCGGCGTTATCGGTAATCCAGCCACGTTTTTCATGTTCCGGCACATGGGCGCGTCGACCCATCCCGATCTCGCCCCGACGATTCCGCTGATTCTGTTCGCGCTGTTTCAGTTGAAGTTCGCAATCATCACACCGGCGCTGATCACCGGCTCGTTTGCGGAACGGGTGCGCTTCAACAGTTATCTGCTGTTCATGCTGTTGTTCAGCGTCTTCATCTACGCACCGCTCGCCCATTGGACGTGGCATCCAGACGGCTTTCTGCACAAACTCGGCGTACTGGATTTCGCCGGCGGTACGGTCGTCCACATGTCCGCTGGCCTGGCAGCCTTGGCGGGCGCGATCGTGCTGGGACGCCGCAAGACGCACGAGATGGGCGAAGCGCATACGCCGGCGAACATTCCGTTCGTCATCCTCGGCACCGGCATGTTGTGGTTCGGCTGGTTCGGCTTCAACGCTGGATCGGCGCTCTCAGCGTCGGGCCAGGCGGCGATGGCGTTTGCGACGACGAATACCGCGTCGGCGGCAGCAGCGCTGGCATGGATGTTTTTCGACGGCATGCGAGGGCACAAACCGTCGGCGCTTGGTGCGTGCGTTGGCGCGGTGGTGGGCCTGGTCGCTATCACGCCAGCCGCCGGCTATGTCAGCATCGGCGAAAGCATCTTCATCGGCACCTGCGCGAGCGTCATCTCGAACCTGTGCGTTCACTGGAAGAACAAGGCCGGGACGCTCGACGACACCCTCGACGTCTTCCCCTGCCACGGCGTCGGCGGCATGGTCGGCATGATCATGACCGGCGTTTTCGCTAAAGACGTCGGCTTGACGTCAGGGCACCTGCGGACATTCGTGGTGCACTGCGGTGCGCTGCTATTCGTCGCAGCGTTCTCGTTCGTCGGATCGTGGGTGCTGTATCGCGTGACCGAGATGATCATTCCGCTGCGAGTGTCGGAAGCTCAGGAAGAAGTGGGGCTGGACATCAGCCAGCACGAAGAAGTGATGGAAGAAGGCGTCATGCCCGCCGCGGCACCCGTATTAGCCAGGATTGCGTAAAGAAACTCTCCGCGGTTGGAGCCTTAGACGGAGTTTGGTCGCTGAGGGTTGTTGTCACGTTCCTCGAGGATCTCTTCCAGGATGACCTGAAGAATCGCCGCAGTCGGAACCGCCAGAATAGCGCCAACAATACCCAGGACCGATCCGCCGACCAGCAACGCCACAATCACCACGACTGGACTGACGCCAACCTGCCGCTCCATGACCTTGGGAACGAGCAGATGGTTCTCGATCTGCTGTTGGACGATCCAGAAGATGGCGACAAACAAGCCGGTACGCGGTGAGACGGACAGGCCGACGAGAATCGCTGGAATTGCCGACAGGATCGGACCAACGATCGGCACCACTTCGCCAATCGCAGCGACCAGTGCGAGCACGTAAAAGTACGGCACGCCAAGCAGATACAAACCGACCGCGGCGGTAGAGCCGATCGACCCGGCGAGGATCAGCTGACCGCTCAGCCACGCGCTGATCTTCAACGAGATCTTGTTCGAAGCCTCGACGACGCGCTGGCGCTGCGCGCGCGGAAACAACCGAGCGAAACCTGCGAACAGCAACTGACTGTCGATCAGCAGGTAAAACGTCAGGATCAAAACGGTAATGAACGCCAGAACTCCGGTGAAGACGTGCGTGACCGCCATCGCGACTTTGCCGACCGCCGTGCCCGGCGTGCCGGGTGCGTTTCGCACGGCCTCCTCGAGGGTGATGGTGTGAGAGATCACCCCATGGCGAATCAGAAAATCCTGTGCCTTGTCGAGCAAATCGGGCAAACGGGTCGACAGCTCCTGCGTCTGGTCGATCAGCGGTGGAATGACGAGAAAACCGGTGATGGTGAGTACGCCGACGATCACCAGATAGACGACGAGGATTGCGAGCCAGCGCGGCAGCCGCCTCGCGCCAACCTTCGGCGTGCCCTTACGTTCGATGGCACGAACGATCGGACCAAATCCGATCGCGAGTAGAACGCTGACATACACCAACAGGAGGACACCGCGCGCCAGGTAAAGAACCCAGGCAAGTGCGACAGCGAGCGCGGTCATCGCGAGGGTCCACACGATCAAACCGCGGATTGTCGAGGTGGTCATCTAACGCCAAAGCCCAGCAAATCGCGCGCCGGGAACCCCGGCCGTCATGCGGTGTCCAACCGCGCAAAAGTTTCGAAGCTCGAGCGGATCTTCATCGGGCTCCGAGGAGCCTGGGGAGAACTTCCTTGACGATGTCGCGGATGTCGCGATGTTCGGCATCCGCTGCGTAGTTCATTGCTCGCATGTCGGCCGCCGATAACTGCCCGCTCAGGCGGTCGAGCGCTTCACGCACGTCCGGATGTCGCAGCAAGGTGTTCGAACGCGCCACGATGGCAGCATCGTACGGTGGAAAGTAGCGGCGGTTGTCTTCCAGTTGAAAGAGGTCGAGGCCTTTGATCAGCCCCGCGGTCGCGTCGCCGGCGATGAGGTCCACCTGCCCGGATGCCAGCGCGCGATAGGTCAGCGTCAAGTCCATCACTCGCGGCGACTCGGCGAATCGCAGACCATACGCTTTCGCCAGTCCCGGAAAGCCATCGGGACGCTCGAGAAATTCGTATCCGAATCCGGCGTGCCAGTGCGATGTTTCACGGACCGCGTCATCGATTGTCGTGAGCTTGAGAGCGCGCGCGTCTTTGCCGCGGATCAGAATAGCGAAGGTATTGTTGAACCCGAGCGGCGCGAGCAGTGTTCGTCCAGACCGTGCATAGCGGTCACGCACCGTCTCGAACACCGCTGATGGATCCGATTGGACCGGCTCGTGAAACACAGCGGTAAGGGCCGTTCCGGTGTATTCGACGTAGAGGTCGATGTCCCCGGTCAACAGCGCGCGGTCACAGATCAGGGTGCCGCCCAGGTTCAGTTTGCGATCGACGCTGACGCCGGCACGCTCAATGGTTTGCGCGACCAGCTCTCCCAGAATCAGTTGCTCGGTGAAATTCTTCGAGCCGACGACGATCGCACCTGACGACGACCGGGCGGCCACGCCACTCGAGACCATCACCACAGCGACCAACGCCAGCGCGGCAGTCGCGACACGGCGTACATCGCCACGTCGGCGCGACAGCGATTTCTCGAGCCACAGCAACAATCCATCAACCGCCAGCGCCAGCAAGGCGGCCGGAATGGCGCCGGCCAGGATGACGGTGGTATCGACCATCGACAATCCGCGATAGATGTATTCCCCCAATCCTCCCGCGCCGATCGCCGCGGCGATGGTCGCCGATCCGACTCCGACCACTGCGGCAACGCGAACGCCGGCGATGATTGACGGCAGCGCCAGCGGCAGCTCAACAATGCGGAGCAGTTCGCGATCGGTCATGCCCATCGCGATTCCCGCCTCGCGAATCGCCGGATCGATGCCCCGCAACCCGGCAATCGTCGTCCGGACGATCGGCAGCAGACCGTAGAGGATGAGCACCACCAACGCGGCACGCGCGCCGACACCACCGACCAGCGGGATCGGCAGCAGGAATCCGAACATCGCCAGACTGGGAATGGTCTGGACGATGTTGGCGATGCCGGTCAGCGGCGAAGCAAGCCGCGGGCGGCGCGATGCGATGATCGCGAGCGGCACCGCGATCAGCACCGC
>Ga0207659_10000290_pt1 | contig 30468 bp, 28 predicted proteins | sample KBSM43metaG_FD_184330 | JGI IMG/M metagenome (GOLD analysis project Ga0207659, IMG submission 184330) | Miscanthus rhizosphere microbial communities from Kellogg Biological Station, Michigan, USA - KBS M4-3 metaG (SPAdes) (version 2) | ecosystem: Host-associated > Plants > Roots > Rhizosphere >...
CTCTTCGCCCGGCATCGGCCAATGTTCGGGATCCGGTTTGTTATCGTAGCGGCCAAGGCGGGGATCCGCTGCCGTCAGGCGCCCGACGTCGATCAGTTGCCCGCGCACTTCCACAGGGCCGTCCACTGGGTTGACGTCGTTGAGGATTACCTGCATCTCGGTGTCGCCGCTGCGCAGCGCTACGCGCTTACCTGTTGCGGATACGTCTGCGGCTCCGCCGCCAGGCCGAGTCGAACCGTTCACGCCGCGGCCTGCCGCAACCTCGACGAACTCGCCTCGAAGCACGACATTCTGGAGATGGAAGTAACCGGAGAACCGTCGGAGCGCGTCGATGGTGGTGAGATGTCGGTTCGAGCTCTGTGCGAACAGAGACCCAATGGTGAGGACCACCAGGCCCACGAAGACGCCGACTAGCTTTCGTGCGTGTCGACGCCGTGGTGCCTTCGTGCCCGGATCCACATCATCATTCTACTTTGCGCATTGCGGTACGGGCGACGACGATCGCGAGAGCCAGGAAGAGGAGCGCGGTCGCGATTTGCCCCGATACGCCGTCTGAGTGAAGAGCTGGCACCATTTCGCCGATCCCTTGAAACACCGCAATGTTGCCGGTACCCACGAGAATCGCGAAAAGAATACCGGCCAGCGAACCGCCGGCGATGAGCCCGGAGCTGAACAATGTCCCCGCGCTCAATTCGGATTCTTCCGCCTTGCCGCTGCGCCGCTCGACAAAAGCGCGCACCAGACCGCCGGCGAAGATTGGTGCCGTCGTTGCAATCGGCAGATAAGAGCCAACGGCGAATGACAGCGATCGAATTCCGCATAGTTCGAGGGCGATCGAGAGGAATACGCCAATCAGGACGAGTCCCCAGGGCAGATTCTGGTTGAGAAGTCCCTTGATGATCGTCGCCATCAGGGTTGCCTGTGGCGCGGCGAGATCCTTTGACCCGATGCCGCCGAGATTGTTGTGCAGGTAGAGCAGCGTGAGTCCGATGACCGATGCTGAGGCGATGACACCAATGACCAGGCCGATCTGCTGATAGAGCGGCGTTGCACCGACGATGAACCCGGTCTTGAGGTCCTGCGAGGTATTGCCGGCGTTTGCGGCCGCAATGCAGACAATGGCGCCGACGCCGATCGCGATCGGCGAATACATATCGCCGGTCCAGCCGAGAGCCACGAACAGGAGGCACGTCAGAATCAGCGTGGCGATCGTCATTCCGGAGATCGGATTCGAGGACGTGCCAATGAGACCTGTGATGCGCGACGACACGGTCGCGAAAAAGAAGCCGAAGATGAGGATGAGGATCGCGGCCACCGGGTTGCCGTAGGTCGGCAGACTCGGCACAACCGACAGGAACACCGCCAACAGCAGTGAACCTCCAATGACGATGCTCATCGGCATGTCGCGCTCGGTGCGAATCCTTGCTCCTCCCCCTCCACCCGCCGAAATATCACGCATGCCTTCGCGCGCGGATGCAACGATGGTCGGAATCGTCCGTCCGAGCGTGATGAGCCCTGACGCGAGCACCGCACCCGCGCCGATGTAGCGGATGTACGCGCTCCAGAGCTGCGCGGGACTCATTTCGGAAATGAGAAACGGCTGACCGGTGGCCGGGTTATTCGCGTAATTGGGATGGATCGGCGGAAACGGCACGGTGATGAACGCGCCGAGGATCGACAGCAGTGGCAGCAGGACGAGCCATGAGAGGACGCCGCCTGCGAACATCGTCCCGGCGATCCGTGGTCCGATGACATAGCCGACGCCCAGATACTCCGGCGAGACGTCCACGTTCAATGTCGCGTTGGGAAACTGGCTCGTCCGCGGCATCGAGTAACCGATGTCGGTGCGAAACACGTTGAAAATCCATGACACCGATTTCCACAACGCGCCGACGCCTACCCCGCCAAAGACGAGCGTGGCGAGGCGTCCGCCTCGCTCGCCAGCGACAAGCACTTCGGCGCACGCCGTTCCCTCCGGATAGGGAAGCACGCCGTGTTCCTTCACGATCAACGCACGGCGCAGTGGGACCATCATCAGGACCCCAAGAATGCCGCCGGCAAACGTGAGCATCGTGATCTGGACGTAGTTGAAATATCGCGGACCGTCGGGCGTCAGGAAGATCAGCGCGGGCACAGTGAACACGACGCCGCCCGCAATCGACTCGCCCGCGGATCCGATCGTCTGGACGATGTTGTTTTCCAGAATCGTGGAGCCGCCAAGCTTCTTGAGCACCGAGATCGCGAGGACGGCGATGGGAATCGATGCGCTCACGGTGAGGCCGGCGCGCAAACCGAGATACACGGTCGACGCGCCGAACAGCAGGCCGAACAACGACCCGAGAATGACGGCGCGCGCGGTGAACTCGGCGGGTGATTGTGAGGCGCTGACGTACGGTTGGAAGGCGCTGCGCGGCGGCGCAACAGGCTGCTGCACGCTCGGATGTGCCATCGCGCGTGATGGTAGCATTGAACCTTGTGAATCGGCCGAACAAGCGGAGACAGACGCCCGATCAAGTCTCCGAGCTGACCACGAACAGGCTCTCGATCTACCTTCGCTGCCTCAATGAACTGGACGCTACCGGCGTACAGACCATCTCGTCGCAAGGGCTGGCCGAGCAATTCCACCTCAACGCGGCTCAGATTCGAAAAGACCTCGCGTACTTCGGTGAATTCGGTGTGCGTGGCGTCGGCTACTACGTGAAGGAGCTGCGCCGTCATCTGCGTCAGATCCTGGGGCTCGATCGCCGGCTGCGCGTCGCGATTATCGGCGCGGGAAATCTTGGTCTGGCGTTGGCCGACTACCCGGGATTTCGTCAGGAGGGTTTTGAAATTGCCGCGCTCTTCGACGCGGCCAACGAGAAGATCGGACACGAATCGAGGGGCGGCGTGCCCATCTTCGATATCAAAGAGTTGAAACGCATCGCTCGCCGCGAGCGGCTCGACATCGCGGTGATCGCTGTTCCGGCGCCGCATGCGCAGCCCGTGGTTGATCAAGTTGTGTCCGCCGGAATCAAGGGAATTCTGAACTTCTCGCCCGGTGCCCTGCATGTCCCCGAAGACGTGAAGTTGAAGAGTGTCGATCTGACTGTGTCGCTCGAAAGCCTGTCGTTCTACCTCGCTCAGGGTGAGAACGGTGGCTAGGAATCGCGGACCTCAAAGGTCCGCGCCGCACACATCGTCCAAGCTGTCACATGTCGATCGGCGCGGGCGCGTCAAGATGGTCGACGTCGGCGCCAAACCCGTCACCGATCGTCAGGCCATTGCGCGCGGAACGATTACGATGAGCGCGACTGCGTTGAAGTTGATTCGGCGCGGCGAGGTGGCCAAGGGTGACCCGTTGCAGGCGGCACGCCTCGCGGGGATATTGGGCGCGAAACAAACCGCATCGCTTATTCCTCTCTGTCATCCGCTGCCGTTGACGCATGTCAGCGTGGAGCTGACACCATCGAAGAGTGGCTACATTATTGAGGCTCGCGTGCGGACAAGCGCGCAGACCGGTGTGGAGATGGAAGCGCTCACCGCGGTCGCGGTGGCGGCACTCACGATCTATGACATGGTGAAAGCGGTAGACAAGGACATGATCATCGGCGACATCTGCCTCGTCGAGAAAAGCGGCGGGAAGAGCGGGCATTACATTCGCCGCTGACACGCGATGCACGTCGTGATCGCGATCCATCATCGCGTGCAGGCGTGGACGATTCCGCCTGACCACGTCGAGGCGCTTCGACGCCGGTTTCCCGCGACCACGTTCCTGCATTCCACGACCCGCGACACGGATATCGATCTCGCCGAACGTGCTGACGTCGCGTTCGCCCTGACACTTTCGAAGGAGGCCGTCGCGCGGGCGGCGCGGCTGAAATGGGTGCACTGCTCCGGACATGCAGTCGGTCATTTTCCGCTTGCGGAGCTGGCCGCGCGCACCATCACCATCACAAACTCACGCGGCGTCCAGGCGATTCCGATTGCCGAGCATGTGATGGCGTGCGTCCTGGCGCTGGCGCGGCGCCTCCCGCAGACGATGCGTGATCAGCAGGAGCGCCTGTGGCGTCCCAACGAGTTGATCGGCGACGCCTCGCCCTGGGTGCTGTCAGGACGCACCCTTGCAGTCGTCGGTGTCGGCACGCTTGGGCAGGCGATCGCCGGGCGTGCGAAGGCGTTTGGAATGCACGTGATCGGCGTACGACGCCATCCAGAACGAGGACGGCCGGCGGGGTTCGATGAAGTCATCGGACCTGGCGACACAGATCGTCTGCTGCCGCTCGCGGACGTCGTGGTCGTCGCGGCACCGCTGACGGCCGAGACGAATCTGCTGCTCGACTCAGGCGCGATCGGCAAGCTAAAACGGGGCGCGATTGTGGTCAACATCGCGCGTGGGCAGCTGGTCGACGAGGAGGCGCTGGCCGCCGCGCTCGTGGATGGCCGTCTCGGCGGCGCCGCGCTCGATGTGTTCACGACCGAACCGCTGCCGGCGAACAGTCCGTTCTGGTCGATGCCGAACGTGATTATCACGCCGCATAACTCGGGGTTTCGCGCCGGCCACTTCGACGCGGTGATCGATCTGTTCTCCGACAACCTGACGCGCTTCGAGCGCGGCGACGAACTGCTGAACGTCGTCGACCTGGACGCCGGATACTAGCCTTACCAGTCGTTGCTCGTCTGCAGGCTCGTGCGCAGTCGCTCGCGGCGATTTCGCTGGGCGCGATATCGGCCCCATGCCATCCTGGCACCCAGGACCGTCAACACGCTTCCCAGCGCGTAGTCGAGCGCCCGCTCCGGCATGACGCGACTGACGACCGAACGCGGCGTCATGTCCTTCGCCTTGCGCTGCAGCTGACTGATTTTGTAATCGAGCTCTGCCTTCGTCTGGCTCATTTCCGCACGGATGACAGCCGCTTCGCTATCCATTCGGAGTTCTCCTTCAACGTCGTGACGGTTTCTTCGGGCACCCCATGGACGCTGGCGAGCTGCTTCCGTCCCGACGACAACGTGAAGTAGCCGCCGATGCAGAGCAGGAGCGCCACGATGAGAAAGCCAGCCCACGCGGGCCAGCCGAGCAGGTACGCGATGCCAAGGGCGATCGCGACCAACAGGAAGATGCCGCCGAAAGCCAGCGCCGCCGCAGCAATCCCGATGCTGAGCGCCGCCGCCCTCGCGCGTCCAGCCTGTTCGCGCATCTCGACACGCGCCAGAGCAATCTCCTCACGGATGAGCGTCCGTATGTCGTTGAGAATGCCCCGGATCAGGCTGACCGTCGATTCTTGAACGAAGTCCGGGTTCGCCATGGATGGTCAGAAAGCAATCCGAATGCCTGCGTAGTGGAAATCCCAAAACCCAGATCCCAACCGCGAAATCCCAACTGTTAACGATTGGGATTTGGAATTTGGGATGTGGGATTTGGGATTTCCTGATGCGGAGGTTCGATATGGATGACGACATCGACGACCTCGGGAAACCGGTACATCAGCCGATCTTTGACGACGTGTGAGAGCGCATGGGCTTCACCGAGAGGCGTGCGCGAGTCCACCCAGAGATGCAGATCGACGAACACGTTATCCGCCGTGCCGCGCGTACGGATCTTCTCGGAGCCGACGACGCCAGGGACCGACTCCACAACCGAGCGGATATCCTCCTCCGCCAGGACGATCTGGTCGGCGAGAACGCCCGAGGCTTCACGCGCAATCTTCCAGCACGCATATCCGATGAAGACGGAAATAACGAGACCCGCAATTGGATCGAGGACGGGATAGCCACGCCAGACGCCGGCAAGAGCGGCGAGTACGGCGAGGGTGGTCCAGACATCGCTCTGCGTATGCCTCGCGTCCGCGCCGAGCACTTCGCTTCTCAGGCGCGCTCCGGCGCGCGACTCGTAGCGCACGACGAAGACGTTGATCACCAGCGTGACGATCATTGTGAGCACGCCCACGGGAAGCACCGACGGCATCCTCGGCGCGCGCAAGTGGACGATCGCATTGCGCGCGACCTCGGTCAACACGAGGAGCATGAACATGAGGATGCCGATCGACGCCATCGTTTCGTATTTACGATGACCGTACGGGTGGTTGTCGTCAGGCGGCCGCTGTGCCGCCGCCACGCCGACAAGCGCGACGACGTTGGACGAGGCGTCGGCGAGTGAGTGAAAGCCGTCGGACAGAATCGAGACCGCGCCGGAAAAATACCCGAGCGCAATCTTGACGATCGCGACGATCAGATTGAGCACGAGGACGCGGCGGAGAACGCGGACGACGGAACGGTGGCGGTCGGTGGACTTCAACGCAAAATTCAAAATTCAAAATGCAAACACTACTCGTATACCAAAAAAAAGGGGTGAAGCGTTGAGCCTTCACCCCCATGATGCAAACCCGATCGAGTTTGCATGTTGCGTTTTGAAATTTGAATACAGCCGCGCTCTAGAAAACATGCGCGGTGGGTATAGGCCACCACCGCAGCTGGACTTTTCCGATGATGTACTTCTTCGGCACAAAGCCCCAGTGCCGACTGTCGGAACTGTTGTTCCGGTGGTCACCCATCACGAAGTAATAACCCTCGGGCACAACGGTTGGTCCGAAGTCGTCATGGCTGCGGAACTCAGGCGCGACGAACCGGTCGTCCATCGGAACATCGTTCACGTATACGCGGCCGTCCACGATGCGGACCGTGTCGCCCTCTTCGGCAATCACGCGCTTGACGAACGACTTGTCCGGATTAAGCGGGTAATAGAGCATCACGATGTCGCCGCGGCGAGGAGCGCTGACCCGATAGACGAACTTGTTGACGATCAGGCGGTCCTGATCCTCGAGCGTCGGCGCCATGCTCAGGCCTTCGACGCGTGCGACCTGGAATCCGAAGGTCACAATCAACGTTGCGTAGATCGCGGCCGAAAACAGCGTCTTGAACCACGCCAGCAGTTCGTCGCGCCAGACGGCGAGCTGCTGCATCATCCGCGTCGTGCGGTGGTCGTCCAGCTCCGTGGGAACAGCGACTTCGAACGACAACAGTGGGGCAGGAGCAGCGTCCGCCGCCTGGAGATCGTCGAGCGCCGGGGCCTGGGCGGAAAGGTCGGTTACAGCTTCAGATACTCCCGGAGCCGTTTGGTCTGCGAGCGGCTCACCGGGATCTCCGTGCTCTTGGCGTCCTTCATCCTGAGGATGTAATTCCGGCTGAACCAGGGCACTATCTCCTTGATCTTGTTGATGTTGACCAAATGCGAGCGGTGGACTCTCCAGAATACCTCAGGGTCGAGCCGCGCCTGCAGGTCGTCCAGTGTCCGGTAGTTGGAGCTGCCGGTCACATGGCCTGTCACTATGTTAATCGACTCGTCGGCCAGCGAGGCATAGATGATGTCGTCTGCATGAACGAGCAAAAACCGCTCGCCCACCTTGACAGCCACCTGATCCCGCCTTACCTGCCGGCCCGACGACATCATCTTTACGATTCGTTCGAGCTGGTCGTTTAGCGGGCCCTGGCCGGAGGCCCGATCCGAGCTCAACCGGCGCCTGGCCCGCTGGAGGGCCTGTTCGAGCCGGGCGGCATCGACCGGCTTGAGCAGGTAATCGACCGCGTTTACCTCGAATGCCTCGATGGCGTGCTGGTCGAAAGCGGTGACAAAAATGAGCGCCGGCGACTCGTCATCGCGCTGTAGCAGCCGGCGAGCTACCTCAAAACCTGTCAGGCCGGGCATCTGGACGTCCAGAAAAACAAGATCCGGCTCATGCCGCTCGACCGCGGCAATCGCCTCGAGGCCATTGGCCGCCTGGGCGACGACTTCCGTGGTTCCCAGCTGCCCTAGCTGGTAGCAAAGCTCCTCGCGGGCAAGCTGCTCGTCGTCGACGACGACAATTCTCATGGTTCGTGGTTGGCCGCTAACCAATTCATGCCGTTATCTGCTCGGCCGCCATCAGCTCCGGAATCTCGATGCGGGCGCGAGTGCCCTTGCCCGGTTCGCTTGCGAGCACGAGGTGGTACGTCGTGCCGTAAATGACACGAAGGCGCTCCCGCACGTTGGCGAGCCCGATACCACTGGCCATCGGTTGGTCGAGACGTTCCAACAGGAACCCCATGCCGTCGTCTTCAACCTCAATCATGACGCGGGCCTGTTCGCGCCAGCTGCGAATGACGATCGTCCCGGCTCCCACCTTCCGCGAGAAGCCATGCTTAATCGAGTTTTCGACCAGCGGTTGCAAGATCATGCTCGGCACGACGAGGTCGAGCGTGTCGAGGGCAATATCTTTGCGCACGCGCAGCTTCGGCCCGAAACGTACGACTTCGATGTCGAGATATTCGTCGATCGCCTCGATTTCCTCGCGCAGCGTGACGAAGTGCTCCTGGCTGCGAAGCAGCCGGCGCAGCAACGCGGAGAGCTTGCTGATCAACGTGCGTGCCGTTTCCGGCTCAGACCGGATGAGCGACGAAACAGATGTCAGCGTGTTGAACAGGAAATGCGGATTGATTTGACTCTTGAGTGCTTCAATCTTCGCCGCCAGCAGCAGCTTCTCCTGCTCCTGCAGCCGGTGTTCGATGCGCGCGCTGTTCCAGATCTTGATCGGCGTGGCGACTGCCAGGACAGTGGCGAGGACGATGAGCAGCATCATCGACGGGGAAGGCGTGCCAAGCTCGGCGCCCGGATAGAAAAGACGATTCGCGCCGAATCGGGCCCCGAGTGTTTGACGCAACAATTCAAGGGCGACGGGTGCCAGCAGCAGCCACACCTGCCAGCTGAACCCCAGCTTCCGCACCATCCTCCAAATATGTTTCGGGAGATCGATGAAAACGAATGGTGTGAACTCCCAGATGGTCTCTTTCGGGCACGCCTCGCGAAGGCCGCCACCGGCGAAGCCGCAACCGACGGCGAACACAAGCGCGATCACTTCTCCGGCGATCACAGCCGGGATGCCCACAAGAACGCCGACGAGGGCACCGGCGTAGGGTCCGGCGATGAGGCCGGCAAGAAAGGCGCCTTCGAGCGAGAGATCGGCAGCCCGATAGTTGAGGAGCAGCCGCGCTGTGACACCTGCCATGAGCGGGATACCGAGCGCGAGCGTGAAGACGAGCCGGTCGAGCCACCCACGTCGCTCGAAAATCAGAATGTGCCTGAAGCGGTGGTAGCGCGCGAGCATTGTCGCCAGCACCGCCATCACCGCGAGCTTGACGATGAGCGTCGTCAGCAGGAATTGCTCTGCCGACAGGAATTTGGCGCCATCGAGCATTGCCGCCCATTGTAAGCAAATCCCACGTTCGGTTGGTGGTTAGTGGTTGGTTGTTGGTGGTTGCCCGCGAACCATTCACCACCAACCACCAACCAGCCGGGTTATGATCGCCAGAATGATTGGACCCCTGATTACCGGGCTGATGACGACGTTTCGGCACATGTTCAAGCCGAAGGTGGCGGTGAACTATCCCTACGAAAAAGTGCCGATGTTTCCAAAGTACCGCGGTAAACAGGTGCTGATGCGCGACGAGAACGGGCTTGAGAAGTGCGTCGCGTGTGGGCTGTGCTCGGTCGCGTGCCCGGCGGATGCCATTTACCTCGAGGCAGAGGAAAACGACGGCACCGTGATGGCGGGCCCTCGATACGCGAAGGTGTACCAGATTCACAAGACGCGCTGCATTTTCTGCGGCTACTGCGAGGAAGCCTGCCCCGTCTCGGCGATTTTCATGGGGAAGGACTACGAGCTCGCGGTCTACAGCAAGGACGATTTCATCTGGGACAAAGAGGATCTGCTCGTCCCGGCGCCGGGCAACGCGAAGCTGCCCGCGGCAGCAAGCCGTTAGTCGCCCGTGGCACGAACCTTAAAGGTTCGCGCCACCGGTGACCACGATGCTGATAGGCGCTCTCGCCGACATCCACGGCAACTTCGACGCGATGCGTGCCGCGATGGAACGGCACCCGGAAGTGCCATTCTGGTTGTGCGTCGGCGACGTGGCAAGCCGAACGGGGGCATATCCGGACCCTTCAGCGCCGCTGTACTGGATCAAGGGCAACAACGAGGATTTCGATAGGATTGCCGCCTGGGAATCTGGACGCGACATGGTCGCAAACCTTCATTTCATCCCGAATGGAACGTCGCGCACCGTTGGACCGCTGACCGTCGCGGGCCTCGGCGGCACCTATGCGCCGACGTGGTACGAAACCGCGGCCGCAGCGTTGCCGCACAAGCCACGTGACGACAAACGCCGGCATTTCGTCCGCGAGCAGGTCGAGGCGTGCAAACAGATGCGCGGCATCGATATCCTGATGACTCACGAGGCCGCGCGTCCGTTCGTCATTGTCGATGAGCCGGCGGAGGGCCGTAAGCCGTTCAGGCGCGACGCGGGAAAACCAGCTATCAATGACGTGCTTGCGTCGATGAAGCCGCGGCTGCACTTGTGCGGCCACCATCATCGGTTCGTGGAGACAGTCCGCGAAGGCGTTCGCTCGGTCTGCATCGATCGCGTGAACCGTTCATATCTGCTCATAGACGCAGCGACCCTGGAGTATCAAAAGGTTGATCAATAGGCCACTTCTTCAAGCTCTCGATGAACGCGTGCTCGTCTGCGACGGCGCAATGGGCACGATGCTCTACGCGAGGGGCGTGTTCATCAACCGCTGCTTCGATTCGCTGAACATCATGTCGCCGGACACGGTGATGGACGTCCATCAGGATTACGTCCGTGCGGGCGCCGATGTGCTGGAGACCAACACGTTTGGCGCCAATCGTGTCAAGCTGCGGTCCTTCGGTCTTGGCGACAAGGTGCGGGAGATCAACGCCGAAGCCGCGCGCCTTGCACGCAAAGCGGCGCGCGATCAGGTCTATGTCGCCGGGGCCATCGGTCCGTTGGGCGTTCGCATCGAGCCGTGGGGGAAGATGGGGACCGACGAGGCCGAGGCATTCTTTCGCGAACAGGCGGAGGCGCTTGCTGCCGGCGGCGTCGACGCGTTTATCCTCGAAACCTTCCGAGATCTGAACGAGATCGGCGCCGCGATCGCCGCGGTGCGGAGCGTCTCGAACCTGCCCATCATCGCGCAGATGACTATCGAAGACGACGGCAACAGCCTGGATGGCACGCCCCCGGAGCAGTTTGCGCCCGAGATGGAGCGGCGGGGCGCGGATGTCGTCGGCGTGAATTGCAGCATCGGCCCCGCACATATGCTCGAAACGATCGAGCGCATTGCAGCGGTGACACGCGCTCGCCTCTCGGCGCAGCCAAACGCCGGCCGTCCGCGCGACATCGAAGGCCGGAACATCTACCTCTCGTCGCCGGAGTACATGGCGTCTTACGCGCGCCGCTTCGCGCAGCAGGGCGTCAGGCTTGTCGGCGGATGCTGCGGCACGACGCCGGAGCATATCCGTCAGATGAAGGCGGCAATCAAGCAGGTGAACGTCGGCAAGGCCGTAGGACGTCCATCTGCCGGGTTTGAAAAGACCCGGCCTCCACTGCAACAAGAGGGGACCGAAATCAGCGTCGGAGGCCGAATCCTTTTGGACCCGGCAAATCCGTCCATTGCTCGCGCTGAGAAATCCCAACTGGCCGCCACGCTCGCGGCCGGCCGCTTCGCGACTATTGTCGAACTGCTGCCGCCCAAAGGCTTTGTCGGCGACGAGATTATCGAGCAGGCGCGCGCACTCAAGATCCGCGGCGTCGATGTCGTCAACATTCCTGACGGCCCTCGCGGTCCCCGCATGAGCGCGCTGGCGCTCGCAGTGCTTGTGCAGCAGAAGGCCGGGATTGAAACAGTCCTGCAGTTCTCCTGTCGCGATCGGAATCTGCTCGGGATGCAGTCCGATCTGCTCGGCGCACACGCCATGGGCATTCGCAACCTCGTCGTGGTCACCGGCAACGCGCGGATGGTCGGCGATTACCCCGACGCGACTGCAGTTTATGACGTCGATTCGATCGGCCTGACCAACGTGATTACGCGGCTCAATCAGGGGCTCGACATCGGCGGACAGGGCATCGGCACACCGACGGGCTTTCATATCGGGGTCCGTGTCAATCCTGGCGCCGAAAGTCTCGATTCCGAGGTGAGACGGTTCGAATACAAGGTCGAGGCGGGTGCCGAATTTGCCATCACACGACCAGTGTTCGACGCCGCGACGTTCGAACGCCTTTACAAGCGCATCGAATCGTTCGGCATACCGCTGCTGGCTGGCGTCTGGCCGTTCGAGAGCCTCATCGATGCCGAGTTCATGGCGAATGAAGTGCCGGGCGTACGGGTCCCCGATCAGGTGCTCGAGCGCATGCGGCGCGTTGACGGTGCAGAGGCGGCCGCTGCTGAGGGAATCGCGATTGCACGAGAAGCGGTCAACGCGATCCGCACCATCGTGCAGGGCGTCCATATCGCCGCACCCGGGGGTCGGATCGACTCGGCGCTCGCGGTGCTCGACGGCATCGCGGCCTCAGCCTGACGCTTTTAGCTTGTTCGATAAGGCTGAGAACGCATATAGTCAGGCCTTCGAAAATGCTGTTCGATCGTGAGAACGAGGATTTTGGATCCGACGTTGCCACCCGCGCTCTTTCAGTCACAGCCGTCGAAAACGCCTTTGTTAATCGCGTCTACGAAAAGCTGGCAAAGGTCTATGACGTCATCTTTGGCCCGACGCTGCATCACGGGCGGCTCGTCGCGATCGAGCGGATGGCGATCAAGCCGCGTGATCGCGTCCTCGAAGTAGGGGTCGGTACCGGCATCAACACGTCGCTTTACCCGACAACCTGTTCGGTCACCGGCATCGACCTGTCCGCGTCGATGCTGGAGAAGGCCCGCGAGCGCGTCCGGCGCGAAGGCCTGCGCCACGTCCGGCTCCAGGAAATGGATGCCGCGCAACTCATCTTCGCCGACGACACGTTCGACATTGTCTATGCCCCGTACCTGGTGAGCGTCGTGCCGGATCCCGTTCAGGTCGTCAAGGAGATGCGGCGCGTCTGCCGGCCGGGCGGGAAGATTGTCATCCTGAACCACTTCCGAAGCGCGAACGCGATCCTGTCGCGTCTCGAGCGCGCCATCTCGCCGTTCACCGTTCACATCGGCTTCAAGTCAGATCTCGACCTGCCAGGGTTTCTCGCTCAGGCCAACCTTCAGCCGATCTCGATCTCAAAGGTGAACTTTCCGAAGATCTGGTCGCTGGTAATCTGCCAGAAGGACTAGCAGAGCGCAGTTCGCCCTAGTCTAGGGGCCGCACCCAACGGAAATCGCTGGTTCAGCAGCGGGAACTTCGAACCGCGCATCGACGCCGAACAGCGTATCCTCTCGCCATGAGCAAGCCGCCTGTCTTCGTGTTGATGATGCTGGCATCGCTGGCGCTGCCGTGCCGCGCCGGCGCGCAGGATCTGGTCATTTCAAACGCCCGCATCATCGTTGGCAACGGGACGGTCATCGAGGCGGGAACGCTGGTTGTTCGAAGTGGCCGCATCGCTTCGGTTGGCGCGGGAACCGCCGCGCCCGCCGGCGTCAGGCAGATCGACGCGCGAGGTATGACGGTCATGCCCGGCTTCATCGACGGACACCGGCACATCATCAGCGGCATCGCGGACCAGTGGTTGAAGGATGAGGCCGCGCAGCGGATGCAGGAGTTCCTCGAGGCGGGTTACACGACGCTACTTGCCGGCGGCGGGCCTGCCGAAGGAAACCTGGAACTGAAGCGCCGGATCGACTCGGGTGCGCTGAAGGGACCGCGAGTCATACCTGCCGCGCAAGTGAACCTGAACACCGGAACCACCGAGCAAGCCAGAGCTGAGCTCCGACGACTGGTGGCATTGGGGATCAGATTCATCGGCGAAGAGACCATCAATCCGAAACCTCCCACCCCCACGCAGCTCGAGAACCTGCGCGCGATCGTCGACGAAAGCAAGAAAGCAGGCGCGCTCGTGATGGTTCATGCAGTCAGTCCAGAGGCCATGATTGCTGCCGTCGATGCGGGTGTGCCCCTGCTGGTGCACACACCGCATTTCGGGTGGGTCACCGATGAGGAAGCGCGCAAGGTCGCGGCCGCGGGTGTCTTGAACCTGTCGACGACCGCGTTCGGCGTGCCGCTGTTTGACGCGTTCAGGCAGGACAACGTGCCCACGTTCCGCGACGGCAAGCGATGGCCGCAGGACATCATCGACGGCGAAGGTCGAGGACAGGAGGCCGGCTACAAAGCGGTCAACGCGCGCACCTTGTGGGATAACGGTGTCGTCTACGGGTTCGGCACCGATACTGGTTATTTGCCCGTGAAGGGCTTGGCGCAGGAGCTCAAGACGCTGAATCTGATGTTTTCGATGAAGGACATCGTGAAGCTGATGGGTCCCCACAGCGCCGCTTTCGTGCAAATGAGCAAAGACATCGGCACGCTCGAAGCCGGCAAGCTGGCCGACATCGTCGTACTTCCCGCGAACCCGCTCGCCGGGTATTGGAATCTGCTCAACGCCACGATGGTGATCAAGGGTGGCGAAATCGTTGTGGACAAGCGCCCCAAGCGCTAACCGTCGTCATCCCGAATCCGGGGATGCTATACAATCGCGCCCCGCACCCATGAGAGCATCCGCGGAAACGGCAAGCCTTGCGGCGGAGGCCTACAACGTCGTTCGTCAGCGTATCGCGCGCGGCGAGCTGGTGCTTGGCCAGCCGGTTTCGCGACGGCGATTGGCCGCCGAGCTCGGCATGAGTTTCCTCCCTGTTACAGAGGCACTCCTGCGACTCGAATTCGAAGGACTGCTGGAAAGCCGACCGCGTGCAGGGACGCGAGTACGCATCCCGTCGCCGCAGGACGTCGAAGGCAACTACATCGTCCGTCAGGCGCTCGAGACGCAGGCCGCTATCCTCTGCTCACAAATGGCGACGCCCGGCGAACGTTCCGAGCTCCGGCGCCTGGCCGCGCGCGTCGATGCGTTGTCGATGCAATCCGATCGATCGATGTACCCGACATTGCATCTGAAACTGCACCAGCGGATCGCGGAATGTGCCCGATGCGACGCGCTGCGCGACGCGATCGAGAAGACCCACGCGCTGGCGCTTATCTGGTTGTGTGTGATGCGGAAGCCGTCACCGGACGAATTGCCGCGTAGACATCAGGAACTGGTGGGCGAAATTCTCGACGGCGACCACGGGCGGATTGCCGATGCCGTCCGGGAGCACCTCGCCGCCGGCAAGCGCCACACGCTCGAATTGCTGGAACCCTATTTCCGGCTTCACAGCGCTGGCTCCGCGCGTTTTTCGCGCGCCGCCCGCACGCCGAAACCGTCTTAGTGCCATATCAGTTCGTTGCCGACGCGCGTCCCAACCCCGTGCCGACGACGAACCGTAGCGAGAACATCGCAAGCGCCGAGATCGACGCCGGGATCGCTGCCGCAAGGAAGATGTCGCGCGTGGACCAATGTTGCGCGATGAACATCCCGCCGATCGCCGGCCCGACGATGGCGCCGATGCGGCCGACGCCAAGCCCCGCTCCGATGCCCGTCGAGCGGATATAAGTCGGATAGTAGGCGCCTGAGAGCGCGTTCAACGCAGGCTGACTGCCGACGATGCACCAGCCGGCGACGAAGACGATGACGTAGAGGAGCGAAAGGGCGATCCCGGGCTGCCCGATCAGTGCGACCGTGATGGCACCGAGAACGAACGTCGCGCTCATGATGCGGACAAATCCTGCCCGCGCCACGAGCGAGGCCAGACCGACGGTTCCGAGTGTCCCGCCGACCTGCAGCACCGTGCCGACGAGCACCGCCGTCTGCGCCGAGTAGCCCGCGTCGCGCACGACCGTCGGCAGCCAGCTCGCCAGCGAATAGAGATTCAACAGGTTCATGAAGTTGACGACCCAGAACACGATTGTCGCCACCGCCCGTCCCTCACGGAACAGGTGGCGGATCGGCACGCCGGCCTTGTTTTCCTCGCGCACCACGAATTCATCGTTGGGAGTTGCCTTCACCGATGGATCGACCTGATTCAGCCACATCGCAAGCTTCGCGGGACTCTTGCCACGCAACGCCATGAACTGCAGCGACTCGGGCAGCGCGACGAGCATGAGCAAGCCGATGACGAGCGGTACGGCGCCACCAAAATAGAACACCGACTGCCAGCCGTAGGCGGGGATGAGCGCCGTGGCGACGAAGCCGCCGAACGCCGCGCCGCCGGTGAATCCGACGCCCGAATACATGATCAGCGTCGCCCGCATCCGCTTGGAGCCGTACTCGCCGACGAGCGAGCTGGCGTTCGACACGATGGTGCCGAGGCCGATGCCGGTGAGGAACCGCATCACGAGCAGTTGCGGGACCGAGGTCACACGTCCGGTGAGGATCGTCATCACGCCGACCAAGAGCGCAGCCGCGACGATGACGGGACGGCGCCCGATGCGATCGGCCAGCATGCTGATGAACAGCGCTCCGAGCAGCACGCCGAAATTGGCCGCGGCGAACACCGGCCCGAGCGTCGCGGCCGGCACGCCCCAATCGCGGACGATCGACGGCGCGGTGTAGCCGAGCACCTGGACGTCGAAGCCATCCATCACGAGGCAGGCCATGCACAGCGTGAAGGAGCGCCAGTGCAGCGCGCTGAACGGGGCGTTGTCGACGAGCTCGGTCACATTGATGACGTTGGCGACGCGCGTGGCTGGTGTGCTCATGGAAGAGTTCAGTCCCGACTTGTGCAATATCAGTATTGAATCGACGGGCGGCCGGTAAGTATACTGCCGGCCGCTTATCGCCCCCCTTGGAGCCCTGGATGAATCGAGCCGTTCGTTGGTTGTGTGTAGTACCCCTGGTCCTCTTCACCCTGATGTTGGCGGACGACGTTCTGGCACAAGGTGGCTCGACCGCGCAGATTTCAGGCACCGTTAAAGACGAAAGCGGCGGCGTCCTTCCTGGCGCCGACGTGACAGCGACTCAAACCGATACCGGCGTGACGCGCAGCGTCGTGAGCGATGCCAATGGCGCCTATGTGCTGTCGAACCTGCCGATCGGGCCCTACCGACTCGAGGCAAAGCTTTCCGGGTTCCGTTCCTACTCGCGGACCGGCATCGTCCTGCAGGTGAACGCGCAGCCGGTGATCGATGTGCAACTCGCCCTCGGCGATCTCAACGAGACGGTCTCGGTCGTCGGCGCGGCGCCGCTCGTCGAGACGCGATCACCGACGCTGGGTCAGGTCATCGAGAACGAACGAATTCTCGAACTTCCGCTCAACGGTCGCAATTCGGCGGACTTGATACAGATTGCCGGTCCCGTCGTGTCGCAGGGCGTCTCGTCGAGTCGCAGCATGCAGGGCGGCGTCGCATATTCCGTCGCGGGCGGCCAGTCATTCGGCGTGGCATACCTGCTGGACGGCGCCACGCACAACAACCCCTACGACAACCTGAATCTGCCCTTGCCGTTCCCCGACGCCTTGCAGGAATTTCGCGTCGAGACGAGCGCGTTATCGCCGCAGGCGGGGATGCATTCTGGCGCGTCGGTCAACGCCGTGACGAAATCAGGTACCAACTCGTTTCACGGCAACGTGTTCGAGTTCCTGCGCGACCGGCGGTTCAACGCCAAGAGCCCGTTTGCAGCCATCGGTCCCGATGGCAGCAAGCTCGATGACGGGTTGAATCGCAACCAGTTTGGCGGCACCCTTGGCGGTCCGCTGAAGCGAGACAAGATCTTTTTCTTCGGCGCGTATCAGGGGACACGCCGTCGTCAGGTCCCGGTGGACAACATCTCGTTTGTGCCCACGGCAGCGATGCTGGCCGGAGACTTCACGCAGCTCGCATCGCCGGCTTGTAACGGCGGCCGCGCGGTCGCGCTGCGAGCCCCGTTCGTCAACAACACGGTCCCGCGGTCGGCGCTCAGTCCCGCGGCGCTTGCCATTGCAGGGAAACTGCCGGCCTCAACGGATCCATGCGGACGCGTTGTCTACGGGCTCGCCACGAACTCGGACGAACTGCAGGCGGTCGGCAAGGTTGACGTGCAACTGTCGAACAAGCAATCGGTGTTCGGCCGTTACATGGTGACGACGTATGTAACGGATCCGCCGTACCTCAGCTCGGAAAATCTCCTGACGACGCGCATCGGCGGCCGCGACAACCTGGCGCAGTCGTTCACAGGCGGCCATACGCTGATTCTGAGTGGCGACACGGTGAACTCGATCCGTTTCGCCTTCAATCGAACGGCGGTCCATCGTACCAATGCGGACACGTTCGGGGCGCCGGACGTCGGCATCAACATCTACAGCTACATGCCGAACTACTCGCTCGTCACGGTGAACAACACGTTCCAGATTGGCGGCGGCACAGAAAACGAAGCGCGGTTCGACACCAATACGTTCCAAGTCAGCGAAGACTTGACGATGGTCCACGGGGCGCACCAGTTCGGCTTCGGCGCCAACATCGCGCGATGGGATTCCTTCAGCGAGGCCAACGTCCGTTCGCCAGGCGCGTTTACGTTCGATGGCTCCGTGACGGGTATTCCGATGGCCGACTTCCTGACCGGGAACCTCAGCCAGTTCCGTCAGGCGGCGCCGAATACGCTCGACATGGCGCAGTGGTATGGCGGCGCCTATGCCGCTGACACATGGCGCGTCGGACCGCGCGTGACGGTCAACGCGGGCGTTCGGTGGGAGCCGTACCTGCCTCAGTCGATCGCCAACGAGGCCGTCTTCACGTTCGACATGGACAAATTCCTGCGCGGGGAGCGGAGCCCGCGCTTCACGAACGCACCGGCGGGACTGGTCTATCCGGGAGATCCTGGCTTCATCGGCAAATCCGGGATTAACAAGACCTGGTCCAACTTCGCTCCGCGCGTCGGGCTCGCGTGGGATGTCGCAGGCGATGGGCGTACGTCGGTGCGAACGTCCTATGGCAAGGCGTTCGATTTCGTCGACGGTCAGTTCCTGATCAACACGACCGTCGCTCCGCCGTGGGGCGCGGAAGCCATCGTTCCGACGCCAGCCGGCAAGTTCGAGAATCCATGGCTCGGCGTGCCCTCCGGCAACATCTTCCCGGTTCCGGAAAACCCCGGGAAGGACGCACCGTTCCCATCAGCAGGCTCCTTCCTGCCGGTGCAACCCGATCTGAAGACGACGCAGATTCATTCCTGGAATGCCACTGTGCAGCGGCAGATCGGTAGCGACATCGCCGTGTCGGCGGGGTATATCGGCAGTTACACCAGCCATTTGTGGAACGTGCGCGCGATCAATCCCGGCGTCTATTTCCCGCAGGCCACCTGCACGCTTCCCGACGGCCGCACCTATTCACCGTGCTCGACGAACACGAACCTGAACTCGCGTCGGCTGCTCAGCATGCAGAACTGGCGGGACGGGCAACTGCTCGGACCATTGGACCTCTATGACGATCAAGGCCATCAGACCTACAACGGCATGCTCCTCACGTTTCAGCGCCGCGACGTGAACGGGTTGAGCGTCAACGGCAACTACACGCTGTCGAAGTGCATGGGGCACCCGACGCAGGGCGGTGGCACGCCCAACGTGAGCAGCGGGTATGCGGATCCGAACAACATCGACTACGACTACGGTCCCTGCAATGCCGATCGACGGCACATCTTCAACCTGACGGTCGTTGCGGCGACACCGGAGTTCAGCGGCGCGGCGATGCACGCAGCGTTGTCGGGTTGGCGCGCGTCGGGCAGTTTTCGCGCGGCGTCTGGGGCGCCGCTCCAGATTCTCGTCACCGGCGATCCGGCGCGCACCGGTCTCACGAACCAACGACCGAATCTCGTGCCGGGCGTCGATCCGTACCTCAAACAGGGGACGCGGTATCTCAATCCGGCTGCGTTCGCGATTCCGGATGTCGGCACGCTCGGCAATCTGCCGCGCAACTCGATCGTCGGGCCCGGAACCCGCGTCGTCGATCTCGCGCTCGTGCGGTCGTTCAATTTCGCGACCAACCGCACCGTGGAGGCGCGTCTCGAGGCGTTCAACGCGTTCAATTGGTTCCGTCCGGCCGTGGACAATACCCCGCTTCAGGCGCCAATCGTGACGGTCAACGTCCAGACCTTCGGACAGATCCTCGAGGCTGCCGATCCGCGTATCATGCAGTTCGCGGTGAAGTTCGGCTTCTGACGCGGAGAGCGCCATGCGGGTGTGCCGGTTCGACAACCAGCGTCTGGGCATCGTTGAAGGGGATGCGCCGACGGTCGTACGCGACGTGACAGCGGCGCTCGATGTCCTTCCGCAGGTGCGGTATCCGCTGCCGAGGCACGACCCGCTGATTGCTCATCTGCCACAGGTGTTGGCGCGTGCGAGGTCGCTCGCGACAAGCACGGCGCCGCTTCCGGTGGCCGAACGCATGTTTCTGAGTCCGGTGGCGAGCCCTGGCAAGCTCGTCGCCGCACCCGTCAATTACCACGCGCATCTCGACGAGGTGCGCGCTGACAAGGCCCTGCACCAGAACAACCCTGCCCACACCGTGACGATTCACACGGCCGGTCTGTTCCTGAAGGCAACCAGCTCGCTCGTTGGTCCGGGAGAAGGGGTTGTCATCCGCAAGCCCGATCGTCGGACGGATCACGAGGTGGAGCTTGCGGTGGTGATCGGCAAGGAGGGAAGCAACATCCCGCGCGCCGATGCGATGGAGTACATCGCAGGTTACACGATTGGTCTCGACATCACGATTCGCGGCAGCGAAGACCGCAGCTTCCGCAAATCGGTCGATACGCATTCCGTGCTCGGGCCATGGCTGGTCACGGCCGATGAGATTTCCGACCCCGGCGATCTCGATCTGGAGATCGCGGTGAACGGCGAGCAGCGCCAGAAATCGAATACGAGCCGCCTGATTCTCGGCGTGCCCGAGCTCATCGAGCTCGCCTCGTCGTTCTACACGCTTTATCCGGGCGACGTGATCTTCACCGGGACACCCGAAGGGGTCAGCCCGATCGAAGCAGGCGATGAGATCGTCGCCACGATCGAACAGATCGGCACGATGCGTGTTCGCGTGCGCCCGTCTTCGGCTTCGGCGGGGCAGGCCGCCGCCGTCGCGGAGGCCGGTGTCGGCGTATCAAGGATGATGTGATGCACGAGACCGCTTCCTTTGTCGTCAAGCCCGAATCGTCGCCCGAGCGGCAGGAGTTCTATGGCCGTCTGGATCGCATCCACACGGCACCGCTCTGGGAGGTGCTCAACCGATTGGTGCTCCCGAAACCGAATCCGGCGATCGTGCCGGCGCTCTGGCAGTACGACGAGGTTCGCGCGTTGTTGATGGAAGCGGGCCGCTTGTTGACCGTGCAGGAAGCGGAGCGCCGCGTGCTCGTTCTGGAGAATCCTGGGATCCGCGGCGCTTCGCAAATCACGCAGAGCTTGTACGCCGGTCTTCAACTGATCCAACCGGGTGAGGTCGCGGCGAGTCATCGTCATACGGCATCCGCACTTCGTTTCATCGTCGAAGGTGACGGTGGCGGCTACACCGCGGTCGACGGCGAGCGCACGACGATGCAGACCGGCGACTTCGTGCTGACGCCGTCGTGGACGTTCCACGATCACGGCAACCTCGGATCGACTCCGGTGATCTGGATGGACGTGCTCGACCTGCCAATCGTGAACCTGTTCGACACGAGCTTCGCGGAGCATCATCCGGACGAAACACAACCGGTGAGCCGCAACGACGGCGATGCGCTCGCCAGATACGGCGCCAACATGCTGCCGCTCGAATACGCGCCGTCGCGAGGGCGGGTTTCCCCGTCGCCAGTGTTCAATTACCCGTATTCGCGCAGCCGGGAAGCGCTCGAGCAGTTGCATCGGAACGGTCCCCTGAATCCTCATCATGGGGTGAAGTTGCAATACGTCAATCCAGCGACCGGTGGCTATCCCCTCGCGACTATCGCGGCGTTCCTGCAGTTGTTGCCGAAGGGCTTCGCCGGCAAAACTTATCGATCGACGGACTCGACGATCTACAGCGTCGTCGAAGGACGCGGCCGCAGCCGCATCGGATCGACAACACTGACGTGGGGACCGCGCGACATCTTCGTCGTGCCATCGTGGCAGCCGGTCTCGCACGAGGCGACCGAACAGGCGGTCCTCTTCAGCGCATCGGACCGTGCGGCGCAGAAGGCGCTCGGCCTCTGGCGCGAAGAGACCGACATCAACTAGATGACCGCCACGCGAACCTACCGTATCGGCCAGATCGTTCCAAGCTCCAACACGACGATGGAGACCGAGATTCCGGCGATGTTGCGGGCGCGGGAATCGATCGAGCCCGAGCGGTTTACGTTCCATTCGAGCCGCATGCGGATGAAGAAGGTCACGAAAGAGGAGCTTGCGGCGATGGACGCGGACTCGGACCGTTGCGCGGCGGAACTGTCCGATGCCCGCGTCGACGTGATCGGCTACGCCTGTCTGGTCGCGATCATGAGCATGGGGAACGGCTATCACCGCGCCTCACAGAAGCGGCTGCAGGAAGTGACGCAACGCGAGACCGGCGGCTGCATACCGGTCGTGACGAGCGCAGGAGCGCTCGTCGACAGCCTCCACGCGTTGAGCGCAAAACGGATCGCGATGATCGCACCCTATGTCGAGTCGCTGACGTGCACCGTCGCCGACTACATCGAGGCCGAGGACGTGAAAGTCGCCGATCGCATCGCCCTCGAGATTCCCGACAACCTCGAGGTGGGCCGCCGCGACCCGCTGGCCTTGTGCGAGATCTATAAAGACCTTCGGCTTTCAGATGTCGATGTCCTCGTCCTCTCGTCGTGCGTGCAGATGCCATCGCTGGCGGCGGTGCCCGTCGTCGAGCAGGAGTGCGGGCTGCCGGTCATCTCGGCATCGATTGCGACGACCTACCAGATGCTGAAGCGACTCGGGTTGAAACATGTCGTTCCCGGCGCGGGTGAACTCCTGTCGGGACGGCATTAGGAGCAGTATGCGCATCGTTCGACGATTGTTCGTCGCCGCGGTCTTTCTGATCGTCGCGTCGAGCGCTGCACCAGCGTGGGCGCAGGTCGACTTCTCGGGTGAATGGGCGCCGCGTTTCTGGGAAGACCAGCCCGAACGCGTACCGGGACCAGAGCTGGGCAACTATCTCGGGATTCCCATCAACGCCGCGGCGCGCATGCGCGGAGACACGTGGGATGCCGCCATTCAAACGCTGCCCGAGTGGCAGTGCCGGCCGCACATGGCTGATTACATCTGGCGCGGTCCCTCGAACCTGCGGATCTCGAAGGAAGTCGATCCGGCCTCGCGCACGATCACGGCATTCCACGCGGAGTGGCTCCGCTCGGTCGATCGCGTGGTCTATCTCGATGGACGACCGCATCCGCCCGAAGGTGCGCTGCACACGTGGGCTGGATTTTCGACCGCGAAGTGGGAGGGCGACGTCCTAACGGTCACGACGACGCATCTGAAGGAGGGTTATCTCCGGCGAAATGGGCTTCCGCGAAGCGACAAGGCGACGCTCGTGGAGCACTGGATGCGGCACGGTGACTTCCTTACAGTGACGGCCATCGTCACCGATCCCGTGTACCTTGCCGAACCGTTCATCCGAACAACCGACTATGAGCTCGACCTCCATCAGCAGGTGCCTCCGTATCCGTGCGGCGTCGTTGCCGAAATCGATCGACCGCGTGGCGTGATACCGCACCTGCTTCCGGGAACGAACCCGTACCTCCACGAATTCAGCATGGACTACGGCATTCCCTATGAAGCGACTCGGGGTGGTCCGGAAACGATGTATCCCGAGTACCGTGAAAAACTGAAAGCGCTGCCGCCTCCGGCCAAGCCTGCGCCCGCACGCCAGGGAGCCAGCAATGCCCGCTAGGTTCGCCGTCTCGATGGCGATCGCCGTCGCGCTGGCGACCATGCCGATTTCAGCGCAGCTCCAAGATGGATCGCTCGCCGGCGGAGGGACGATTCCGGGCCTGAATGCCAACGGCCCCATCAAAGTGTTGCCCGTGCGCGGGAACATCTACGTCTTGATGGGCGGCGGCGCGAATATCACGCTGTCGATCGGCCTCGACGGCGTGCTGATGGTCGATTCTGGCGCCGCGGACAGAAGCGATCAGGTACTGGCAGCGATCCGGACGGTGCAGCAATGGGTAGAGGCGAAAACGTCCGCGGCGGCGCCGCCGGTGCTCTATGGCGCCGAGACACGCAGTTCGATCACCGAAGCCCGCCGTGCCGATGCGCCACCCAAGCCGATTCGCTACATCATCGCGACCAGCATCGCCCCCGATCACATCGGCGGCAACGCGAACATCTCGAACGCCGGTCGGACGTTCAGTGGCGGCAATGTCGCGGGTCAGCTCTCGGACGTGAGCCAGGGCGCGGCGATTCTCGGTCACGAGAACCTGCAGACCCGGATGTCGAATCCGCCGGCTGGACAACCCGCGTTTCCGACGCGCGCGCTGCCCACCGATACGTACCCCACCGATTCGATGAAGTTGAGCAACTTCTTCAACGGTGAAGGGATCGTTTTGATGCACCAGCCGGCAGCGTTCACCGACGGCGACACGATTGTGCATTTCCGCGGCTCGGACGTGATTGCTGCAGGCGAAGTCTTTCGCACGACGACGTATCCCGTCATCGACGCGGCGAAGGGCGGAACGATCAATGGCGTGATCGAAGGACTGAATCACATCATCGATCTCGCCGTTCCCGAATTCCGCTCCGAAGGTGGCACGCTCGTGATTCCCGCGTACGGCCGCATCAGCGACATTGCGGACGTCGCCTATTACCGCGACATGACGACCATCCTGCGCGACCGCATCCAGGACATGGTGAAGAAGGGGATGACGCTCGAGCAGGTGAAGGCCGCGACGCCAACCGCTGACTACGATGGTCGGTACGGCGCGACGACCGGTCCGTGGACGACGGACATGTTCATTGAAGCGGTCTACAAGACGCTGCCACGCGACGCTTCCAGCCGGCCTGCCGCGCCGTCGTCTGCCGCCACGCCCAGACGCGGAGCGACGAAGTGAAGCGGACGCTCGTCATCATCGTCGCGCTTGTCGTTCTGATGCCGTTCGGGTTGCTCGCGCAGCGCGGCGGGCGTGGAGGCGTGGCGCTGAGCGGCCAAGCGGGTGCTGGTGAGGATCTCACTGGCTACTGGGTATCGCTCGTCACCGAAGACTGGCGCTGGCGCATGATGGCGCCGCCGAAAGGCGACTATCCGAGCATCCCGCTGAACGCCGAGGGGCGGCGCATTGCCGATGCGTGGGATCCAGCCAAGGAATCCGCGGACGACCGGTGCAAAGCGTATGGCGCGGGCAACATCATGCGTGTGCCGACGCGCCTGCACATCACCTGGGACAATGAGAATACGTTGAAGGTCGAGACGGACGCAGGGCAGCAGACACGGCGGTTCTCGTTTGGACAGCGTCCTGTCGTTGCGTCCGCTTCCGCGAGCGATGGCGGACTGCAGGGCGTGTCGGTGGCCACGTGGGATTACGCCGGCGGCCGCGGCCCGCGAGAAGGTGGTCCGGTGCCGAATGCGCAGCTGAAGGTCGTCACCACGGGCATGCGTCCCGGTTATCTGCAGCGCAACGGCGTCCCCTACAGCGCCAATGCCCTCGTCACCGAATATTTCAGCCGCGTAGACGAATCGAACGGCGACGCGTACTTGATCGTGATGACCGTCGTCGAGGATCCGCAGTACCTCAACACGCGATTTGCGCGCAGCTCACATTTCAAGCGCGAGCCCGATGGCTCGAAGTGGAAGCCTTCTCCCTGCGAATAGGAAATCTGACATGAAACGTCGTCTTGCTGTCGCCTTCCTGACGATTACCGTGCTCGGCATCGGCGCACGCGCGTACGGGCATCATTCTTTTGCCGCGACCTACCGCGAGAAGGAGTCGGTCACGATCGAGGGCGATCTCATACAACTCGACTTCCGCAATCCGCACTCGTTCGTGCACGTCGATGTCAAAGAGAAGGACGGGACGAAGGTACGCTACGCCGTAGAGTGGGGCGGAGTGGGGCAGCTCGGTCAGCAGGGTGTCACCCGCGAGACGTTCAAAGTCGGCGACCACGTCATCATCACTGGCGCTCCGGGCCGCAACCCGGCTGACCATCGCGTCCGGCTTGTCACGCTGAAGCGCCCGGCCGACGGCTTCACCTGGGGTCAGGCGCCAGGTCAGACAGTCGACTAGACAGAAATCAGACGTTCACGCTTCTGAACTTCTCTGTTCTCCGTTCGTATTCAATTTCGCCAGAAGAGTGAATGGCCGTTCTCAGTTCATCGGCCGATTACACCTTCGCCTTCGGTCGTCCTCTGGGTTTTTTTGGCGGCTTGTCGAGCGCCTTGAGCAGAATATCCGCGGCGACGTCGGCGCCGTTGGTCTCGGGCTTCTTCTTGATCTTCGGCTGCGCCAGCAGCTTGTCGATGGACGACTCCCATTTGCCCGCGAACAGATCGTCGTGGTTAATGGACGCGTTGCGCACGTACTTCGGCATTTCCGCCACGAGTACGTCGTATTCAGGAAAGTGGCCGCGTGAGGTGTAGAGGATCGCGCTGTCGTTGGCGATGCATTCGGAGATGATGCCGTAGCCCGGTTTGGTGACGACGACTTCGGCGGCGCCGACCAGATCCTCATAGCGGACGCCGGCGTCGTACATCGCCTCTTCGTTGACGCTGATGAACGAACCCTTGCGCTCCGCGGTCGGCGTTTCCTTCCGCGCACGGCCGATCGGCAGATTCGCGGTCGTCACGACCGTGTACTTCTTGAATTTCGCGAGCGCGTCGGTGTCGAGCCCGGGCAAACCGTAGCCGCCGAAGGAGGCGAGCACGATAGGTTTGTCGGCCGGCAGCTTCAACGTCTTGCACACCTGCTCGCGTGTCTGCGTGGCATGCCGCGCGATGAACGGAATGTCCCTGATGTTCGAGAAGCTCTCGAACCCGCCGTTCATCGGCAGCCGCAGCGCCATCGAGGCTTTCGCGTACGCGCCGCGAATGGCCGGCAGCAGCGACGGCGCGAGCCTGACCCGTGGATAGTCGCCGTAGATCCAGTCCCACGTGAAGTTCCCGAGCGCGATCGACGGGATGCCCGACGCGCCGCCGACAGCGAAGGCGAGCGGAGGAATGTCGCCAACGATGATCCCCGCCCCGAGCTCGCGGAGCACGCGGGTCTCGCTGGCCGCGCGCGTGACCAGATCGCTGTGAAACGACGAGGCACGGCGAATCGAATCCGCTTCGTCAAGCGTCAACGCGTCGATTTGAACCACGCCCGTGTCGGTCTCGAGCGTGCTGAACGTGATCTTTCCCTTGATCGTGAGATCGAACAGCCATCGCGGCGCCGCGGTCCGGACGCCGATGCGCGTTTCCGGGCGTCTGGCAAGAATCGCGTTGATGACCTCGATCGAGCGCGCGGCATGGCCGAAGCCGTGCCCGGAAACATAGAAAACGAGTGCGGAGGATGTCGCCACTATCTTCCGCCCGACGACGAGTTCACCAGTGAGCCCTCGAATGCGACCTTGAGTACGTCTTCCAACGTCTCGACCGGCACGAAGGTCATGTCGCGCCGGACTTCTTCGGGCAGCTCCGCGAGATCTGACTCGTTGAGCGCCGGAAGGATGAACGTCTTGATCCCGAAGCGCCTTGCCGCGAGCGCCTTCTCCCGGATGCCGCCGACCGGTAATACCAGTCCGCTCAGCGTAATCTCACCGGTCATCGCCACGTCCTGCCGCACCGGCTGATTCCGCGCGGCCGACAGAATCGCCGTCGCCATCGTGACGCCCGCGGAAGGTCCGTCCTTCGGGATCGCGCCGGCCGGAACGTGAACGTGGAGATCGTGCTTCGCCAGGAAATCGCCCGAGATGCCGAGCTCCTCGGCACGCGACCGGATGTGGCTCAGGGCCGCGCGGGCCGACTCCTGCATCACATTGCCGAGCTGGCCCGTGAGAATAATGTTCTGGTTTCCGCCTGGAAGCAAGGTGGCTTCGATATAAAGCACATCACCCCCGGTCTCGGTCCACGCCACGCCGGTGGCCACGCCCGGCCTGGAGGTCCGGAACGTCATTTCTTTCCTGAAACGCGGTGCTCCCAGATAGTCGTCGACCTGATCGCGGTCAATCACGGTCTTGTCCGGCGGCCCGCTGTCGGCCGGACGTGTCGCGATCCGCGCCGCAACCTTGCGGGCAAGCGCACCAAGAGATCGCTCCAAGCTGCGGACTCCCGCCTCGCGTGTGTACTCCGAGATCACCGTCCGCAGCGCTGCGTCCGTCACCTCGAGTGAACCGGGCGTAAGGCCGTTTTCCTGTTCCTGCCGGGGGAGGAGATATTTCCGTGCGATGTGCACCTTCTCTTCCTCGGTATAGCCCGACAGCGAAATGATCTCCATCCGATCAAGCAGGGCGGGATGAATCGTCCCGAGCTGGTTCGAGGTCGCGATGAAGAGGACCTTTGACAAATCGACAGGAATTTCGAGGTAGTGATCGCGGAACGAATGGTTCTGCGCGGGATCGAGCACCTCGAGGAGCGCGGCGGCCGGATCGCCCTGGAACCCGCCAGCCGACACCTTGTCGATCTCGTCGAGCATGAAGACCGGATTCATCGATCCCGCCTGCTTCAGTGCCTGAACGATCCGGCCAGGGATCGAGCCGATATACGTGCGGCGGTGACCCCGAATCTCGGCTTCGTCGCGAACGCCGCCGAGCGAGATGCGAACGAACTTCCGCTCCATGGCACGCGCGATAGACTGGCCGAGCGACGTCTTGCCGACTCCGGGCGGTCCCACAAAGCAGAGGATCGGCCCTTTCATGTCGCCCTTCAACTTGCGGACCGCGAGGTACTCGACGATGCGTTCTTTCACCTTGTCGAGGTCGTAGTGGTCATCGTCCAGCACGCGGCGAGCTTCAACGGGATCGAGGCGATCGGGCGTGGTGACCGACCACGGTACGTCGAGCAGCCAGTCGACGTAGGTGCGCAGCATCTGATATTCCGGTGATGCCGCCGTCATCCTGCCCAGTCGATCCACCTCGCGCATCGCGACTTCGTGAACCTGTTCCGGTAATTTCGCATCGTCGATGCGCTTGCGCAGTTCGACCAGCTCGTTGCCTTCGCCCTCGCCCAGCTCCTGCTGGATCGCCTTCATCTGCTGGCGCAGGTAGTACTGCCGCTGCGCGTCGGTCATCTCCTGCTGCGCCTGCGATTCGATTTTGCTCTTCATCTCGAGGAGCGAGATTTCGCGAGCGAGAGCGGCCTCGATCGCCTCGAGCTTCTTCAGCAGATCGTTCTCCTCGAGCAGCGACTGTTTTTCTTCGGGCTTGATGTCGATGAGTGTCGCGAGGATGTAGACGAGCCGCAACGGATCGTCGATGTTCATCACCAGGCCCCGCAGCTCTTCCGAGAGTCCGGTCGCGAGCGAGAGCGCCTTCTCGATCAGGTCCTGTACGCGCCGCATGTGCGCGTCCACCTCGATGCTCCGGTCCACGTGCTCGGGCATCGGGGTGATCCGGGCCCGCATCGACGTGCCCGTACGTGTGACGACATCGGCGCGAACACGAGCGATGCCTTCAACGATGATGTTGATGCCCCCGCTCGCCTTCGCCATCTGCCGGACGATCCCGACGGTGCCGACGCGGTGCAGATCGTCGGGCTCCGGGTCATCCGCTTCCGAATGCTGCAGGATGAGCAGTACAAGACGGTCGGTGCCGAGCGCCCGGTTGACCGTTTCGATCGAGACCGGACGGTTGACCGCAAGTGGCTGCAGTGTCAGCGGGAAAGCGACAGTGCGTCGAAGCGGAAGGACCGGAAGCTCGGGTGGAAGCGTCGGCGACGTCGATTCGGCCATTTCGGCGATTGCGGCCGAGTCGGAGCTCGACGCGCGGGACGATAGTTCCCTCAGTCTAAACCATCTGCCAGGGTCGATTTTCGTGTCGGATGTCGATTTGTTCATCTGAGCATGCCCGCGATCTTTCAAATTGCAGACTGAAGATGGAAAATCGCCGAATGGACGAGCGTCTCTTTTTTACGGAGAAGCCTGAGCAGCGGCCGGCACGTCTCCAGTGCCCGCGATGCCGCCGGACCAACGACTACAGCATTCGCTGGATGCGGCGGACCAGGAAGTCGCACGTTCCCAGCGGCGCCGATGCCCGTGACCGCGCGATGTTCGAGAAAGTCAAAGATCATCTCGTCCGAGTCGACGATGACGTAACGTGTAAGACGTGCGGCAAGCGGTTTGAGATCCCCTCACACCGCGGGCTGATCTTCCTCGAAGAACTCGAAGGGCTTCCGCAGGAGGACTACGACGAATAACCACGAAGGCCTGTTGTTTTCGTGTCCTTCGTGCCGGTCGCGAAGCGACCTTCGTGGTCAGAAAGGTGCCTTCACACCCTCACAATTCAACGGGCTCGCATCGAGTTCTGCTGGATAGGCAATCGTGCCGCGGTCTTTTCGCGCCTGGGCGATGCAGCGTAGCGTCCTCAGTTCGTTTGCATCGAGACGCGCGCCGCGGTCGCGCAGCGGCCGGATCATGTAGGCGCGCTCGCTGATGACCGCCTTCCAGCGGCGTCAGCGTTGCCGGTTCATGGAGCCGCAAAGGAATGCGTGCAGGCTCCGAGTCGCTCAGATCAGTTGATCGAAAGACGCTTGCCGAAACGCCGCACGCGAAGAG
>Ga0207659_10000291_pt1 | contig 30451 bp, 25 predicted proteins | sample KBSM43metaG_FD_184330 | JGI IMG/M metagenome (GOLD analysis project Ga0207659, IMG submission 184330) | Miscanthus rhizosphere microbial communities from Kellogg Biological Station, Michigan, USA - KBS M4-3 metaG (SPAdes) (version 2) | ecosystem: Host-associated > Plants > Roots > Rhizosphere >...
AAAATCCTGAGTGAATCGTGATCATTACCTTGAACGGCGAACGCCACGAATTGGCGCCTGCCGAAACTCTGTCGGTCGCGGAACTGTTGACGAAACTCGAAATCGACGCACGCCGCGTCGCAGTCGAGCACAACCTGGTCGTCGTCAAGCGCGCGGCCTACGCCGATACCGTCGTCCGCGACGGCGACGCGGTGGAAATTGTCAATTTCGTGGGCGGCGGATAGAAACGAGGTTCGAGAGGTTCACAGGGTTCGAGAGGTTCGCAGGGTTCCGGGGTTCGCAGGGTTCGTGAGGTTCGGGGTTCAATGGACTCATTTTCGATTGCTGGCAAAGCGTTCACGTCGCGGCTGATCGTCGGCACGGGCAAGTACTCGTCGCCGTCGGTGATGGTCAAAGCGCACGAAGCGTCGGGGGCGGAGATGATCACCGTGGCCGTACGCCGGGTGAATATTTCCGATCGCACGAAAGAATCGCTGCTCGATTACATCGACACCTCGAAATACGTCCTGCTGCCGAATACCGCCGGCTGCTATACCGCGGACGAAGCGATTCGCACCGCACGGCTCGGCCGCGAAGCGGGCCTTTCGGAGTGGGTCAAGCTCGAAGTGATCGGCGACGAGCGGACGCTGTTCCCCGACAACGAGGCCCTGCTCGAAGCCACCCGCGTATTGGTCCGCGAAGGGTTCGTCGTCCTGCCCTACACCAGTGACGACCCGATCGTCTGTCGCAAACTCGAAGATGCCGGCGCCGCTGCGGTGATGCCGCTCGGCGCGCCGATCGGTTCGGGTCTCGGTATCCAGAACCAGAACAACCTGCGGATCATCCGCGAATTTGCCCGAGTGCCGCTGATCGTCGACGCAGGCGTCGGCACGGCGTCCGATGCAGCGCTGGCGATGGAACTGGGTGCCGACGCCGTGTTGATGAATACGGCGATCGCCGGTGCGCAGGAACCAGTAGCGATGGCTGAGGCGATGAAGCTCGCGGTACGCGCCGGCCGACTGGCATATCTGTCGGGCCGCATCCCGCGGAAGATGTACGCGAACGCCAGCAGCCCGGTCGAAGGCATGGTCGGCCGCTAGCGCATGCCCCATCCTGACGATCTCGCTGCGCTGAAAGCCGAGCGAGACGCCGCCGACCGCGCCTATAACGAGGCGCTGACGCGGCTCGATCGCGCTATTCAACGCCTGCCACCGAGCTTTCCCGAGCCGCCGCCCGCGCCCGACGAACATCAGATCACCTCGCTGAATACGCTGTGGAAGATCGACATCGCGAAGGTACCCGCCGGGGTGCGCGGCACGATCGCGACGGCGGTGCGCCGAATGGTGGCGCCGCTGTTCGAACAGCAACAAGCGTTCAACTCGGCAGTCGTCGATCATCTCAACCGTAACGTGCCGGTCGGCCGCGAAACGCGAGCGGCGGTTGACAGCACGCTGACCGTGCTGCGCGACACGATCGCCGAGTTGGTGAACTTTCAGAGCGTCCTGGTGGTCTACCTGCAGCACATCACGCCGTACGTGGACACCAAGGATCGCGACGTCGCCGGTCTGCTGCGCGGGCTGTCTGCGGCGATCAACTCGGTCGCCGACGAAGTGCTGAAGCGCTCCGAAGCGATGTCGGCGCGCGACCGGCGTCATGAGGCGCGGGTAGCCGCTCTCGAATTCGAACTGGCTGCCCTCCGCGCGCGCATCGAGGAACTGACCCAGACGGTGGACGCACACCGCTCGAGCACAACATGACCTGGCGGTGGGGGCTGTTGGCCGCCGCCGCGCTGTTATGGCCCGATCACATGACGTCGTGGTTCGACGGTGCGCCACTCGACCGCCCCGCCGAGGCGATCGTTGTCGCCGTCGTATTCCCGCTGTTGTGGGCACTCGACCCGGCCTTTCTGAAAACGCGGGTCGCGCGCGCTGCAGTGCTGTTGCTGCTTGGCTGGCGTGCGTTTTCGTCGTACGCGCTGGTCCAGGAAGGCTTTTGCGTCAGGTTCCAGCCATCGCGTCCCTACACCGTCAGCGCCATCGGCGCACCGCATTCGTGGGACGTCCGCGCCGACTGGCGATCACCCGATCCGGCGTGCTCGGCGATCATGACGGGACCGTACACCGCGCTTCCGGAATTCCCCGTCTGGTTTTTCAACCTGCCACCCGTCGCCGACACGCCGCTGGTCGCCGAAGACCGCCCGCCAGCCGCGACTACCGCGATGACGGTAAGTGGGTTCGTGCGCACCGAACAGTCAGGGCTGATTCACATCGAAACCACTGGCAACGCCGTCATGATTCGCGTTGACGGCGGACCCGAAAGCGACACGCCACGCATCACTCCCGGGACACACGGCTTGACGATGACCACGATGTTGACCGGCGACCGGTGGCGGTTCGTGCCGACGTGGAGTGGCGGCGCATTATGGTCGTCGCTGCTGCCAACCGTTCGCCGCAGCAATGCCATCGATCGAATCAGTCGACGATGGCTGCGGTGGCTGCCGCTGCTGCTCGTTGTCGTCTTGATGGCGGGCTGGACCGTTTCGTTGGTGAGGAGCGTCGCCGATTTCCCGGTGCTGATTTTTTCGGCTGGAGCATCGTTCGCGCTGGCCATGCTGCTGCTGACCGGTTACGGCGACGCAGCCCGCTGGGCGGTTGCCGCATTGACGCTTGCGGCGCTGATACCGGTCGCGAGACGGAATCAGACGTTGCGCGGCGTAGTAATCACGATCGGCGCGCCATGGCTCGCCTATGTCTGCGCTCGCGCGCTGCCGACGATTGGCCGATTCACACTGTACGAATGGGGCAACGACTTCTGGACCTTCCAGCGATATGCCTACCGGATCGCGCTGCAGGGATTCTGGCTCGAAGGCGGTTCAGCGACGTTCTGGTTCCAGCCGCTCTATCGATGGGTCGCGGCGGTCCTGCACTTGATGTTTGGTGACTCCAGCGCGGGCGAAATGCTGTGGGACGGCGGCTGTTTGCTTGCCGGGGCGTTGTGGGCCTACGAGGTGGTACGAACCCGCGCGCGCTTCGGTTGGAGCGTCGCCGCCGCAGCCCTTTCCCTGGCGTTGTTTATTCTCGGGACGCCGCGCGACTTGATCGGCCGCGGCCTCGGGGAAATCACGTCGGCAGGATTTATTTATGTCGCGGCAGCCCTCGCCATGCGGGGGCGAACCTCTGGGAGCTTCGCACTCGTGGCAGCCGGACTGTGCGCGATCCTCGGCTTTTACACGCGGCTGAATAACCTGCCGATGGCATTGGCGGTGGCTGCGTTCGCGATTCCTCCGGATGTTCGCACCGCTGACGCGATGCACTTTCGATCATGGCTGCCACAAGTCTCGTTTCCAACGATCGCAGCGGTCGCGACGGCGCTGGCAATTGGCGCCCTGCTGTTTGCGGCGCGGACCTGGTATTACACGGGCATATTCAGCGTGTTCTACGGAACGCAGCGGGAACACCTGGCGTTGTGGCCGGCGGGCGTACCGCTATCGACAGTCGTCGCTGGAATGGCCGACAGCGTGCTGATGGTATTGACCGTGAACGATCCACCGCGTTGGGATCCGTTTGCGATCCCGGTGTTGGGCGGTGCGGCCGCCGGCGCGGCGGCCGTTCTCGGCGTGCCGCGGCTTCGCAACATTCCACTTTCGGTGGTGTTATTCGCGATCGGATCGCTGACCGGCGCCTTAGTCGCGCGCGGCAGTGCTTATCCCGGCCGTTTTTCGATTCATGTGCTTCCGGTCGCGTCGGCGGTCTTTGCGCTCGGCGCGGCGACACTCGTGCCGGCACTTGCCCGGTCGAGCGACGCTCGTCAGGACCAGCCGGCGGAAACCCCGCGCCTGGCTGAACAGATCGGATGACGGCGATCTGGGGCTCCCTTGCCGCGGTCGCGCTCTTGTGGCCCGACCGGATCGCCGGACCTTTCGATGGCGTTCCGCTCGATCGACCGGCTGAAGCGATTCTGATTGGCGCGTTGTTTCCGGTTCTGCTGTGGTACGGACCGCGCTTCCTTCGCACTCGGTTCGCCCAGCTTTGCATTGTTCTGCTACTGGCGTGGAAACTCTCGTCGACGCTGCTGTTCGCCCAACAGGGTTGGTGCGTGCGCTTCGAACCTGGGCGGCCGTATGTCAACGAGCAGACCGGCGCGCCGCACGCCTGGGATATTCGTGCCGATTGGCGAGCGCCGAATCCCGAGTGCTCGGCGATCATGACGCGGCCGTACCGGTCGCTCCAAGAATTCCCCGCCTGGTTCTTCAATCTACCGCCACCCGATGACGGTTGGCCGGGTCCATTGGATCGTCCGCCCGGGGCAACCACCAGCCTGACCCTGCGCGGATTTCTGAACGTGTTGAAACCGAGTACGCTGCGTTTCGACACGACGCCAGAGATGGCGGTGCGCTGGAGCGTTGATGGCGGCGGTCGGGTCGAAACCGCCAGTCTCGATGCTGGCGTGCATCTCATCGCACTCGACGCGGCATTGACTGGCGAAAACTGGCGCTTGCGACCATTAGTCGACGATCGCGAAATTTCGTGGGCGCAGACATCGCTGGTACGGCCCTCGCTGCTCGATCGGATGGTGAGCGCCTGGGCCCGCTGGATTCCGACCCTACTGGTGGTCGGGTTGGGCGCCTGCTGGCTGTTCAGCGCAGCGCGTGATTCTGAAGATACGGCGCTGCTGGTTTGGACAGCAGTGAGCGCTGCGACGATCGGGACGCTTGTCTTGTCCGATCATGTGGCATGGGCGCGCATCGGCGTCGCGGCGCTGACCGCGGCCGCGGCGATGCCGTTTCGCGCGCGTTCGCGCAATCTGCGCGGCGCCTTTCTCGCAATCGGCATTCCGTGGGGCGCGTTTGTCGTCAGCAGCGCCGCCGGCGCAATCGGCCGATTCGTCATTTACGAATCCGGTCACGACTACTGGATGTATCAGCGATTTGCCTATCGGATCGTGATGCAGGGGCACTGGCTGGAAGGAGGATCGGCAACCTTCTGGTTTCAGCCGTTTTATCGATGGATTGTCGGCGCGTTACATCTGGTGTTCGGTGATTCGAGCATTGGTGAATGGTTCTGGGATGGTGCATGCCTGCTGGCGATTGCGTTGATGGCGTTCACGGTTGCGCGACGCCGGCATGGTTTCCGCTGGGGCCTGGTCGCGGGGATCTTGCCGCTGGCGGTGTTCGTCATCGGCACGCCCCAGTATTTGATCGGCCGCGGACTCGGTGAGATTTCGTCGGCGGGCCTGCTGTCAGCGGCCGCGATATTGGCGATGCGAAGCCGTCACGGCCAGACACGTTCGGCAGTCGCGGCAGGCGTGCTGGCGACACTGGCATTTTTTACGAGACTGAATAACTTGCCGATGGCGGCGGCCGTTTCAGCGTTCGCATTCAGCCGCAGAACCTGGAAGCCTGCAGCCACCGTAGTCGCGACGGTGAGCGTTGGCGGGCTACTATTTGCGGGGCGTAATTGGTACTTTACCGGTGCGTTCGGGCTGTTCGAAGGTACTCAGCGCAACTTGCTGGCGATCTGGCAGCCGGGTATGTCGATTCGAACCGGACTCGAGCGCACGCTCGACAGCGTTCTGATGGTGCTGACGGTCAACGATCCGCCGCGCTTCGATCCGTTTGCGGTGCCCGTGATGGTCGGGGCGTTGGTTGCCGCGCTTGCGATCGTCAGTCCGGCGGTACGCCGGATTGCACCACTGCCAGCCGTCTGGTTTTTTCTCGCGGGCATTGCCGCCGCATTTGTCGCTCGTGGCTCGGCGTATCCGGGCCGCTTCTCGCTGCACATCCTCGGCGTAACGTGCGCGCTATCGACCTGCGCTGTTTCCGCGTTCGTGGCGCGCGCTACGCGACGACCGCCGAGCTCGTGACCCCACAACCGGCGGTTCTCTGGCGTGCTCTTCCGGCGCGTGCCCTCGTCGCGATCGCTCCGCTATGGTTGACAATTGCCGTTCTGGTGCTGGGCGCACCGCAGTCGATGAAGCTGGCGGTCGGCGCGATGCTGTCCGTCTCGATTGCATCGCCGTACGCGGGTTTGCTCGCGGTTGCCGCAACCGTTCCACTGGCCGATTACATCGGCATCATTCTCAATCTCGGCTCCTATCGGTTGGGTGAAGCAATCACGATCGCATTTCTGTCGGGATGGCTGATTCGGGGCGAGACCGGCCGGCCGGGACCGCGCGTTGCTGGCGGAATCGGATGGGCACTTGCCGTGGCGATTGTCGCGTCGATGGTCGGTACGGCTGTGCGATTTCCCGGCGCGCTGCGGGAAGCAGCGAACTGGGCGTTCTACGGCTACTACCTCAGTGTTGACCCTTCCGGTTGGGTGGACGGCGCCAGGCTGCTCGAAGGCATCGCCCTGGTCGTCGCGGTGTTTGCGATGTTTCGTCGACGCCCCCAACTCGCGGTCGCGCTGCCAGCCGCCCTGACGATCGCCGCAACCGCGGCCGGCGCCACCAGCATTTTGCTCTGGTATCGCGTGGCGCCCGCCGTAATCCTGCAGCGGCACGCTCTGATTGGATATCGATATACCGCGCACGTCGCGGACGTGAACGGCGCGGGCAGCTACTTCGCGTTGAGCGTTTGCCTTGCGCTCGCGATGGCGGTTCGAGCGCGAGGCCGATCGCAGCTGCCGTGGTTGGTGGCAACCGCAGTCTGCGCCGTCGCCGCATGGTTGGCGGCCTCGCGAACCGCAAATGCCGTGGCGATCGTCGCGGTCTGCGGTGCCGCGGCATGGTGGGTTGTGGCCGACTGGTCGCAGACCGCAAAAACGATGCTGGCCGTCGCTGCAACGATCGTCGTTATCGGCGTTGGCGTCCACCAACTCCGCGAACTGGCGCGCGATCCTGATTACCGCGGCGCTGACTTTCGACGGCAGTTCACCGCCGCGAGCTTGCGCATGGTCGCCGCGGCCCCGCTTTCGGGAATTGGTGTGGGACAGTACAAGCAGGCATCGACGTTTTTCATGGCTCCACAAGTCGCCTACAGTTATGGTTCCGAAAACGCGCACAACTATTTCCTGCAGCTCACCGCCGAACTCGGCGTCCTCGGTTTTGCCATTCTCCTCGGCTGGCTGATCACTGCCGTCGGCGATACGTTTCGTGCGGCGGCACTTACGCCACGCGACGTTCGTCTTCTCGGACTGATTGCCGGGGTCGCCGCCTTCGCAGCAACCTGCGCGACCGGTCATCCGCTACTGCTGACCGAGATCGCCGTGCCGTTCTGGTTGGCGTTCGGCATCATGTGGGCGCTCGCCGATTCGGTGTTGATCAATGGCGAATCCAGGGAGCGTAGTAGCTGGCCTGCCATTGCCAGCGCCGCTGCGGCAACTGTGTTCGTCGCGGCGCAACTCGGTGCGACCGACACAACACTTCGCCCTCCTGAGTCACGGGCTGTTACCGGATTGTATGACTGGGAAACTGATACGGACGGCAGCCGCTATCGGTGGAGCGGCGAGTACGGGAGCGTGTTCGTGCCGGCAGACGTCACGCGCGTCTACATTCCTGTGCGCGTGCCGCCAGTCGCGTCCGACATCTCACCGATGCGGGTCGAAGCGCGAACCGAAGGAAAACCGGGCACGCGCATGACGGTTGGGGACGGTTGGGCGGTGTTCAATCTCGAATTGCCGAACCCGGCGCCCAACGCACGTTTCAAGCGCATCAACCTTCATGCCGATCGCACGTGGAAACCTGCGATGTATCGCGCCGGCAGCGCCGACATGCGCGACGTCAGCGTTCAGGTCGGAGAGCTGAAGCTGTTTCGTGAGTGACCACAACCACAGAGACGCAGAGACACAGAGACACAGAGCAAGCAGGCGAGTACCTGCTCTCTCTCTGTGGCTCGGTGGCTCTGTGGTGATTGTCTCTGTGGTGATCGTCTCTGTGGTTTACGACGGGATTTGCCTAATCTGTGGGCGTTTCGACGGTGGTTGTTCGCGAACTTCGCCTTCGACCAGCGACTGCAGGCCGACTGTCATCTGCGACAGCGTGACGTTCGCGTCGGCGCACAACACTCGCAAGTTGTTCAGCCGCTCGGGCGTCAACTGCCTTGGGCTGATGATCACCGAGTCGACCGAACCGGACTTGATCAAAACGGTCAGCGCCGAGAATCCACCGAGCACCGGATAACCCCGCACTCGATTGCCGGCCTTTCGCGGATCATCATCGACGAAGCCGACGATGCGAGCATCCGCGCTGCCGCCCAGCAGCTGGTTAATCACCATGCCACCGCCGTCGCCGGCGCCATAAATCACCACGCGGCTGCCGGTGCGCCGCTGGCGCTGCATGAAATCGCCGACCAGCCGGAACGAAGCCCGCGACAGCGTCACCGCGGTCATCAGCAGCAACGCATAAATGACGAAAACGGTGCGCGAATAGGCCAGGAATCCGAAGCCATACAAGACCGTGATCAGCGCCGCCGCGGTTCCGAAGAACACACCGCGGGCCACCACGATAGTGTCGGCAAGACCGAAATGACGCCATTCTCCCCGGTAAATCCCGACGACGAAAAACATGATCATCTGCGTCGCGACGACGACCGGCAGCGACCGCAGAAACATACCGAAGTTGCGAAGAAACTCGCCGGCATCTTCGAACCGCATCCGGTAGGCTGCGTAATAGCAAACCGTCGTGAGACAGAAATCGAGTACGACCTCCGCAACGCGACGCTTGTACATGAACTCCACGATGATCGGCGTCAGATTGCCATCGGTCACCGCTTGTTCTGGTTGGTCGTAAACCCGAACGCCCGCCAGGTAGACGGCAAACAGTGTCATCGCAATGACAAAGCCGAACGCGACCAACGCAAGCGACGACTGCTGGCCGTAGTAGCGCAAGCCAATGCCGAGCGCGCCGCCCACCGCCGCCAGGAACCACAGCAGCGCGACCGCACGTGGCTCTGACAGACCGATGGCCACCAGCCGGTGTGAGGAATGATCCGTACCGCCCTGGGATGCACGGCGCCCGGCCGTCCACCGCGCCAGCGTCACGAGCGTCGCATCGAGAATCGGGATCAGAAGGACCAGGACAGGTCCGGCGACGACGGCGAGAATGTCCGAGCGGCCGCGGACGTCGTGGCCGGTCGACAGAGTGAGCGCGGCAAGACTGAAGCCGAGCAGCAGACTGCCGCTGTCACCCATGAAGATCGAAGCCGGATACACGTTGTAAACCAGGAAACCGGCGGTCGCGCCGAGCAGAATCGCGAGAAACACCGCTTCCGGCGGTACGGGTGCGCCGACGGAAAGTAATTCGACGAGCAGCGCACCGCCGGCGACGATCGCGATGCCGCCGCATAACCCGTCCATGTTATCGATCAGATTGAACGCGTTGGTCAGTCCGACCACCCACACCAGCGTCAACATGGTGTCGAGGGTCATCGACTGCAGCCAGTTCAATCGATAGCCGTATTGCAGGAGCACGGCGGCGAGCGCCAGTTGAGCGATCAACTTGGTCGCCGGTTTCAGATGCAGGATGTCGTCGGCGAGGCCGACCGCCGCAATCAGTGCCGCGCTGAAACCGGCGACCAAGTTGATCGCTCAACTGCCGAATCCGGCAGCAGTAGCGAAGATCACCACGGCGATCCCGACACCGCCGAATAGTGCGACGGCAGCCTGGTGCCATCGATCGGTGCGCGGGCGAGCGAGGAAATTGAAGCGCCGCGCGGCCGCGCGGCAGAGCGGGACGACCGCCAGCGCGAGCAACAGCGCGACCAGGAACGGTCCAGCAATGGCTGTCAGCATTCTCAGCGGGAACCGCTAAAGCGGCACTTCAACAGAGTGTACATCGCGTCAAGCCCGTCGACCCAGGTGATCTTCTTTCCTTCGTCGGCACTCCGCGGCTGATAAGAAATCGGGACTTCCACGATCCCGTGCCCCTTGAGCAGCACCTTGGCCGTGAATTCCGGCTCGAAATCGAATGCGACGCAGCGCAGCCGGACGCCCTCGAGCACCTCGCGGCGAAACGCTTTGTACGCCGTCTCCATATCGCTCAAGCGAGACCCGAAGAGGATGTTCGTGAAGGACGTCAGTATCCGGTTCGCAATGCGGGAGCGCAGCCGGACGCCGCGCACGCGTTTGAGGAAGCGTGATCCGTAGACGATGGAGCTTCGTCCATCGAGAATCGGCCGCAGCAGCAGGCCGTACTCCTGCGGATCGAGCTCGAGATCGGCGTCCTGAATCAGGATGATGTCGCCGGTCGCGTAGCTGAGGCCGAGCCGCACCGCGCAACCCTTCCCTACGTTGATGCGGTTGGCGTACACGTGCACGCGCGGATCGCGAATCCATGACGCGTTGCCGATCGCTTCCCGCGTGCCGTCGCTCGAGCCATCGTCCGCGATGATGACCTCGAAATCGAGGCCGCCGAGATCGACCGCGAGCACACGCTCGACGACCGCGCCGATCGTCTGCTCTTCGTTGTAGACAGGAATGATGATGGAGAGCTTCACGGGTATGATGGGCTCACATGAATCGTCTGGCGGTGCGGGCTGCATGCGCCGCGTCGTTGATCATCGGTCTCTTTTTCGTCTTCGTCTGGGCACCGCATCCATGGGGCTGGGTCGGATTCGACCAATACTACGACCTCGCCCGAGTACTCGCCCGCGGCGAACCGTTTCCCACGACTGACGTTCCCTGGGGCTACGCCTACTTCCTGTCGATATTCTATCGGCTGTTCGGTGAACGGCTGTGGGTGCCGCTGCTCGTCCAGGTTGTCGCGAATGCGTCGATGCCCGCGCTGACCTACGCGATCGCCGCGCGTTCGTTCGACGAGCGTGTGGCGACGGTCTCTGCGGTACTGGTCGGATTGCTGTCGTTCAACACGGTCTACGCATCGACGCAGTCGTCGGACGCGATCTGCAACGTGCTGTTCATGGTTGGCGTGTGGTGGTTGCTGCGTGCGCGACAGTATGAACGCTGGCGCGATTATGCGATGGTCGGCGCGATATTCGGAATCGCCCCGCAATTTCGACCGAACCTGATCCTCGTTCCGGCGCTGCTCGCGGCCTTTCTCGTGCTCGCGTCGCGCGACCGGTTTCGTGCGGCGCGCCACGCTGCGATGCTGGTCGCCGCATCGGTGCTGATGCTGACGCCGTGGCTGTTACGGACGTATCAGCTTACCGGTGAGATCATTCCAACCAGCACGCATGGCGGAGTGCAACTGTGGTACGGCACGCTGCAAACCGGTCCGTACCTGCAAAGCCGTGCGCACAACCCGCGATCGGTATTCGAGGCCGGATCCTTCCCCTACACCAGCCTGGATCATGTGCCGCTGATCGTCAGTGGAATGAGCACCCAGTGTTCCGCCAACTCACGGCGGCTCCACGTCGTTTACTGGACCGACCGCGATCCCACCCGGCATTCAATCCCGGTGCTTGGCGGCAGTGACGGGGAATTTCAGGCGCAATTGCCGATTTCACCAGCGCCGACCACGTATTACTACTTCGTTGATGGCGCCGAACCGGCAACCGCGAGCACGCCGCATGTCTTTTTCGTCAGCAGCGATCATCTGGGCGATCTCGACACGCACGGAGACCTTCTTGATGTGTTCGATATCGTCAGGTTGATGCGGTCCGTGGTGTGGAACGAGCCGTTTCCGTTCGACGCGCGGGTCGATTTCGACGGTGATGGACGGCTGTCAGCATCGGATCTCGATGCCAATGTAGACCAGCTCGCACTGGCCGCTGACCCGCCTCGCAAGGCGGGACCAGGCCGCGTCACCTCGACATCGACGGCGGCCGAGCTGACCTTCGCGGACGGCTCGAGGATGGAGATACCGAGGGTCTGGACCGGACGGATCACCGACATCGCCTTCAGCGGCGACACCGCGGAAGCCATACTCCACACCAGTGTTCCGTTCACACAGCTGCGTCGCGTCGCACAGCCATCGCCGCCGACCCGCTGCGCCGGCCTCGAGAAATTGGCGATCAACAGGGCGTTCTACCGGGAACAGCCACATATGATGCGGCGGTATACCGCGCTGGCGTTCGACAACATCCGTCGCGACCCTGGGGCGTACGTGGTGAGTGTGCTGTATCGCGCGGTTCGCGTCTTCTTCATCGAGGGCAGCGACGATCCCCACACCACGCATCAGTTTTCTGGAGGCGGAGGAGTTTATCGTGCGGCGTTTGTGATTTCGATCGTGCTGCTGCTGCTGGCGCTGGTGGGAATGTGGCTGGCGTGGCGGCAGGGTGCCGCGATGGTGCTGCCAGCGCTGCTGGTCGCCTACGTCCCGTCGACCCTCGCGTTCGTGCTGACCAACATGCGGTATTCGATCACCGTTCAGCCGTTGCTCTTCATGTTTGTCGCTGTCACCATCGCTACTGCACTCGAGCATGGACGATGGATGACGCTCGATCGAGCAGGTGCGACGGAAACACCGTTTCGCGAAGAAACGCAAACAGCACGTCGGCCTTGACCAGATTGGCGTTGCCGAGCGAGTGACCGGAAGCGTCGGGCATCTGTGAGGGTCGCAGCGGGCGGAACGCGTCGTAGGCGCTGATGGCAGGAGTTCCGGCCGAGAGAATGTTCAAGTAGAAACGGTTCAGGGCGGCCGAGCCGCCGTCGATGAACACGTCTTCCTGGTCGCACGTCCGCGGTGCTACGTTGGCAAAAAACCCAACGGCGTACTTCTTTTCGCGGTTCAGCTGCTGGAACCGACCGACCGCGTTCACCCAATCATTCCAACCGGGCTCGCGCTGAATCGCGGCAACGATATCGGTGGGCAGGCTCGGCGTCTTCGGACAATCGGTGGCCACAACGTCCGCGTCGCTTCGCCGATCGTAGCCAGTCAATTGCTGCGCCGACCGATCCTTCACCTGGCCCGGAACCGCGGTCAGCTGCTCTTCTTCGGCGATGTGCGCCAGGCGAAGCCGGTAGCTATTCTGGCCAGACCACCTCCACGCCAGTTGGAGATAGACCCGCTTGTAGAACTCGATCGAGTAAACATGCCGATAGAGCCATGACAACATCATGCTGCGCGCCTCCGCGAACAACGTTGCGTCGCGCACCGGAAAGTTGTCGACGATGTCGTTTTCGTAGAAACCGACAATCACCAGGTCCGGCTCGAACGTCGGCCCGAGTTCGAGCAGCTGCGCGAGTTCCTGGCTGGTGTTGTAGCCCGGCACACCGAGATTCCAGACCTGCCAGTCGATGTCCGGCCGCCACCCTTTCAGGCGTTGTTCGAGCAGGAACGGGTACGAGTGTTCGTAGATCGATCCGTGGCCAAATGTCACCGAATCGCCGAGCACCACGATGCGGATGGTACGTGGCGACTTTGCGAGCTGATATTCGCGATTGTCGCGAAACCCGAGGCGGTTGATTCTGACCGGCACTCCCGCGAACCATCCGTCATAACCGGCAGCGAGTTGCTGAACACGAACGGGATGGGAAACGAAGAATCCAGGAGAGCCTTGCCTTTCATCCCAGCGCGCACGTGTCCAGACCTCGACCCCGATCGCCACGATCAGACCTGCGAAGATGAACACCGGAACGGTGATCGCGAAGAATTTTCGCCTGCGGTTCATCGAACGAGAAGTTCGTCGTAAAGGCTGGCGAGCTCCCCTATGTAGCGCTGCTCGGTAAAGTCGCGATCCGCCCTCGCCCGAGCCTGGTCACCCAGTTCGGCGCGCTGCTGTGGCGAGGCTGCCAGGGTCGCAATCGCGTCGGCCAGCGCCACGTCGTCCGCGGCGGCAACCAGCAGGCCGTTGATTCCTGAGGTGACGGCTTCAGGAACGCCGCCAACGGAAGTCGCAACAATCGGCTTCCCTGCCCGCATCGCCTCGAGCAACGCCAGCGGCAGACCCTCGACCAGCGAAGGAAGCACGAAGACATCGGCTGCGGCTAACACGTCCGCAGGATTCGACACCGCGCCGAGAAAATGGACCGAGTCGCGAAGTTTCAGATCGGCGGCGATCAGTTCAAGGCGCGCTCGTTCAGGTCCATCGCCGGCAAACACTGCGGCCACACAAAGGCCGCGGCCAGCGAGGAGCGCAAGCGCGCGTAGCAGGACGTCATGACCTTTTTTGGAAGTCAGCGACGCGACCGTGGCCAGACGCAGTTGCGTCGGAACGGCGCCAATGCGCGCGGTCAGCGCCGCGACACCCTCCGCCGTCGGTTGCGGCGCGGCGACTCCATTCCGGATGACTTGGATTCTGGCGAGTGGCAGGCGAAGCTGACGGCCGAGAAACTGCTGCACCTCCGACGACACCGCAACCAGCGCCGAGGTCAGCCGCGCCAGCATTCGTTCGACCGCAATGTAGCGCCTGGCTTTGCCGGTGTAGACGTTGTGCTCCGTCGCAATAACAATCGGAACGCGCACCAGACATGCCGCAAGCCGACCGTAGAGGTTTGGTGCCTGCAGATGCGTGTGGACGATCGTGGGTTGGACTGATCCGATGATCGAGACGAGGCGGGTAAACGCGAGCGGATTACTCAAGCCGGGATAGGCATTCACGCAGTGAACGGTCACGCCATCCGCTTCGACCTCGCGCGCCAGCGGTCCCCGGCCGGTCAGGCAGCAGATAACGCTTTCGAAGCGATCACGTGGCAGTCCGCGCGCGGCCGATACCACCAATCGCTCGGCTCCGCCGATCCCGAGATTGGTGATGATGTGCAGGACGCGAATCGGCGCCGGGCGGGGGCGCGCGTCAGGCACGAGTGGCTCCGGCGGTTACCGGAACAACAGTCCTTTCTGCTCGAGCCAGTCGATGATCCGGTCGCGCGATTCTTCAACCCGTTCGCGGTCGCTGTGGAGGTGTATCTCGGGCGAGGCCGGCGGTTCGTAGGGATCGGATACTCCGGTGAAATTCTTGATTTCACCGCTCAGCGCCTTGGCGTAGAGCCCTTTCTTGTCGCGACGGACCAGTTCGTCGATCGGACACTCGACGAACGCTTCGACAAAGGGCGCCTCGTGAGCGCTGCGCACTTCGCCGCGCACTTCGCGATATGGGGAGATCGCGGCGGTGATGGCGACGACACCATTCCGCGACAACAGGCGCGCCACGTAGCCGATGCGGCGAATGTTGGTGTCGCGATCTTCCTTCGAGAATCCCAGCCCCTTGCTGAGATTGGTACGCACCTCGTCACCGTCGAGAATCTCGACGCGGCCGCTACGCGCGCGGATTACGTCGCGAACCGCCTCGGCAAGCGTCGATTTCCCGGCGCCGGACAATCCGGTGAACCAGAGCGTGAATCCATGGTGAGTTGCGCTCATGCGCGCATGCCCTCGATCAGCACTTGCGCCACTTCAGCGCGGGTGAACTCGGGCGGAGGAATTTTGCCATTGGTCAGCATGTCGCGAACCTGGGTGCCGCTCAGCGTCACGCGGCTCCCGGGGTCGTGCGGACAAGTCTTGGACGACGCCATGCCGCCGCACTTCGTGCAGAAAAAGGTGTGCTCGAAGAACAGCGGCGTAATTCCCAGCTCCTGGTGGGTGAACTGGTCGAAGACGCGTTGCGCGTCGTAAGTCCCGTAATAATTGCCGACGCCGGCGTGATCGCGGCCGACAATGAAGTGGCTGCAGCCGTAGTTTTTCCGCGCCATCGCGTGAAACACCGCCTCGCGTGGTCCGGCGTAGCGCATCGCTGCCGGGAACACGCTGAGAATCACCCGCTCCGAGGGATAGTAGTTCGCGATCAGGACCTGATAGCTTTCCATCCGCGTTGCCGCGGAGATGTCGTCACTTTTGGTTTCGCCGACCAGCGGATTCAACAGCAGCCCGTCGCAAATTTCCAGCGCCGCCTTCTGGATGTACTCGTGAGCGCGGTGAACCGGATTGCGCGTCTGGAAACCGACGATGCGACGCCAGCCGCGATCGGCGAACAGCTTCCGGGTTTCGATCGGGTCGCGGCGGAACGGTCCAAACGACTCGCCTTGTGGGCGCTCGAGCAAGGTAATCGGCCCTGCCAACAGAACATCGCCTTGAGCAAAGAGGCGCCCAACACCGGGATGAGCGGTTTCGGTCGTCCGATAGACCGCCTCGGCCTCTCGGCGTTTGTCGTAGGTGTATCGCTCGGTCACGTCCATCGTCGCGACCACTCGGCCCGAAGGATCCTCGAGCGCGACCGATGCTCCCAACGAAATCGTTGCGGCCGTTTCGTTCGCAACGGCCAGCGTGACCGGAATACTCCACACCGTACCGTTGGTCAGGCGCATGCGATCGAGAATCGACTCGTAGTCCGCGCGGCCGACGAAACCGGTCAACGGACTGAACACGCCAGTGGCGATACAGCACAGATCCGAGTACTGAACGGCGTTGAGCGCCACTCTCGGCAAGCGAGCTGCGGCGGCAACCGCAGCGCGGCGCGCTTCAGCCTTGATTTCACGATTCACCAACGCGCCGCCATGCGGCGCGATCAAACTGTCAACAGTCGTGTTCATCGATCAGATATTCCTCTCCACTCTTTCAGTCGTGACAAACGGATAAGCGTACTAGTTTCTCGCGGCGCGTGTCCATTCTGGAAGCAGCTGCAGCCATCGCTCGAAGCACAGAATCGTCCAGAGCTGCGGACCGAGGTTGGCGCTCCCGGAGAGATGTCTTTGGACAAGCGACTCGACGAACCGGCCGTCGAGCATCTCGCGATACCGCGCGTTCTGGGCGAGCAGCAGATCGCTGACCATCTCTCGAAGTTCGCCGCGGAACCAGCTGCCAACCGGAACGCCGAATCCCATTTTTCCTCTTCGACCGATGGCCGGCGGCAACAGATCCGCGAAGGCGCGACGCAAAATGAACTTGGTCTCGCGTCCGCGCAGTTTGACATCGTCGGGCAGAGCGGCGACGTACTCCACCAGCTCGCGATCGAGAAACGGCGATCGTGCTTCGAGAGCATTCGCCATGGTGCAGCGGTCGGTTTTCACCAGCAGGTCGTCAGTCAAGTACGACGCGAAGTTGGCATGCAGGACCCGACCGAGTGCGCTACGGCCCTCCATCTGTGCGCGCTCGATGGCGAGGTGCTGCAGCGGATCGATCGGCGCAATCGACGAGGCGAACTCCGGTTTCAGCAGCGCCTGAAGATCGTCAAAGAAGACGCTATTCCAGCTGGTCAGGCGCTCTTCGAGCGGCCGGCCGAGCGGCCGCAGAAATCGTCGGGCGCGAGCGCGCCAGTGGCGATCGCTCGCTGGCTCGGGCAGGGTCGCGAGCACCGCCTGGGCGGCTGCGCCGACTAACCGAGGCATGCGTTCAGACATCACTGCGGCGTAAAACCGCATGTAGCCGGCGAAGATCTCGTCACCGCCATCACCGGTCAGTACCACCGTCACGTGTTCGCGTGTCAGCTTCGAAACGATGAACGTCGGGATCGCCGACGAGTCGCCGAATGGTCCGTCGTGATGCCAGATCAGCGTGTCAACGAGCTCGAACGCGGCCGGCCGGACGCGAAACTCGGTGTGGTCCGTGCCGAACCGAGCCGCTACCAGCCGGGCGAACTCCGTTTCGTCGTAGGCCGCGTCACCTTCGAACCCGATGCTGAAGGTCTTCACCGGTTCGCTCATGAAACGACGCATCAAGCCAACAACAATCGTGGAATCGATGCCGCCGCTCAGGAATGCACCGAGCGGCACGTCGCTGACCAACCGCCGCTCGACCGCCTTTTCCACACGTTGACGAACGCCGGCAGTCGCTTCGTCGATGCTGATCGGACGGACGGCGCCGGCGCGAGGCAGTTCGAGCTGCCAATAGCGCCGCATCTCGGAGCGGCCGTCATGGCTGAAGGCCACAATCCCGCCGGCGGCAACTTGCACGACATTCTTGTAAAAGGTGCGGGGCGCCGGAACGTAACCGTGCACGAGATAGTCCGGGATCGCGCGCGGATCGGTCTCCACACGAATGTCAGGGTGCGCGAACAGCGCTTTGATCTCAGAGGCAAAGGCGATCAGCCGATCGTCGCGATAATAGAAAAGCGGTTTTTTTCCGGCGCGGTCGCGTGCCAGCGTCAACCGTCGATTGCGCGCGTCCCAGATGGCGATCGCGAACATGCCTTCGAGTTGCGCGATCGCCTCGGCACCGTGCTCCTCGTAGAGGTGGACGATGGTTTCGGTGTCGGACCGAGAACGGAATCGATGGCCGCGTGATTCGAGACGCTGGCGAAGTGCCTGAAAGTTGTAAATCTCACCGTTGAAGACGATGTGGACTGAATCGTCTTCGTTGGACATCGGTTGGTTGCCATTGACCGAGAGATCGATGATGCGAAGCCGCCGAAAACCGAAGCCAGCGGTGCGATCGGCTGCGACGAAATGTCCCGCCGCATCCGGACCTCGATGGATCAACCGGTCGCTCATCGACGTCAGTACCGGACCGTGAACCGGCCGGCCGTCGAATCGCAACTCACCGCAGATGCCGCACATTTGATTACGGCAAACCGATTCGATTACTCACCGGCACTCGACAGTCTGCATTTTGCATTCTGCATTCTGCATTCTGCATTCTGCATTCTGCAGCAGCCTGCTAAATCCAGCCGCGGAGCCAATAGGCGACGATTGCGCCGTACTCGTGCACGATCGCTCGCACCTGATCGAATGAAGCGCCGCGGGCGTGATCGTAAAACTGGCTGCGGGGTGGCGCCGCCGGAACGATTGCGACGTCGGGCGCCGACTTGTGCCAGACCATCAAAGCACGTCGCATGTGATAGGGCGAGCTGACCAGCAGCGCCGACCGCCAACCGCGACTCTTCAGAATGCCGTTGACGTATTCGACATTCTGGTGCGTGTCGGTCGATCGCTCCTCGACGATAATCGCCTCGTCCGGTACGCCCTGCTGCATCGCCAGCGAGCGCATCACCTGCGCTTCCGGAAAGCTGTAGACGTAACCGGACGACAACACCATCCGGTTCGCCAGGCCGCGCTTGAACACGTCCACGGCGTACTGCACGCGCTCTTCGGTACCGCCTCCCGCCTTGCCCGATTCACCGACGCCGCCGGCGAATACGACGATCGCCTCGGCGGAGCTGAGTGGTGCATTGACCTGCAACGGCCGTGCGACCAGCCATACGAAGTTTGTGTAAAAGATCAGCAGATACAACGCAACCAGGCTGGCAAACACAGCAAACAGGGGCGTTCGATTTTCACGGTAAACGCGTCGCAGCGTTTCGTCCCAGCGGGATGCCCCAGCGGCCCGGCGCTCGAGCGCCTCGTCGATCAGGGCGTTCATCGCAGCGATGCGGCTGTGCCAGCTGTTCTCGTGGGCAGCGGCAACGCGGCGCTCCACGACTCCGTCCGGCGATCCGTTCAGCGATCGCCGAATCGCAGCAGCGAAACCGTGGGCATCTGACGCGACGTCGACCAGTTGACCGTGCCGCTCGTTGTACCGCCGAATTTCCGGGAGGTCCGTCGCTACCACTGGAATGCCCATCACCAGGTACTCGTTCAGCTTGGTCGGATAGACATTCATCGTGTACTCGGCCACTCGGTACGGAACCAGTCCGACATCGAAGGCCTTGACATAGGCCGGCACCGTGTCGTGACCGCGTTGGCCAAGCAGCTTGATGTTGGCGCAGCGCTCGAGCGTCGTCACGTCTACCTGCGCGGGACCGACGAAGGCAAAGGTCACATCGGGCATTTGCGCTGCCACGGCCGCAACCAGCGGCTGATCGACCCACTGGTGTAATCCGCCGAGATAACCGATCAGCGGCCGCGCCAGCGCCTGCAGGTCGGCCGGGGGCGGATCGAGCGACTGGCGCACGCGATCGAAGCGCTCGAAGTTGACGCCGAACGGGAAGAAATGCACGCGGCTGCTGACTCGTGACGCCCGTTCGCGGAGTTTTTCCGAGGTGACAAACACGAGATCGGCCTGCGCGAACAACCGCTCTTCGCTGGCGGCAATCCGTTTCGCACCCGGTGAGCTGGCCGCGAGATCGTCAATGCAGTAATAGATCGTCACCTCGGGATCGAGGTCGGCGATCAGATCGAGCGCGACCGGCGTTGGCAGAAAAGTCCAGACGATCGGGCGGTAGAATCCGGTCGCGCGCATCCATCGGCGCAAGGCGCGGCCAAGTAACAATCGATTCACCGCGCGAGCGATGCGCGAATATGGCAACGGCAGCAGCAGCGGCGAATAGACGAACAGCCCCGGCCGCTCTTCGCGAAAGCCCTTGGTCCCCCGCCACCAGTTGCGAATCCGTTGACCAAGCCGGGGCAAGTCGCGAGCCCGCGGCGCCCGCACGCCGGTGTTCTCGACAAACAGCACCCGGTGACCTTGCGCGGCCAGCGTCGACATGATTTCCTGATGCCCCTGCCAGATGAAATCCCAGTCGATCGACGAGATGCAGACGATGTCGCGGTGAGTGGGCGTCATCGGACCGGTTCGAGCCTGACAATCTGCAGCGCCGAGATCAGGAAATCAGTCTGCGGTGCTTCGGAGTAGATTCGAATCCGCACTGACGCATCGGTGGCGCGAAAGGCACGCTCGCGCGGGAACCACGCCGGCGCCGACAATGCGGCCGGAATTCCTGACGCCGATGCACCGGATAACGATTCGACCTGCGGCTGTTCCCAGCCGCCCAGATACAGCAGATCGCCGTCGCGTGTGCCTCTTGTGGTTGGCCGCACCAGGTAGGTCGCTCCCGAGTCTGCCTTGAACACCGTCTCGATGCCCGGCCATCCGGTCCCGAGAATGCGAAGCCCGCCGTCCGTCAGTTCTACTTGCGGGCGCTGTGTTCCGGTGCGGCGTGGATCCTGATGACGCGGCCACGTGGCCAATGTAGCGGCGTCATCGTCGACGACGACGGTCGTTGCGCGGTACTCGGTCACCCCACCGATCATCTTTGGTGCAGTCGAAACCAACCGAGACGATGAAACCGCACCGTTGAGGGCGCAGACGTATGACGCGAGCGTGCCGTGAGCGGTACCGTATGCGACGCCGTACAACGAGCAGCGGCGTTCAATGAAGGCAATCCAGTCGCGTTGCCATTGCGGCGGCGACGAACTGACGCCGACCAATTCCGGCAACCACTGGTATTCGTCGATGACCAGGACGACGGGACGATCCGGTGGCACGTCCGCAAGGCTAATCGATTCACCTGATTCGATCGGCTGGCCCGCTGCAAACGACATGAACGTCGTACTCGAATCCGCGTGAAACGGCGTCCAGAATTGCGGTGAAGCGAACAACGATTTCGGCCCGGTCGGGACGAGCGCCAGCAGTGTCGCTTCAGTCGACTCATACGCGACCAGTTCGCTCTTGCGTTCACGCGCGTACCACTTCTCGTAGTACGCGCCGCCGACCGTGCTGTACGCAATCAACAACACGAGCGCGACAGGCGATCGGATCGAAACCGGGACGAGTCGCACGGCTTCACTGACCGCAACGCCGGCAGCGAGCGCGAATCCGAACAGGATATGCGGCAGATACACCGGCACTTTGTTATTGATGAAGCCTGCAAAGATCAGCGCCCCACCGGCGGCCAGGATCAGAATTCTCAGCGCACCTTGCGGATCATCTGCCGATTCGCCCAATCGTGGACGGACCAGGCGCCAGGCGAGAGCGACAAATCCCGCGACGATCAGCGCCTGGAACACCCAGAGAAGCGGATTCGGAACGTTGGCGGTGATCAGACCGAAGTACCAGCCGCGATATCGTTCCATTTCGCGCTGCACCTGTTGCACGACGAACGACAGGCGCCATCCAGGCACGCGATCCGCGGCGAAGTTGCCAATCTGCACCTGCACATCTGACCAGCGCGCGATCACGACGGCGAGATACGGGCCGCAAGTCAACGCCCATCCGCCAATCACGGCGTATCCGAACCGCATGCTCAGCGAGCGCCTGCCGTAGTCAATCAGGAACCAGGCAAGCAGGATGATGCCCGCCCAGAACGCGTTGCCGTGGCAGAGCATCGCAGCGCCAAGCGACGCGCCGCATACCGCAAACCAGCGCGATCGCGACAAACGGCGACCGCGCAGGTAGGCGGCGAATGCGCAGACGACGAAGAAGATCGACGGAGCATCCGTGCGAGCGCTGCGCATGCCGCCCAATACATTGCTGTCCAGCGCCAGGAGCAGTGCCGCGCAGAGTCCTGCCGCAGGATCAATCGTGCGCCGGCCGATCACCGCGGTCATCAACACGACACCCAGCCCCATCGAGACCGCGAGCAACCGCGCTTGAAACAGCCCAACGCCAGTCAGCGTCATCCAGATTGCCAACACATAGCCATAGCCAACCTGCAGCAGGTAGGCGTGCTGCAGTCCAAGCATCGGTTGACTCGGGATGCCGGTCTGCATCACCTGATAACCGCGCTCCATCAGCCAAGGCTCGTCCACGTTCACCCGCGGCAGCATCGTCAGAAACGGCAGCGTGTTATGGAGATAGACCAACCCGACGATCGCCAGTCCGGCGTACCAGGATCGCGAGCTCATACCACCGCCGATGACTTAATCCACACCGTGACGTTGTGCCGCAGTTGCGACGGGCTCGTGCTGGGATTCGGGTGCGTTGCGATTTGACGCAGGCCTGCTGCCGTAAGGGCGCCAACCAGCGGCGCGTCGATCATGCGCTCCGGCGGCATGTACATGTATTGCACGCGCTCGCGCAATCGATCGTCGTCCATTTGCTGGGAATGCAGTAGTCGTCCGGCCGTAAGGATCATTGCGTCGATCATCGGCGACTTGATCATGCGCAGGCCGCGGCGAACCGCGGCAAATACCCGGTTGTAGGCGCAGTCGTACGGCATGTCGCAAACCAGCAGACCATCTGGCTTGAGATCCGCTGCCAGCTTCGCGATCAGCGTGCTGGTGGGCGCGGAAATCAGGTGTAAGACGCCGTCGGAGACGATCACGTCGAATAGTGGATCGCGAAATGCGAGATAGTCGGCCACGACGAATCGCAGTCGGCCGCGGAATTCTGCGTCGTCGCGGTGCTGCGCGGCAGCAATGTTCGGCGGCGACACATCGATGCCGACCAACTCCGCTGCCGGCAACGCGTTCGCCAGCCGGAAAACCAGCGATCCGGTGCCACATCCAAGATCGAGCAGTCGAATTGGTCGATCCCGTGGAGCATGCTCGAGCACGATGTCGCGCATCCGATCCGACCGCTCCGGTGGCGCGGTGCAGGTCTGGGCGGCGAATCCGCTTGCGGCGTCGCGCGTCACACCGATTCAAACAGCACTCGAGCGGGCGTGCTGAACGCAAACCGGTCTGGCCGTTCGCTGATGTACTCGAGGAACCTGCGATACGCACCGAGCAGCGGCGGATTGCCGCTGAACCGGCGCTCGCAATGGGTCAGCAAAACGACGACCCCCCCTGCCCTGGCGATCATTTCGGCGCACTCGGTCCACAGTCGAACGATGTCGTCGGGCCTGTACCCGAGGAAGCGCAGCATCCCGTCGCGTGGCAGCGAAATCGGCAGTTCGGTGATGGCTTCGATCGAAAAGGGCCGAGCCGACGCACAGCCGTTGTTCGGAGTTGGAAACAGGCCGCCAGCAGTCGGGATGCTGCTGTCGTAACGAAAGCGCGGCGCGAGATCACGCAGTAGCGCCCGGGTGCGCAGCAATGATGGCGCCCGATAGCCGGTCGCAGCATGGCGATCGCCAAACAGTCGCGCCCTATCGAGCCGATTGGCCCGATCGCCTGCATCGGCGAACGGCGTGCGATTGCTGTGATCGTAGCCGTGCACGCCGATCTCGTGCCCCCGCGAGGTAATTTCGTTGACGAGTGCGGCGTCGACTGGCCACGCGCACGGCACCACGTAGTTGGTCGATCGTGCGCCAGCCGCTTCTTCCAGTGGGAGGAATGCCGAGACCAGATTCGACAGGCCCTCGGGCGAGTCGATGTCGTGCGTGATGACGACCGGCGCAGGACGTGACCGCGCCGCAAGCGTGCGCGGCGGCGCATCGTCGATCAGATCGGCCAGAAAGTCGGCGCTCAGATCGATCGGCCAGCGCGGAAAGGCTCCCCACCGATCCGCCCGGCCGCGATTCCATCGGCCGATCAGCGAGCCGATGATCGCGCGAACCCGACCGGGCACTGCCTGGTAGCTGACCGGCAAGCGTGCGCTGGCCGGTGGAACGTCGGTGAACGCCCGATACTCCCGGATCTGGATCACGTCGGCCTCACCCACCGGCGAACGACCATTTGGAATCCGCAACTGGCCGTCGGTCGAGACCGCGCCGCGCCACTCAGGGCTTGTCACCAGCGTCGACGGGATATGAACATCGAGCCCCTCCGCCCACCCGGCGTGCGGTCGGTCGCCAACCGATGTGATCCGAAGGCGTACGAGCCCGGCGTCACCGCTCACCACAACTCGAAGTCGTTGCCGAGCATCGCCGCCAGCCGTCGGTTCGGCTCCGCGTACCGCGCCAGCAACTGCTCGCGGCTGGCGCTATCGAACACCGGGCCGTCCTTGGCCGACGGATTGATCACACCGAGACCGTCAGCATCGGCAGGGCGCTCGACCACACCGAGAAAGCGGTGAACTTTCCCCGCCAGCAGCGTCGGGCGCAGCATGATGTCTTCGAACTTGACGACCAGAATTTGCCGTAGCGGAAACCGATCGAAGAACGGCTGGAGCAACTCCGCGTAGAGTCCACGAGAAAAATAGGAAAACGGCCGCGCGAATTTCCACCGTTCCGGCAGCGTCCGCTCGCGCTCGGCTTCGAGCGCCAGGGCGGTTTCGAGCGTTTCCGTCTCGATGCCGTTCATCCTCGACCAGAGGTAATTCGAATAGGCGCGGTCGGCCGGCTCGCGCAGGATGAAGATCAATTGCACCTTCGGCAAGTCGCGGGCGATTCGCTCCGCCGCGGTCGCGCTTTCGAGGTAGTCGGTGCTTTTTTCACCGGCCCGCTGGTGCGACGGCGCTGCGGCGAACCAGGTATCGGAGTAAAACCGCAGGCCTTTGGCGTAAATGTGATCGACCAGAAAGAATTTCGGCTCGGGCTTGAGCGGTTTTGCCATGTAGACCTGCGGATGGCGATCGAGCAGCTCGTAAAGCCAGGTGGTGCCGGAGCGCGGCGCGCCGCCGATGATGAAATCAGGAAGCCGCACGCGTCGATCTGCTCAACGCCCGAGGGACGGCGGCGCCGTAAAGCCAAGAGTACGTTCGACGATGTAGAGCGGGCGGGCGCGAGCCTCTTCGAGAATCCGCTGCAGATATTCGCCGAGGACGCCAATCATCAGCAGCTGCACGCCGCCAAGAACCAGCACCGCGAGCATTACCGACGTCCATCCCTGCACGCGTGTGCCGAAGAAGATCTGATTAACGAACACGTAGACACCAAACACGAAGCTCAGGGCCGAAACGAGTACGCCGAGAAATGAAATCGCGCGGATCGGCAGCGACGAAAACGACACGAACGTGTCGAGCGCGGCCCTCAGCATCTTCCGAAGGGTCCACGACGAAGCCCCGACCAGGCGGCGCGGACGATGGTAGGGAACCGCCGTCTCACGAAATCCACTCCAGGCGATCAGCCCGAATGTCAGCCGATTGCGTTCGTTGCACTGCCGGAATGCATCGATCACCGGACGAGTAATCAGGCAAAAACTGCCGGTACCGCCGGGCGGATAGCTGGGTATCGCAAACCGGCGCACCATCCGGTAGAACCAATTCATGGCCCACGCTCGGGTCGCGCCATCGTCGCGTCCGGTGCGTGCGCCCCAGACGACGTCGAAGCCGTCGCGCCAGCGAGCCACGAAGTCGCGGATCAGCGCCGGTGGATCCTGGAGGTCGGCGGCCATCACGATGGCCGCGTCGCCGCGGCAGTAGTCGATGCCCGCGGCAATCGCGACATGACTGCCGAAATTGCGCGGAAAACGCAGCGCGTGGACGCGATCGTCGCGTTCACGCAATGCCGTCAGCACTTCGAACGAACCATCGCGACTGCCATCGTCGACAAACACGAACTCCCACGCATAATCGCCGAGCGACTGCATCACTTCGGTGACCGCGTCGTAAAAAGCGCGCAGGTTGCCGTGCTCGTTGAAGACCGGCACCACGATGGCCAGCAGCGGCTTGTTCACGATCAATTCATCACGAGCGCAGCGACCGTTTCGATGACGCGATCCTGATCGCTGATCGACAATGAGGCGTACATCGGCAGAAAAATCGAGCGTGCGGCGACGCGCTCGGTAACCGGAAGCGACTGCGCGCCAAATCGATTGCGATAGAGCGGTTCGAGATGAATCGGCGGAATGCCGCGCCGGCAGGAAATGCCGCGCTCGATCAGCAACCGCAGCACTTCGTCGCGGTCGCGACCGCACGCAGCGGTCAGCCGGATGCCGTACGACTGAAACGCGTGGCCGGCATAAGGTGGGCGGGCCGGCACTTGCAGTTCTGGCAGCCGCGCGAACGCGGCGTCGTAACGATCGGCGATCGCGCGTCGGCGAGCGAGAAATCCATCGATCTTTGGCAGCTGCGCCAGGCCAACCGCCGCGAGAATGTCGGACAGGCGGTAGTTGTAGCCCAGTTCCGCGTACTCCTCGAACACCAAGCCCTTCGAGCCGTGGCGCTCGTGCGCCGACACGCTGGCGCCATGCGAGCGCAACCGGCGGGCGCGTTCGGCGAGGTCGAGATCATCGGTGGTGATCATGCCGCCTTCGCCGGTTGAGAGTGTTTTGCGAGGATGAAAGCTGAAGCAGGTGATGTGTCCGTGCGAACCGATCGGTTTGCCGCGATAGGTCGAGCCGATCGCGCAGGCAGCATCTTCGACGAGAGAAACCGACGCCGGCAATGCTGCAAACGCGTCGAGGTCGGCGGCAAGCCCCACCTGGTGAACCGGCATCACCACCCTGGTGCGTGGTGTAACCCGGGCAAGCGCGTCGCGCGGATCGAGATTCCAGGTTGCTTCATCGATGTCGCCGAATATCGGTGTCGCACCGGCGTAGAGCGCGGCGTTCGCCGTCGCGATGAAACTGTACGACGGGCAGATCACTTCATCGCCAGGTTCGACGCCGGCCAGCAGCAGCGCGAGATGCAGCGCCGTCGTGCACGACGAAACCGCGATACCGTAGCCGGCGCCGACCCGTTCGGCGAAAAGCTGTTCAAATCGCGCAACCGCGGGCCCCTGGCTGGCCCACCCGGTCCGGAGGACGGCAGCCACTGCCGCGGCTTCGGCGTCGCCGAACTCGGGACGCGCGAATGGGATGTCCGGGACCGTCGTCTTCATGAGCGGGCGGCTGAGCGCTGCGACTGCCACCAGGCGACCAGCGAACGAAGTCCGTCATCGAGCGACACTTCGGCGCGAAAGCCGAGCCGATCGCGCGCGGCGGTAACTGATGCCAACCGCCGCGCCACCGGATTGACCTTACGTGGCGGAGCGTAGCGCGGCCTGAGCGTTGAACCCATCACCGCCAGCAACCGGTCGGCCAGTTGGTTGAGCGAGGTCTCGATGCCGCTGCCGATATTGAACACAGCATCGGTCGCGTCCGACTGCGCGGCCAGAAGGTTGGCGCGGGCGATATCGTGAACGTGGGCAAAATCCATCGTGTCGGTGCCTTCGCCGAAAATCGTCGGCGGCTGCCCGGAGGCGATCGCATCCATCCAGCGGATCAGCACCTCGGTGTAGGCGCCGAACACGTCCATCCGCGGCCCGTAGACGTTGAAGTAGCGCAGCGCCACGTAGTTCAAGCCGTACATATCGTTGAAGCTACGCAGCAAGCCCTCGTTGAACAACTTCGCCGCGCCGTAGATGGTCCGGTTCGCGTAGGCGTGGTGATGTTCCTCGGTCGGAAAGACTTCGGCAAAGCCGTAGACCGACGCCGACGAAGCGGCGACGACCTTGCGAACCTTCGCGCCAACGGCGGCTTCGAGCACGTTGAACGTGCCGTCGACCAGAACATCTTTGGCGAGCCGTGGATCCTCCGCGCAGTGCGTGATACGGATCGCCGCCTGATGAAACACGACGTCGACCCCTTCGATCGCCCGCGCCACATCCTCGACGCGGCGCACGTCCCCTTCGATGATACGGACACGTCCGCTCGCCGCGGCGATTGCCAGGTTCTCGCGTCGTCCGCGAGTGAAGTCGTCGAGTACGACGACATCCGACACGCCGGCGTCGATCAATGCGTCGGCGATGTGCGAGCCAATCAGTCCCGCGCCGCCAGTGATCAGCACACGACCGAAGCTCATGACTGCTCCTCGACCTGCCGCAACACGCTGGCCGGGTTTCCTGCGACAATCGCACCGGCCGGCACGTTGCGTGTCACGACACTGCCGGCGCCGACGATCGCGCGCTCCCCGATCTCAACACCGCACAGGATGGTCGATCCCGAACCGATCGACGCCCCGCGCCTGACGACGGTCGGTACGACCGTCCAGTCGCGATCGCTCTGAAGCTCACCGCTGCTGGTCGTGGCGCGCGGATATTTGTCGTTGATGAACGTGACGCCGTGGCCGACGAACACCTGATCTTCAATTTGCACGCCTTCACAGATAAAGGTATGACTCGAGATTTTGACGCGCCGGCCAATTCGCACGCCACGCTGAATTTCGACGAACGTGCCAATCTTCGACTCGTCGCCAATCTCGCAGCCGTAGAGATTGACGAAGTCGTAGATCTTGACGTCTTTACCGAGCTTCACATCGGGCGCGATCGATTGAAACGTCACAACACGACCCGCTTGCCTTGCGCTTTCAGCGACTGGTTCGCGGCCTCGAGCAGCGACACGACGCGAACGCCGGCGGCTGCGTCGGTCAGCGGCGCGCGCTTTTCGACGATCGAATCGGCAAACTCGCGTGCGACCAGCGCCAGCGCCTCGCGCCGATCGAAGGTTGGCGCGTGCATATCGCCGGTGCGATAGGAAATCAGAATCTGCCGTCGCGTTTCGCCGTCCTTCACGTCGACGTCCACGCCCTTGTCGTAGACACGCACCTTTTCGCTCGGGTCGGTGTCGTCGTAAACCAGCATCCGCTGGCTGCCACCGAGCAGCATTTGACGAATTTTCACCGGCGCCAGCCAATTGACGTGGAAGTGCGCGAGAAAACCGCTGTCGAAATGCACGGTGACATATGCGACATTCTCGTGGCCCAGACCGCCGCCGGTCGTCCCATCGGCCGACACCGCCACCGGCCGGGCGTCGATCAAGTAGTCCATGATCGAAAGATCGTGGACAGCGAGATCCCAGATGACATTCGAATCGTGCTGCAGCAAGCCGAGGTTGACGCGGACCGAGTCGAGATAAAGCAATTCGCCGAGCTCGCCGCGGTCGATCAACTGGCGAATCCGGCGGACCGCGCCATTGTAGACGAAGGTGTGATCGACCATCAGGCGCACGCCGCGCTGTTCGGCGAGCGACGCCAGTGTTTCAGCGTCCGCTTTCGACGCGGCGAAGGGCTTCTCGACCAGTACGTGCTTGCCGCGCTCGATCGCCGCCTTCGCCAAAGGGAAATGTGTATCGAGCGGCGTCGCGATGACCACCGCATCCACATCCGCTCGATCGATTATCGCGAGCGCGTCTTCAGCAGTCGCGATCCCGGGATGCCGTCGCTCGGCGGCATTCCGCCGATCGGCGCGGCCATCGGCGACCGCCGCCAGGCGAACGCCCTCGGTTTCCGCAAAATTTCGCGCGAGGTTGGGGCCCCAATAGCCGTAGCCGATCAGGCCGACGTTGATCACGCGCGCAGAAACTCCGCGGCGGCGTCTGCGATGTACTGCACCTGCGAGCGATCGAGAAACGGATGCATCGGCAGCGATACCACTTCGCTCGACAGCCGCTCGGCAATCGGAAACGAACCGGGTCCCAGTCCGAGATGACGGAACGCCGGTTGAAGATGCAGGGGAATCGGGTAGTGCACCGCCGTCGAGACGCCGCGCTCGGCGAGATGCGCGCGGAACGCGTCGCGCCGCGTTACGCGAGCGACAAACAGGTGATAGACCGGCTCGCAGCCGACCTCTTCACTCGGGCTGACGATACCCGGCGGTAACAACTCGCGGTACCAGGCCGCAACCTGACGCCGACGCTGGTTCCAGGTTTCGAGATAATCGGCTTGCACCCGCAGCACTGCGGCCTGCAGATTGTCGAGGCGCGCGGTTTGCCCGACAATCGCGTGTTCGTACTGGCTGATGCGACCGTGGTCGCGCAGCAGGCGGACGCCGTCGGCGATGCGATCATCGTTCGACGTAATCAAGCCGGCGTCTCCGAACGCACCGAGATTCTTGGTCGGATAAAAACTGAAGCAGGCAGCCACCCCAAACGAGCCAATTCGCCGTCCGCGATAGATCGCGCCGTGCGCCTGCGCTGCATCTTCGACGATCGGAATGCCTGAAGCGGCGGCGATGATCTCGTCGAGTGCGGCCGGGCGGCCGTAGAGATGCACCGGGACGATTGCTTTGGTCCGCGGCGTAATCGCCTCGGCGAGGCGAGCCGGATCGATGTTTCCCGAGTCCGGGTCGGAATCCACCAGGACCGGCCTGGCGCCAGCCGCAACAACCGCGGCGCCGGTGGCGACGAAGGTGTTCGCCGGAATAATCACTTCGTCCCCGGCGGCCACCTTCAACGCCCGAAGCACCAGTTCGAGCGCCGTGGTGCCGGACGACACCCCGAGTGCGTGTTGGACGCCGCAGAAATCGCGG
>Ga0207659_10000293_pt1 | contig 30396 bp, 31 predicted proteins | sample KBSM43metaG_FD_184330 | JGI IMG/M metagenome (GOLD analysis project Ga0207659, IMG submission 184330) | Miscanthus rhizosphere microbial communities from Kellogg Biological Station, Michigan, USA - KBS M4-3 metaG (SPAdes) (version 2) | ecosystem: Host-associated > Plants > Roots > Rhizosphere >...
TGGCGCTGTCAGCGTGCCTCCTGGCCGCCTTGGTGTATCAGGCACGGGCCGTCGCACAAGGGGGAGCGCCGCAGCCTGTACCGGCCGCCCTCGAAGCGATGGCGGAGTCCGAGCGGGCGTTCGCGAAGCTGGCGACCGAGGTGGGCTGGAAGCAGGCCTTCCTCGAGTACTTTTCCGACAGCGCGATCGGCTACGACGGCGAGCAGGTCGGCCTGGCCAAGGAACAGATTCGCGGCAATCCCGACCCGCCGAAGGACCACCAGCTCCTGTGGGAGCCCCGTTACGGCGACATCGCCCGCAGCGGTGAGCTCGGCTTCCTGACGGGGCCGTCGCGCACCATCCTGCCCTCGCGCAACAACGGCCAGCCCCGCCACGGGGTCTATGCGTCGGTGTGGAAACGCGAGCGCGACGGCACGTTCAGAGTGGTGATGGACGTCGGCACCACGACGCCGCGCGCTGCGTCGTTCGCCGAGGGCTTGACCCGCGCCCCGAGCGCCAACCGGTTCGCCGGCGATCTCGACGATCGCACGCCCCCCCTTGGCACTGCCGACAGCGTCCTGAACAGCGACCTGAAGACCAGTGCGGCACGGGCGTACCGCAGCCGCCTCGCGCCTGGCGTCCGGTTCCACCGCCAGCAGACCATGCCGGTCGTGGGCGAGCCGGCCGTACTGCGCTATCTGGCCACCCAGCCGCGCTACGAGCAGGTCGATTCGCGCTACGCCGAGAGCGCGCAGTCGGGCGACCTCGGCTACACCTGGGGCACGTGGAGCCGTCCCCTGCCGGCGGCCCGGGGCGCCCGAGGCGCAGCCCCCGCCACGACGGGCCAACCGGCCCCTTCCTCAGGGCGCGGGCAAGCGCGATTCGAGACCGGCATCTACCTGCGGGTCTGGGTGCGCGAGCGCACCGGCCAGTGGAGGGTAGTGCTCGACGTGCTAAACTAGCCCCTTTGTGAGGGTTGGCGTTCGGCCACCCTGTCTCCAGCCGGGGCTCTGGCCCCGCTGGGCGGACGTCAACCGAGAGGATTCGAGCACCGTGGCCAAGCGCACCAAGTCAGCCCTCAAGGCAAACCGGCAGAACATCAAGCGAAACGAGCACAACCGGCAGATGCGTTCCACGCTGCGGAGCGCGCTCAAGGCCATTCGCGCAAAGCTCGACGAGAAGGACCTCGACGGAGCCAAGGCAGCCCTCAGCAAGACCGTGTCGATCGTGGACCGGATGGCGAAGACCGGCATCATCCACCGCAACACGGCCGGCCGCTACAAGTCGCGCCTGGCGTCGCATCTCGAGCGCGCCGCGAAGTAGGGTCCACGTTCAGGCGGACTACCCGGGCCGCCTAAAGGCGGCCCCTACAGCCGGCCCCTGCGTCTTACCGCCGCCCGGCCACCCTCCAGCGCTGCGCGCCGCCCATCGGCGGGCCAGCCCGGCCCGACCGGCCGTCGCCGCACAATTCGACCACCAGCCGCTCCAGCAGCAGCTTCTGATCGCCCCCGCTCGACTTGAGCGCGAGGTCGGTGCGGAAGACCGCCGTGACCGCGTCGCGCAGTCGCGGGCCTGGCGTCTGCTCAGCCACGAACCGCAACTGTCCCAGCACCATGAACGGCGTGGCGCCGCCGTCGAGGGCCGCCGCCAGCTGCTTGAGCGCGGCGCCGGCGTTCGCTTCCCGGATCGCATTGGCAATCCCGAAATGCCGCTCCGCGTCGGGACCCGCCGGCACCGATTGCCGGACGTCCTCGGCCGAGATCGCCGGCTGCCCCAGCGCGTACATCGCCACGCGCTCGAGCCCGCTTCGCAAGCGCACGAGGCTGGTACCGCCGCGCTCGACGAGCGCGCTCACTGCCGAGGCGTCGAGCGGCACTTTGTCGCGCGACGCGCGGGCCTTGATCCAGCGCTCGGCGTCGGCTGCGTCGAGGATGGTGCCGCAGTCCACCACCTGCGCTGCCCGCGCCAGCGTCTTCGAGATGCGGCGCCGCATGTCGAGCGACCCGCACACAAATACCACCGTGGCGTGGGGCGACGGGCTCTCGATGAACGCTTCCAGCCGCGCCAGTTCCTCGTCGGCCGCTTTCGACTCGCGCTTGGGGATGAGCAGGCGCTCGGCCTCGAGCACGAGCACGACGCGCCGAGGCGCCATCATCGGAAAGGTGTTGGCCTCGTCGAGCAGCCGGTCGACGGTGGTCTCGCCTCCGTAGAGACGATCCACGTTGAAGGCCTGCAGGCCCGGGTCCACGAGGTCCGCGAACTCGCTCGCCACCGCCGCCTTCTCCGCGTCGTCCTGGCCCACCAGCAGGTAAAGGGGCCCTGGCGCACCGCCGTTGAGCTGGGTGCGGAGCGCGGCGGCCGTGAGCGCGGGCACCGCCTAGAAGGCCTCGAGAATCGCGGTGACGACCGTGCGTGCCACGTCGGTGCCGATGCGGTCCATCGACGAGCGCTCCTGGTCGAGAAACGATTCGCCGCGGATGTTCTCGGCGGTGCGGGTCTGCAGTTCGTACTCCCCACGGAAGACCAGGCTGTCGTTCGACCACAGGACTTCCCGCGTCGCGGTCTCGGTGAACTCGATCCTCATCGCAACGGTGAACAGATAGCGCGATGCCAACTGCTGTTCGTTGATGCCGACCGGTGTGACCGCAATTCCCAGCACCATCCCGGTGAGGACGGCGTCGGCGCCGGCAGCCTCGGGGCTCACCGCGTACTTGCCGCGGCCGATGAACTCAGCGCGGATTTTGTCGGTGAACACGTCCTCCACCTGGAAGAACGTGGTCCGGTTGTCCAGCTTGGGAATCCCGACCGTGCGGATGGTGGCGGGGAGAAAGGACCCGCGGCCCGCCAGCGCGTAGCCGCAGCCGCTCGCGGCGAGCGCCCAGACGCAGACGACCAGCGTGGCGACCTTGCGCATCGCTATCTGACCACCCTATTTCACCACGCTATTTCACCACGACGGACACGAGCCGTCCTTTGGCCACGACCACCTTGACCACGGTCTTTCCTGCAGTGTACGCCGCCACGCCTGAATCGGCGAGGGCCGCCTTCTCGAGTTCGGTTTCGCTGGCATCGGCCGCGACGGTGAGGCGTGCCCGGACCTTGCCGTTCACCTGGACCGGCACCACCACCTCGTCGGCCTTGGCGACGGCGGCGTCGAAATCCGGCCAGCGGGCGGCGGCCAGGCCGCCGGCGTGGCCAAGCCGTTCCCAGAGCTCTTCGGCCGTGTGCGGCGCAAACGGCGCCAGCATGCGGACAAGCGCGTCGACCGCCTCGCGCATCACGTGCAGGACTTCGACCCGCTCGGCCGGCGGCGCCGTGCCGTCGGCGCGGCGGCCCGGCTGGCCGCTGGCCGTGTGCTCGCTGAAAGTGTAGAGCTCGTTGACCAGCTCCATCATCGCCGACACGGCCGTATTCAGCTGCTGCCGCTGCTCGATGTCGCCGGTCACCCGGCGGATGGTGTCGTGCGTTTTGCGCCGGACGGCCTTTTCGGCGGCGTTGAACGGTCCCCCGTCGACGCTCGCGCCGCCGGCCGCGCGCACCGCCTCGGCCCAATGGTCGACCAGCCGCCACACGCGGTGCAGGAAGCGGTAGCTCCCCTCGAGGCCGCTGTCGGTCCACTCCACTTCCTTCTCGGGCGGCGCGACGAACATCACGTAGAGCCGCAGCGCGTCGGCGCCGTACTTCTCCAGCATCGTGTCGGGATCGACCACGTTGCCTTTCGACTTCGACATCACGTTGCCGTCCTTCAACACCATGCCCTGAGTGAGGAGCTGCGTGAACGGCTCGTCGTGCGACACCATGCCGAGGTCACGGAACACGCGGGCGAAGAATCGCGAGTAGATGAGGTGGAGAATGGCGTGCTCGACGCCGCCGCTGTAGAAGTCGACGGGCAGCCAGTACTTCACTGCTGCGGGATCGAAAGCCCGCTGCTGGTTGCGCGGGTCGGCGAAGCGGTAGAAGTACCACGAGGAGTCCACGAAGGTGTCCATCGTGTCGGTCTCGCGCCGCGCGGGACCGCCACACGCCGGGCAGGTGGTGTTCACGAACTCGGGTACCTGCGCCAACGGCGAATCGCCGCGGCCGCTGAACTGCGCGATCTTCGGCAGTTCCACCGGGAGCTGATCGTCGGGCACCGGAACGATACCGTGCGTCGGGCACACCACCATCGGGATCGGCGTGCCCCAGTAGCGCTGCCGCGAAATGCCCCAGTCCTTCAGACGGTACTGGACGGTGCCCTCGCCGATGCCGCGCGCCTTGGCGGCGGCGATCATCCTCTGCTGCGCCTCTTCGGTGCGCAGCCCGCTGTATTCCCCGGAGTTGATGCTGCTCCCGTACTGGGACATGGGCAGCGGCGGCTCTGGGGTATCGCCCGCGCCACCGGAGAGCAGAGCGACGACCCGCCGAATCGGCAAGCCGTACTTGGTGGCGAACTCGAAGTCGCGCTCGTCGTGCGCGGGCACCGCCATGATGGCGCCAGTGCCGTAGTCGCCGAGCACGAAGTTGGCCACCCACACGGGCACCGGTTCCTGCGTGAACGGATTGACCGCGGTGAAACCGGTGTCGAAGCCCTGTTTCTCGAGCTCGCCGCTGATGCGGGCGGTGCGGTCCTGCAGGCGGAAGGTCTGCACCTGCTTGCGGAAGCCGTCGGGATCGCGTGCCCGGCCGGCCAGCGTCTGCACCAGCGGGTGTTCCGGGCCGAGCAGGACGAAGGTGGCGCCGTAGATCGTATCGATGCGGGTAGTGAACACCTCGATCGGCGTCGAGGCCTCGTCTTCGAGCGCGAACCTGACCCGGGCACCCTCGGAGCGCCCGATCCAGTTGCGCTGCATCGTGAGCACCTTCTCGGGCCACTTGGCCAGGCCGTCGGCGGCGTCGAGCAGTTCGTCGGCGTAGGCGGTGATGCGGAAGAACCACTGTTCCAGATCGCGCGTCTCGACCGGCGTCCCGCAGCGCCAGCAGCCGCCGTCGACCACCTGCTCGTTCGCCAGCACGGTGTGATCCACCGGGCACCAGTTGACGGAGGATTTCCGCCGGTAGGCCAGCCCCTTCTCGAACATCCGGATGAAGAGCCACTGGTTCCACTTGTAGTACTCGGCGTCACACGTGGCCAGCTCGCGCTCCCAGGCGTAGCTGATGCCGAGGCGCTGCAGCTGGCCCTTCATGTGCGCGATGTTGGCGCGGGTGGAGGTCTCGGGGTGGATGCCGCCCTTGATCGCGGCGTTCTCGGCCGGCAGGCCGAAGGCGTCCCAGCCGAACGGATGCAGCACGTTGTAGCCGCGCATGCGCTTGGTGCGCGCCATCACGTCGCCGATGATGTAGTTGCGCACGTGGCCGACGTGCGCGTGCCCCGATGGATAGGCGAACATCTCGAGGCAGTAGAACTTCGGACGCGAGGGATCGATGGTCACTTCGAACGAGCGGTCGCGCTGCCAGCGGGCCTGCCACTTGGCGTCGAGTTGCTGCGGGTGATAGTCGGACATGAGGCGGGGATCAGTCGTAGGGGCCGGCTTCAGGCGGCCCTGGGCCGGCTAAAGCCGGCCCCCACATCCGATTATAGCCGCCAGTACTCGCGCAACCCGGGCACGACGGCCGCGCAGGTGGTCCCCCCTCGCGCATCGTCGCCGGCCGGCGGCGGCACCTCGGGGGCTTCGCCCCCAAGTGTCTGGCCGACGGCACGCGTGCAGTCGGCCAACGCCTTGAGGTCGTAACCGCCTTCGACCAGCGCGACCACGCGACCGTCGCTGCTCGCGTCGGCGACGCGGACGATGCCCTCGGTGAGACGCACGAACTGGCCCGCGCCGAGGCGCATGCCCCCCAGCGGGTCGTCCGCGTGGGCGTCGAAGCCGGCCGAGATCACAATCAACTCGGGCGCGAACTGCCGCAGGACCGGAATTGCGACCTCGGCGAAGACGCGCTCGTAGTCTGCATCGGTGCCCCCCGCCTGCAGCGGCAGGTTCACCGTGAAGCCGCGGCCGGCGCCGCGGCCGATCTCGCCCGCAGCCCCGGTGCCCGGGTAGTACGGAAACTGATGCGACGAGACGAACAGGACCGACGGGTCGTCGTAGAAAGCGGCCTGCGTGCCGTTGCCATGGTGAACGTCGTAGTCCACCACCGCCACCCGCGCCAGGCCCCGGGCCCGGGCGTGCGCCGCGGCCACCGCCGCGCTGTTGAACAGGCAGAAGCCCATCGCCTTTGCCCGCTCGGCGTGGTGGCCCGGCGGACGCGCCAGGACCAGCGCGCGCGCGCCACGTCCGGCTTCGAGGACGTGGTCCACGGCCCCGGCGGCGGCCCCGGCCGCCAGGCGCGCTACTTCGTAGGTCTCCGGCGACGTGAAGGTATCCGGATCGAGCGCCACGGCCCGCCCGGCGGTTTCACGAAGCAGCGTCAGATAGTCGGCGTCGTGCACGCGCAGCAGTTCGTCGTCGGTGGCCCGCCGGGGCTCGACCACCTCGGCGCCCGTCGCCCGGAGGTCGGCAGCTACGGACTGCAGCACCGCAGCCCGATCGACCCGCTCGGGATGCCCCGGCGGCGTCACGTGATCGGCGAACCGCGGCGACGAGAAGACTCGGAGACGCATTCGTGAATTGTATGGTCTGCGGGACGCCCGCCTCGCCGGGCGTCGCGACCCGTCCGGCACGCTGCCGGGCCCCGGGGGGCGCCTCCACGGGGTCGAGGCACGGGTGCGTGCCGGGGGACGAACTCCGCACTACAATGCGGGGCAGTACAGGTCAGGTAAGTCAGGTAGGTCAGGTGAGTCAGGTGGGGAATCAGACAGACCTGACCTAGAGGATCCGACTATGAGCAAGCCTGGACGCAACGAACTCTGCTCGTGCGGCAGCGGCAAGAAGTACAAACGCTGCCACGGTGTCACTCCCAACTCGACACGCAGCGGGCGCCTCCTGATGATTGCCGTCGGAGTCGGCGTACTGGCTGCCGTCGCGGCTGGCGTCGCGGCGTTCACGAGCGACCGCGCGTCGGCGGTGCGCGTGTGGGATCCCGCGCACGGCCACTATCACAACGCCAGCGGCACGCAGGTACCCTGATGCCGGCGCGGCCGGCGGCTCGCTCTCTCGCCCGCGCCGGGCGGGTGCTGGCGGCCCTCGCCGCGAGCCTGGTGGCTGTCAGCACCGCAACACACCTGGGCGCACAGAGCGGCCCGCCGCCGGAACGGTTCGCGATGCGCGTCGTGACCCAGGGGCTCGATGCCCCCTGGGAGGTCACCTGGGGGCCTGACAATCGCCTCTGGGTGACCGAGCGCCGCGGCCGGCGCGTGCTGCGTGTCGATCCCGCCGACGGCGCGCAGAGCGTCGCGCTCGTCATGCCCGAAGTCCATCAGAGCGTGGCGCAGGACGGGCTGCTCGGGCTCGCCCTCCATCCGCAACTCCTCAAGGGCACCGACGCCGTCTTCGTCGCCTACACCTACGACGATGCGCCAGGGCCGGCGTTGGTCCGGCGCATGGCGGTGCGGCGATACACCTACGACCCGGCCAGTGGCCGCCTCGCCTCGCCGGCCGACGTGCTGACGGGGCTGCCCGTCCACGACGACCACCTCGCCGGACGGCTCGCGTTCGGACCCGACGGCATGCTGTATCTGAGCCTCGGTGACGAGGGCAGCAATTTTGGCGGGAACCGCTGCCAGCTCAATCACGCGCTCGATCTGCCGACCGCAGCCGAGGTCGCCGCCCGGAACTGGACATCGTACAAGGGGAAGATCCTGCGGTTCGCGCCCGACGGGTCGATTCCGCCTGACAACCCGGTGCTCGGCGGCGTGCGCAGCCACGTATTCTCGTACGGGCACCGCAATCCCCAAGGGCTGGTGTTCGGCCCCGGCGGGCGGCTCTACGAATCCGAACACGGGCCGGACGTGGACGACGAGGTGAACCTGATCGAGGCCGGCGGCAACTACGGCTGGCCGCGCGTCGCGGGATATCGCGACGACAAGGGATACGTCTACGCCAACTGGTCGGCGTCGTCGCCGGCACCGTGCGCGTCGCTGCCGCAGGGCCGCGGCGCCATTCCCCCGTCAGTCCCCCAACAGGCCGAGAGCACGTTCCAGGCGTCCGACTTCAAGCCGCCGCTGCAGACCTTCTTCACGCTCGACCCATCGACCGAAACGCAGCGCCGGCCCGGCAACACCATTGCCCCAGGCAGCCTCGACATCGTGACGAGCGCGACGGGCGTGCCGGGCTGGAACGTGTCGTTGCTGCTGCCGACTCTGCTGCGTGGCCTGATTTACCGTCTGCCGCTCGCACCCGACGGCCGCTCGATCGCCGGCGCGCCTCTCGAGTACTTCAAGACGACCAACCGCTACCGCGATCTCGCGGTCGGCCCCGACCAGCGAACGTTCTACATCGTGACCGACAACGACGGCCGCACTCTCGACGACAAGGGCGTGCCCGCGCGGACCGTGGCGAATCCCGGGGCGATTCTCGAATTCAAATACGCCGGCGCTGGGAACTGACGCCGGCAAGCCCGGCCAACGCCTCGAGTCAGCGGCTCGAGGACAACCGGGCCGCCTCGGCTTCGAGCGCGGTGAGCCGGCGCTCGAGTTCGACTCTCACCGCCTCGCGCGCCTCGTCCGCCGCGCCGGCCGGCACGTAGAGCGGCTCCCCCACCGCCAGCCCCACCGTGCTGAACGGCTTCGGCACCTGGGTCCGGTCCCAGCTGCGGGCGGTCCAACACGACGACGCCTCGAGGTGGAACGGCAGCAGCGGGTTGCCCGTGGCCATCGCCAGCCACACCGCGCCCGGCTGCGCCACGCGCGCCGGGCCGCGCGGACCGTCGAGCGTGAAGCCCGCCGGCTTGCCCGCCTTCATGTCGCGCACGAGCCGCAGCAGCGCCCGCCTGCCGCCGCTCGAGGTCGATCCTCGAGCCGTGCCATAGCCGAAGCGCTCGATGATCCGCGCGATCCATTCACCATCGAAATTCTCGCTGGTGATGACGACGATGCCGCGGCGCCGGAAGAAGAAGGTCGCGGTGAGGATCCGCCCGTGCCAGAACGCCATCACGGGCTGGTGGCCGGCGGCGCGGATGGCGTCGAAGTGGTGCAGGCCCGAGGTGCGCCACCGCAGGGTGTGGCCGAGCGCGGCGATTGCCGGGTAGCCGATGCCGGCGATCGCGGCCGCCTCGAAACGCTTCCAGCGGGAGGCGCGCCAGTCGCCGCCCATCACATGCCTGTGTACTGCGGCCCGCCGCCGCCTTCCGGCGGCACCCACGTGATCACGCCGTAAGGGTCCATGATGTCGCAGGTCTTGCAGTGCACGCAGTTCGAGGCGTTGATCTGCAGGCGCGGAGCGCCCCCGGGGTCGCGCACGATCTCGTAGACGTTGGCGGGACAGAACCGGGTGCACGGATGGCCGTACTCCGGCCCGCAGATCGACGAGCACACCTCGGTGTGCACCAGCAGGTGCACCGGTTGATCGTCATCGTGCGCGGTGCCGGAGAAATGGACGTTGGTCAGCTTGTCGAACGTGAGCGCGCGATCCGGCGGCGCGCTGCGCCCCGCGCCGGGGCTGGCCATCTCGATGCCGTAGTACCAGCGCAGCGTCCGCATCTTGGTGTGGCCCGGCGCCCCGCGGACGTCGCCGAGCCAGCGGCCGCGCGTGAGCATGGCCGCTCCGGCAAACAGCAGCCCCGGCAGCAGTCCGTAGCCGAAGGCCTGATGCACGCTCCGCACGGGCTCGAGCTCGCGCCGCACGTCGCTGGCATCGAGCCGCGCCTGATAGGCGGCCAGGGTAGCGGCGCTCGTGTCGCCGGCCGCAAGCGCCTCAAAGGCCGTCTCCGCCGCCAGCATCCCGGTCCGCATCGCGAGGTGAATGCCCTTGAGCCGGACCGAGTTCACGAAGCCGCCGGCATCGCCGGCGATGAGCGCGCCGTCGAGATGCACGCGCGGCACGGTGTTCCAGCCGCCTTCCGGCAGCGCCTTGGCGCCGTAGCGCACCATGCGGCCGCCGTCGAGCAGCCGCGCCAGCAGCGGGTGGCGCTTGAACTGGTTGAACGCGAGGTGGGGATCGAACAGCGGGTCGTGGTAGTCGAGGCCGACTACGAGGCCGAGCGCGACCATGCGATCGGGCAGCGCGTAGACGAACCCGCCGCCGAACTCCTCGTGCCGCAGCGGGTGGCCGAGCGTGTGGATGACCGTGCCCGGCTCGATGCGTCCGTCCTGCACTTCCCAGAGCTCCTTGAGGCCCAGGGCAAACTGCTCGGGCTCGCGCCCGGCGCCAATCGCCAGGCGCCGGTGCAACTGCTTGGTCAGGTTGCCGCGGACGCCGTCGCAGACAATCGTCACCTTCGCGTGCACGTCCACGCCGGGCTCGAACGTCGGCTTGCTCTCGCCGTGCTTGCCTCGGCCGCGATCGCCGGTCCGGACACCGATCACCCGGTTGCCGTCGAGCAGCACCTCCTGTCCGGCAAAGCCGGTGAAGATGTCCACGCCGGCCGCTTCGGCCTGCTGGGCGAGCCAGCGACCGAACTGATTGAGCGAGATGATCGCGTTGCCGTGGTTCGCGAGCGGCGGGGGAATGATCGGAGCCCGGAGCGCACGGTGCTCGGTGAGGAAGTACACCCGTTCGCGCCCGACCGGGGCGAGCAGCGGCGCGCCCAGCGCTTCGTACTCGGGCAGCAGATCCCGCAGCGCCGAGAGGTCGAGCACCGCGCCCGACAGCAGGTGCGCGCCGGCCTCGCGCGCCTTTTCGAGCACCGCGATCGACAGCGGCTCCCCCCCGCGCGTCTTGACCAGTTGCGACAGCCGGATGGCGGCCGACAGGCCCGCGGGCCCGCCGCCGACGATCAGGACATCGACTTCGAGGATCTCTCGCGTCATCTGGCTCCGGGCCGTTGGCCCCGGCCGCTGTTGGCTAGCGCGGCTTCTCGAGTTCCGCGGTGAGCGCCGGCACGATCTCGAACAGGTCGCCGACGATGCCGTAGTCGGCGACCTCGAAGATCGGCGCGTCCGCGTCCTTGTTGATCGCGACGATGGTGCGCGAGCCTTTCATGCCCACGAGATGCTGGATCGCCCCTGAGATTCCGAGCGCGACGTAGAGCTTTGGCGATACCGTCTGGCCCGAGCTGCCCACCTGGCGATCCATCGGCAGCCAGCCGTTGTCGCAGATCGGACGCGAGGCGGCCATCTCGGCCCCCATCGCCGCCGCCAGCCGCTCGGCGACGGCAATCTGATCCTGCGCCTTGATGCCGCGGCCCACCGCCACGATGCGCTCGGCCTGGCTCAGATCCACCGCCTGACGCGCTTCCTGGAAGGGCGCCTCCACGGTCTGCGCCGGGGCGGCGTCGATCGTCGCGGTGACGGCGCGCACGGCGGCCGGCGCGCCCTTGACGACGGCGTCGGCCCGGAAGGCGCCGATCTGACAGCTCACGACGGCCGGCCCCACGCCCTGCGGCGCCACCTCGGCGACCAGCTTGCCCTGGAACATCGGGCGCAGGAATGTGGCGGCCGCCCCGCTGCCTTTCACTCCGACGACGTCGGCGACCAGCGGCACGCGGAGGCGCGCGGCCAGCCGCGGTGCGTAGTCGCGGGCCTGGTAGGTGTGAGCCATCACCACGAGCCGCGGCGACGTCTGCGCCATCACCTGCGCCACGACCGCCACCTGCACGTCCGGCGTATACGCCGCCAGCGCCTCGTGCTCCACCGACAGCACGTCGCCGACGCCGGCCTCCGCCAGCAGGCGTGCGGCGTCGCCTCCGCCGGGCACGACGATCGCCAGCGGCTCGCCCGCCCCGGCCTGCTGTGCACACGCCACCGCCTCCCAGCTCGCGCGGTTGAGCGTGCCGCCCCGCACCTCGGCGACGACGAGAATCACAGGGCTGCCCTCACAGCGCGCGTGCCTCGTCGCGCAGCCGGCGGACGAGCTCGGCCGCCGCCGCGGCGGGCGTGCCGTCGATCAGTGCTGTCTGCTTGGATTTCGACGGCAGCGACAGCGCCAGGATCTTCAGCCCCGGCTCGAGCCCGGCCGGCGGGGCGACGCTGCGGATCTCCTTCTTCTTCGCCGCCATGATGCCCTTGAGCGTGGCGTAGCGCAGCTGGTTGATGCCGCTCTGAATCGTGAGGAGGGCGGGTGTCGGCATCGACACCCACTGGAACCAGCCGCCCTCGAGCTCGCGCTTCACGCGCACGCGCCCGTCGCCGGCTTCGACGTCCATGATGATCGTCGAGTGCGGGATGCCGAGCAGCTCGGCCAGCGCCACACCGGTCTGCGCGTGCCCCTGATCGTCGGACTGCAGGCCGGTCAGCACCAGGTCGAAGGCTTCTTCGCGCATGGCGTGCGCGAGCGCCGCCGCCACGGTGAATCCGTCCGCGGCCGCCAACGCCGGCGCATCCACGTGGACGCCGCGGTCGGCCCCGCGCGCCAGCGCCTCGCGCATCACCTGCTGCACCCGGGCCGGCCCCGCCGAACACACCACGACTTCGCCGCCGTGCTTCTCGCGCAGCCGGAGCGCTTCTTCGAGCGCATAGGCGTCGGGCTCGTTCATCTCGAAGCTGGCGTCGGCCTCGCGGATCCAGGTGCGGTCGTCCGTGAGCCGCGGCTGCCACTCCCGGGTCGGCACCTGCTTGATGCAGACGGCGATTTTCATGCGTCGTGGCGTTTCAACAGCAGCGTGGCGTTGGTGCCGCCGAAGCCGAACGAATTCGAGAGCGCGTAGCGCATCGGCATCTCGCGCTTCACCTTGGGCACGTAGTCCAGATCGCAGTCCGGGTCCGGACAGTCGAGATTGATCGTCGGCGGCGCCACCTGATGGTGCAGCGCCAGCGCGGTGATGCCGGCCTCGAGGCCGCCGGCGGCGCCGAGCAGGTGCCCGGTCATCGACTTCGTGGACGAGACCGCCAACCGACGCGCGTGTTCGCCGAAGGAGGCCTTGATGGCCATGGTCTCGAGGCGGTCGTTGAACGGCGTCGAGGTGCCGTGGGCGTTGATGTAGTCGACCTCGGAGGGGGTAATGCCGGCCTTGCGCACCGCCATCTGCATGGCCCGCGCGCCCCCATCACCGTCCTCGGAGGGCGCCGTGATGTGAAACACGTCGCCGGACGAGCCGTAGCCGGCCACTTCGGCGTAGATCTTCGCGCCGCGGCGGCGGGCGAACTCGCGCTCCTCCATGATGAGGACACCGGCACCCTCGCCGATGATGAAACCGTCGCGCTCCTTGTCGAACGGGCGGCTCGCGCGCGCGGGGTCGTCGTTGCGGGTGGAGAGCGCCCGCAGCGCGGCGAAGCCGCCCACACTCATCGGCGTAATCGCGGCCTCGGAACCGCCGGCGATCATCGCCGCGGCATCGCCGCGGCGGATGATCTCGAACGACTCCCCGACGGCGTGCGCGGACGCCGAGCAGGCGGTGCAGGTGGCCAGGTTCGGGCCCTTGGCGCCGAAGCGGATTGACACCTGGCCCGCGGCCAGGTTGATGATCATCGCGGGAATGAAGAAGGGCGAGATGCGGCGCGGTCCGCTCTCGAGCAGGGTCTGGTGCTCACGTTCGATGGTGCTGAAACCGCCGATGCCCGAGCCGATGAATACCCCGACGTCATGGGCGATGGCGGGCGTGATCTGCAGCCCGGCGTCGTCCATCGCCCCCTGCGCGGCGGCGATCGCGTATTGGATGAAGACGTCCATCTTCTTGACGTCTTTCTTGTCCACGAACTGCAGCGGGTCGAAGCCGCGGACCTCCGCGGCAATCTGCGCGGCGTAGCCGGTCACGTCGAATTTCGTGACCCGGCCGACACCGCTCGTGCCCGCCAGCAGCGCGTTCCAGGTGGCCTCGGTCCCGATGCCGAGCGGCGACACCAGGCCGATACCGGTAATGACGACCCGCCTCTCCATCGCGCTCCGGATCGGCAGGCCTACTTCTTGGACTTCGCGTGCGCCTCGATGTAGTCGATGGCTTCCTTGACGCGCGTGATCTTTTCGGCCGACTCGTCGGGGATTTCGATGCCGAACTCCTCCTCGAACGCCATGACGAGCTCCACGGTGTCGAGCGAGTCGGCACCCAGATCGTCGACGAACGACGCGTCGGGCGTCACTTCTTCCTCGTCGACCCCGAGTTGCTCGACGATGATGCTCTTCACCTTGTCTGCGACTGCCATCTACATCTCCTTGTGTCCGCGGCACCCCTCTGGTGCGTCCGCGTATCCCCGCCCCGCCAGCGGGGCAGGAACATACTGGATACCTGGCGAGGCGCAGCCTCGCTAGGTATACATCCCGCCGTTGACGGCGAGCACCTGCCCTGTAATATACGACGCCTCATCCGAGGCAAGGAAACAAACCGCCGCTGCGACGTCCTCCGGCGTGCCGACGCGGCCCAGCGGGATCTGCGCCGACCAGTCGCCCTGCGCCCTGTCGGTCAGGGCCTGCGTCATGTCGGTGGCGACGAGGCCGGGGGCCACGACGTTCACGGTGATCTGCCGCGACGCGACCTCGCGCGCGACCGCCTTGCTGAACCCGATCAGCCCGGCCTTGGACGCGGCGTAGTTGGCCTGGCCGGCGTTGCCCATCTGGCCCACCACCGAGCCGATGCTGATGATGCGGCCGCCGCGCTGCCGGATCATCGGCTTGAGCACCGCCTGCACGATGGTGAAGGCGGCGGTGAGGTTGGTGGCGAGCACCTCGTCCCAGTCGGCACGCTTCATCCGCAGCATCAGTTGGTCGCGGGCGATGCCGGCGTTGTTCACCAGCACGTCGAGGCGGCCGGTCGGCTGCAGGGCGGCGGCCAGCATGGCCTCGACCGAGGCCGCATCGGTGACGTCGGCGCCGACGGCCGTGGCCTGCCCTCCCGCGGCACGGATGGCCTCGACGGTCGCGTCGGCGTTGTTGTCGCGGGCGACCGCCACCACGTGCGCCCCACGCGCCGCGAGCGTCACCGCGATCGCCCGGCCAATGCCGCGCGACGCACCGGTCACGAGCGCCACCTTGCCGGTCAGTTCAAACATGCGGCCAGCACCGTGTCCAGCTGCTCTGGACCGCTGAAGCTCACGATCTGAGCGTCCTTCTGGATCTTCTTGATGAGACCGGCGAGCACGCTACCCGGCCCCACCTCTACGTACGTGGTGACGCCCTCGGCGGCCAGACGCTGCACCACGTCCTGCCAGCGGACCGGCGACGACACCTGCCGCACGAGCGCGCCGATCGCCCCGGCTGCGTCGTGCTTCGGCTCGGCGTCCACGTTGGCCACGACCGGCACTCGCGGCGCCTGCGCGGGCACGTTGCGCAGCTCGGGCTCGAGCCGATCCTGCGCCTGCTGCATCAACGCGCAGTGAAATGGCGCGCTCACGGTCAGCGCCACGGCCTTGCGTGCTCCCAACTCTTTGGCCCGCGCGGCGGCGCGGGCGACGGCAGCGGCGTGTCCGGCGATGACCACCTGGCCCGGCGCGTTGAGGTTGGCCGGACTGACGATCTCCCCTTCGGCCGCATCGCGGCAGGCCTGTTCGACGAGCGCCGCGTCCGCTCCGAGGATCGCGGCCATCGCGCCGGTGCCGACCGGCACGGATTCCTGCATGTAGCGGCCGCGCCGGCGCACGATCGCGACGCCATCGGCGAGCGAAAACGTCCCGGCGGCCACGTGCGCGGAGTACTCGCCGAGGCTGTGCCCGGCGACGAAGCCGGGTTCGAGCCCGCGCGCCGCCAGGACCCGGTAGGCGGCCAGGCTGACCGCCAGAATCGCCGGCTGCGCGTGCTCGGTGAGAGTGAGCTGGTCCTCGGGCCCGTGTTCGAGCATGCCCCGGAGCGACACGCCGGCAGCCCCGTTGACTCCCGCGGAGGCAAACGCGGCCTCGGCCTCGGCCAGCGCCGCTTCCGCCTCGGGAAACGCCGCCGCGAGCGCCTGTCCCATGCCGACCTGCTGCGAGCCCTGCCCGGGAAACACGAAAGCAATGCGGGCGCTCACGAAACGCCCGCCAACGCCACGCCGCGCGTCATCTGCGACACCACGTCGCTCGACGCCAGCCGCGCGGCCATGGCAATCGCGTTGCGCACCGCCTTGGCCGAGGAGTGGCCGTGCGCGACGATCGCCGTCCCGGCGACGCCAAGCAGCGGCGCGCCCCCGTACTCCGAGTAGTCCACGCGGCGGCGGAAGCGCCGGAACGCCCGGCGCGACAGCACCGAGCCCATCTGGCTGGTGAACGTGCCGCGCAGTTCGTCGCCGAGCAGGCGCTCCACCGCGTCCACGAGTCCCTCGCTGGTCTTGAGCACGACGTTGCCGGTGAAGCCGTCGCAGACGATCACGTCGGCGGCGCCGCTGTAGATCTCACGCCCCTCGACGTTGCCGATGAAGCCCACCGGCGCGGCCTTGAGCAGCCGGTGCGCTTCGCGGGTCAGCTCGTTGCCCTTGTTCGGCTCCTCGCCGATCGACAGCAGCCCGACGCGCGGGCGCTCGACGCCCAGCACGAGACGGGCGTAGGCCTCGCCCATCACGGCAAACTGCACGAGGTGGCCCGGGCGGCACTCGACACTGGCCCCCGCGTCGATGAGAATCGCCGACCCGGTCTGGGTGGGAATGACGGCGCCAAGCCCCGGACGTTCGACGCCTGGAATCATGCCGAAGGCGCTCCGCGCGGACACGACCGTCGCCCCGGTGTGCCCGGCGCTGACGAGCGCGTCGGCCTCACCCGCGGCGACGAGTTCGGCGGCCACGCGGATCGCCGCCCGCGGCCGGCGGCGCAGCGCGAGCGTCGCCGGCTCGTCGTTCGACACTGTCTCCTCGGCGTCGATCACTTCGAGCGCCCCGGTGTGACCGCCGGCGAGCGGGCGCAGGATGGACGTCACGCGCGCCTCCGGCCCCACCAGGAGGACGCGGACGTCGAGATGGCGTGCCGCGGCCAGCGCCCCTTCGACCACGACGGCCGGGGCATGGTCACCACCCATGGCATCAACGGCAATGCGAAGCATGATCCGGCAGTGCCCGGCAGCGGCCCCGGCCGCGGGGGCGCTGCGGGACCGACGCGGCTGGCACTCGTCGCGATGACTATTCGTCGGCCGCGCCGGCGCGGACCTGCCGGTCGCGATAGTAGCCGCAGTTCCAGCACACACGATGCGGCGCCGTGAGCTCCTTGCACTTCGGGCACTGGCCCGTCGTCGCCGCGGTGAGCGCGTCGTGGGTGCGGCGCTTCGCGGTGCGCGTCTTGGAATGGCGGCGTTTGGGATTCGGCATGTCTACGATGTTCCTTTGATGAGGCCTTTGAGTGGGGCCAGCCGGGGGTCTTCCCAGCCCGGTTCGCACTCGCACGTGTCCGTGTTCCGGTTCACCCCGCACTGCGGGCACAGCCCGCGGCAGCCCTCCCGGCACAACGGCTTCATGGGCAGGGCGAGGTAGAACTGTTCGCGCAGGAGCTCGGTCAGATCGATCTGGTCATCCTTGTAGTAGCTGATGTCCACGTCCTCCTCGGCGACCTCCCGCTCGTCGTCCGAGGACAGCTCCGAGGCCGGCAGATACCGCACGTCGAGGGCGGCGTCCACTGGCAGGCGATACGGCTCCAGGCACCGGCTGCACGGCAGCTCCAGCTCCGTCCGGACGGTTCCCTCGATCCGGAACCGATCCTTGTCCTTGTGCAGGTCGAAATCGAGCACGACCGGCTGCACCACGCGATACGCCTCGCCCTCGTCCCCGGCCTCCGCGGGCTGGAACGTCTTGGAGACGTGCGTCAGCGGCTGCCGGTGGCGGGTGAGGTCGAGTTGCATCGAGCGGGTCCCCTTCGCGAAGATCCTGCGAAAGGCAGACTTACGATTATAGCCTAGCGAGGCTCCGCCTCGCGAGGGCCAGGGCTTGATTGCCCGCCCTACCGGCGGGCGTCAGGCCCAGCCATCGGGCCCGACCCAGGGTCGTGGGATGAACAGGCGCTCGTAGAGGGCCACCGCAAACCGGTCGGTCATGCCGGCCACGAAATCCTTGGCCGCCGTGTCGAGGCCCTCCGCCTCGAGGATCCGTGGGTCGAGGAACTCGCCCGGCCGCTCCCGCACGCGCTCCCACAGCCCGCCCAGAATGCCGGCGGCCTTCTTGAACTCGGCCGTGGCGGTCTGGTTCTCGTAGACCGCCGTGAACAGGAACGATCGCATGGCCAGGGTGGCTTCCAGCACCTCCTCGCTCATGCGGACCTCGTCGAGGCCGCCGCGCCGCGTCTCGGTCACCACGTCCTTCACCATGCGCGCGATGCGCGCCGACGAGGAATCGCCGAGCACGCTCACGGCGGCCCGCGGCAAGGCCTCGTCCTGGAGTACGCCGGCGCGCACCGCGTCGTCGATGTCGTGGTTCACGTAGGCGATGAGGTCGGCCACCCGCATCACCTGACCCTCGAGGGTCGCCGCGCGCTGGGCCGCGTCGAGCCCGACCGGCGAGCCGTTCTTGCCCTTGGAGTGCCGGCCGATGCCGTCGCGCACCTCCCAACTGAGGTTGAGACCGCGTCCGTCGCCCTCGAGCACGTCGACGATGCGCAGGCTCTGCTCGAAGTGGCGGAAGCCGCCGGGCACGAGCGTGTCGAGCACCTGCTCGCCGGCGTGGCCGAAGGGTGTGTGTCCCAGGTCGTGGCCGAGGGCGATGGCCTCGGTGAGCTCTTCGTGCAGCCGCAGCACCTTGGCGATGGTGCGGGCGATCTGCGACACCTCGAGCGAGTGCGTGAGCCTGGTGCGGTAGTGATCGCCGGCCGGAGCGAAGAACACCTGCGTCTTGTGCTTCAGACGCCGGAAGGCCTTGCTGTGAATAATGCGGTCGCGATCGCGCTGGAACGCCGGCCGGACATCGTCCTCGGTCTCGGGCCGCAGCCTCCCCCGGGAGCGCGCGCTCTTGGCGGCTTCCGGGGCCAGGGCGTCGAGCTCGAGCTGCTCGAGCGTTTCACGGATGCTCATAACCGGCGGCCCCTCAAGCCGTCTGGCTGCCCAGGAGCTCGGCGAGGAAGCTCGTGCCGTGCGGCAGCGGTCCCACGCCGAAGTTGTCGGCCAGGGTCTGTCCCAGATCGGCAAACGTCGATCGCGTGCCGAGATCGCGCGCGGGGACGACGCGGGCGCCGAGCGTCAGCAGCGGCACGTATTCGCGCGAGTGATCGGTGCTCGGCGTCGTGGGATCGTTGCCGTGATCGCCGGTCACGACGAGCAGGTCGTCGGGCCGCAGGCGCCGCGCGGCGTCAGCCAGGCCGGCGTCGATGGTTTCGAGGTTGGCGGCGTAGCCGCGCGGATCGTTCCGGTGACCGTACTGCGTGTCGCTGTCCACCAGGTTCACGAACACCAGGCCTTCCGCCGTGTCGTCGAGCACCCGGGCGAGCGTCGTCAGCCCGTCGGCGTCGCTCACGGTCGGCAGCGCGCGGGTGATGCCACGGCCGGCGAAGAGATCGCGGACCTTGCCCACCGCCACCACGCTCTGCCCGGCGGCGGACATGGCGTCGAGCAACGTCGCGGCCGAGGGCTCGAGCGCGTAGTCGTGGCGGTTGGCCGTGCGGGTGAATGCGCCCGACCCACCGATGAACGGCCGCGCGATGACACGACCGACCCCAAGGCCCCGGCCGACGAGGTCGAAGGCGGCCTCGCACATGCGGTACTGCTCGGCAATCGGAATCACGTCCTCGTGCGCGGCGACCTGGAACACGCTGTCGGCCGACGTGTAGACGATCGGTTTACCGGTCCGAACGTGCTCTGCTCCCAGACGATCGATGATCTCGGTGCCCGACGCGACGACGTTGCCCAGGGTCCCCCGCCCGATGCGGCGCTCGAACTCTTCGATGACTTCGGCCGGAAACCCCCGTGGAAACGTCGGGAAAGCCCGGTCGAGCACCACGCCGGCCATCTCCCAGTGCCCCGTCACCGAGTCCTTACCCGGCGACGCCTCCGCCATGCGCCCGTAGGCGCCGCGGGGGCGGGACGGCGGCGCCTGCAGCCCCCCGTCCAGCCGAACGAGGCGGTCGAGGCCGAGCGACCGCAGGAACGGTACGGCGAGGCCGACCTCGCGGGCGATGTTGCCGAGCGTGTTGCTGCCCCGGTCGCCATAGGCGGCAGCGTCCGGCAGCTCGCCGATGCCGGCGCTGTCGATGACGAGGACAATGGCTCTGGCGAAACGGCGCGCGGGCACGTGTGGCTCTGCTGATTCTCCCTGGCAGGCGCGCGCGGCCTGAATCTCTGGCGGCGGCGCGCCGCGGCGTCAGGGGTGCGGCGCGGCGAATCCGGCGGCGGCGTGCGCCGCCTCGATGAACGCGATGGCGTGCTTGTAGACCAGATGGTCCGCGCCGTTCACGTCGACCACCACCGCGTAGCGGTCGAACCCTTTGATGCACGCGTCGAACGACTGCCCGGTCATCAGGTGCACGGTGACCGCCAGGCGCTCGCGCCGCGCGCTGTTGAGAAAGACGTCCTGCACGCCCGGGGCCGCGCCGCGATCCGGGAAGGCGTCGGCGAGTGTCCGCTCCGACAAGGTCCGCCGCGACGAAAGCGATTCAGGAACGTGCGTCATCCCGTGCGGTCTCCTCGGGGAACGGCGCCGCCGCCGTACTCTCCCCGTCTAGGTGATGCGAGCCGTGAGCGCGCGAACAATGCGCTCGCGTACATCCAACGCCTCGCCGGGGCCGTCGAACCAGATAAGAGTAGGCTCTTTGCGGAACCAGATCAACTGGCGTCGCGCGTAGCGGCGGTTCTCCTGGACGATGAGCGCGCGCGTCGACGGCTCGTCGCGGACGCCGCGCAGCATCTCGATGATCTGACGGTAGACGAGTCCGCCGAAGGGACGCGCGTGCGGCGGCACCCCGCGCGCCAGCAGCGTGCGCACCTCGTCCACGACGCCGCGCGCGAATTGCGCCTCCACGCGCCGCGCCACGCGCGCCGCCGTCACGTCGGCCGGCAGCCGCAGCGCGATCGCCGTCACGTCGCAGTCGGCGATGAGCGAGCGGGTGGCGGCGAAATGTGCGGTGAGCGGCTGGCCGGTGGTGAAGTAGACCTCGAGCGCGCGGACGATTCGCTTCTGGTCGCGCGGCATGATGCGCGCGCCCGACGCGGGATCCACGCGCCCGAGCAGGCGATGCAGGCGTTCCGGGCCTCGGCGCGCCGCGAGACGGTCCAGCCGATCCCGCAACGCCGGGTCGGCGCCGGGCCCCGGAAACAGGCCCCGCACGAGCGCCCGGTAGTAGAACCCGGTGCCGCCGACCAGAATCGGGAGCCGGCCGCGCGCGTGCACGTCGCGGACGACGGCGGCCGCATCGCGCGCGTACTGGGCCGCGGTGTAAACCTCGGTCGGGTCGGCAATGTCGATGAGGTGGTGCGGGATGCCTTGCCGGTCGGCGGCTCCCACCTTGTCGGTACCGATGTCGAAGCCGCGGTAGACCGCTGTCGAGTCGCAGTTGAGGATCTCGCCGCCGAGCTCATGGGCCAGCGCCAGCCCGAGCGCGCTCTTCCCCGACGCGGTCGGCCCCAGCACTGCAAGGACCCTCGGCGGCATCAGTTGCCGCTCATGCGACGCGCCAGACGACGAAGAGGCCCAGCAGCGCCAGTACCAGGAGCAGGCCGAGCTGTTGGATGCGGGTCGGCATTCGTCGCTGTCCCAGACGCCCGCGCGACGCGCCGGCATCAAACACTGTCTCGCGAGGCAGAGCCTGTCTGTTTGTCGGTCCGAGGCAGCGCCTCGCCAGTGGCCTAGTTGCCGGGCGACTCGTTGTAGTAGAACGTGACGGTGAAGAAGGCGCGGTCGTCGGGATATTCGGGAGGCAGCGGCTCGACCGGATTCGATCCGAGGATGGCGTTGTAGGCGGCGCGGTTGAAGGCGTCGATCTCCGAGGGCTGGACGACCGCGACGTCGGTGATGTGGCCGTCACGATGGATGTTGAACTGGAGCACCACCCGGCCGTGGAACGAGAACGCGGCCTCCGGCACGAACCAGTTTCGCCGCACGCGCGACACGAAGCGGCGGATCCACGGTCCGAACTCCACGCCCTTGGTGTCGAATTGGATGGCCTGGCCTGGATCCTTCAACCCGCCCTGCGGGTTGTTGAACGTTTCCTTCTGGACGTAGCGGTCCAGGTTCTTGAGCGCGTCGCCGAGCGCACCGGTCGCCGCGCGCGGGATCTCGAGCGGGCGGCGCAGCCCGCGATCCGCCTCCGGCAGGCGCGCCTCCTGCTTGGGAGGGTCTGGCGCGGGCTCGGGCGCCGGGGTGGGAGTCTCTTCGCCTCGCGCCCGTTCAGCCACCTCGGCTTCCGTGCGCTCGGCCGAGTTGCCGCGTGAGAACGGCAAGGGATTCTCCGGCCGGCGGGACACTTCCGGCGACTGCGCGCGGCGGTCGATGTCGCTGAGCTCCGGACGAGGCGGCGGCGTCGGCGCCGGAGTGTCCACCCGAGGCTGCACGAACACGAACCGCGAGCGGTCACGTTCCTCTTGCTGCTGACGCAGCACTTCGAGCCGTTGCTGCTCCAACTCCTCGGGGCTGGGCTGGAACAGGGCAAGCCGCCCGCCGAAGAGGATCAGCAGGACGACGGCGGCGTGAAGCACGATCGAGAGGATCGTCCCTTCGCGGCGGGAGATGGCGCTGCCGACGACAGCTTCGTCCTGGTAGCGATCCTCGAAATCGAAATGTATCAACTGCGGCGCCCGCGTGAATTATAACACTCGTCCTTGCAAGGACTTACGGTAGCGCCGTGATCCCAGGAGCGCGGGCGACGACTCACGCCCGGCGCGCCGTGTAGAGATAGACGATGCCAAATGTCAAAGGGTCTGCGAGTACGGTCGTGAACCCAGCCTGCTCGAGCATGCGCGCGAACTCGGCCGGCGGGGTGAAGGTCCCGACCGACGCCGGGAGGTACGAATAGGCCCCGGTATGGCCCGAGATGAGGCATCCCACCCGCGGAAGCACGGCACGGAAGTACCACTGGTAGAGCCGGCTGAATCCGGGCACGCGAGGCACGCCGAACTCCAGGATCGCCAACCGGCCGCCCGGTTTCAGCACGCGCGCCATCTCCGCGCACGCCACCGCGGCCGCCTGCACGTTGCGGATACCGAAGGCAATCGTGACGGCGTCGGCCGATTGCCCCTCGACCGGCAGCCGCATCGCGTCGCCCTGCACCAGAACGATCTGGCGCTCCAGGCCCGCTGCCCGCACCTTGCCGGCACCCCGGGACAGCATCGCGCCGGCGAAATCCACGCCGACGATACGCGCCGCCGTGGCGCCGCCCCGGCGGAGCGCGCGCGCTTCGAGCGCGACGTCGGCCGTGCCCGTCGCCACGTCGACGAGGACCTCGCGCCCGGTGAGCGCGAGCGCGTCGATCGCGCGCCGGCGCCAGTAGCGATCGATGCCCACACTGAGCAGCCGGTTCAGGAGGTCGTAGCGCGGCGCGATCGCATCGAACATCCCGGCGATGCGGTCCGGCGACTTGTCCGGCACGGCGGACACGCCGATGCGCGCGCTACCCGACATACAGCGCCAGGGCCGTGGCGGCCAGGTAGACGATGCCGACGTAGCCGTTGAGATCGAACGCCCGTTTGACCTGCGAGAGATCGCCCGCCGACACCAGCGACTGCTCGTAGACGAGCAAGACCGCCACGAACGCGACGCCGCCGAAGTAGAGCGGCGGCAGCGCGGCGGCGGCGCCCAGCGCCGTCATCGCCAAAATGGTCGCCACGTGCATCGCGCGGGAGAGCCGGATGGCCGCCGCGACCCCGAAGCGCGCCGGAATCGACCGCAGCCCGTGGCCGCGATCGAAGTCCACGTCCTGGCAGGCATAGAGGATGTCGAAGCCGCCCACCCACAACCCGATGGCCAGGCCGAGCAGCCACGGCTCGGGACCAGGGCCGCCGCCGGCCGCAATCCAGCCGCCGACCGGCGCAACGGCCATGGCCAGGCCGAGAAAGAGCTGCGTGTAGGTGGTGTAGCGCTTGGCGAGTGAGTACCAGAACACGATGCCCAGCGCCACCGGCGCCAGGACCCCGCAGAGCCACCCGAGCCGCGCGGCTGCATACAGGAACACCGCGGACGAGACCACGACGAAGGCCGCGGCCTCCGGGAGGCTCATGGCGCCGCGCGGCAGCTCGCGCATCGCGGTGCGAGGGTTGAGCGCGTCGAAGCGGGCGTCGGCGGCACGGTTGAACCCCATGGCGGCACTGCGCGCGCTCACCATGCAGAGGACGATCCATCCCACTTGCGTCCACGAGAACGGCTGGGTGCGCCAAGCCAGCAGCGCACCGGTGAGCGCGAACGGCAGCGCGAACACCGAGTGGCTGAAGCGTACGAACGAAAAATAGGTCGCCAGTCGGGTCATGCGGAGGGCGCCTCGGTCGGCAGCCACGCGACGTCCGGCGGCGCGATGCCGGAGACCAGGTATTCTTCCACATCAACGATGCCGTCGGGCACGCGCACGCTGATGAGCGCGGCCCGCCGGCCCGGCTCGATGGTGCCGTAGTCGCCGCCGAAGCCGAGGGCACGGGCTCCGGTTCGCGTCGCACCGTCCAGCAACTGCGGGGCGGAAACCCCAGGGGCGCTGCGCCGCGCTGCCGCAAGCTCGCTGAACAGGTTCAGGTCGTCGACGCTGGCCAGGCTGTCGGTCCCGAACGCCACCGGCACCCCCGCGGCGAACAACGCCTCCAGGGGCGGCGTGCCGGCGCCGACGTAGGCATTGCTGCGCGGACACGAGACGAGGGTGGCCCCGCTCTCGCGCAGCTGCGCGATGTCGCCAGGCGTGCACTGCACTCCGTGCACGACGACGGTGGACGCGTCGAGAAAGCCGCGCTGCCGCAGGTAGGCGACCGGCGACACGCCCGGCGGCTGCCACGCCTGGTTCCACACACCAAGCGTTTCGAGCAGGCCGCGCCACGGACCGGACCCGTCGGCGAGCAGCTGCACCTCCTCGCGCGACTCGGCCAGGTGCACAGTGGTCGGCGCGCCGTGCTCGCTGGCATCGTGCCGGATGGCGTCGAACAGCGCGGGCGCGACCGAATACGGAGCGTGCGGTGCCACGCTGAAGCGGATGTCGCCGCCGCCTGCAGCGGCGGCCGCCGCCGCGATGCGCGCGCGGGCGTCGGCGACGCGCGCTTCGGGATCGGCCACGGTGAATCCCAGGAGCTCGTGGAACACGTGGGCGGATAGACCCGACGCACGCAGCGCCGGCACGGCCGCAAGGGTGTTGCTCACGTCCCCGAACAAGCCGGTGCCCGAGCCCCGCGCCTCGGCGATGGCCGCCGCGGCGGCCGTCGACACCGTGGAGGCGTCAGGCGTCTCGCGTCTGGCGGCCAGCAGCGGTCGCACCCACTCGGTGAAGCAGGCGGCCCGCCCGATCCGGCCGCGAAGGTACGACAGCTCGAGGTGGGTGTGCGCGTTGACGAGCGCCGGCAGCAGGACCCGGCGCCCGAGGTCGACGGCATGGGCCGGCCGCTCCGCCGAAACCCTGATGACGCGGCCGTCTTCGATCGTCACGCAGCCGCCGACGATGGGCGCGCCGGCGATGGGCAGTACCCAGCCGGCCGCAAAGCTACTGCGCAAGCCGGAGCTGTTTTCCTGCGCGGCTGCGCGCCGGATAGTTCTTCAGCTCCTCCGGCACCGACGTGTCGCCGTCGGCGCGTGCCGTGGCGAGCGACAGCAGTCGTGGCACGTCGCGTTCGCGGAAGACGGGATCCCCCAGGATCTCGTAGTGCATGTTGCGCCGTTTGGCGGCGAAGCCGGCCGCCTCGACGTTGGTGACGATCTCCACTTCATCCATGCAATAGCTGGCGCCCGCGGCCCGCACGACGTTTTCTTCGATCATCACGCTGCCCATGTCGTTGGCGCCGTAGGCCAGGCTCAACTGCCCCACCTTGCCGCCCTGGGTCACCCAGGACGCCTGCAGGTTGTCGAAGTTGTCGAGCACGATGCGCGACAGCGCGAGCGTCCGCAGGTAGTCCACGCCGGTGGCCTCGTAGCCGCCGTGCTCGGTGTGCTCGGGCTGGTAGCTCCAGGTGATGAAGGCGGTGAAGCCGCCGGTCTCGTCCTGTAGATCGCGCAGCCGCAGCATGTGCTCGATGCGGTCCTCGTCGGTGTCGACGGTGCCGTACATCATTGTGGCGGTGGTGCGCAGCCCGGCCTGGTGCGCTTCCCGCATGATGTCGATCCACTCGTCCGACGACGCCTTCGAGTAGCAGTTGAGCGCCTTGCGGACGCGGTCGACGAGGATCTCGGCGCCGCCGCCGGGAATGCTGTCGAGTCCGGCGGCGATGAGCCGATCGATGACGTCCCGCGTCGACAACCCGTTGAGCCGCGAGATGTGCAGGACCTCGGGTGGCGACAGCGCGTGCAGCTTGAACTCGGGATACTTCGCCTTGATCGTCCGGAACAGGTCCTCGTACCACTGAATCGGCAGATCGGGATTGTGGCCGCCCTGCAGCAACAGCTGGTTGCCGCCCAGATCGATCGTCTCCTGGATCTTGGCGAGGATCTCGTCGAAGCCGAGCACGTAGCCGTCCGCCGACCCGACCGTGCGGTAGAACGCGCAGAAGTTGCAGCGCGCCACGCACAGGTTCGTGTAGTTGACGTTGCGGTCGATGATGTAGGTGACGGTCCGCGACGGATGTTTGCGCGCGCGGATGCCGTCGGCGAGGCGCCCCAGGAGCGTCGTCGGCGCGTGCCGGTACAGCTCGAGCGCTTCGCTCCGGTCGACGCGGCCCCCCGCCGCCACCTTGTCTGCCAGCTGCTGAATGCTCATCGAATGCGTTCAGAAGAACTCGAGGTCACGCGTAGGCCCCAGCCCGAGCGCAGCGGCCCGATCCAGGAATAGCCGCAGGCCGGCGGCCTCGTCGGCGCCCAGCCCGTAGCGCACATTATCCCTTAGATACGCGGCAGCCCGGGCCGCGCGCGGCCCCGCCTCGCCGGCGTATTCCTCGGCAATTGCCTCGATATTGGCCAGTCCCTCGTCACGTGCCGCCTGCAGGGCCATGACGTCGTCCGGGGTCACCGCGCCAGGACGTCCGGTCCAGGCGGCGTACACGAACGGCAGGCCGGTCATGGCCGTCCAGGCCTCGCCGAGGTCGATTTTCGTGACGCCGAGCGCCGCCGCGTCGGCTTCGAGCGCCGGGTCGCCGATAAGGAGGGCGGCGTCGTGCGCCGCCGTCATCGCCTCCAGGCTCGGCCCCTGCGGCACGAACGTGGGCGCGATGCCGAACCAGTCGTGGCACAGCACCCGCGTCAGCGCCACCGACGTGCGAGAACTGGTGTCGAGCGCAATGGTCCGGACTTGGGCGATCGGCCGGGTCGAGAACAGCGCGACCGACGTGACCGGCCCGCGCGAGCCGATGCCGATTCCGGGCACGAACCGGTAGTCCGGTGCGTGCAGGTATTCGATCGACGGCGTCAGCCCGAGATCCACGACGCCGCTCTGGAGGAGCTCGGCGCACACCGCCGGCAGGTCGTAGCGGATCCGCCATCGGGCCGGCTCCCGATCGAGCGCCCAGGTCAGCGGACGGGCGTTGAGATACCCCACCGCCCCGATGCGCACGCTCATGCGAGGCTCCGCCTCGGAACGAGCATTCAGGCTTCGCCTCGCTGGGCAGTGTTTGATTGCCCGCCCTCCGGGCGGGCGGCCGCGCGCCCGCCGCGCTCGACCGGCTCGAAGCCGGCCGCCTCGATGTTGCGGCGGATCTCCTCGATCGGCGCCCGGCGCCGCCCTTCGGGCGCCGCATCGGATGCCGACACGCCGTCCACGTCGTCGGCCCCGAAGGTCAGCGCTACCTGCGCCAGCTTCGGGCCGTACCGCAGCCAGTCCACCTGGATGTGCGGCACCTGCGGCGCAGCGAGCCGCGCAAGCGCCACCGCCTTCACGTCTTCGTAGCCGGTGGTCGGCTTGAACGCGCTCAGCGAGAGCGGCAGCGGGTTGATCGACTCGATGCTGCCGAAACGGCGCTGGAGCCCGCCCACTTCGAGCCAGAACGCCGCGCGGTCGCCGGCGATGGGCTTGTGCAGGTGGAGGCGCACGCGCGAGAAGCCGCCCTTGCGGAGCTGTTCCAAAGCCGCGGCACGATCCTGCAGGGTATCGACCGCCACTTCTGCGATCCCGTCGAGCCCCGCGTCCTTGAGACGGGTGAGCACGCTCACCACCCGGCCGCCATTCCCGGCCAGCCGCTCCACGTCGGCCCACGTGAAGCCGGTAACCGTGCGCTCACCCGCCATCGCCCGGGCGCTGCCGACGGCGGCCGCGGCGATCTCGACGGTCTCCGGCGCGCCGGTGATGCGCACCTCCCCCGCCGCCGGCGGGACGGCGTCGGCAAACGACCGATCGAATGGACACATGGCGACCCGCAGGAACGTCACGGCGGTGCCGTGGAGCCGCCGCTTCAGCGCGTCGGCGAGCATGCCGGCCGGAAGGATGTCGTGACTCGCGGCGAGCTCCGCAATCACGGACGCCTCGAGGTCCCGTCCACCGGCGATCCGTTCGAGGTACTGGTCGAAGGGTGAAGCAGCAATCATCGATGTCCTGCTCCCATGGCCTCGGCCACGCGGGTGGCGAGCGTCAGCGCGTCGCGGCCGGCCGCGGCGGTGACGCCGGGCGCGCGGCCGTCGCGGATCGCGTGCACGAAGTCTTCGAGCTCGCGGCGCAGCGGCTCGTCGTTGGCCACCTCCAGCCGGCCGCCGTCGATCGCCGGCCGGCCCTCCCCCGCCACCAGACGGTACACCTCGACCTCGCGTGCGGCAAAGTCGATCGACACGTAGGAGCGGCGCTGGAAGAAGCGGGCCTTCCGCACCCGGTCGCGGCTGATGCGGCTGGCGGTGAGGTTGGCGATGCAGCCCGACGCGAAGCGCAGCCGGGCGTTGGCGATGTCGGTCTTCGGGGTCAGCACGTTGACGCCGACGGCTTCGATCGCCACGACCTCCGAGCCGACGGCGGTCATCAGCAGATCGAGGTCGTGGATCATCAGGTCGAAAATCACGTCCACGTCCAGACCGCGATCGGGGAAGGCCCCGAGGCGGTGCACCTCGACGAAGCGCGGGTCGGCGATGTGCGGCAGCGCGGCGGCCACGGCCGGGTTGAAGCGCTCCGAATGTCCAACCGCGCAGAGGACGCCGCGCTGCGCCGCGGCGTCGACGATGCGGGAGGCGTCGGCAATCGAGAACGCCAGCGGCTTCTCCACCAGCACCGCGGCGCCGGCGTCGATGCAGCCCAGCGCGATGTCCGCGTGCGACTCGGTCGGCACTGCGATCGTGACCGCATCGACACGGCCTCGCAGCTCGCGCCAGTCGGTATGGGCGGCGGTGCCGTGGGCCGCCGCGATCTCCGCGGCGCGCCCCGGCGCCGTGTCCACGACACCCACGAGCTGCACGCCGGGCATGGCGGCGAGCAAACGGGCGTGATGCCGACCGAGATGGCCCACGCCGATCACCGCGACGCGAAGGCGGTTGTCGCCGGCCGCCGGTACGCCGTCAGGCACGCGTCCGTCCGAACACGGCGATTTCGGCGGCATCGGCGGCGGCGAACACGGCCTGACCGTCCAGCACCAGCGTCTTCCCGGCGTCGACCGACAGCGCGGTCGCGCCGGCGGCGCGCATGGCCTCGATGGTGGCGATGCCGATCACCGGGACGTCGAAGCGCATGTCCTGTTTCGGCTTGGCGACCTTGACGACCCGCACGCCGGGGCCGGCAATCCGTCCGGCCCGGCTGATCACTTCGTCGGTGCCTTCCATCGCTTCGACGGCGACGATCGCCCGCGTCTTCACCGCGACGGTCTGCCCGACGTCGAGGCCGGCAATCGCGTCCGCCGCGGTGTAGCCGACCTCGAAGTCCTGACGCTCGTCGTCGCTCGGCGCCCGCACGCCAAGCACGCCGGCCCGCGCCAGGAGCGGGGTGAGCAGCGACGTCGAGTCGATGAGCTCGATCCCGCGATCGAGGAGCACGTCGGCCACCGCGCCAATCAGGCCGTCGGTGTTCCGCGTGGTCAGCCGGGTCAGGACCGACAGGAAGGTCAGATCCGGCACGATGCCGCCGCTGAAGATCTTGGCGTGCTTCACCTGACCGGCCAGGACCGCGTGGGTGACGCCGGCGTCCTGCAGCAGGCGGATGCACGTGCCCAGCTGTCCGAGCGAGATCCAGTGAATCGCGGCACCGTGCCGCGTGGCGGCGCCGTTCAACTCGGGGAAGGCCTCTTCCTTCGCGGCGACGATGGTCACCTCGTGTCCCTGGGCACGGGCCGCGGCGAGGACGAGGAACGGGAAAGTACCGTTGCCGGCAATCAGGCCGAGACGCATGGCGGCGCTATTCCTCCGCCACGAGCTCTTCGGCGCGCCGCGTCGGCCGGCGCAGGATGACGCCTCGCTTCGACGTGCGGATGAAGTCGACGAGCGAACGCACCTCGTCCGCGGTGAGGCTGCGGTCGCGCTGGATCGCCGCCAGCGCCCGGCTCGTGTTCAACTTCGACTGCAGCAGATAGCGGTACGCGCGCTTGAGCTGGCTGATGGTGTCGGGCGTGAACCCGCGGCGCGACAGCCCGATGCTGTTGACGCCGAACACGC